>Ga0335071_10001663_pt1 | contig 23975 bp, 17 predicted proteins | sample Lox_Sample_15_FD_206724 | JGI IMG/M metagenome (GOLD analysis project Ga0335071, IMG submission 206724) | Soil microbial communities from Loxahatchee National Wildlife Refuge, Florida, United States - Lox_Sample_1.5 | ecosystem: Environmental > Terrestrial > Soil > Wetlands | place: USA... | reverse complement strand
CTTGCGATCGTGATCCGCTTGTGAGCGCCGCAAAGGCTCAAGAGGAACCTAATTGACCTGATCGACCAACGCTAGAAAGCGAAGGGTAACCGTTCTGCGAAACTCCAGAGGCTCGGAAGGATGGACTTCATAATCCCAGATCCCTTGCGGATAGAAGGTGGTCCTCCGCTCGAATTCCGCCGGGCTCTGGTAACCCAGCCTCGAGTGAAGGCGATGAGGGTTGTACACGGGCGGTACACGCGCCGCCGCATCGCAGCCAAAGAGGACCCGTACTCGGTTATGGAGCCCACCGGAAAACAGCCCGGCACGATCGCCCGGGAGGATGCCGGACCAGCCCGGACCTCCAGCGCAAGAAGATAGACGCCTCGGGTGCACGTAAGGTTATGGCCAACCGTCGGGGAGCAGATTGAGCATACGAACATACCGAAGTCGCGAGGTTAGGCCTTCGGCTTGATGTTCTGGTTCACCCGGAACAGATTGTCGGGGTCGTACTTGGCCTTGATGGCAGCCAGTCGCTTGTAGTTGTCGCCGTAGCTCAGTTCGACCCGGTTGTCGGCCTCGTCTGTATCCATGAAGTTGACGTAGCCACCCTCCATATTGAATCGATGGAGCGCCTTCCAGTAGGCGCGGCCCCATCGCTTGAGAGCCTCGGCGTCCTTCGGGTCCGGGCTGATGCCCGCGATCACCATCGACCACGACGCGTCGCGCGCGCCCCACGGCGTGGCGTTCTTGCTGACCCGCCGCACCGCGCCGTCGATCGGGTAAAGGTGCATCAGGCAGAAGGGGGTCGGAGCCTGGGCCGCTTGGGCGATGTGGGCGTCGATCGCCTCGTCGGGCAGCGCCTTGACAAAGTCGCCCTTCCAGTACCACTGCAGGCCCTTGGGGAAGAACGGGTCGAAGAGGCTGTTGATCGCCGTCCACGGCATCTCGCCCATCCAGTTGAACAGCGGCGCCGGCAACTTCTCGAGCAAGGAGGCCATTAGCTTCTGGCCCTCGGCGATCGGCCCGTTGAAGGCGCCGATCAGGGCGCAAGCACGTTTGTTCCAGTGTTCCTTGGGGAAGGGGTCGATCGGCGGCACGGTCTTCAGACCCACGAACAGACCGAGATCCTCAGGCGCCTTGCCGATGAAGTCGCGGTAGGTCGCCATCACCTTCTTCCCGTCCTTGGCATCCCAGAAGATCGGGCCGGCGAACACCATCTTCGCGAGATGGGCTTGGAACAGGAAGCTGGTGACCACACCGAAGTTTCCGCCACCCCCGCGAACGGCCCAGAAGAGGTCGGGGTGGCTGTTCTCGCTGGCGGTGACGAACGAACCGTCGGCCAGGACCACGTCCACTTCGAGCAGGTTGTCGACCGTGAGCCCGTGCTTGCGCGTGAGGTAGCCGGTCCCGCCACCGAGCGTGAGGCCGGCGACCCCGGTGCTGCCGACGATGCCGAGCGGGACCGCGAGGCCGAAGGCGTGGGTGGCGTGATCGAGATCAGCGGCCGTACAGCCGGGATCGACCCGGGCGGTGCGCCTCGCAGGGTCGACCCGGACGGAGCGCATCTGCGAGAGATCGATGACGAGGCCGTCGTCGCAGCTGCCCAAGCCAGGACCGCTGTGGCCGCCGCCGCGGATCGCGAGCAAGAACTTGTGCTCGCGCCCGTAGTTAACCGCGGCCATGACGTCGGCGGCGTTGGTGCATCGTGCGATCACCCGGGGCCGCTTGTCGATCATGCCATTGTACAGCGCCCTGGCCTCGTCGTAGTCCTTGTCCGAAGGCCCGATCAACTTCCCCCGGAACCCCTGAATCGCCAAATCCGTCATATCTCGCCCCTCCGTGCGGTTCGGGGTGGCCACATACGTTCGTGGACGCACGCGCGCCACTACCTGCGCAGGGATCGATGGGTGCCGTGTTCATCAATGATTGATTACAGTCCGGCTACCGGTCCATTTGCTGATGTCGTGCTGTGGGTCGTAGTCCCCTTCTTGGGACAGCTCGATCATGCCGGACGAGTCCAGCTCCGCTCGGTCAACGAACACTACGCGACAATCTGGAAAGGCCCGAGCGGCTCGGGCTGCACGCTCGACTCACGCAAGCGCACGTAAGAGCCGCGCTACCAGCTCTCGGGGGATCTGCTCATGATCGATGACCGTGGTGGCATTTGGGTCCCCCCGGAGGCAGGAGGGTGCCGCGAGCCCGAGTTTCGAAATCCGTGCCTTCGCGAGGCTCGGCTTCCTCTTTGGGTAGCGGTCGCGAGCCCCGACACCGAACGCGCCCCCACCGAGCATTGGAGCGCGAACGAGGGCTGTTTATCGACCGGCCACCACCGACTCTTCGATCGGAGGACCATGGCCATGTCTCGAAGAGGCAACGTCAGACCGACGAGAGGATTTCATACACTACCGCCCATTCTTTGTGCGATCGCTTGCGCCCTGCCGACGAGCGGGGTCGCGAGCGGACACGTGGCTGAGGTGAGCCGAGCTCCCAATGACCTCGACGTGGTGGTCTCGAATTGCTCGACCGGCCACGTTTGGCACACAAACTGGAATGGAGCCAATTGGCAGTGGGAGGACCTCGGAAAGCCCGATCCCTACTACGTCGCTGACCTCGAACTCCTCACCTGGGCCGGGAACCGCCTCGACCTCTTCGCCACCTCTGCTTCTGGTACCCAGCTCTGGCACCGGGGCTGGAACCAGTTCGGATGGTTGCCGTGGGAAAACCTGAACCCACCCCAAACTCTCTCCTTCGGTGCGCTCGAGGCGGTCTCCTGGGGTGTGGGCCGCATCGACCTCTTCGCGATCGCCCTTTCGGGCCACGTCCTCCACACCGCCTTCAACGGCTCGGCCTGGCAGAGCTGGGATGACCTGGGAGTGCCGGGGGACGGAGCTGTCACGCTGAGTGCTGTGTCATGGGGCTCGAACCGCCTCGATGCCCTTGCCATGACGGCCAGCGGACACGCCTGGCACACGGCCTGGAACGGTTCGTCCTGGCAGTCTTGGGACGATCGCGGGCTCGTGGCAGTGGGTCACCCGCTCATTTACGCACAGTCTCTCGTCGCCTGGAGTGCCAACCGGCTCGACGACTTCGTCGTGACGTACTCGCCGACAGGGCTCATCGCCCCGGACGGCGGACGCGCGTACCACCTCGCCTGGAACGGCTCCTCCTGGGAATCGGCTTGGGACGATAGGGGTATCGCGCCCAGTGGTCCCCTTTACGACGTGGCCGCCGCCACGTGGAGCGCGAATCGGCTCGACGTCTTCTCGTTGGGGATGAACGATGGCCACGTCTGGCACAACAGCTGGAATGGTTCGAACTGGGAGAGCGCCTGGGACGACCGCGGTGAGGCACCCTCGGGAAGGCTCGGCCCCATGCCGGGTTCGACCAGCGGACGGCTGACCAGCCTCGCCGCCGTGGCTTGGGGTCCGAACCGGCTCGATGTCTTTGCGTTGGGAAACGATCAGCATCTCTGGCACGATGCCTGGACCGGGACCGCTTGGCAGGGCAGCTGGGACGATCGCGGGGGCCCGGGCGGCTACTGCATGTTCTGACGAAGGGGTACCGCCCGGTGATTCCCGGGTGTGCCTCCCGAAAACTCCATCTGCGCGAAAACCCTTGAGCCCCGGAGGGTTGCGCGGGTAGCGTCGGGCGGGTGTGGAGCTTGATTCGGACGATCCTCGGGACTGCCAGGTCCTCCTTTCGGACGAAGCGTGACCTCGCGATGGAGAACCTGGCGCTCCGTCACCAGATCGGGGTCCTCACCCGCGCCCTCGGCGATCGGCGCCCTCGCTTCGACGGCTGGGATCGAGCCTTGTGGGTGGTCCTTGCCCGTCGTTGGCAAGCGTGGAGGCATGCTCTGGCGATCATCCAGCCGGCCACGGTGGTCCGGTGGCATCGCGAAGGGGTTCAAGCGCTTCTGGACCCGCAGGACTCGGGCCGGTTGTGGCGGGCGGCCCCAGCTTGGTCGCGAGCTCGTCGGCCTCATCCGCACCATGTCGAGGGCGAACGTGACCTGGGGCGCTCCGCGCATTCGAAATGAACTCGCGAAGCTCGGCATCGAGATCGCGACGTCGACCGTCGCCAGGTACATGGTGAAGCAGCGGAAGCCGCCGTCTCCATCCTGGCGAGCCTTCTTGGACATCCACGTGAAGGACCTGGTGGCGATCGACTTCTTCACGGTTCCCACCGCGACGTTCGGAGTGCTGTTCGGGTTTCTGGTGCTGGCCCACGATCGCCGGCGGGTGCTCCACTTCAACGTGACCGCGAATCCGAGCGCGGAGTGGACAGCGCGGCAGTTGGTGCAAGCCTTCCCCGAGGAGAGGGTCCCTCGATTCCTGGTGCGGGACCGAGACGGAATCTACGGCCACCGGATCCGGCATACGTTGGACATGCTCGGCATCGAGGAGGTGATCACGGCGGCGAGGTCCCCGTGGCAGAACGCGTTCGCGGAACGACTGATCGGCTCCCTACGGCGGGAGTGCCTGGATCACATCGTTGTGCTCGGCGAGATCCATCTCCTTCGGATTCTGGCTGGTTACTTCGCGTACTACAATCGGGCGCGTTGCCATCTTTCACTGGCGGGCGATGCACCAGAACCAAGGCCGGCGCAGGGGCCGGAACTGGGCAGGGTGGTAGAGTTGCCCGAGGTCGGCGGGCTGCACCATCGCTACGAGCGCGCTGCCGCGTGATGCGCTGACGGAGGCGAAGGGGGGCGTCCGCCCTTTTGCTCGCGCACTCCCATGTGCGGAGCACTCGACCGCGAGCAAGGCACGGGGCGCCGACTGCGCAACCTCGTCGTCGACGACTTCACCCCACTGCAGGCCGCCGCTCCGAGCACCCAGACGGGGTTTTCGGTAGCCACAGCCGCGTGGGCCGACGCGTCGCCAACCAGTGGGCCCTCGACCCGCGACAGCCCGGGGAGAGCCGAAAGGCTTGCCTGCCGCCGGACTCGAACCGTCCCGAGCCTACGCCCGGCTGCTACCAGCAGAATGCGACAGGCGACGATTTCTTAGCGCGCGACGCACCGGTCGGCAACGTCCCATTCCGGTCGGCCCGTCAGCCGATGTTCAGGTCTCCGGTCTGGACTCCATTCTCCGGGACCACCGTCACCGAGGCGTGGCTGCACGCGTTGCGCGACACCAGCCAGAGCGCGTGAGGGGCGTCGGCGGGGTTCAATGGGTGAACCCAGATGGAACGGGTGAACTGATCGATGAAGTTGTTCTCCACCACCACCCGCGGGCCGAGCAGGCCGTAGATGCGGATGCCATCGATGGCGTCGTTTATGCCGAGGCGCTGGAGCGAGAGATGGTTCCCCTGGATGACCAGGCTCTGGAAGTTCCCCACGAAGATGCCGTGCCGCTCGCCCTTGAAGTCTTGGGGCTGGATCACCTGGATGGTGTTGTCCTCGATCCACAGATTCCCGCCCTGCAGCCGCTGGGTGCCGGGCTGGCTCACGGCCACGTGGATGCCCTGCAGCACGCCGGAGATGGTGTTGTCCTTTAGCCGCACCTCGTCGGCCTGCGTCCCGACCACCGTGATCCCCTGGTAGGCGGAGGCCGGAGATCCGGCCACCAGCGAGCCGAACCAGTTCTTGAAGTTGGCCCCGCCCGAGGCGAGCAGCACCTCCTTGGCGATCTGGTGGATGCGCTGGCGGATGACGCGCGAGGTCACCACGTTGCGCATCGCCTTCAGCACGTTGTCGGCGGGCATGCGTGCGCCAGCGAAGGACTCGAGCGACTTCAGCACCGCGGGATCGAGCCTCGTGACGCCGCCGGGCGGGACGGCGACTCCCGTTCCGGGGGCGGGAGCGCCGCCCGTGGGTGATGGGGCCGCTGGGCCGGCGGGTGGGACGGCCACGCCGGGGGCCGGCGCGGCCCCGCCGGGCGGTGCAGGCGCCACGTGAGGCGCCGGTGCAGCGCCGGGCGCGGCCCGCAGCACCCGGATCTGGGTGGCGATGGCGCCCAGGTCGACGATCTCGGTCGGTGCGCCCAGCTTGGTGGCCACGCTGGTGATCGTGTCCCGCAGTGCCCCGAGCACCGGCCCCTGCGTCTGCAGCGTGACCAGGTGGCCGCCCAGCGACAGCGCCAGCGTGCCCGCGCCAGCGCGCTGCGCGGCCTTGACCCGCGCCGCGGCGCTATCCGCCGCCACCGTCACGCCGGAGAAGAGGCGCTTGCGCAGCATGGCCCGGTACGCCTTGTTCTGCCTGAGCCCGTTCAGCACCCCGAGGTTCCCCGGCCGCGGCAGCACCGAGATGGCGTTGTCCTCAACCTGCGCGCGGGAGGCGTTCACGAGCAGGATCCCGACCTGCCGGTGACCGACGGAGAGGTCGCAGCTGCGCAGCCGCACTCGGGTCGGGGCCGGCCTGGCCGGATCGGGCCGGACCGCGATGCAGGCGGCGGCCCGCTCGATGCCGGCCCCGCACTGCGCCCCCACCCGCTCCACCGTCACCGCGCCGCAGCCCTGGAACTGCAGGGAACCATTGAGGTGCTGCGAAGCTGGGTCGATCGCCTTGGTGCCGGTGACGCCGGTCTGGACGAAGAGGTCGCTCACGGCGGCGCTCGAGCACCCCAAAAACTCGAGCGCGGTCTCGGACTTTGCCGCCACCAGGCGGGTGGCCGGTCCGCTCCCTTTCACCACCACGTCGCCGCTGAGCTTCACCAGCACCGCCTTGTCCAGGTTCCAGGTGCCGACGGTGAGACACACGGCCACGCTGGTCAGGTTCTGCTGTGCCAGCCCGTCGAAGAAGGCCTGGAGATCGGTCCCGGCCGCGACCACCAGGTGGCAGCCACCCCCGCTGCGGCGGCACAGGTCGTCGATCGCCTCCTGGACGGTGGTGGCCGCGGGCGAGAACGAGCAGCTGGTGTTGTCGAAGGAGACGTCCGAGGCGGCGATGTCGGTGAGCGGCGGGAACTGCGGGTAGCAGGAGGTGACGTTGAGGTTCGCGCCGGCCTTGCGGATCACGGCCAGCCGGGCGTAGTGGTGCTCGACGCCGAGAGGCGGCTCCGGCACCGGCAACTTGGTGACCGGGTCCACCGGCCAGATCACGTCCCCGAGCACGGTCCGGGCCGGCACCACCCAATAGTCGCCGGTGCGGTAGTCGCCGTCCTCGAACTTCACCTGTACGCCGTCCTCGAGATCGATGAAGCCGTCGCCGGCCGGGTTGGGGAGAAGCGGTCGCGCCGCCGACGCGGCGCTGGGCAGGTCCGCTTCCCATCGGCGCACCTTGGGGTTGGACCTGAAGTCGCCGTAGCTCAGGACCGTGCCGGGGGGATCGAAGGTGGTGGGATCGATCGTGAGCGCGGTGTCCGCCACCTGGCTGAGCTTGACCAGCACCCCCGGTTTCTGGGTCCGCTCGCGGTCGTCGTCGGTCAGCTCCACCCAGTCACCCACCGCGAACCCCAGGACGCGGTCGCGACCGGGGCTCGAGACGCCCAGCACGTCCCCGGTGAGCTGGGTCCAGGAGGCGACCACCGAGCCGTTCTCGCGGCTCCACTTGAAGGTGGCGCCCGAGGCGCGTGTGCCGCCGGCGTGGATCTCCACCCGGTAAAGCTGGTTCTCGAGCCGCCGGTACCCACCAGTGGCCTCGACCGTGCACCGATCGGTGCCGGTGGACGGAACCGTGGCGCGGGCGCTGACCTTGCCGGCCGGCGCCGCGGGCGGCCACTCTGGGAAGGCGGTGTCGCAGGTGCCGGTGCCGTTCGGATCGGCGACCGGCAGGAGCTTGAGTTGCCAGACCACCTGGGTCCGCGTGGTGGTGTCCGCGCCCCGCAGCGCCGGCTCGCGGATGTCCGGGTCCTCCAGCACCGTCACCAGGCGCTCCCACACGTCGAGGTAGGCCAGGTAGGTCCCGTCCGGGAGCGTCAGCGCCCCGGAGGTGACGAAGGGCGGGGCGGGCAGGTCGGGCTGGTCGAGATAGCTGGCGCCGCCCGAGAGCTCGCAGAGCAGGCCGTCTGCCCAGAAGCGGCCGGGGGAGATGGTGAGGTCCTTCCCGTCCGGCGTCCTGTCGATCCGGAAGCCCCCGTCCGGCCCCTTGGGGCCGCCGGCCGAGCCGATCACGTCCACCGTCTCGCTGCGGTCGAGGTGGTTCTGCAGCTCCACCTGATCGTTCCAGTCGGTGTCGAGCTGGACGCGCCCTTGCTGCATGCGGACGCTGGTGTAGTGCTTAAAGGGCCAGCGGCGGATTGCGGTGAAGTCGCCCTTCATCGTGTCCCCTCAGGTGACGAAGATGAGCCCCGCCTCGAGTCCGAAGCGGAGGTACTCGTCCAGGCTGGTGCGCAGGTTGTCCTCGCGCTGCGGCTCCTGCAGGAAGCTAAAGGCCCCCATGGCCCCCTCGTCGCTGGCTCCGCGGCGCACCTCGGGTGCGCAGGTCGGGGTGAGCTGCGCGTACCCCGGCGCGCCATATCGCACCGAGGTGAAAGACGGCACGATGCGCGAGAGGAGCACCTCGCGCTCGGGCTTCGGCTCTGGCGTCGCCGCCCAAGTCTCTAGCGCCAGGGCGGGCTGGCAGCGGTAGGGCTGGGGTGCGCGGGAGCCGTCGGGGAGGAAGCTGAACCGGACGCATCCCTCCTGCACCCGCTGCACGGTCAAGAGGTCGGTGAAGATCGCGTCGCTGGCGAGATCCATCACCTCGACGCCGGCCGCGCCCAGCACGGTGGTCCGCGCCAGCGAGGCGTGCGCGGCGGACAGCGCGGGCAGGGCACCGTCGGCGGCGTCGAGGATCGCCTCCTCGAGGAAGAGGTAGCCATCGGTGCCTGACACCGCCACCGGACCGGAGAGGGACCGGTAGAGCAAGAGGTCGAAGCGCCCCGGGCCGGCCGGGCCCTGCACCGACGGCGATGCGGGCGACGCCGGGGTGCCGTCGGGGCCCAACGCCAGGCCGGGCACGAGGGTAGTGTGCTCGAGCACCAGCGCCGCTTCCGGTGCCGAGGCGACGGCCAGGGTCTTCCCCGAGACCACCAGTCCGTTCAGGATCAGCACCGCCTGCTGGCCGAGCGTGATCGAGGCCGGGTCCTGCAGGGCCAAAAGCGGCCGCTGCCCGTCGGCGGCGCGGATCTCGAGGACGCAGCCGGCCGGAACGCTCAGGGCGGAGAGCGAGTAGGTGCGGCTGTCACCGATCTCAACGATGCAGCTCTGGCCCGCCAGCGCGAGCAGTTCCGCCAGCCGGTCCACCATCGGCGTCTGCGTGCCCCCCTCCGGCTCCCGCCCGGTGCGGACGCGGAGCGGATCGATGCGTTTCTGCTGGTTGTCGGCGGAGATAGCCGCGAAGGGGAGCGAACCGCCCAGCGCCGCCGCCAGCGCGCCGCCGCCGCCGGTCACCGGCGCGGCCGAGGCAGGCAGCGGGGCCGGGCGCGGATAGCCGCCGCCGCCCAGCGCGCCGGGCCAGCCCCGGTGGTGGCTCGCCTGCGGTGGTGCGGTCGGGGCGACGCTCTTCGCGAAGGCGATCCGCCCCAGCAGCGGATCGACGGCCACCGATCCGGCCGGCCAGGTCCCGGCCAGCGGAGTGACGTCGGGCGGGCGGTTCCAGCCGGCCAGGTCGCAGATGCACAGCGCCTCGACCGGCAGGTCGGTGCCGTTCACCGACAGCGAGAGCACCGGGCGGGTCCCGAAGTACAGGCTGTCGGGCGGCGCCTTGGGGCCGAGCCGGGCGCGGATGGCCTGGAACGCGGTCAGGTCGTCGAGGAGCGCGCGGCGCCGGAGCGGGCCGGGGACCTGGTCCTCGGTGGAGAGGCTCGACACGTCCTCCTCCACGCGGCGGCGGTTGAAGAGCGGCTGGTCCTGGCCGAGCGGGCTGAACCGGAAGAACCCCGGCTCGCCCGGCTTCTCGGCGGCGGGCGCGGCGTCCGTGCCCGACAGAGGATCGGCGTCCAGGCGCCAGAGGAACAGCCCCACGTTCTGTATGCCGTAGCGGCCGCGGTCGCTGGCGATGCGGCGGACCTCGCCGGTGTGGGCCGCGGCCTCGAACGGCCCGCCCAGGAGCCCGAGTAGCGCGTCCTGGCGGAAGTCGGGCGTGCGCAGGTTCTGGGGCCGCGGGTGGTTCAAATGCTGCGTGGTGGAGAGGAGCTGGAAGAACTCGGTCGCGTGCGCGGCCCAGTCGGTCAGGTCCTGAGCCAGCTGCTCCAGCATGGCCGCGGTGCCCTTGCGCCGGCGGTAGGAGAGCACGTTGGCGACATAGGCGCGCTGGCTGTTGGTGCGCGCCGCCACCGGGTTCAGCCCGTGGACGCCGAGCAGGTCGGCCAGATACGGCACCACCCACTCGTCGCAGGTCTCGATGAACCAGTTCTCGTAGAGCAGCGCGATGTCCGCCTCGAGCGCGTCGGCGGTGCCCTCTAGCACGGCCAGCAGGGCCCGGAGCGGCGAGCCGATGGCGGCGTCGCGGCGGCGGTAGATGGCGGGCAGCAGCCCGTAGAGCCGTTCGCCGCTCATGTCCGTCCTCCGGCGGAGAGCTTCACGCCCGTGGGGTGGAGGAGCAGTTGCTCGGCCAGCGCCACGGCGCCGTTCTCCCAGTGGGCGCCGGCCGCCGGGAGGATGCTCTGCACGCCGCTCCCCTGATCGGCGCCGGACGCGTCCAGCGCCACCAGGGTGGTGAGGTTGGAGGCCAAAACCCCCGGCACCGACTGGAGGACGGTTACCACCTCGGCGCTGGTGACGCGCTGCCCGAAGCTGCGGCGCGCGAAGCTGAAGGCGTCTTGCAACGCGGCGGTGGCCGCGGCCAGTACCGGCGCCGCCTCCAGGGTCGGATCGATGGTGAGCGTGCCCTCCACCCGGAACTTGCGCGGCTGGAACCCGTCCACCCGGACGCGCTCGATCCCGTCCGAGGCCTCGAGGATCGCCTGCGTGAGGCTCTGGTAGAGCATGCTGGTAGGGTCGAGCGGGGTGCCGTCGGCGGCGGCGACAGTCAGGTGCACCACCTGTGACTGGCCGTCCCACAGCGCCACCGCCTGGGCCTTGCCCACCCCGGCGAAGGCGCGGGCGAAGTCCTGGTAGTCCTCCAGCGACACGATCCGGCCCAGGGTCAGCACCGTCACCGGGGCGTTGAGGCGCGCGCCGTCGAGGGTCTCGGGATCGGCTGCCCCGTTGGCCGGGAGCGGGTTGGTGACGCCCTTCACCCCGAGCGGGCGGCTCATCAGGACCGAGAGGCTCGCGGCGCCAACCTGCCCGGCCAGTCCGATGCCGCTCCGGTAGGTGGCCACCACGTTGCTCTGCCCGGTGGGGAGGCGAGCCCCGGAGTTGCCGTCGCCGAACACCACCGTGGATGAGCCGTCGTTGCCGGTGCGGATGGCGTAGGCCCGGGCGTCGGGCATAAGCCCGTAGAGCGAGGGCACCTCCTCCCAGGCGGTGTCGTTCACCCTCACCGTGAGCGTGCTCTTCCGGCCGGTGTCGGTGGGGGCGGAGACCCAGGTGAGGGGCGGCTTCTGCAGCGTGAACCGCTGGTTCCCGGCGCTTCCGTCGCCGCTGCCCAGGATGTCGCGCGCCACCGTCTGGCCATGGGTGGCGGGCGCCACGTTGGCGGTGAGCGTGAGGGTGGACCGCACGTACCGGTTGGCGAGCCGGCTGGCGAAGTAGAGGGTCGTGTACCCGCCGGCGTGGATTGCGGCGGCGAGCTGGGCCACCTCGCTCTTCACCAGGCCGGGGGTGCCCTGGTCGTCAAGGGTGGTGCCGGTGAGCAGGATGGCTTGGCCGAGGGAGAGGCCGAGGACCATCCGGTCCAGCTGGATCGCGAACGCACCCTCCGGCGCGCCGCCGCTCCGGTCCTCGATGGGATCGAGCACCGGCAAGGGCGCGAGCGGCAGCGCCTCGCTCTGGACGTAGGCGGTGGTCTCGCGCACCTTCAGCGAGCGGTCCCTGCCGAGCGCGCCGGTGACGAGGTCCAAACCGGTGGCACGGCCGGTGAGCGAGAAGTCGGTGAGGGTCTGCTCGCCCACGTCGCCGACCCGGTAGGCCTCCTGGCTCGAGGCACCCTCGAAGAGCGCCCACCCGCCGGGAACTACCTTCTGGACGGCGCGCTCCAAAAACACGTCAAACGCGGTGCGATCATTGCCTTTCGAGTCCTCCCAGACGGAGCGGGGGTTCGCATCCCAGTCGTTCAAATCGGGCGAGGGCTGGGCGGTGAGCCAGTAGGCGATGTCGGCGGTCATCGAGTCCTCGTCGGCACGGTAGTCGTCGAGCGACCCGGGGTTGAACTCGTCCAGCACGCCCTTGATCACTCTCGGATCGGGCACCGGTTGCAGCCGCACCTGAGCGTAGGGGGGGGCGTTGTGGCCGAAGCAGGCCAACCTCTGGCGGAAGGCGACGAGCTGCGAGGAGGCGGCCTGGCCGGCGAGGACGCCGGCGACCAGGCGCGTCACCTCGGCCGGATCCCACCGCTGGATCGAGCAGAAGGCCGCCAGGCTCTGCTCGTCCCAGATCTTGCCCACGATCCTGTCCGACACGGTGGCGGCATCGAGCGTCAGCGGCGCGAGATCGATTCGGCCGGTGGTGGCGGGGGGTGGATAGGGGGGCGGCGGCAGCTTCGGGAGGAAGGGGTCCGTCCCGGGGTTGATCTGTATCCCGGTCTGCTGGGCGAGGTCGTCCACCCGCACCGACAGGATCCGCACCGGCAGCATCTTCGTGCCCATCACCGCCAGCACCAAGTCGCCGGCCTGGAGCTGGGTGCTCGTTCCGGTCAGGTAGATCCAGTTCGCGAGCACGGAGTCGCCGTCGGCGCCCACCAGTTCGAGCATCTTTCCGGCCGGGGCGTGGCCTTTCCCCCCTCCGCCGCCCGGCCCGCCTCCTCCGCCCAAACCGCCGCCGCCGAGGCCGCCGCCTCCCCCACCGATGGCGACGCCGCCCCCGCCGCCCGCCTTGGGTTGCGCCGCCCGGAGGGCCCGCGCGCGGAGCGCCTCGGGCACGCTCATGTCGGCGACGTCGAGAAGCTGCGGCTGCGTGAGCCGCGGTCGCAGCTCGTTCAGGTCGGCGCGGGCCACCAGGTCCTCGAGGGTCTCGAAGGTCTGGGCCTGTTGCCCCGGTCCGGGCACGCTCTGCACCTGCGAGCCGCTAGGGATGAGCGCCGTGCGCGGGGGCGGCGGCGCGGTGGGGGCCGTTCCGGGCGAGAGCGGCGCGGCGGGGGTGTCGTCGGCCGTGAACGCCAGGTAGGAGGCGGCGGCGACTCCCGGGCTCAGCTCGTACCCGATGGCGCGCGCCAGCTCCAGCACCGAGCCCCGCTCGGCCGCGGTCCGCAGGAACCCTTCGTTGGCGATCCGCTCCTGGTAGAAGGTGAGGACGTCGGCCGCCAACGCCCAGGCGTCGACGATCGCCACCGAGGGATCGTCGGCGGCCCGGGCGTTGATGCCGGCCAGGGGGGTGAGCGTCTGGGTGCCGTCCTGAACCTGCTGCCGTGGGAGCTGGGCGAGCATCCGCGCCAAAAAACTTCCCCAGGTCCCGATGCGATACTTGAGCGCGCTCAGCCCGGGGCGGTTGTCCAGGCCGGGCTCAGGCGGCTCCGCAGCGCAGCCGTCGCATCCGCGCACCGGGGCGCGCTGGTCGGGTCCGTCGCTCACAGGCCACCCTCGAGGAGGAAGTCCACCCGGCCGTTCTCGGGGAAGTCGGGGGAGCTGTCGGCGCGCGCGATCTCCAGCGGCCCCATGCCGATGAAGCCCTGGGCCACCTCGCCCGCGGGGGGACGCCCGAAGCGCTGGAAGCGTTGGCCACGCGAGGGATCCGAGAGATCGACCCAGGAGACGCCGGGGATCGCCATCGCTGCAGCGATCACCTGGCTCAGGTACACCGGCTCACCGAACGTGTATCGATCGGGATGGAAGAACCCGGGCTGGCCGTCGGCGCGCACGCCGCTCGTGAAGGTATCGGCCAGCGCGCCCTTCACGTCGCTCCGGTAGTAGCCGGGCGCGACGCAGACCTCGATGACCACGTCGAGGGGGACGTAGGCCGGGCCCTCTACCTCGAGGTCCTCGCCGGCCAGCCGGAAGCGCTCGAGGGCGTCGCGCACCTGGCCGGCGAAGGCGGGATCGACGACGGCCCCTCCGTCCCGGTCGATGCTGAGGAACACGGTGTACCAGCTGCCCGTCCAGCGCCGGCGGGCCACCGCCTTCCGCACGCCCACTAGCGCCTGCGCCGCCGCCGCGTAGTCGGCCTCGGTGACGGCGCGCTCCTGGGTGCGGAACGCCTGTGGCGCGTACTGGCGCACCTCCTCCATGGTCTCCGGGTCGGTCCCGCCCGCCGCCGGCAGGGGGTTGCGAACACCCTTCACCGGGGTGAGGTCGGCCGGACCGCCGGCGAGCAGGTGGGCGATGGCCTCCGCCCCCACGTTGCCGGCGGGACCGTTTCCGATCCGGTAGCTTGGGGACAGCGCCGCCCCGGGCGGCGGCGGCTTGCCATGGACGCCGTCGCCGAAGCGGAGCTGCGCCGTCCCGTCCTCCTCCTGCTCGACCACGAAGGACGGGTCGAGCGGACCGCTCCCCAGCAGGTCGGGCACGATCTGCCAGGGGCCGCCAGGCCCGGACAGCGCCACCACCGGCAACGCCTGGCGCGGGTCCTGGAGCAGCGCCTGCGCGGCGGGTTGCGCCCGCGCCGCCGGGTCGTCGTAGGGCACGCGGCAGGTGATCCCCACCTGTTGCAGGGTGGGGCGGTAGGGGAGATCGCCGGCGGGCGGGGGTAGCGGCGGATCCCCGGTGACCTGCTGGCCAGCGTCGACCAGCACCACGTTGCCGCGGGCGACCGACATGTCCGGGGTCTTCTGCTCGTTCACCACGTCGCGGACGCAGAGCGGGAACTGCAGCGCGTCGCGCGGGTCCCAGGCCACCTCGACGAAGTCCGCGCCGGTGAGCGCGTCGTGGCCGGGGTCGCTCACCGAGGTGAGCCGCACCGCCTGCCGGCGGCGGACGTCGGCGCTGTTGGCCGTGCCGTCCGGCCCAAGAAGCTCCTCCAGGATCAAGACGTCGCCCGGCTCTAGCGAGAGAGGCACGCCAGTGGCGTCCAGGGTCGCCCCGGTCGCGCCCCGGGGAAGGAACCAGTGCCAGCTGCCCCAGGTATAGAACGAGATGCGGTCATGCGCCTCGTGCAACGTCAGGTCGTGCAGCGTCTCGAAGACCTGGGTCCCGTCCTGCAGGCGGGCGGGATCGAGCAGGAGCCCGGCCCGGTCCTGCCGGGTACAGAGCCCGGTCCCGGCGGGCAGCACCACGCTGTCGGGCAACCCGGACTCGATCGCCACCCAGGCCCGCGCGTTGCACCCATCGTGCATGTGGTAATCGAGCAGGCGGGCGTGGCGCCGGACCGAGACGCGCCGCCGCGCCGTGCCCAGGTACGCCTCGGTGGCGACGGCGTCCTGGTAGTAGCTGAGCGCGTCGCCGACGTAGGCCAGCGTCTCCACCAGCATCACCCCGACGTCGGCGGCGTGGCGCTCCTCCCAGGTCGGCATGACCACCGCCAGACGGTCGAGCATGAGCCGGCGAAAGCTCTGGTAGTCCTTGGCCAGGTAGTCGATATGCGGCGCGGTGGCCGGCTCGAGCGGGCAGGGCGCCTGGGTGGCGCAGTCGTAGTCGCGCGGGCACTCGACCTTGAACCGGAAGTCGATGCCGGAGAACTTCAGGTCGAAGCCCGGCGGGACGCTCTCGTCGGCCGCGGCGGCCACGACCTCTAAGTGGTAGGTGGAGAGGTCGCCCTCCCAGTCGTGGGTTCCCGTGCCGGTGCGGACCACCAGCACCTTGGCCCGATCGGCGGGGGCGGGGTAGCGGGCCTTTAGGAAGGCGACCAGCGCCGCCTGCTCGGCCGCGGGCACGATCGCGGTGGGGACCTGGCCCGAGGTCTCCAGCGCGATGGCGCCGTAGGCCCAGGCGACCGCGACCCCCGTGATCCGCACCCCGCCCGAGAGCCGGACGTTGTCGGCGGTGAAGGCGGCCGGCACCGCCCGGAACAGCTCCACCACGAGCGTGCGCTGGCGCGGCGTGCCCGCCGGCGCATCGCTGTCGAGCACTTCCAGTGCGTCGATCCCGTTGAGAGCCGACAGGAGCAGCAGCTCGCGCCGCTCGTCGTTGCGGTCGATGGGAACCCTGAGCCCCATCTCTAGTGCTCCCCCGTGCCGCGCATCACTGGCCTCCGCGCCGGAACACCGCCGTCTGGCGCTGCTGGTCCAGCCGGACCTGGTAGGTGACGCTGACCTGGATGGTGCCCTCCGCCGGGACCTCGACCGACACGCCCTCCACCTGGATCAGGTCCCCCAGCCACTCCTGGAGCGAAGACTGCACCAGCAGCTGCGCGGTGGCGGTCTGCTCCACGCCGGTGGGGCTGAACACCAGGGTGAGCAGCCCGCTGCCGAAGGTGGGGCGGTTGACGCGCTCGCCCGGGGTGGTGAAGAGAACCTGCTCGATGAGATCGCGCAGGTGATCCTCGTCGGTGGTGGAGGCGGTCCGGCCGCCGCGGTCAAGCCGCCAGGGGTGGTCGATCTGCATGCTCAGGTCCCCGTCACCCGCGCCTGGACGTTGACGACGTTGGGCGGCCCGGCCGGGATCTGCTCGACGCTCTGGCACAGCCCGGGCTCGGGCACCAGGATGGCCGGCATGCCCAGGACGGTGACCCGGGTGGCGGGGGCCAGCCACTGCACCCTCACGCACGGTTGCGGCTTGGTGCCGATCGTGAAGACGCAGCCCGCCACCAAGAACTGGTCCGCCATGCTGGCCACGGGCATGCCCAGCACCGTCACCCGGGGCGATCCGGGGACGGTGGTCACCTGCCCGCCGTGGGGGCAGAGGGCGACGGCACCGACGTGGAAGAGCGCGCCGGGCACGGGGGCCTCCTTCAGGTGACCACCAGCGCCCCGCCATTGATGGTGACGGTGGGGGCGGTGATGTTGATGGCGGTGGACCCGGTGATGTTGATGGTAGGGGCGCTGATCGTGACCGGCACCGGGCTCACCACGCTCACGCCGGTGTCGAGCAGGGTGATCTGGGCGCCGCTGCGCGACTTGATAGTGATGCCACCGGGCGGCGTGGGGGAGTCGGAGAGCAGGATCGAGTTCTGCTGCACCGTCTGCAGGCAGATGTTGGCGCCGGGGGGCGCCGCCGGCGGCGCCAACGCCAGCCCGGGCGGATCGCTCTGCAACCCCCAGAAGCCGCCCACCCAGATCGGGAAGTCGAGGTCGCCCTGCTCGAACTCGATCCACACCGACGAGCCGATGGGGGGAACGCAGTAGATGCCGGACTGGGTCCCGGCGATGGGGACGCAGGGCATGGCCCAGCTGGTGGGGACCATGCCATGGACGTCCGGGCTCAAGACCTGGATCCGCCCCAGCTGCATGGGATCGACGTTGTCGATCACCGTGGCCCGGTACTTCCCGTAGTAGCGCCTCTCCTCCGGAACGCTCATGGGGTCACCCTCGACTGGAGCGGCAGGACGCCCTCCCGCGCCAGCGTGAAGCTCTGCTTGTACTCACCGCGCTTGATGCTGTGCGTGACGCTCTTCACGTAGTACACGCCGTCGTAACTGCGGCCCCCGCCGCGGACCCCCACCAGCTTGCGGGCCTGCAGCACGCGGCCGTAGCGGGCCACGTCCAGCGATCCACTCCCCGTAACGACGTCCCCGCTCTGCGAGGCGCGCGCCAGGCCCACCGCCGCGGCCTGGACCGGGTTCATCTTGCCCGTGCCCTCCTTGGGATCGATGGGCTCGAACTTGAGCGGCAGCGCCTCCTTGGCGGCCAGCGGGGGCCTGAGCAGGCCGACGTCGGGGATGGGGATGGGAATGGGGACCTTGGTCTCCTTCACGTAGACGATGAGCACGTAGACTGTGCGGGAGACGCCGTCGAAGGAGAAGGAGAGCGCGTCCAGGTTGGTCCCGGCGTCGAGGTCGATGCTGAGCGCGGGCTGGACCTCGCCGTAGCGGATCTCCGGGCCCCAGTAGGCGATGCTGGTTCCGACCTTCGGGCCGGGCTCGACATAGAAGGTGTAGCCGACGCGGCTGGCCAGCCGGCGCACGTAGTCGAGGTCGGTGCCCAACTGCTTGGGGATCTGGTCGGTGGGCAGCGGGACGAAGAGCAGCGGGCTCGGGACGACGAGCGGGATCACGCCCAGGATGGCGTACTTGGCCAGGATCAGCGCCACGATCGCCTCGGCCGGCATCGCCGGGTACGGGATGAGGCCGGTGAGGTTGGTGAGCTCCATCGCCGCGCTCATGTCCGAGCCGGTGATGGTGAAGGTGGACATCCCCGGCTGGTCCGAGGGGGCCATGTCCTGGCGCGTGATGAGCCCGTCGATGAGCACCTCGGCCGTGCCGTTGACGGTCACCACCAGGATGAGGCGCACCAACGGGTCGAAGAAGCCGGACTGGAGGTCGGCGTCGATGGGCGAGCCCTTCGACCAGGTGAACACCAGCTGGAACCCGCAGCGCCCAGCGGTGCTGGTCACCTGGGCGCTGACCAGCGACTCGATGATGCGCCGTGGAACCGGCCGGGCCACGCCCACGCCCATCATCAGCGTCAGGTGAAACCCCCTAATCATCGGTCGGCCCCGGGACGCCCTCGGGCAGGGTGATGAGGATGCGGCGTCCCACCGCCTCGGTCAGTTCCTCAGGCCGCAGCACGCGGTTGGCGTCGCACAGCCGCCAGAACTGCTCCGGGTCGCCCAGGTACTGGTTGGCGACGGCGTCGAGGCGATCCCCCTGCACCACCACGTGCACCTGGAGGGTGGCGAAGAGCGCCGGATCCGGGACGAAGCGCCGGCGCAGGTAGGAGATCACCGTCCCGTCGCCGAGCGTCCACTGCGCCACCGGCGTCCGGGCGTAGCGGCTGGTGGCCGGGAAGCGGCTGGGCGTGGGCAGGGAGAAAGGCGCCAGCGCCGGGTTGGGAGGGAAGCTCATGGGATCTCCGTGATGCCCAGCACCCCGAGCCCGCCGGCGGGGTGATCGAGCGCGGCCAGCGTCTCCTTCTGCTGGTGGTAGACCATGAAGATGCCGCTAGCCTTGGAGTCGAAACCGAGGTCGTTCACGCTGAGCACGCGCAGGCCGAGGCTCACCCGGGCCCGGATGGGGTTGAGGGCCGGGTCGAAGGCCTCCTCGGTGATGGAGAAGTCGGTGATGCGCACCGGCATCACCCGGTTCCTGCTCCACACGAAGACGGTGAGCGGCGCCTCCACCGGCAGGATCTCCAGCATGCCGCCGTCCGCCAGGATGCGGTTGGACTGGACCTGGGCCAGGCTCGGGTAGACCAACACCTCGAGCGCGGCCAGCTGCGGCTCGAGCCCGTACTGGACCGCGTCCGGGTTGTCGTCGGGGGCCTCCAGCTGATCGGTTGCGTCCAGTTCGGCCTCGAGCCGGATTGTCTCGACCGGCGGCCCCTTGAGCCGCAGCACCTCGGCATGGGCCGCGCCCTCGCCCGCGCCCTGCACCTGCAGGGTGCGCGTGAGGGTGTCCGGGTTGTACTGCAGCGCGATGAAGCGCTGCACCGCGGCGGTGTCGGGGTCGATGATCACGAGCCCGCCGCGGACCAGGCGGGGGGAGCCGGGGAAGCCGCTCATCGACCACCTCCGCGCGTGAAGGAGCGGTAGACCGAGGCGGCGACGCGCTCGCCCAGCCGCTCCGGGACGGTCGGGGTGCGTCGCAGGGGCGGCGCGCGCAGGCGCTCGAGGGAGCCATCGCCCCGCCAGCCGTCCGGAACCGCGCCGGAGAGCAGGCGCCGCAGTTCCCGCTCGAGCCCGTCGGCGACGCGGGAGGCGCTGCCCAACGATCCCCGCGGGAAGCCGTCCAGCAAGAGCCGCTCGATGTGGAGGTGCACCACCGGAGGGGTCAAGCCCAGCCTCCAATCTCGGCCTCGGAGACCGGCTTCTCCATCTTGGCCAGCTCGCTGCGCGCGGCGCGGAGCAGGTGCGCCATCCGCACCGGCTCCCCGGCGTCGGCGGCGAGGAAGGCGGCCGCCAGGGCAATGTTGCGGATGTTGGCCCCGGGCACACCCAGGCGGGCCAGCCGCTCGGGTTCGAGCCCATCGGTGGGCGTGTCGCGCGGGAAGACGCGGCGCCAGATCTCGGCCCGCTGAGCGGCGTCGGGGAAGGGGAAGGAGACGACGAAGCGCAGCCGGCGGACGAAGGCGCCGTCCAGGGAGGCCTTGTTGTTGGTGGTGAGGATGGCGAGGCCACGGTACGACTCCATCCGCTGCAACAGGTAGCTCACCTCGATGTTGGCGTAGCGGTCGTGGCTGTCCTTCACCTCGGCGCGCTTGCCGAAGAGGGCGTCGGCCTCGTCGAAGAGGAGCACCGCGCCGCTCGCCTCGGCGGCGTCGAAGATGCGGCGCAGGTTCTTCTCGGTCTCGCCGATGTACTTGCTCACCACCTGGCTCAGGTCGATGCGGTAGAGGTCCAGGCGCAGCGCGTCGGCGATCACCTCGGCGGCCATGGTCTTCCCGGTGCCGCTCAGGCCCGCGAACAGCGCTCCGATCCCGAGGCCGCGGCCGCCGCGCCGGGCGAAGCCCCAGGTTTCGTACACCTTGGTGCGCTGCCGCACGTGGGTGACGATCTCGCGCAGGGTGGCGAGCTGCGCCGCAGGCAGGACCAGGTCGTCCCAGGTGGCGGTGGCGACGATCCGCTGGGCCAGGTCGTCGAGCCGGACCCGCGCGTGGGCGCGGCACGCGTCCCAGACCACCGCCTCGACGGCGCGGGCCGGCGACTCCCCCAGCGCCTCCGCCACCGCCTGGCCCACCGCCCGGATGGCGAGCGGGCCCAGCTGGAACTGCGAGATGATCCGGTCCACCGCCCCGTTCGCGTCGCGGGCGCGCGCGCCCAGCGCCCGTTGCCACAGCGCGCGCTGCTCGGCGACGGCGGGCAGGCGCACCTCGAGCGCGGCGGTCGCCGCGGCGAGCCGGACCGGATCCCGGGCCGAGGCCGCCAGCCGGCCGGCCGCGTGCGCGCAAAAGTGGGCGGCGGCGCGGGGCTGCTCGCCGTCGTCGTCGCACTCGACCAGCAGCGCCCCCACCCCGCCCAGCGCCACCTCACGCGCCCACAGCCGCGCCAGCAGCTGGCGATCGGCCGGGGCGGCGGGGAGGTCCGCGGCGCGCAGCAGGTGGAGCGGCAGCTCGAGCCGCCGGCAGGCGGTGGCGAGCACCAGCCGCCGCGTGGAGGGGTCCTCACCCGAGAGCACCACCGGCAGAGGCTCCGACCTCCCGTTCCACAGGCCCGCCACCCGGTCGGCGAGCGCCTGGAGCGAGGGTGGCAGCGGCTCGTCGGGCAGCGGCACGGGCACCGCCAGCTCCTGGAGGCGCTCGTCGAGCCCCAAGAGCCCGGCCAGGTGATGCAGGGCGCGCTCGTCGATGCGAAGCGCCCCCTGGGTCAACCCGTCAGCGGCGTCCACCTCGACGAGGCGCCAACGACGCAGCGGACCTCCGGGGGCGAGCGCGCTCCAGTGCGGCTCGGGGAGGAGCGCCAGCGCCAGCGCGAAGGTCGCGCCGGGCCGTCCGTTCTCGCCGCGTGCCGCGGCCACCAGCGCGGCCAGGTCCGAGCTCATCTCCACCCCGGCGCAGAGGAGCAGCAGATCGCGCTCGAACGGGGTCAGCCCGAAGGCCGCGCACAACGCGTCGAGGGCGGAGCGCCCGGGCACCGGCGTGGCGGCCGCGATCTGGTCGCGCGCCAAAACGGGCTGCCCCTCGCCGCGGCCCAGCTGCTGCGCCACCAGCCCGCGCACCCGCGCCAGTTCGGCGGTGAGCCGCCTCTGGTTGGCTTCCAACCAGCCGGCGGGCGCGCGGGTCACGGCACCACCTCCACCGACTGCGCGAGGTCGAAGGCAGGAGGCGTGGCGGCGTAGTCGACGACCAGGCTGTCGACGCCATCCACCCGCAGGCGCACGAACTGACGGCCGAGCGGCGCGGCCGGCACCAGGAACGACTGCTGCGCGACCGGGGCGCTGCGAGGGCCGGCGTCCACCGCGATCGCGCCGAGGAGCAACGTCAGCCGCTGCTCCGGCCGAACCTGCGGGCTGAACTGAACCGTGAGCCCGAGCCCGCCCTGCGGGTCCAGCTTGGCCTTGCCGCCCACGGCGATGGCCGGCGTGATCTGCACGATCCGCGGCGCCAGCGTGAGCGGCACGGCGCCGGTCGCCGGAGCGTCGGGACCGCCCGGGGTGAGCGTCACCGAGTATAGGCCCGCCGGCCAGGCGGCCTGATCGGCCGGTCCGTTCGGCAGCGCGACCACCGCGTGGGTGCCGACGGTCACCGTGGCGGCGAGGGTGCGCGGAGTGGCGAGGAGCGGGTGCGAGAAGGAGGCGGCTGGGGAGGGGCCATCGAGGTGGTCGCCGTCGAACGCCACCGACTCGCCCAGGCGGACCGCCGGCTGATCGTTGGGGAGGGTGACCGAGGCGATGTCGGGAAAGGGCGGCGGGGGAGGCTCGGTGCTGCCCTGGGCGGCCACGCTCCGGTCCAGCACCGGCAGTTGGGCGCGCGAGGCGCGGGTGCTGTCGATGAGCACCACCGAGACCTGGTAGGCGATCGAGGTCCGGTAGTTGGTGGAGAATGTCGTCCAGAGCCGTGACATCTCCTCGGTGGTGATGGGGTGCGGGGTCACCCGGACCCGCTCGACCTGGCGACTGAGATCGCTCGGCGGCAGTGCCGCTTGGATGTCGCCGGGGAGCAGCACGGCGTGGTCGTGGAGCATGCTCATGGCCCAGCCCAGCAGCCGGTGCGCCAGGATCTCGTCCTGGCCGGTCCCGTAGGCGGTGAGCAGGTAGTGGAGATCGAGGGCCAGCGGCGGGAACCCCACCTCGCCCGGGTGCGTCTGCGTGGGCAGGTCCATATTGCGCAGCTGGGCGTTGTAGGTGGTGTGGTAGAGGAACAGGTTGAGCTGGTTGTTGCTCTCGTCTTTGCGCGCGAGGTGCAGCGGCTCGGTCGTCACGTCGGCGCCGACCAGCGCCGGGTCCTTGGGCGGATCGCCGGGCTGAGGGTTTTTCACCCGCAGCAGCAGGTGCTGCAAGGTGGAGGTGACGGCGGCGATGGCGAGCGCGTTGCTCAACCGCCGCCTCCGTTCCGCCGCCGCAGGTAGTCCTCGAGCGCGAGGTGGGCCGCGGGGCGGCGCGGCGCGCGAGCGGGCGGCGCCACGGCGGGAGGCTCCGCGCGGACCTCGACGCGGCCGATGGTGACGTGGACGACGGGCGGCGGCTCGGGGGCGGGCGCCCGCGGCGCCGGTGCCTGGCGGGCCGCGGTCCGGCCCGGGACGTGGAGCGGGGGTGGCGCGGTCGGCGCGCGCGGCGCGAGCGGATGGTCCGGGCGCGGCGCCGCGGCCAGCTCCGCGGGGCGGCGCGGCTCGAGCGCGATCGCCTTCGGGGCGGAGACGGCCGGCGCGGGCCGGGGCTCGGCAGCCGGGATCTCGCGGCCTGCACCCGTCCGCTCCCGGCGCGCCTCGACGAGGAGCCGCTCCGCGGCCTCGGCCGCGCCGCGCAGGCGGGCGTGGATCTCCTCCCCTGCCTCACCCGCCCGCTGTGCCGGCCCGGGAGGGGAGGCGGGCGGCGGCCTGGAGGCGAGCGGCTCTCGCGCCCCCGGTGCCTCGCGGTTCGCCCGCCCCTCCGCGGCCGGGGCCGAGCGATCGGCGGGTGCACCAGCGGTGCTCCCCGGTCCGGGGGAGGCAGGCCCGGGAGCGGCCTGCGGCGCCCGTACCGCGAGCTCGGCGAAGGCCTCGATCTCGGCTGCCCAGGGCTGCTCCGGCGAAGGCGAGGGGCGGATCCGCCCCGGGTCGAACCGCGACGGCAGCCTCGGCTCCAGGACCGCGGCGCGCCCAACGGCGCGGTCGACGAGGCGGCCGAGATAGCCCGTCATGCCGTCACCATCTCGAGATAGAGCGCGCGCCGCTTGGGCGGCAGCGCCAGCACGTCGGCCTCGCGCCAGCCGTAGGCGCGCGCCAGCGCGTCGACCTCCTGCAAAAGCCGGCGCGCCTGACCCGCCACCTCGGACCAGAGGACGGACAGGATGTCGAAGAGGCCGCTCCAGCCGCGCCCGCAGGCGGGGCAGGAGAGAGCCACCGTCACCTCGGCGTCCGGGTCGGCCT
>Ga0335071_10001662_pt1 | contig 23977 bp, 23 predicted proteins | sample Lox_Sample_15_FD_206724 | JGI IMG/M metagenome (GOLD analysis project Ga0335071, IMG submission 206724) | Soil microbial communities from Loxahatchee National Wildlife Refuge, Florida, United States - Lox_Sample_1.5 | ecosystem: Environmental > Terrestrial > Soil > Wetlands | place: USA... | reverse complement strand
CGGGGTGTCCTTGGTGATGGTCGTCTGGCGGGCCGAAGAACCTGCCGCAGTCAGGACGAGGTCACCGATCCCTGCATCGACCGTGTCGATCGCCACGAAGGGCTTGCCAGCCGGGCTGCCGGCCTCGTCCGTCTGGCGGACGATGAGCAGCTTGCGGCCGGTCAATTTCTCATCCTTGACCGTCGAAACGGTCGTCCCGATCACTCTGGCGATCAACATGGCAACGCTCCTCGTAGGTGCGACGCACGCGTCGCCCCCACCGATCAATAATTCTTGGCCGGCGCGGCAGCCGGGGCAGTCGGCTCGGCTTTGCCAGGTCCCTGGAGGATCTTGACCCCGGCGCTGGCGCCGATCCGGGTGGCGCCGGCCTGGATCATCTTCTCCGCGTCCTCGTAGGTGCGCACCCCGCCGGCAGCCTTGACGCCCATCTCCGGTCCGACCGTCCTGCGCATCAGCTCCACGTCATGGACGGTCGCGCCGCCGCTGGCAAATCCGGTGGAGGTCTTGACGAAGTCCGCCCCGGCTTCTTTCGAGAGCAGGCAGGCAATGGTCTTTTCTTCATCGGTCAGCAGGACGGCCTCGATGATCACCTTGACGATGGCGCCGCGGGCATGCGAAGCCGCCACCACCCCGCGGATATCCCGGGCGACCAGGTCGAGGTCACGCGCCTTGAGCGCGCCGATGTTGATGACCATATCGATCTCGGACGCGCCGTGGCTGATGGCGTTCTCGGTCTCGAAGGATTTGACCTCCGGGGCGGTCGCGCCGAGCGGGAAACCGATCACCGTGCAGACTTTGACGGGAGAACCTTCCAGGAGCTTGGCGCACAGCTCCACCCAGGTTGGGTTGATGCAGACCGAGGCGAATCCATACTTGCGGGCTTCGAAACAAAGCTGGGCGATCTGGTCCTGGGTGGCGTCCGGCTTAAGCAGGGTATGGTCGATCATCTTCGCGAGGTCGGCATTCTCGGGGATGACGCCAAGCGTGGACGAGAGGCGCTCGGCGCCCGCCTCGACGACCTGACCGGTCCGATCGAAGCAAGTCCGCACACAAAGCCCGTTCGTACACTCGAATTTGCACTGACTGCCATCCGGAAGCTTGGCCCGCTCCTGCTGTTCGACCATCGCCGCCAGCACTTCATGGGTGATGATCTCGACCAGGTTTTCGACCGCTTTTACATCCATTGCCATTCTTGCCTCTATTTCAGGTATTTCTTCTCGACAGCGACTATCTTGTCGATGCGCGGCTGGTGCCGGCCGCCCCCGAATTCGGTCGACAGCCAGGTTTTCACGATCTGCTTGGCCAGGTTCAAACCGATCAAACCTGCCCCCAAGGTGAGGACGTTGGTATCGTTATGCTCACGGCTGTTGCTGGCAGATGACAGGTCATAGGCCATCCCGGCCCGCACGCCCGGAACCTTGTTGGCGACGATGCAGCTTCCGATCCCGGCGCCGTCGATCATGATGCCGCGCCAAGCCTTGCCCGCCGCGACCCGGCTGGCCACCTCGTGGGCGAAATCCGGGTAATCGACGGGATTCTTCGTATACGTCCCGATATCCTGTACATCGTAGCCCAGTTCGGCGACAAAGGTTTTTACGGTTTCCTTCAGTTCGAATCCGCCATGGTCCGCCCCCAGGATGACCAGCTTCTTGCTCCCCTTTCCTGTCTGGCTGGAGTCGGCTGCCGTATCCGACTTGCCGGGCTGGGTTGGGATGGCAGGCGCGGATTTCTGCGGGCTGCCCATCACCTGGGACAAGACCCGCTCGACTATTTCGCGGAGTTTTGCATCGTCGATCGTGTTCACTCAGCAAGCCTCATGACGGACGAACTGGTAATGACCACATGACCAAACTACCTGTATAGTAGCACGGGGAAATTAAAAAGTCAAGTGCGGAGGGTATAATTCCGCTCGCGACCAAGGAAAACAACCGATGAAAAAATCCTTCCCCATCCTCCTTACTCTACTCGTCCTGACCATCTTTGGCAGCATGACATTCCTCCTCGCCCGAAAATTCAATCCTTCGCCTTCGAATCTGGCTGCAGAATCTGAAGCTCAGGCAGTTGTCGAAGGCTTTGGGAAAAAGCTCCAGGCTGTATCGATCCTGGCGCCTTCCGATCAGGCCGCCCAGGCGATCCGGGACAATTACGCGGAATACGTTTCTCCTGCCCTGCTCGCCGTATGGACGGCCGATCCCGGAAACGCCCCGGGGAGGGCGACATCCAGCCCGTGGCCGGACCGGATCGAAATATCAACCATGAAGATGGAATCAGCCACGACTTTCCAGGTCAACGGGAAAGTCATCGAAGTTACCAGCAACGAGGTGGAGCACGGCGGAATTGCGGCAACGCGGAACATCACTTTGACTGTCGAACAGGTGAACGGGAAATGGTTGATCACCGGTTTGACCGAAGGGGATTACAACAATCCCTGAGGCAATATACCCCCGGTCTCGATTAGGGTTTGAACTGAAGGATGCTAGCGAGTCAGCTTGGCGAAATAGCGATAGCGGTCCCCGCGGTAGAGGATCTTGACGAATTCGATCACCCGCCTGTACTGGGAATAGGTGGTTCGCTCACTGAGCAGGAGCGGACTCCCCGGCTCGATTTGCAACAAATCGGCTTCGGGCGGGGTCGCCAGGGCAACCTCGAGGGTTTCATCCGCCTCGGTCGGGATCAGGTGAAATTTCTCCTGGAGCATCTTATAAGTGGAGCCGTATTCTTCCAATTCTTCCCGGGTGATCGTCTGGTCTTCCGGCAGAATATAATAAGAAGTTTGCAATCCCATCGGGATGCCGTCGCCCAACCGCAGGCGCTCGATGCGCAGGACCTGGTCGCAAGTCTCCGGCAGCTCAAGGCGCGAGCGGATCTTATCGGACGGCCGGACATAACCGATCTCGAGGATTTTTTGACCCGGGACCAGTCCGCGCTGTTTCATGTCTTCCGTGAAGCTGGTCAGCTCTGAAATCCCCTTCTGGAGCTTCTGGGGCGAAACATAGGTCCCCCGACCGTGTTCCCGATACAGGTAACCCTGGCGGATCAGGAGCTCGATCGCCTGCCGGATGGTTGGGCGGCTGACGCGATAGATCTTCTCCAACTCTCGCTCCGAAGGGATCGGCTGGAGTGCAGCGAACTTCCCCTCGGCGATCCCCTCCCGCAGGATATTGGCCAGCTGATAATATCTGGGCAAATAACCATTTGGATCGATCATTTTTTCTGCCTTCCACTGGACATTGATGTGGTCATTACCAGTTAGATTATCTGCTTTTTTTAATTCCAAGTCAAGAGAGCGCGATCCTGGAGTAAAATCTTCGGGGAGACCTAATCATGAATATTGACAGCCCGCACCGTCGCTACAATCCTCTCACTGGCGAATGGGTTTTGGTATCGCCCCACCGGGCAAAGCGGCCCTGGCTCGGGCAGGTGGAGAAGAACCCGGTCAGCTACCTTCCGGCATACGACCCGGACTGTTATCTCTGCCCGCGGAATGAGCGGGCCGGAGGAGTCCGGAATCCGGATTATTCGGGGACATACGTTTTCGACAACGACTTCGCCGCCCTGCTGCCAAATCCCCCGCTTGGGAGCGCCGAGTCCGATCATCCGCTTTTGCAATCCGTTCCGGAGCGGGGAAATTGCCGGGTCGTGTGTTTCTCTCCCCGCCACGATTTGACCCTTCCCGAGCTGGACCTGGCCTCGATCGAAGGAGTTCTGGCCACTTGGGCGAAAGAATCCGACGCATTGGGAAATCTCGAATACATCCAATATGTCCAGGTTTTCGAAAATAAGGGGGCGATGATGGGTTGTTCCAATCCCCACCCACACAGCCAGATTTGGGCAACTGAACACATCCCCAATGAATCGGGGAAGGAATATGCGCATCAATTGGCGTATTTCGAAAAAACCGGCCGGACGCTCCTGGAAGATTATCTCGACGTAGAACTCAAACAGAAAGACCGCCTCATTGCATCGAACGCATCCTTCACTGCTCTCATCCCTTTTTGGGCAATCTGGCCCTTCGAAGCGCTGGTGATCGCCCATCGCCCCGCAGGGCATCTCTCGGACCTGACGCCGGTCGAGATTTCTGACCTGGCAAGTATATATAAAAATCTCACAACGCGGTACGACAACCTGTTCGAAACATCATTCCCTTATTCGATGGGGTTTCACCAAGCCCCGTACGACGGCAAAGATCATCCAGAGTGGGGTTTGCACGCCCATTTCTACCCACCTCTTCTCCGGTCAGCCACCGTCCGGAAGTTCATGGTCGGATTTGAAATGCTGTCCATGCCGCAGAGGGACATCACCCCGGAAACCGCCGCGGAAAGAATACGGGCAACATCCGACATCCATTACAAACAAACCCGGGCCAATCAATAATATCGCTTGGGTCTTCTAGAACAAAACTGCTCGCCACATGGTCTCCCTGGGCGAGCAGTTTTGTTTGGATGATTTGTTGTTGTTACCTGCCGCCGCCGGAGATATAGCGGGTCAGCTGATCCAACATGAACTTCTGATCGGAAATGATTTCCTTGAGAACGTCCCCGCTGGAGACGATGGCCACCAACTGATCGCCATCGAAGACAGGCAGGTGGCGGACTTTTTTCTCGGTCATGATCGCCATGCAATCTTCCAGGGGCTGGGTGATATCGATGTATAAGACGTGCGAGGTCATGATTTCCTTGACCTTGACATTGCGCGAGGACTTGCCCTCGATGTCGACCTTCCGGACGCAGTCCCGTTCTGACAAGATCCCCTCGATCTTGCCCCCCTGCATGACCAAAACTGCACCAATCCGCTTCTCGGCAAGCAATTTCATTGCCTCGAACACAGTCGCATCCGGGGAAATCGACCAGATTTGCGGATTATTTTTCAAACGGACCAAATCTCTTACGGTTGGCATAAGTTGTCTCCTCTCTGGGCGAATCATTCACCCGATAATTATACATTTATAACCCTATTTATTCAAATACGAAGCGATTTGAGAAGGGATTGCCCAACACCCGGGCATCATCTCCATGACTTGTCATGTATAATAGATCGCTCTCGCGGAGAGGAGACACGTGACACTCGCAGCAATGCAGGGAATGGCCAGAAAAATCGGCGCGTACTACGACGACAGGGATTATTTCGCCCAGCTCTATCGCCTCGCCGCGCCGATCGCATTCCAGAATTTAATGATTGCATCCCTCGTCATGGTCGCCAATGTGATGGTCGGCCAGCTCGGGGATGATCCGATTGCCGCGGTCGCGCTGGCAGGACAGGTTTTCTTCCTGCTCAACCTGATCCTGTTTGGGGTCGGCAGCGGATCGGCAATGTTCACTGCCCAGCTCTGGGGAAACAAGGACATCGCCAGCCTTCGAAAAGTCCTTGGTTTGTGCCTCGCGGTCGGAGTGTTGATCGCTGGCATCTTTTTGATCTTCTCTGAGGTCATTCCGGCGCAAATCCTGGGAATCTTTACACAGGACCCCCAGGTCATCGCTCTGGGAAGCGCCTACCTGCGGGTATTTGCATGGAGCTTTTTATTCTTTTCGATTACGTCAGGGTTTGCAGCCGTCCTGCGCAGTATTGGCGAGGTAAAACTCCCCCTGATCGTTTCAGTGTCGGCGCTGGCTCTGAATGTCCTGCTGAACTATCTGCTCATCTTCGGGATGTTCGGCTTCCCCAGGCTGGGCATTCAAGGGGCGGCAATCGCTGCGGTCATCTCCCGCGCTCTCGAATGCCTGGTGCTGCTCCTCTCCAGTTACCGTCAAAAAAACCCGATCACGGCCGGCTGGGCAGAATTACTCGGCTTCGATTCGAGCTTCGTCGTCAAAATGTTCAAGCCTGTGTTGCCGGTGATCGCGAACGAGCTGCTTTGGTCCCTGGCGATCACCACGTACAGCATAGTTTACGCCCGGATCGGGACATCCTCCCTGGACGCTATGAATATCGTCGGCACCGTGGATAATATTGCCCTAGTCCCATTTCTCGGGTTATCGGGCGCCGTTGCCATCATGGTCGGGAACAAAATCGGCGCAGGGGAATATGACGCTGCCTATAAATATATCGGGCGCACGCTCTGCCTGGCCATTGTCATTGCCATCGCAGTTGGCGGAATCGTCCTGGCGGTCAGGGAACCGGTTTTGTCCCTGTACAGGGTTACGCCGGATGTGGTTTTGTACGCAAGGCAGGCTCTTCTCGTCCTCGGATTTTGGCTGACCATCCGCTCCCAAAACATGATCCTGATCATCGGGGCGTTTCGCTCCGGCGGCGACACGCGATTCTCGCTCGTCCTCGACGGCCTGATCATCTGGGTCCTTGGTGTACCGATGGCTCTCCTCGGGGCGTTCGTCCTTCGCCTTCCCGTATATTGGGTCTATTTGATGGTCATGTCAGAAGAATTGACGAAATTTCTCATCGGGCTGCGGCGATATTTTTCACGGAAGTGGATCCATGATTTGACCGGGCAGAATACGCCCGCCTGATGGCAATCTTCCCATGAGCCAGCACCAATCTTCGACAAAAAGCACGGTTTTACCTTGACAATTTTCCAACTGCAATGATAGACTGTGGATCGTTGTTAATCAAATTCTAAGAAAGGAGGCGCATTCCATGATCAAGGTCATCTTCACGCTCAAGTTCCGCACCTGCGCAGTAGCTGGTGTGGCCTTGCCTTCTCGGAGTGCGCCTGTTGACTGAAAGTAGTCGACGCAAGGTGGTTTTTATTGCCACGGTGCCTCCAGCACCGTGGCTTTTTTATCCGCGTGACAGGCTGGCTGTCGTTCTCACAGGAATTTATCATGGCAACTACATCCTTACCCACGACCTACTTCGATTTTCGAAAATCATTGAACAAAAAGAAACTGGCGGGCATGCTCCGCATGATGACCGACTACCGCCTGGCTTACCTGGCAGCCAACTTCGCCCTGGCAATTTCCGCCGTTGCGAAGACATTGACGTACCTCCTCCTGCGGAATTTTGCCGATACCGTCGTCGGGAACGACACCCCCTTCGCAGGCACACTTTCCCGGACCCTGATCCTGATCGCCCTGGGATTTGTCGGGCTGGCACTGGTAGAGGGCGGATTCGCCTATATATCCAGCCGCCTGGCATCCTATTCGGCTGAAAACATCACCCGCCGCCTGCGAAACTTCCTGTTCGACCATATCCAGCGGCTGTCGTTCGCCTACCACAGCAAAACCCCGACTGGCGACTTGATCGAACGGGTCACCTCGGACGTCGACTCGGTCCGGACGTTTTTCAACGACCAGGCCATCGGGGTGGGACGCATCGTCCTGCTCTTTATCATCAACTTCCTGGCCATTTGGTTCCTCTCCTGGAAGCTGGCGCTAGTCTCCGTGGCGGTCGTCCCGGTGATCGTGGTCGTTTCGGCCTGGTTCTTCAGGAGAGTGACCAAGGCATATGAAGCGTACCAGGAACAGGAAGCCAAGCTCTCGACCACCTTGCAGGAAAACCTGACCGGCGTCCGCGTGGTCAAGGCCTTCGCCAGGCAGCCGTACGAGATCGACAAATTCGAGAAAGACAATTGGGAGAAATTCCTGCGCGGTCAAAAGCTCCTGCGGATGCACTCGGTCTTCTGGCCACTCTCGGACCTTCTGTGCGGCTTCCAGATGCTGGCTGGGTTCATCTACGCCGGCATCCTGGCAATCCACGGTGAGATCACCATCGGGACCTACCCGGCTTATGTTGGTCTGGTGGTCTGGCTGATTTGGCCGATGCGCAACCTGGGCAGGATCATCGTCAACACATCCACCGGCCTGGTTTCTTACGACCGCCTGATGGAGATCGTCAAGCAGGAGCGCGAGCCGCTCACCGAAGGCACCATCCAACCCGAAGGCCCGGTCCGCGGTGAGGTCGAATTCGAAAAAGTCTCCTTCCAGTACAGCGATGGAAACACAGATGTGCTGAAGGATATCAGCTTTCACATCCAGCCCGGACAGTCGGTCGCCCTGCTCGGATCCACCGGCTCGGGCAAGACCACCCTGGTCAACCTTCTGCCGAGATTCCATGAGTACACCGACGGGCGCATCCTGCTCGACGGGAAGGAGCTCAAAGACTACCCACGCGAATACCTGCGCAAGCAAATCGGCATCGTGGAACAGGAACCCTTCCTGTTCAGCCGCTCGATCCGCGAGAACGTCACCTATGGCGTCGGCCGCGACGTGGCGCAGGACGAGATCGAAAAGGCCGCCCGGGCTGCGGCCATCCACGATGTGATCCTGACCTTTCCGGACGGGTATAACACCCTGGTCGGTGAGAAGGGCGTGACCCTGTCGGGCGGGCAGAAGCAGCGTGTTTCAGTCGCCAGGACGTTGCTGAAAAATCCGCGCATCCTGATTCTGGACGACTCAACGTCCAGCGTCGATACCGAAACCGAAGCGGAAATTCGCGCCGCCCTGAACAGGTTGATGGAAAATCGAACCACCTTCATCATCGCCCATCGTATCCAGTCAGTCATGAACGCCGATCTAATCCTGGTGATGGATAAAGGCGGGATCGTCCAGATGGGCAAGCACAGCGAATTGGTTGCCCAAGATGGAATGTATAAAAAGATTTACGACATCCAAACTCGCATCGACGAGGAATTGGATGAAGAAATCGCCTCGGTCTGATCGTCCGGGCGGACAGCCGTCCGCCCGGATCCCCGGAGAATTATTATGTCCGACGAATTGATTGCTCTCGAAGAAGAAGAATACACAAGCCAGTTGACGTCCCCAACGCTGAAACGCATCCTCGGATTGGTCAGGCCCCACTGGCGCTGGATGGCCGGATTCCTGGTGGCGATCGTTTTCACCGCCAGCCTGGACGCCGTTTTCACTTACATCAACAAGGATATCATCGACCTTGGCATCTCCAATCACAGCATCTCCACCCTGCTGAGATACGCATCGTACTATGGCGGGTTGCAGCTGGTCCAGGCCGTCTCGGTTTTCATTTTCATCTACCTGGTCAGCATCCTGGGAGAACGCATCCAATACGATATCCGCAAAAAGGTCTTCAACCACCTCCAGGACCTGTCCCTCTCGTATTACAGCCAAAATGCGGTCGGACGGCTGATGGCACGCGTCACATCCGACTCGGGTCGGATTTCGAGCCTGATGACGTGGGGGCTGTTGGACATCACCTGGGCCATCGTCAGCGTAATCATGTCGGTTATTTTCATGCTGACGATCAACTGGCGCTTGGCGCTGATCGTCTTCAGCGTCATCCCGATCCTGCTGGTGATCGCGATCAACTTCCGTAAAAAGATCCTGGTGGAATTCCGGAAATCCCGCCGCGCCAACTCGAAGATCACCGGTGAATACAACCAAAACATCCAGGGAGTGCGCGTCGTCAAGGCGCTTGGGCGGGAGGACGAAAATCTGCGCGAATTCTCGTTCCTGACGACCGACATGTTCCAGGCCTCCTACCGGGCTGCCTGGCTCTCGGCGCTCTTTTTGCCAACCGTCCAAATCGTCTCCGCTTTTGCGCTGGGAGCGATCGTCTGGTACGGCGGAACGATCAGCCAAAGCGCTTCATTCACAGTGGGCGATATCCATGCTTTCGTATCCTACCTGACCTTCATGATCTGGCCGGTCCAGGACATCGCCCGGGTCTATGCAGACATGCAGCACTCGATTGCCTCTGCCGAACGGATCTTCAAATTGATCGACACCGTTCCCGAAGTACAGAACCGGGCAGCCGCGTATCCCGCCAAGACCTTGCAAGGCGCGATCGAGTTCGACCACGTCAATTTCTACTACGAGGATCGGAAACCGATCCTGACGGACTTCACGTTGAAGATCAAACCTGGCGAGACGATTGCCCTAGTCGGGCCGACGGGCGGCGGAAAGACGACCATCGTCAACCTGCTCTGCCGGTTCTACGAACCAAAGGAAGGCATGATCCGCATCAACGGCAAGGATTATACCGATTACACCTTGCAGAGCATTCACAGCCGGATCGGGATCGTCCTCCAGACCCCGCACCTGTTTTCCGGTTCCATCCGGGAGAATATCCGCTACGGCCGGCTGGATTCATCGAACGAAGAAGTCGAGAATGCGGCCAGAGTTGCCGGCGCCCACGATTTCATCCTGACGTTCGAAAAGGGGTACGACCAGGAGGTCGGCGAGGGCGGGAACCTGCTCTCGGTCGGCCAGAAACAACTGATCAGCTTGGCACGCGCCGTCCTGGCCACCCCGGAGATCTTCATCATGGACGAGGCAACATCGAGCGTCGATACCCTGACAGAAGCCTTGATCCAGCGCGGCATGGAAGCTTTGATGAAAGGTCGGACATCCTTCATCATTGCACATCGTCTGAGCACCATTCGGCGGGCGGACCGCATCGTCGTCATCGAAGAAGGCCGGATTGCGGAAATGGGCACCCACGCGGAGCTTTTACGCAAGCGCGGGCATTACTACCGCCTCTACACCCAGCAATTCAAGGTCGAGAAGGAACAAGCCTACGGAGTTGCAGCGCCTGAGGTTCTCCCGGTGATCAAGTAATGCGAGATACCCGTCAGAAAAAGTCTGGCGGGTATCTTTTTTATCCATTCGGGCGCCGATAAGGTCCGCAAGATATCGATCGCATCATTCGTCGGGTCCCCCGGCCTCCAGGAATGCCCGTGGTATCTCCGGGCGAAGAGGAAAGCCGCCGGCTGACCACAGATCCCTTGCCAGGCGGCCGGGATCTAGCCGCAGCCCGGATTGAGTGAAATATTCACACAGGCGAAGTACATCCCGCTCGAAGATCGGAAATGCATTGCGGTTATGCTGCGGGGAAACGACCTGGGGGAAATCGATCAGGACTACATCCCCTTCCCAATAGAGCACATTGTACGCCGACAGGTCCCCGTGAATGACCTGATGCGCCAACATAAGCTCGATGTTCCTGACAAGCCGCTGAAATAGTGGACCGATCCTGTCCTGGGGCAACCTGACGGAATTGAGCGTTGGGGCAGCAGCCCTTTCGTCTCCCACATATGTCATCAGAATGGCGTTATTCCCCATTTCATACGGCCGCGGGACATCGACGCCGGCCTCGTGGAGGGCCTGCAATGTGTTGAATTCGTACGCGATCCAGGATTGGTGCCGGATTTGCTCCCCATAGACACTCCGCTTGTGCTGGGCTTTCAACATTCCCAAGTCGACGATGGGATTGCCGTTCTCGTCCAGGACGGGGCGTCCGAGCCGGTAAAGTTGGTCGTTCTTCAGATTGCGCAACATCCGCGGCCGATAGACTTTCGCGGCGACGAGCGGCGTATCGACCTGCTCGCCGGCCTTACAGAGGTAGACCGAGGCTTCTTTCCCGCCCTTGATCTTCCGCAGTACGTCCGATATCCAATGCTGCTCGTAAAAATATCCAAGCGAGTCAAGAAGCCAGCCCTCTTCAAAGCGGGCAGCCGTGTATGTGTAGGAGAACGTCCTGCGGCTATCATCTTGTTCCTGGATATAATCCCGGCTTGCGGCCGTAGCGCTTGCAGATTTTTTCTTGGCAGGCCGCTGGCTTGTCTTTCCCGGCCAGTCGAATCGCCCTTCATCATCCAATTCGTTGTAATATTTTATGTTTTTACTGGTATCCATAGGTGAGACTCATCGAGTTGACAGCGGAAATATCTCACCTGTGACTTTTGAAGAATCAAAAGCCGCAGGCTGCGCGCCTGCGGCAAGGATGTCGGTTGGGACCCGGTCACATGCGGTTGCAAAGCGGAGGCGCGCAGAACATGAACAGTTTGTCAACGTGGTTTTCTGACATTTTCGTGAGCCTCCTTTGCTGGAATAATTTTCCTTGCCCCGAGAGTCTATCACCTGGGCTATGATCCGTCAAGCGAGCATTCTTGGGCTTTTCATCAGTATCGAATGCCCCCCATGGACGATAGCTATTCAGATATTTTTGGTATACAATTAGCAATCTCTCGATTATTATTTGAAAGGATTCATTTATGAACGGTTCAAACGCCCTATTGAAATCCGCAGGAATTTTTCTGCTCCTGGCCATCCTCCTAACGGCCTGTTTTCCCACCGTGCCAACCCCGCGGGTGGGTGGCGTAGTTCAGGGTGTCGTTTATGCCGATACGAACGGGAACGGGGGCATCGATCCCGGGGAGGGCCCCCTGGTCGGAGTCCAGGTCACCCTGACAGGCTGCGGCACGACCCAAAATCAGGTCACGATCGCGGACGGCAAGTTCAACTTTACCAACCTCCCCGAAGGGACCTGCAACTTGTCGGTGTCGAAGGCCGGCTGGATATTTTCCGGCTCCTATCCGCATCTGACTTACCCGGTCCCGGTTGCTTCGAACCCGGACCTACCGACCGCCCTCAGCCTCTTCATGGCCCAGGTGGGCGGGCCGACCTACACCCCCACGACCACCCCTACACTCGTCTTCACTGACACGCCAACTGAAACCCTCACACTGGTCCCGAGCGATACCCCAACGCTGATGGAAATCTCGCCTACCTCAACCGATACAGCCACCCCTATCCCATCCAATGCAACGGTGACTCCCAAGTCGCAGGATGCCAACTGCCGATTCGGCCCGGGAACGTCCTTCCTATCGATCGGCGGATTGAAAGTGGGCCACACCGTTCCAATCACCGGGACGATCGAGGACCACTCCTGGTGGCAGATCGATAATCCCACCGCGCCCGGATCGCCTTGCTGGGTGGCGGCATCCGTGACAACTACCACCGGTGACATCTCGCTCGTTCCCATCCTGCCAATCCCGACGGGCCTGGTCCTCTCTGCCGTTGTGACCACCCCGGCGATCGTCCATGGGACCTGCGGCGGGCCGAATGCGACCTCTTTCCAGGTATCGATCACCACGAATGGACCGGCAACCGTCACCTGGCACCTCGAGATCTACAACGGGGACGGCTCGCTGCGCAACCAGACTTCCGACGCCACCTTGATCTTCACGAACGCGACGACCAAGACATTCGATCCGGGCGGCGCCTACAAGACCGACTGCGGTAACTTCAAGATCGACATCGTCGTCACTGCCCCCAATAACAAGACCGGCGAAGCCACCTGGTCGGTCGTTTCACCGTAACATTCCTCGCTTGAACCAAGGGACTGGATGCGGAGAAACGAATCGCATCCAGTCTTTTTATTCGCGAAGGGAATCCCGCCCTTTTGACTTGTAGCAAAACGAAAAGTGTCCTATACTTCAAAAATATTCTTCTCAACCTAGTTCGCAAAAGGACCATCGGAGTATGAAACGTTCCATTGGATTCAAGATCGCAGCAGTCATTATTCTTGGCCTGATGAGTATTTTCTGGCTGTTCATATCGATCTCGGGGATCGTACAAGGCACTTCCCGGGGTATTCTCACGCTCGTCAGCATCCTGATCAGCATTGGCCTTGCCATCCTGGCATGGAAGCGGCCGCTGCTCGGCGGCAGTCTCCTGTCGGCGTTCGGGATCGTTCTGGCCATTTATTTCTTCATGGCCATGGCCGACCTGCAAAGCGCCACGCCGCCCCTGCTGTTCATGTGTGCGCCCATCGCGATCGCCGGGCTCATCTTCATTGAAGCCGCCTGGTCCCTAAAGAAAAGTTAGTCGGAAGAAATTCATCTCGGAAGGTTTCCCGGCTTGTTTCAAAGCCGGATTTGACCTATACTATAGCAATCAATTTTGCATCCCCAAAGGAGGAAGAAATGCCAGAACCACAAGCACCGCCCCGCAAGAAAATCACCCTGCCCTACCTGTTCAAGAAAGTCGCCGATGGGACGCCGATCACCTGGCTGACTTGTTACGATTATCCCACTGCCTACCTACAGGAGCAGGCCGGCATTGAGATGATCCTGGTTGGAGACAGCCTTGGCATGACCATGCTCGGGTACGACTCCACCTTGCCCGTCACGATGGACGACATGATCCGGCACGCCCAGGCTGTCCGCCGCGGCGCGCCGACAGCCTTCGTGGTCGGCGACATGCCGTACATGACTTACCAGCCTTCGGTCGAAACCGCCATCCGCAACGCCGGGCGGTTCATGTCCGAAGCCGGATGCGACGCCATCAAGCTGGAAGGCGGTGCGGCCATGGCGGACCGCATCAAGGGCATCGTCGATTCGGGGATTCCGGCCATCGGGCACCTCGGACTCACGCCGCAGTCTGTCTCCGCCTTGGGAGGCTTCCGGGTCCAGGGCAAGAACGCCGCCCTGGCAAAGAAGATCGTGGACGATGAGCCTTGGCTCAGGCCCGGATGCTCACGGCCAGTTGCTCATCTACCATGATATGTTTGGCCTTTACCCGAAGTTCAAACCCAAGATGGCCAAAGTCTACGGGAACGCCGGCGAGGTCATCCTGAATGGCCTGAAGGCTTACCACGACGAGGTCATCGAAAAGAAGTTTCCTCAGGAAGAGAATTGGTTCGGGATGCCGGACGAAGAGTTCGACGACCTGAAAAAAATGCTGAAATGATCCAGATAGGGACACAACCAAATGTGTCCCTATACTTTTTCCACAAGGAGACGGAATGGACGAAAAAAACCGCCAGTTGCTCAAAATCCCCACCGAACGGCTCGACGCAATCAATGCCGTCCTGCTCGACCCCAATTCCCAGGTAATGAACAACTTCCTGGCCGTGGTCAGCAAGTACGGGTCGCCAGACGAGATCAACCGCAAACACCGTGCCTCCCGCAAGCTGGAAACCCTGCTGGAAAAGGTCACTGCAAAGAACCCGGACTACGTCAAGGATTTGAAGTGGCTGATGGAGCAGCGCGACAAAGGCGCATTCGTCCCGACGGCAGAGTATCGACGCGCCGTCCTCGGGGCCAAGGCCAGCGGGATTAGCTTCAAGGACGATTCCGCCGTAACGCTGGAAGTATCCGCTCTCCAATATTTCCCCTGGATCCGCCCGATGTGCGAACGCGCCATCAAAGACCGGAGCCTCGTCCCCGGGAGATTCATCGCCGTCCGTAAAATGAAAGAATCCGAGGCCGACGGTGATCTACCGGCCATCGTCGCGGCTTTGGACATCATGGGCTCTTCGTTCGTCGAGACCCTCGATACGAAAGGCACCGACGGTTCCAATCCACACCTGGGCGGTCCCGCGACGATCACCGGCTATTTCGGCGGCATTGGCCAGCCCAACGACCACGCCCTGATGTGGCTGGATGAATTCCTTTATTACTACACCAATTTCGGCGTCCAGCACGTGCTCAATTTCAACGCCGGGACGATCCTGCTTGGCTTCCTGCTCTACCGCTTGGGCGTGGACATCCAGTTCAAGATCTCCGTCTTTTTCGGATCAGACAACCCTTACCACGCCCTGTGGATCATGGCTATGGCCAAGCTGCTCAGCCGGGACGACGGCACTACCCCCTTGATCGGATTCAACTGGGCGAACTCGATCAACAACCAGACCATGGAATTGACCGCCCAGTTCCGCAAGGAACTGGGCTTCGAAGAAGTCGTCCGCTTCGAACACCACATCACCGAGACCTGGAAGAGCATCGTCATCCAACCCTACGACCGCCGGTCCGAACTGATCGAAATCGCCAATCACGTGGCCAATATCTCGGCCAAGCACGAAGGCGGTGACCCGGAGATCGAACAAAAACGGACCCACCAGTCGGACATCCTCGACTACTTCCGCGATAAGAAGGAAGTGATCGACTCCGGCGATTGGGAGAATATGCAACTGAATTTCATGGACAAGGTGGATGCCTGCAACCACTCTGCCAGGGCACTGACGGAAAAGGGGCTCTCGTTCGTCGCCGCCCAGAATTTGCATAACTAAATCGAGGCAATCCATGTATATCGTTCACGTCCACATCCACGTCAAAGCGGAGATGGTCGAAGCTTTCAAGGCAGCCTCCCTCGAGAACGCCAGGAACAGCGTCGAGGAACCGGGCATCGCCCGCTTCGACGTGATCCAGCAGGCTGACGATCCGACCCGCTTCGAACTGATCGAAGTCTATCGTACGCCCGAGGACCCGGCAAGGCATAAGGAAACGGCTCACTACAACAAATGGCGGGAGATTGCCGAGCCGATGCTTGCCGAACCGCGCACCCGGACGATCTACTCCAACCTCTTCCCCGCCGACAAGGACTGGTAACGTGCGATTCGAATTTGCCACAGCCAACCGGATCATTTTTGGACCGGGCAGCAGCGCGGGCGTCCCGGAGCTGGCCGTTCCCTTGGGGAAACGTCCTCTCGTCGTTGCCGGTTCGACTGAGCGGGCTGCGACCCTGATCGCCGGGCTGGAGGAGAAAAATCTCGCTCCCGTTCTATTCCTTATCGATCATGAGCCAGATTTAGCTGGGATTGAATTGGCTACGCGCAGTGCACGAGAATCCGGCTGCGACTTCGTCATCGGGATTGGCGGAGGCGCGGCTCTCGATACCGGCAAGACCGTTGCGGCCCTGTTGACCAACCCGGGTGACCTTCTCGACTACCTCGAAGTGGTCGGAGCCGGACGGGCGCTGGAAAACCCTTCTTTACCTTACATCGCCATTCCCACCACCGCCGGCACCGGGTCCGAGGTGACCCGCAACGCCGTCGTGACCGTCCCGGAAAAACGGGTAAAGGTCAGCCTGCGCAGCCCATTCCTCCTGCCGCGCCTCGCTGTCGTCAATCCAGAGCTGACCTACAGCCTTCCGCCCACGGTCACCGCCAGCACCGGCATGGACGCCCTGACCCAGCTGATAGAACCATTCACGTCGAACGCGGCCAACCCGCTGTCGGATGCCATCTGCCGGGAGGGGATTCCGCGGGCTGCCCGGTCGTTGCAAAAGGCCTGCGAAGACGGGAAGGATGTCTCGGCCCGGGAGGACATGTCCCTGGCCAGTTTGTATGGGGGACTGGCCCTGACGAACGCCAAGCTCGGCGCCGTCCACGGACTCGCCGGCCCGATCGGCGGCCTGACATCCGCACCGCACGGGGCGCTCTGCGCCCGGCTGCTGCCCCTGGTCGTTGAAGCCAACCTCCGGGCCATCCGGTCCCGCCAGCCCGACTCCCCCGCCCTGGCCAGGTACACCGAAGTCGCCGTGCTCCTGACCGGCAGACCCCGCGCAAAAGCAGAGGAAACCGTGGTGTGGCTGAAAGAACTCTGCGCGAGGCTCGGCATCCAACCATTGTCGGCCTTCGGCTTGAATGCCGGGGACTATCCCGCCCTCGTGGATCAATCCCAAAACGCCAGCAGCATGAGGGGGAATTCCATCAGGCTGACCGACGAGGAAATCCTCGGAATCCTCGAAAACGCCAACTAATCAAGAGCCCGGCCTTCTCTGGCCGGGCTCTGTAGTTCATAGACCCTGGTATTTCGAATTGTCCAAATCTTTCTTCAACTGCTCTTCGTCGGATGTGGTGGAAGGGGTTCCCGGCTGAGCCCAACCGAGTTCGGCTTTCTCCGCCTTCCGCAAGTTTTCGAGCGATTCCGGCTTGACCGTGCCCAGCTTCCCGCAGTATGGACAGACCGCGATCTTGGAAAATCCAACGTGCGCCGTGATCAGTGGAAGGGCGAACGGGCGATGGCAATTGGGGCAAATCGCGCCGCCGCTGATTCCATATTTCCGCTCGGAGCCAAGAGGCAACTGGACTTTTCTACGACTGGCCAGGAATGGAATCGTCGCCGAGATCAGAACAGCGAGCAAGACGACGCCCAGGATGACAAAAACTGTCTTCGAGCCCTGCGTGGCCGGGACGAAATTCGCCCTGGCGACGTTCGAACGATATTCCTGTCCGCCTGTCGATGTCCCGACGGCGGAGATGGCGTGTTCCCCCAGGGGGTAATTGTCGGTATTGAATTGAAGATTGAATGGCGCCTTGTCCACTTCCCCGATGGTGGAGCCATCGATATAAAATACCACCTTGGAGAGATCGGACGGACCGGTGACATGGATTGTGAACAGGCCCTGGATGTCACCATTGAAACCACCATACCCCCAATCCCGCGACAAGCTCAAGGCCAACTGCCCGGTCTGGGCGACAGCAAAGACGATCGTCAGCAGGCTTGCAACCACGGACAGGAGGATCGCATATTTAATCTTTTTCATCTTCTCACTTCCATCGGGTAAGGATTTGCTCACGATTGAAAATACGGGTCGCCAGATAGACCATCAGGACATCCAGCAGGAGCATGACAACCGCAACGATCGCGATGATCTGACGGTCCAGGACGAACACCCCGGCAACCTGCCCAAAAAAACCAGCCAGGACGGGTACAATGATCACCATCGAAATCTGCTCGGCGACGCGTGGGTCATTGACCCGGGAAGAGACCATCAGGGCGAAGCTGACAGCCATCAGGGCCAGCAAAGGCCCAACGATGAAGATGGCAATCAACCAGCGGGCGTCGAGCAAGGCGGAGATCAACAGCCTGTTGTGTACGATCATCGCCGCTCCGCCAGCAAAGATCGCGAATCCGGCATAGGTCGCCAGGGCGGCTGGGATGACGGCAGCAAGGCACTTTCCAGCCAACAATTCGAAGGTCGTTATCGGCGTCGCCAGGAGCGGCTCCAGACTGCGGGTGGTCTTCTCCCCGACGATCGAGTAGGCCGCGATGGTCACGGGAATGGCGACCGGGATCAGCATGAAGAGCATCATGAACTCGCTGACCATGAATACCTGAAAGCAATCCGAGCCGGTCAATCCACCCGGGCACATCGACTTGGTCATCTCCGCCGGCAGTTGGGTATTCAGGCCGCTCGCCGAGGCCGTTCCCCGGGTGCTGTAAAGGATCCCCAGCGGGATGGCTGTCATCAGGAGAGGCAGGAAGGCCACCGTAAAAATCACCATCCGGTTGCGGAATACTTCCGCCCACTCCTTGCGAATGATCGTTTTTATCTTATTCATGCCGGCCTCAGTTGTTCTTCACCAATTGCAGATAGACTTCTTCCAGTGAGTGACGCAGCTCGCCGACGAACTGGATGTCCGCCCCGGCCCCGACCAACGCCCGAACCACGTCGGGGTTGCGGGTTTCCGGGTCATCCAGGTTGATGAGCAGCTTGTTCTCCACCGCCTTGACCTCGCTCACGAATGGCAGCTTTTGGACTACTTTCACCAGTCCGGCGCTGGCTTCGCGCAGGTGAAAAACCACCTTCCGCCCGAAGACCGATGTCCGCAGCCTGGCAGGCGTGTCCACCACCAGCAAGCGGGTTTTGAAGACACCGACGCGGTCGCAAAGGCGATCCGCCTCGTCCAGGTTATGGGTGCACAGGAAGATCGTCCTGCCTTCTTTTTTCAAGTCGGCAATGAACTCACGCACCAGATGAGAGGCTTCCGGATCGAGGCCGGCAGTCGGCTCATCCAGGAACAGGATGCGCGGCTCGTGAAGCAAAGCCCGGGCGATGGCCAGCTTCTGTTTCATCCCCTTGGAGAACGTGCCGGCGGGGTCCATCCGCCGGTCATACAGACCCAGCAGCTTGAGGTACTTATCCACCTGCCCGGCGGCATCCCTGACTTCGTACAGTTCCGCAAAAATCCGCAGGTTGTACTCCGCTGACAGATTGTCGTACATCCCGGGTGTTTCGGTCAATACACCCACAGTCTTGCGGATTTCCTTATCCTGATTGCCGAGGACGAAGCCTGCCACGCTGGCTGTGCCGGAACTGGGGCCGATGAGGCTGGTCAGCATGCGAACCGTGGTCGTCTTGCCAGCGCCATTTGGTCCGAGAAACCCAAAAACTTCCCCTTCCTTCACATCCAGGCTAAGCTGGTCGACGGCCAGAACGCCGTCAAAATTTTTGGTCAACTCTTCGGTATGGATCATGGTCACCTAGCTAAATCGGGTATTGTCCAGGTTTTCCCGGGTCTCTTCAACGGGTTTCAGTGGCATGACTGAAACTGGATCTGACACCGGCAGGGCAGCTTCCGGAGGCTCGGGCTGTCGAAGTGTGAAGATCAGAACGACCGACACCAGTGCATAAAACGCGACAAAAGCCTCCACCCATGCCCCAGGAATATACGCAGGGACGATCACTGCGGTTGCATCGATCAAGGCGTGATAAAGAACCGCCAGCCAGACCCAGTACCATTGTTTCCGGGTGAACGTCTGCAGCACCAGGACGGCAAACGACACCTGGATCGGGATGGTAAAAAACCGCTCCAGGGCGCCAAGCAGGGACGCCGCCCAGGGCATGGTCCAGTAGCTGTGAACCTGCTGCTGCGCCGCCGCCAGCTGGCTGGCCGGCACCAAGTGTGACAGGTCGGCATTTCGCAGGGTGGCCAACTGGATAAACGCATAAAGGGTAATCCCGCCAAGGATGATCGCCTCGGCCCCGCCGTGCCCGGCGCCCGCCAGCAACCCCTTACGCCACGATCGGGCATCCTTCGCCCACCAACGATACATCCCGTAGCGGAAGAACTCCTCAAAGAATCCGGCGCTCAAACCGAGGAAAACGGCGTTGATCACTCTCTGCCAGACCACCGGAAGGGCGATGAAGAAGTACTGGTTGAACAACGGGGAAACCAGTAAATTGAATGGAATATGCCCCAGTTGCGACAGGACGAAGGTCGCCGCTCCAATCCACCACAACCGCCAATCCAGGTGGAACTTGCGGGTCAGAAAAATCCCCAATCCGATCGGCATGCCGACCATCAAGAGGCCGTTCAGCAAGTGGGTCCAAAATAGAATATCCATCGACGTCAGCATTCTCCTATTCTGCTTTCATTGAGCCGGCGCTCAATTATCCTTGTCTTTTTTCACTGCCGCAATCATCTCTTCCACGGATTTGGGCTCGGATGCCATCCGGTAGGAGCCATAAGCCAAGCCTTTTGGTTCACCCGGCATGCCATTGTTCGGCTGGGTTTTCCGGACCGCAAATATGATCGCCACGGCGGCAACCGCGAAGACTCCATAGATCGCGTTCATAACATACTCGCTGGAAAGGTTCCTCGCCACGATACCAGATGCCTCAACCAGCATATGGAACCCAATCGCGGCCGCGACCCAATACCACTTTTTGGTCAGGAAGGTTTGCAAAACAAGCACAGCACAACAGATCTGGACCGGGATCAGGAACAACTGCTCGACGGCTTCCCAGAGGGCGTGATACCAGGGGACAGACCAGAATGCGGCGATCTGCGCCTGGAGGGCCGGGACCTGATCTGGCGTAACTACAGTAGAAAGGTCGAGGTTGCGGACCATTACCATATTGGCGAAGTTATACAACACCAGGATGCCCAGGATGATTGCAGCAGCGCCTCCATGACCTGCACCCAGGAGGATTCCTTCCATCCAAGTGCGAGCTTGCTTTGCCCAGAACCGGAACATCCCATAACGGAACAATTCCTCCCAAAGCGCAGCGCTCAATCCGAGGACCAACGCGCCAATGATCAGCACCGTCAATGACGGCAGGCTGCCGGAAAAGGTCAACCGGTTCAAAAATGGATTGATCAAATAATTATCGAAAGGCAGGTGCCCGATCTGTGAAAGCACGAAGAAAATGGCGCCGGTCCACCAAAGCCGGCCTTCCAATACAAACTTGCGCACCAAGACGACCCCCAAGACGATCGGCATGGCAAATAACAAAACAATATCAAGCAGATAAGCCCAAAAGAGTATGTTCATCTTAGCCCGCGGCCGAAGCCTTCTCCTTTATCAGATTGGCATCCTTGACGATGCGCGGTACGATCTCTTCCCATCCAACAGCCATGATGTGAATGCCATGGACACCCGTCTTGCCCTTGATCTTCTCGATCAATTCCAGGGCAATCTGGACTCCTTCCTCCTGCGCATTCCCGGCAGCCTCCGCCTTTTCCATCCTCCGGATCACCGTTTCCGGGACGAACACTCCCGGCACCTCGGCATTCATGTATCTTGCCATTTTGAGCGTTTTCAGAGGAGTGATCCCCGCGAGGATATAGACTTTTTCCAGGATATCGCGTTTTGCCAGTTCGTTCAGCCAGGTCTCCAGCCGGTCGGCATCGTAGACCAGGTTGGTCTGGAAGAACTGCGCCCCCGCGTTCACTTTCTTGTGTTCACGGATAGCCTGGAATTTCGGCTCCGAGGCAAACGGGGATGCCGCCGCTCCCAGAAAATACTTGGGCGGGAATTTCATCTCGCGACCATCCAGGTATTTTCCTTCGTCCCGCATTCGGCGAAGGATCCACAGCATCTGGATCGAATCCAGGTCGACGATATCCATGCGGCCGCGCGGGCCCGGAGCTAGTTTCATGCTGTCGCCGGAAAGGCAAAGGATATTCCGAACGCCCAAAGCGCTGGCGCCTACGACTTCCGCCTGCAAGCCGATGCGCGTCCGGTCACGGGCGGCGATCTGCATCACCGGTTCGGCGCCATTCTGGATCGCCATGCTCGAACAGGCCAGCGAGGACATTCGCGGGGTCGCGGATGGACAATCGGTAAAATTGATCGCAGTGACGAAAGGCCTGACGAGTTCGACATTCGTACATAGCTTATTCGTTGAAACGGTCAAGGGAGGTTGGACCTCCGCAGTGACGACAAATTCCCCGGCTTTTAGGCGCCGCTCGAGTTCTGAGAGCGGTTCCGCATATGCGGGAGCGTGATAGACGGCGTCCCCCTGCCACCAATCCGGCTGACGGACCGGGCGGAAGATAGCCTCCCAAGTCCTGGAGCGTTCCGCCTGGTCCCGCGAGAGCAGGCCCCCGGCCGTCTTCCCCACTCCGACTTTTTTCACCTGCGCGACCACATCCCCCCAAGTCTCCGTGCCGACCTTATCCCAATCCAACGGCGGCAGGACTTCCAACAATTTCTCCTGGCGTCCCATTTTATACGCCCGGTCGTAGATTGCATACCACATGCACGGACGGGTCTCGTCGACATAGCAATGTTCGGGCGTCGACCCGCCGCACGGCCCATTGCGCACTCCTTTGGGACATTCCATTGGGCAAATGAACGCGGTCTCCTGTAACAAACAGTTTCCGCACATCCTGCATCCCCACAGCGGTCCCTTGACGCCTTTTTCGATGGAAGCGAGCAGTCTGAAACCAAACGGTTCCCGCTTGAAGGCCATAAACGGAGGCTGCCAGCGACGACTAGGTGTGAAGATGGGCATAGAGACTCCTCGACGGCTATTCTATATCGGTTCGACCAGTTCGGACTGTGTATACCATCGTCCAATGTTGGGATAAACTTCCCATTCAGCGAGTTTGCCGCGCAAGTATGCAGCCATTATAATAGCAACATGCGCAAACTCACCCGGTTAATTATCGGAATAATCCTAGCAATCAGCTCCCTGGCTCTTTCGAGGCCAATCCTGGCAAGTACGAACATGCCTGCTCCCGACAGGTCGATCGCGTCCGACGTCATCGACGCGGTGAACGCGATCCGGTCTGCCCAAGGCCTGGCGCCATTCCAACCGAACGACATCCTGATGTCTGTCGCCCAGGCCCAGGCGGAATACATGGCCGCGATCAGCAGCTCAGTCGCCGAAACGGACGCCCAGGGCCGGAGAGGCTATCAGCGCGCCATCGCAGCCGGTTACCAGGTCGCTGGCCTTGTGAGCAACACCAGCCCGGGCTGGTTCTCTGAGCTGCACGACGGAGGCGGCGGCTGGACCGCCAAGGACGCAGTCGACTGGTGGTACAACGAGACCGTCTCCCATCGCCCCACCTTGCTTAGCTCGGAACTGGTCGATGTGGGTGTAGGGGTCGCCAACGTAGGCAATACCTACTACTTCTGCCTGGATGCCGGGCGCTCGACCGGGGGGACGCCTGTCGCGTATACCTTGCCTGCGCCTCTCCATCCGGATACGCCAACGTTCATCCCGAATACACCCAACGCAGATGGCTCGATCACTTATATCGTCCAGCCAGGCGATACCGCCCTGGGGATCGCCATCGCCTACGGTGTATCCTATCAGGACTTTCTCGCCTTGAACGGCCTGACCGACCAATCGATCATCTACGCCGGCAAGGCTCTGACGATCCGGGCCGCCTACACAGCCACACCGACCGAACCCACTGCCACCAATACGACCCTGCCGACCATCACCCCCTGGCCGACCGCCTCGCTGACATCCACCGGCACGGTCGCTCCACCCCCCCCCCCCCCCACCCCCGGGGTGGCCCACAC
>Ga0335071_10001661_pt1 | contig 23979 bp, 20 predicted proteins | sample Lox_Sample_15_FD_206724 | JGI IMG/M metagenome (GOLD analysis project Ga0335071, IMG submission 206724) | Soil microbial communities from Loxahatchee National Wildlife Refuge, Florida, United States - Lox_Sample_1.5 | ecosystem: Environmental > Terrestrial > Soil > Wetlands | place: USA... | reverse complement strand
CTGGTGTGGGTATGGATACTTTCGGCTGCGCTTTGGCTACCACGGCGTTCTTCTCTGGAGCTTTTTCCGCGGTCACCGTCTTCGGAGCAGACGGCTGGGCCGCGGCAGTTTCCTTCGCCGGACTCGCTGTGACCGGGATCGGACCGAGCTGGTCTTCCGCTTCGGAATTGTCGGGGAACCAGAAATCCCGGTCGCGGTAGAGCAGCGCTCCCAGAGCGAGCAACAGCAGGACGAGAGCAACAGTCATCAACCGCCGCTGATTTGGTTCTCGAGCGGCAGGCTTTTCCGGCACCGCTAACAGCGGGTGATCGGCTTTCCGGGCTATCGTTTTCAGCTCGAACATCGAGAATCCTGGGCCGCTTCCTGGGCAGCGCGCTGGGCATAGTATGCCTTGAAAGCCGTTGAAAAACCAGCAAAACGGTGCGATGTGCATGGCCCGTTCGTGCTATCTTGGCGTAACTTTTTCCTCAGCCGTGAATCGCATGCTATAGAGCGTCTGTCGGCAAAGATACTATGGAATCAATCGATCCCAAGCGGCCCAATCCGGATCCCGATCGGGGTGAGGCGGAAAGTTTCGAGCCGAAAGACCCGGGCTGGCAGGCGGCCGGAGTGCAGGCTTCGACGGGTAAGGGACGCGGTCCGGCCCCTGGTGAACGACCGGGAGAGGAGAATTCGGCGGCTTCCGAGGGGTTGTCCTCACGGCTCCACTTGCCCAAGAGTGTTCCGCAGGCTGAGTTCTCGCGCGTCTCACGCAGGGAATTGCTCAAGCTGGCGCCTGTACTGGCGTTGGGAGCGTTTGCGATTCCGCGCGTACAGGAATCGCTGCTGAAAGAGGGCTTGGGTTTCAGCGACTGGGCGTCGTCGCTGCTGTTCCGGCGTCATCACCTCGCGCCCACGTTTGCCGATTCCGAGCTGACGGCGTTCGAGAAGTTTCCCATCAATGATTACGACGTTGACGATCCCGGAGTTGTTTTCGAGCGCTGGACCTTGACTGTTTCAGGCGCAGTGCATAAGCCGGGAGAGTACAGGCTCGAACAGATTCAAGCGCTGCCCTTGATGCGGCAGAACACTCGACACGTCTGCGTGGAAGGCTGGGACGTGATTGGCCGCTTCGGCGGGACGCGATTGTCGAATTTCCTCGCGATGATCGGGGCGGATACATCGGCGCGTTTCATAACGGTGACCTGCGCGGATGATTATTACGAAACCCTGGACATGGCCACTGCGCTGCATCCGCAGACGCTTTTGTGTTGGGAGATGTACGACCAGCCGCTGACGCGTGAGCATGGCGCGCCGTTGCGGCTGAATGTGCCGACGAAAATCGGCTACAAGCAGGCCAAGTATCTCACCGGATTGAAGGTCACGAACATCGTGGAGAAGGTTGGGTACTGGGAGGATCAGGGGTACTCGGGATTCTACGGACTTTAGGGAGGTTGATGATTTCTGATTGCTGATTGAAAAATCGCGCTGTAGTTTTCAATCAACAATCCGCAATCAACAATCAGCAATGGATTCGAGATGAGCGACGCTGTTATCGAAATTACGCGCACCACGGGCGAGGAGACTGAAGTGGTCGCGCGCGCGGTTTACGAGCATCCGCTAGTGGTTCGGTTCTGTCACTGGCTGAATGCGGTTTCGCTCTTGGTGATGGTAGGGAGCGGCCTGCAGATTTTCCGGGCTTTCCCCAGCTTTGGGGCCAAGATTCCGCAGAAGGATCTGATCAACTGGCCGCAGTCATTGGCGATCGGCGGATGGTTGGGCGGCGCCCTGCAATGGCATTTGACGTTCATGTGGATCTACATTGCCACGGGCCTGGTCTATCTCGGGTACCAGATCTTCAGAGGCAATTATCGGCAGGTTTTGTTTACGCGCGGGGATATCCCAGGTGTGTGGCCGATGGTCCGGCACTATTTTTTCTTCGGGACCAAACCCGGGGTGCGCGAGGCATATAACCCGCTGCAAAAGCTGGCTTACAGCTCCGCGATTGTGCTGGGCGTACTCTCTGTGCTGACCGGGCTGGCGATCTGGAAGCCGGTGCAGTTCTCATGGCTGGCATGGCTGATGGGTGGTTTTCACTGGGCCCGGCTGTGGCACTTTGTCGTGATGTGGATGATCCTGGCTTTTGTGTTTGGGCATCTCGTGATGGTTTTGTTGCACGGCTGGAATAACTTTCTCTCGATGCTAACCGGCTGGAAGAAAGATCCCGAGTACTGACGCGGCGAAGCGAGATGGCCGAACCGAATGCGGTTCTCAGCAACCCGGACGCGATGCGCGCCACGCGCGAGCAGGATCTGATCGCGCGCGTGCAGCGGGGACAGAATGAACTCTTTTACGAACTGGTGCGGCCGTACGAGCGGCGGGTGTATGCGGCGGCGCTGGCGATCCTGCGCAACGAGAGCGACGCAGAGGATGTAGCGCAGGAGGCGATGCTGAAGGCGTTTGCCAATATCGGGCAATTCCGCGCGGAGGCCCGGTTCAGCACCTGGCTGATTCAGATCACCGTTAACGAAGCGCTGATGCGGCGGAGGAGAGAGCGGACCGTGGTGATGGAAGGCATCGACGAACGCCGCGACGAGGACGCAGACTACGCGCCGCGCGAATTCGCCGACTGGCGCGAGATTCCTTCCGAAGCGCTGGAACGCAAAGAGGTGCGGCAGCGGCTCAGCAAGGCGCTGGCCTCGCTCGATCCTAAATACCGCGAAGTATTCGTAATGCGCGACATGGAACATCTAAACATTCAGGAGACGGCCGAGGCTCTGGGCATCTCGGTGGCATCGGTCAAGACGCGACTGCTGCGGGCCCGGTTGATGCTGCGGGATCTGCTCGCGGCGGGATGGGAACAAGGCTGGTTCAGCCGCGTCCCGTTCGAGAAGGGAAACAAGCCATGGTGAACTGCGAACAGGTGTGGCGCGAGATTTCGAATTACCTGGATGACGAAGTCGACGCCTCTCTCCGCGCGGCCATGGATGAGCACTTCCACTCGTGCCGGCGCTGCACGTCGGTGCTGGAAGGCATGCGCAACGTCATCGGGCTGTATGGCGACGAGAGAATGATCGAAGCGCCGGCAGGATTTGGCAAGAGGCTGGAACGCAGGCTGGCGCAAACGACGCGGCCGGTCCGCAACTGGTCGACCTGGAATGCTTGGCTAGTCCCGGTTGCGGCGTTGCTCTTGTTTGCGGGAGGGCTGCGCGTCGCCAGTTCGTCCATCTCGCGTCAGCCGCTCCGAAGCGAACACGCCCAAGGGGCGCACAATATTCCTCCGGATATGCTGGTTGTGGTTACGGCAAATGCGAAGGTGTTTCATGCCGCCGGATGTCCGTTTATCCACAACAAGCCGACTGAACGGACACTGACCGCCAAGGAAGCGATGCGGGAAGGATACGTGCCATGCCTGCGGTGCATGAGGAAGTACCTGGAGACTGTGGCTTCTGTTCGTGGAACGGCGGCACAAGCTCAAGCAGATTCAGGCGAAGACGATGCGGACGAGCACCTGGGGGGAGATTGACTTCAGCGGCCAGTCGTCCGTGACCAACAATGACCTGCCTCGCAAGTCGCGAGTTGGCGACGATTCGGAAGTTGATGGCGACAAGCCCGTTTGTCTCTCCTAATTTGTCAGAAGCCGACTTCGGGCCGACCTGGGGCTCCGTTCAATCTCCGGTTTTTCCGTAATTCGGACAAGAGTTTCAACTTGAAATCTCAGATTGTGTTCTGCTTACCCTGCGGGAGGGACGCAGAATCGCTAATGCGCCGCCATTCCCCTGGTGGAAAACCGGTGAAAGCCCTAAAAACTCGCGACAGGTGACTTTGGCTGGCAAACCCACACAAATAGGCAATGTCTTTGAGTGGCATGTTTCGATTGCTTAACAATTGCTTTGCGCGAGCCACCCGCTGAAGCAGTAACCACCTGTGCGGGGAAGATCCCGTGGATCGACGGAACGCGCGTACAAAGTGCCCAATCGATAGGCCGCACTCGCCCGCCAGTCGGCTCAAGGGAATTTCTCCATCTAAAGTTTCACGCATCAATTCCTTCACGCGCCGTTCCTGCCACGGTGCTAAACCTCCTCGAGTTACAAGTGGTTTCATATCCCCATACACGCGGGCTACATGAGCAGTGAGCGCCAACGCTACATGATCGAGAAACAACGGAGCCGCTTCCTCAGGTTTCACCAATGCAGGAACCAGAGATGAAAGCAGATGGCGGACCACGGGGTCATCTATACCGACTCCCAGGTCATGGCGAAGATCACCCATGCACGCTGTCCCCGCTTCGTGAGCCAGGGCGTAAATTACCTTACGAGGCAGATAGAACATCAGAGAATGAAATGGGTCTCTGAGGTCCGCCACCGGATCGCGCCGCAGGTCATAAATTGTGGTGACGCCTGGAAACCAGTTCGTCGGTTTTACTTTTTGTCCGTCAAAATACAGATCGTGATCATGACAGGGACGAAACTGCAACGCGATCAGGTACGCGTCCTCGGGAGGTATGGGTGCCGTCCTCCCGAAGTCACGCCCGTCATATCTGAGTTCAGTGACAGCCAGCGTGGATTTATGGAGTGCTCTGGTAGTGAGCGTAGGCGCATCGTGCATGCCGAATGCGTCGGCAACACGGTTCCGATGAAGATCGCTTTTCACTGGTACACCCACAGAAGTAGTCCTTTCAGTATAGTCGGCCAGCTCACTCGAAGTTTTGGTGAATTTTCTGCAAAAAAGCTGATTTCGTGAAAGCAAAGACGATGCCCGAAATGATAGGTTCGCCAGATCACTGGGGAGTGGCAACCATGCTGCGATTAAAGTTTAGGCAGTTCTCTTTCTGTGTGGCGGTGACCTTCGTTTTGATCCAACCTGCATTCCTCCAGGCTCAGAGTGCGCCGAGCGCTCCCAAAGAGACGCCGTTGAGCATGGTGGAAGCCCTCCACACAGCCTTCGGCAACCATCACGCGCGGGCTGTACATACCAAGGGGACGATTCTCGAAGGCACGTTCACACCGGCGCCCGAGGCCAAAACCATCGTCAAAGAGCCCATCTTGGCCGGGAACACTGTGCCTGTTGTCGCTCGCTTCTCGCTCTTCGCGGGAGTTCCCGATCTTCCCGACAATGACGACGGCGCCGCTCCGGCGGGATTCGCTGTCAAGATCAAAGCCCCGGACGGCGATGACTTCGATATCGAGGCGAATCAGCACAAAGACTTTATTGTGGCGACCTTTGACGAATTCGCGGTGTTTTTGCGGGCGGTCGGCGCGACCAAGCCGGATACACCGCACCCCAATCCGGTCGAACAATTTCTCGCAAGCCATCCGCATGCGAAAGAGTTCTTAGGTTCCAGAACATACCCCGTTTCTTATGCGCGGGCAACGTATTGGGGAATTAATTCGGTGAAGTTCACCAACGCGAAAGGGCAATCGGTGTTTGTTCGCTATCGCTTCGTCCCGCTTGCGGGCGAGCGCTACCTGAAGCCAGATGAGCGCAAGTCTCAGAGTCCCAGTTATCTTCAGGATGAGATTATTGAGCGCCTGGCGAAAGCACCTGTGGTCTTTGACTGGTACGTGCAAATCGCAGAGAAGGGCGACAAGATCGAGGACCCCTCGGTAGCTTGGCCTGAAAGCCGGAAGATGGTGAAGTTAGGCACGTTTACGCTGACAAAACCCGTCGACGACCCGCAAACCGCTCAGAGAACATTGTTGTTCCTGCCAGGCCAGCCGCACCCGGGGGTTGAACCGGCTGACCCCATGCTGGTCATGCGTAATACGGCATATCCGATCTCGCTTGGAGAGCGACAGTAGGTGAGCTGTCGCGTATTCGAACAAGGCGAAAGCGCGGGCTAGTCGCCCGCGCCGCAATATCCAGAGTCGAAGCCCGGCAGCTAGTTGTTCTTCATCGTGTCCTGCTTCATGTTGTCGTCGTGTTTCATGTTGTCGTCTTTCTTCATTTTGTCCTTCTTCATCTTGTCTTTCTTGGCTTTGGCCTTGTGATCCTTCTTCATCTGATCCTTGCTCATCTGGTCTTGCTGCATCGAGTTCTGCTGGGAGTTGTCTTTCTTCATGTCGTCCTGTTTCATCTGGTCCTGAGCAAAGGCGCTCAGCGAAGCGGCCAGGACACACGCCAGCGTCAAACGGCTGCAAAGGGATTTCATGGGCTCTCCTTGAAAGTGAAATGACTGGCAGACAGATTCCTGTCCGCAGGCAAAAATATGACGAGCCACACGCTTGGAAGTTACGACAAGAGAGAAAAATTCCCCAGCCGAAGTTCCCGCCGCAGCAGGGATTCCATCATCAGCAGGCGAGTTGATCGCGGGTAATCTTAAGCCCGTTCAAATTGCCCAGCGCAGTAACGGCCACGGCATCGGTCTGAAAGAATTGACCGGCTAACGCCTTTAGATCTTCCGCGGTGACGGCTTCGATTCTTGCAATGAGTTCATCGAGGTCGTAGTACTTGTCGAAGTACATTTCCTGGCGAGCGAGATTCGACATGCGGGCCGTGCTCGATTCCAGCGAGAGCATCAGGCTGCCCTTCAGCTGGTCTTTCGCGCGGCGCAGTTCATCGGCTGAAACCGTTTCCGTTTTCAGCTTGCGGAACTCACCGACAACGGATTGCACGACCTTCGCGGCCGATGCCAGAGAAGTTCCCGCGTACACCGCCAGGCAGCCGGTATCGCGATACGGATTCAGATCGCTATAAATGGAATATGCCAGTCCCTGCCGCTCACGAATGTTCTGGAAAAGGCGCGAACTCATGCCTCCGCCAAGCAAAGTATTCAGGATGTACCCGGCATGGCGCTTCTCGTGCGCGATCGGGTAACACGGTACTCCCATGCAGAGTTGGACTTGCTCCAGCGCTTTCTTGTTGCGCAGGATGATGCGGGAGACAATCTTCGGCGTCGACGAGTGGAAGCCGTTCGTCATGGGCTTCATGTGCTCGAGATGACGCGTGATCAGCTCCACGAAACGGTCGTGATCCAGGTTTCCGGCCGCGGAAACGATGATGTTCCCGGGCGCAAAGCGGTGGGTGTAGGCCTCGTAAACTGGCTGCCGCTCGAAACGCCTGACCGTTTCTTTCGTGCCGAGGATCGGCTTCCCGAGCGGATGATCCTTCCAAAAATTCTGGGTGAAGATTTCGTGGACAAGATAATCGGGATTATCCTCGTCCATCTTGATTTCTTCCATGATCACGCCGCGTTCGCGGGCGATATCGGAAGCATCGAAGACCGGGTTCAACACGAGATCGGTCAGGATGTCGACCGCTGTGGGAATATGCTCATCAAGCACCTTCACGTTGAAGCAAATGCATTCCTTGGCCGTGAAGGCGTCCATATTGCCGCCAATCGAATCCACCTGGCGCGCAATTTCCTCGGCACTCCGATGCTTCGTGCCCTTGAACACCATATGCTCGATGAAGTGGGAAATCCCATTCCACTCGGGAGCCTCGTCGCGCGATCCTGTTTGCAGCCAGACTCCGATCGAAGCCGACCGGATATGAGACATTTGCTCGGTAATGACTTTCAAGCCATTGGGCAGCACCTGCCGCCGAATATTACGAATCTCTTGCGCCATGATTGCGTCCTAAAGAATGAATGGTTACTGCGGGCCCAGATATGATGATTACTTGCGAACCCCAGGAGACTTGATCTTGCGGGCCTTCAACTATTCTGACACACGTGGGTGGGTCTCGGGAGGATTTACTTTTAACTCGTAAAATCAGCAACTTAGCGTTCTTTGCCGAGTCGGATGACGGGATTAGGGGGGTAACCAGGTGACAAATGTCGCGAATAAGACCCTGATGGGCATGGAGGCTGCGGAAATGGCCCAATTGGTGGCCGACTGTGGCGAGCCCTCATATCGGGCAAAGCAACTGCTCGATGCCGTCTACCGCCAGCGCCTTTGTTCGCTGGACGACATTTCCACCCTGCCGCAACGATTTCGAGCCAAGCTGGTTGAGGAAGGGATCACGGTCGGTCTGCCTGTGATTGAGAAACGGTTCGTTTCGCAAGACGGGACTGTGCGTTTCCTGCTGCAGTTCGCCGACGGCCAGACCGCCGAAACCGTCTGGATGCCGGAAGGAGACGGCGGCGAACAGGGAGATGGCACGGAGGCCGGGGAACTTACAGGCGCCGGAGGCCCTCCGGGCAGGAACTGGCACCGCGCTACGATCTGCGTATCGAGCCAGATCGGTTGTGCCGTGGATTGTCAGTTCTGCCTGACCGCGCTGCTGGGCGTAAAAAGAAATCTCAGCGCGGGAGAAATCGTCGGCCAGATCTGCGCTGTGCTCAACGATCAGAAAGTCACACTTTCCCAGGAGCGAATCAATCTCGTGTTCATGGGCATGGGCGAACCCTTCCTGAACTATGAAAATTTCATGAAGGCAGTACATCTCCTGGTGGAGCAGGTAGGGGTGCCCGAGTCCCGCATGACGGTATCGACCGCAGGCATTATCCCGCGAATTCACGACTTCGGCCTGGAGAGCGTGCGGCCGAAATTGGCGATCTCGTTGAATGCGTCCAACGATGAACTCCGTTCGCGCCTGATGCCGCTGAATCGGAAGTGGAACTTAGAGAAGCTGATGAGTGCAGCTCGCGATTTTCCCCTCCGCAATCGCGAGCGGATTACGTTTGAGTACGTGCTCCTCAGCGGAATCAATGACCTTCCGGAAAACGCGCGCGAGGTGGTGGAATTACTGCGTGGTCTGCGGGCGAAGGTCAATCTGATTGCTCTGAACCCCGGGGAGGGAATTGCCTTCTCGATTCCATCCGCGGAAGCAGTTGCTGCATTTCAGCAGGTATTGACGCAGGCCGGCATTCCAGCTTTTGTGCGTAGGCCCAGAGGCCGCGATATCTACGCCGCGTGTGGGCAGCTCAAGCAGACGGTTGAGATCGCCACCGCAGGGGTGCGGTAGCTTCTTTGCCGGCTGAATGGGCTTGGATGGCGGGCAATTCCAGCCGAATCTGCCTCAGACCACGGTCGTCCTGCTCAATCGACAGCCGGCCTCCGTGATCCTGTACGATGCCCTGACATGCAGTCAGCCCCATGCCAACCGGGTGTTTCTCCGAAGCTGGCGCAGGAGTCACTGACGTAACCCGCGGCCGAGTGGCGAAGATCAAGACCGAACTCGTGCCGTGTTGCTCAGTGCGAACACTGAGAAGCTCTCCAGTGCATTCCATGGCGTGGATGAAGTGTCCGAGGAGTTGCAGGCAGACCTGCAGCAGTTGATTGGAATCCCCTAAAACGCGAGGCAGTTTGGGATCGAAGAAGGTCTGAACTGTGACTTCCAGAGCTTCCCATTGTGGTTGGGAGAGCTTGATCGCGGTTCGCACCAGGGTGTTGAGATCCACGGGGGATTTGGGTGCGGGCGCCTGACGCGCGAAGCTGATGAGGCTTGCTACCAGAGATTTTGTGCGCCGTACATCCCGCCCGATTTGCTGAGCCAGTTCTCGCTGCCGCGCATCGAGCGACGTCCCAACCAGCAAGTCCGAATAGCCCAGCATGGCTGTAAGCGGATTGTTCAGTTCGTGGGCTGCTCCGCCGACCAGTTGACCGATGGACGCCAGCTTTTCTGATTGCAGAACCTGCGCCTGCAACCGCTTCAGGTTATCGAAGGCTTCGCGGGAGAACCGCAACAACTCCTCCAGTTCGCGGTCCAGCAGATACTGGCGGATAAAGACAATCACGCCCATCAGCAAGCCCGCCACGAGTGTGATGACCAGACGAAACACCCGAACGTGAGAGGGTGGAGAGCTATCCGTAATGGCCCAGGCAGCCAGCACGGGCAACGAAAGGACCGCGACCATTCCCGATCGCGCCACCCAAACGCTGTAGGCTTGGAAATTTCGCGAAACTTCACTTTGAGGCGCTTCCGCCTGCGTGTTTAGTCCGATCCACGTAACCCATGCCATGGCGAGCGCCAGGGGGATGTCGTAGATGCTGCCACTGTAATAAGCACCCCGCGCGATCGCCACGTTAGCCATTGCCGAACTGGCCGAATACAGCATTGTCATTCCGAATAGGCTCCGGTACAGAGTTCTCCATGTCCCTTTGCTGCCCGCCCATGCGGCTGCCAGCATAAGCAACAACGCTATTTTCCCCGAGAGATACAGAATGTTCAGGTTCCGGTTGTAGGCGGTAAGATCCGGAACGGCGTATTGCCATGGAATTACGATCAGGAAATACAAATAAATCCACCACACCAGGAGCATGGCGAAATCGAGATGCCCCAGCCGTGCCGTGTACTCGTCGTGACGAAGGTGCGGACGCAGCGCAAGCGCCGCCATCATAGGCACGATGTGCAGAAATAGGACGATGTCCCCTGCGAAGAGATCGGGAACATCGCGTCGCAGAATCACTTCGTACCATACCCAGAAGAACTGATAGAGCAACCATAACGAGAGTCCGATCACCATCAGAGACCAGAACACGCGCTGGCGTCCGCGCGAGTGCAGCGCGAGCGGCAGGAACGAAGCCGTTCCCGAGAGCAATAACAAGGCCTGGATCGAATCGGTCAGGGCTGTGAGCTGAAAAGATCGCGGCAGGATCAGGGCGGCCAGCATCGAGGCACCGAGCCCTGAGAGCACAAATCCGATCCACAGTTTGGAACGCCGGTTCAAAGACACAGCCTCGGCGATCATTTTAGACCCGGTTCTGTCATGGAGACGGTTACTGTAGTAACCTTCAACTTTTGAGGGATCGCCCGCGGATTGGGCGGAAGAAGATCCTGACGAGGCGCCTAGTTGTGGATAAGAACTGTTTATTCAATAATATCCCGCACGATCACAACAAGCCTTGGGAGAAGTGACTCGATTGCATTCCCGTGTCGAGCGGTACAAGCGTTCGTGGCGGCAACGAATTCCTCCTGACCCGAGCGAAACCCGGCGCATTGAGCGCTGGCTGGCCACGGCCCGCGTTTTCCTTGCCGTGTCCACTCTGGTTGCAATTCGCATGGATCCCACGGAATTGGGCCATTCCTGGGCGGCGTACGGGTTATTCGTATTTTATTTGGCCAATGGAATCCTGATTTTGATGCTGCTGCGGCGGCGGCAGCAATCCACCTCCGCATTTCGCCTTCTCGTGCACGCCGGGGATATCGCCTGGCCGGCGCTGATTTCAATTTTCGCCCAAGGGCAGAGGTCACCGTTCTTCCTTTTCTTCTTTTTCGTATTGGCGGCCGCTGCTTACCGTTGGGGGCTCTGGGAAACCCTGGGCACCGCCGCGGCGGAAGTCGTCCTGCTCTGGATCGAAACCTTGACCCTGGCCCATTTTCTGGCGGGGTCTGTCTGGTGGAGTTCGTTCACGGGGCTGCACGTGAATCTGCGCGATACCCAGCCAGAACGCTTATTCATGCTTTCGGTGTACCTGATCGTCATGGGTCTCCTACTGGGATACCTGGCCGAGCAGCAGAAACACTTGCGTGCTGAAAAAGCTGTCGTGAACCGGATTCTCTCCCGTGTGCGAGTGGAAGCGGGACTGAACGGAACCCTGCAGGAAATCTTCGGCGAGGCGCTGTCCATGTATCACGCCTCGCGACTGCTGATTGCAGCGCAAGAGGCTCATAGTCATCGGGTGTTTGTGGGGGAATTGATCGCATCGGAAACTGAAAGCGCTTCCGAGTTCCGATGGCTCGAGTCTGCTAAAGCAGACGCGCACACGTACCTGGACGAGTTCCCGGGAGACGTCTGCCATGCGCAGAGTCGCGGAGATCGCATGTCGCTGGTTGCACTGGATTCAGGAGGCGTGCCAGTACTGAAGCCGGACTTGGGGCCGATTGCCAGCCTGCGCAAGCTGCAGCCGTTCGACTCGGTGGTGATGTTGAATTTCCTTTTCGGAGCGGAATGGAGAGGGCGGGTTTTCCTGTTCGACCCATCCTGGCGCGGAGAGAAACAGGAAGAACTCCGGTTCCTGCTCAGCCTGGTGCGGCAGGTCGGCCCGGCGATTTACAACGTGTATCTGTTGCATCGCTTGCGTCGCCGAGCCGGAGCGGCAGAGCGGGCGCGGGTCGCGCGCGAGTTGCATGACGGCGCCGTGCAGTCGCTGATTGCAGTGGAAATGCAGGTTGATGTCGTACGGCGGCAGGCGGAGTCGGGGCAGCAGATCGGCGGAGAATTAGTCCGGATTCAGAGCCTCTTGCGCGAGGAAGTGCTGAAGCTTCGCGAACTCATGCAGCAGATGAAAGCCATCGACATCGATTCGGACCGGTTGCTCGGAGTGCTGAACGATACCGTGGAACGCTTTGCCCGTGAGACCGGGATCAGCGCCCGATTCGTGACGGATATCGAAGATCTCAATATGCCGCAGCGTGTGTGCCGGGAACTTCTGCGTATCGTACAAGAGGGCCTGGTCAATGTGCGCAAGCACAGTGGCGCGCGCCACGCCCTGGTGCGACTGGCTGCCGGCAACAGCGGATGGAATCTGACTTTGGAAGACGACGGAAAGGGCTTTCCTTTTGAAGGTCGCTTGAGCCAGAGGGAAATGGAGGACTTGGGACGGGGTCCTATGATCATCAAGGAACGTGTACGTTTGATTGAAGGCGAACTCACGGTAGAATCAACTCCCGGACAAGGAACGCGCCTCGAAGTCACCGTGCCTCGTGGCGGGGATGGTAATCATGCACTTTAGAAAACCGCAGACGGTCCGCATCGTGATCGCCGACGATCACCCGATCTTTCGCGACGGACTGCGGCGCCTGCTCGAATCGGAACCTGATCTCAAGGTCTTAGGAGAAGCATCCGACGGGGCCGAAGCAGTAAAGCTGGCCCGGCAACTCAAGCCCGACATCCTGTTGCTGGATCTCGCGATGCCCAAGCATCCGGGGTTGGAAGCGCTCCGTGAACTCAGTGTTCCGGCGAATGCCACCCCAGTGCGCGTGATCCTGTTGACGGCTGCAGCGGAAAAAAGCCAGATCGTCGAAGCGCTTCAGCTGGGAGCCCGGGGTGTGGTGCTAAAAGATTCCGCCACCCAGCTCTTGCTGAAGGCAATTCACACTGTGATGTCCGGGGAGTACTGGGTGGGGCGGGAGAGCGTTTCGAACCTGGTGCAGTACCTGCGCACGCTGATGCAATCCTCGAACGATGAAGCGCGTCAGAGGAAGTTTGGCCTGACTCCGCGGGAACTGGAAATCGTCTCCGCAGTGGTGGCCGGATATTCGAACAAGGAAATCGCAGAGTATTTCAAGATCAGCGAGGACACGGTCAAGCATCACCTCAGCAACATATTCGACAAATTAGGGGTTTCCACGCGCCTGGAGTTGGCTTTATTTGCGGTAAATCAAGCTTTGCCGCTCAAAAGCATTGCTTAGAAGTAACCTCTTTTGTGGCACTTCGGTGCTATTGGCGGAAAGGGTTCCACGGTCTAGTCTTGACAATTGGGGCGTGAGATTGGGGTAAGGTGTATCGTTTGATCTCTCGCGGGGCGATGTCGAAAGGAGTAGTGGCAAACTAGAACGTAAAGAGAGAACGCCGTGCCAAAACTTCTACAACAACTCTGGAATGATGAAGGCGGTCAAGACATCGCAGAATATGCCGTCATGCTGGCGGTCATTCTGGTCATCGTGGTGGGTACCATCCGCCTGATCGGTTCGAATTCCAGCAACGTCTTCTCGCAAGTCGGCAGCGCCATTCAGTAAGGTACAGTCTTTCCGCTCCGCTGAGCACGTCCTGGCGCCCGGACTCATCCCCTTCTGTTCTTGTTGTTTCCTGCCTATTTTTGCTGAGTCGATGCGGGAGTCTGAGTGGTAAGTGCCACCTTATCTGCGCCCGTCGACAGTCTCGTCAAGTAAGGGAAAAAGGGCGTAATTTCAAATTCCATCTTTTCGCGCGCGGAGGTCAGAGCCACCGGCTTAGACTTCGAGAGTTCCACCTGATCCGACCACGGGTCCAATTTGATGCGGCCTCCGAGCGGAAGAGCGGCGATCTGGTCCAAACGTTTCTGATCCAGTTCTGGAGCCGAGGTCAGCAGCGTCGACATGCGTATGCTTCTGCCAGCCGCCATGCTGTTGCCGAGGTGGGGACGAATCAGATTCGGCAGTTCCGGTCCTTTTTGCTGCAAGGCCTTCAGGAACAATCCCGCGTTCCCCAGCTTGTCTTTGTAGGGGGAATTTTTGAGAAGGTCGAGCGCTTTCGTATCCGCCGCCTCTTCGTCGTTGGCGTTCCTTTTGAAATCGAGGCGCTGGAACGAGTCCTCATCCGGGAAAAGCATCTTGTCGTTGAAAGCCATGCTGGTATCGAGGCGATGCCCGAGCACAATGTGAGCTAGTTCGTGTGCCAGGACCATGGCAAGCGAAGCTTCGTCCGGAAGTACGTCAAGCAAACCGCGGCTCATGACGATGGTGTGGCCGATGGTGAACGATTCCAGAGGCGCTGTTAAGAAAACCCGGCATTGCACGTCGCCCTGGAGATCGATGTTGTTCGTGACCAGCAGATTGTTGACCACCGTGCACAGAACCTTGTCGACATCTCCCGGGGGAGCGAGAAGGCCGATCTTCTGCAGCCGGTCTACTGCATTTTCCTCGGCCTGCTTTTCCCACATGCGTTCGGCCACGATCGGGCTGGGATCTGACGCCGCATCGCTTTGATCTTTGATGGATTGCGGCGAATCGACCAGGATCTGGGTGAACTCTTCGTTCTTGTTTAGCCCTTTCAGGTCGTAGCCCCAAAGCCGAGTTTGCGCTTTGAAGTGAAGAGCCTTGGTCAGTCCAGTCTTAAGGTTCGATTCTTCCGTGTAGATGTACGCCGGCAGCCAGGTTCCGGGCCGCATGTTCAGGCGCCAACTGTCAAAGTGGAAGAAGAAGCTGGTCTTCGGCTGAGGGTAGTAGGTTCCGTTGAACCGGACAATATTGTAATCCTGGTCCTCGACCCAGATTCTGCCCATGAAGCGGGCAGTCTTTTGTTTCTCCTTCGGCTGAACATCGATCACCAGGCAGCGCACTTCACCCAGAAACTCGCGCCGGACAAACGTGAAGTTGTAGTACCTTTTCTGGAAATCGGTGTCCAGGATCACCATCTGGGCGAAGCCCAAAGGCAGAAAGTGCAAAGAGTAAACGCCAGTCAACTTGCCTAATATCCGATGGCCAAATCCTGGTTGGCCGACAAAGGACGTATCTTCGGGGCCTTCGTTCATGTCGAGGCGTCCGAGAAAGTACTTGTCGTTAACCGGGGTCACATTTCCGGAACTGTCGCTCTTCAGGTCCTGGAGATATGTTTCCACCATGGGATGCATGTGGCGCATTTGCGCGAGGAACAGATGTTCCCGTTGGACGACTCGGTCGAGTACGTCATTGAAAGTCGCCGGCGGAAGCGCCGCAGGCGGAGTGGTTTGCACAGGCGTCGAGGCGGAAGGCTCAGAAACTGGCGCCGAGGCTGAAGGAGTTACGGACGTGGGCGCCGGAGTGGATGGATCGGAGGTGGAAGGCGCGGAGGCAGAGGGCGCTGAACTTGGGCTCACTGCGGGCTGAGACGATGTTGCCGGCGCGTCCTGAGAAAATGCCGGTGGCAGGCCAGCCAATACAAAACAAGCCAAGGTGAAACCCCAACTCTTCATTCGCATACAGACCTTCTTTGATGGGTCAAGCTAACTGGAAAATGATATGCACGAAAGCGGTCGAGTCTGATGGCTGGCCGTCTTTCAGCGCTGGCTTGAATCGGATCTGCTCTGCCGCGCGAACCGCGGCGTCATCCAGGCCATGCCCCAATCCTCTCACAACCCGCAGCACGTGTATTTTTCCGCTGGCTCCGAAGACAACTTCGAGAAGCACTTCGCCCTCGATCTTCTGGGAGCGCGCTTCATCGGTATAGATCGGATTGGGTTTGGACAGGATTTCAGCAGGCACAACCTTCGGTGCGACTGGTGCAGCGGCATGAGCCACCGTCGGAGGCGCAGCCACGTCAGCATCGCCGAAACCCGCTTGCCGGACGCCCGCACGGGCAGCCGAAGCCTGAGGCTGCACGGCTACACCGTCGCCAAAGCCCGTGCTGCGGACCACGCCCCGTACTCCCTTGGCTCCGCCGGTCCCGTTTCCATAGCCGGGCCCCGTGGGAAGGTCGAAACCTCCCGCTTGCGCGATATTGACCGCCCGGGTTTGCGTCGTCCTCGCGGGCACTCCGTTCGGATCACCGAAACCGCCAGTCTGGACTTGCGCCGCGGGCCGCTCAATGGTTTGCGGCGCTGAACTTCCGCTCGAGAAAAGATTCGTAGCCACCACTTTCTTGGGCATCGCCGGTATGTTCGAAACCGGCAACGGATCCTTCTTCTCGGCAATCTTTACCTCTGGCGCAACTGTTTCCTCTACCTTCGGCTTCGGCTGAGGCTGGGGCGCGGGTAGACGTAAAGCTGCGGGCGGCGGATCCAACTTGGCCACCACGACAGGCTTGGGAGGTGGAAGCTGCTTCTGCGGTTCGTGATTCACGGGCACCGGCGTGGGAACCAGTTCGATGGCGTGGTAGTCGCGTTTCGGCGCTTCCAGCAGTTCCGGGTGAAGCAATGGTATCCAGACGAGGACCGCGATGACGGCCGCCTGCGTGCCATAGCTCAGGAATAACTCTGACCACGGAGTCTTCCACCGTGGAAGTGGTGAGAACAGTATCGATTCTTGTACCGATGGCCCCATAATCAAAGCTCGTCTCGTCCACCGTTCCTAACCCGCAAACGGCGCAGAAGTCTTGTTTCAGTTTCGAACGTGGGGAGCCTGGGACTCAGGGTCCGCCAAGAGTTTACACTTCTCGCTCTGAACATGCACGAAGAAGGCCACTCCAGCTATTTCGGATTGAGATGCAAGCTGTTGTCCATCAGTTGTTTACCCGGGACCTTGTGATTAACTCCCCGAGTCCGGCCCGAGTCGCGCAAAAAACTACATCATGCGGTACAGAGATTTCCCGTCCTCCGGCGGAAGAAGGGATGTCGCACGGGCGGAGTTACTCCGTGATTAACAGTGCACGATTTTGTCACTGGCAATACCCTGTGTCGCATTGCGCGTGTCGACGACGAGTTGGGCTTCGCGAACAATGCGTGGATAGTCGTAATCGGAGTGATCCGTCACGATGACAACACAGTCGTAATCACCAAGATTGTTCAGTTCGGCGCACTTCATCTGCAGATCATATTTCCGGCCTTTCCCAATAAAGGGGAAGAACGGGTCGTGATAGCTAACCTGTGCGCCGTCTTTTTGCAGCAGTTCGATAATGGTAAGCGACGGCGACTCACGCAGGTCATCGATGTCCTTCTTGTAGGCCACTCCCAATACGAGGACCTTGGCGCCATTCACGGCTTTCTTGTGGCGGTTCAGAGCCCCACCCACAGACGCTAAGACGTGGTAAGGCATGTTCGTATTGATTTCGCCGGCAAGTTCGATAAAGCGGGTGCGGAAGTCCCACTCCTTTGCCTTCCAGGAAAGATAGAAGGGGTCGACCGGTATGCAATGACCCCCCAGTCCTGGCCCGGGATAAAAGGGATGAAAACCGAAGGGCTTGGTGGAGGCAGCATGGATGACCTCCCAGATGTCCAGTCCCATGCGGAGGCACAACAGCTTCAGTTCATTGACCAGCGCTATGTTGACGCACCGGTAGATGTTCTCGAGCAGCTTGGTCATCTCCGCCGCAGCTGGGGAAGACACCGGAACGGTGCGGTTGAATATCGATCCGTAAAGCGCTGACGCCAGTTCGGATGCCTGTGGATTCAGTCCCCCGATCACTTTTGGTATGTCTCGACGCGCGACTGTCGTATTCCCCGGGTCTTCACGTTCCGGCGAGAAGGCTACGAAGAATTCCTGATCGCTAAAAGATCCGCCGCGGGCGGCCTTGAGATTATGCTTATTCTCTTTCTCGAGAATCGGCACCATCACCTCCTCTGTGGTGCCAGGGTAAGTCGTACTTTCAAGGACCACAAGTTGCCCTGCGCGAAGGTGAGGGGCGATCGAGTGGGTGGTGCCGGTGATGAAACTCAAGTCGGGCTCGTGATATTCATCGAGCGGCGTTGGAACGCAGATAATAATAGCGTCCATCGAGGACAGCTGCGAATAATCCGAGGTGGCGGAGAACCCCTGGGCTTTGGCTGCCTGGATTTCCTCAGCCGTGATGCGATAGATGTAGGACCCTCCCTGCGTCAGGGTTGTGACTTTGCGCTGATCGATATCAAAGCCGGTCACGGCGAACTTTTGATCACTGTAAAGCAAGGCCAGGGGGAGCCCGACATAGCCCAGACCGATGATGCCTACGCGTGCCCGGTGCTGCTGAATCTTTTCTTTGAGGATGTTAACGGAGGTTTTCTCGACAGGAGAGATGGACATAAGAATCCCTTCAGCGGCTTGCAATAAGAGCCGTAAAAACCGGCAATTTTAGCACGCGATGGGACCTTTAGCTGTACGCGCGGTCGCATGCCGATACTTGTACGAGGTCATTTGCGGACGGGCGAGAGAAGAGCCCGACTGATGAAAATCACAACATTTAAGGCGAGATTATGGATGCTGCGGATTTTTGTCGCCGGAGCGCTGCTCGTTCTAGGCACTAATGCCGGACGCATGCTGGTGGTCGATGCCCCGGAAAGATCCGATGTGGTTCTGGTTTTAGCGGGGGAAGCAGACTTGCGACCGCGGCAGGGGCTCAGGCTCCTGGATGAGGGGTACGGACGGACGCTTGTGCTCGATGTTCCGGCCGCTGCGACGGTGTACGGCTTCACAGATCTGGAACTAGCGAAAAAGCAGATCGAGGGATTGCCGGAGGCGAAATCAATTCGAATCTGTCCTATTGCGGGGCTCTCTACAAAAGCAGAAGCGCACGACGCAGAAGCGTGCCTCAACGAAACTGGCGGCCGGCGCGTCCTGATCGTTACTTCCGACTTCCACACCGGTCGCGCTCTGGCAATCTTCAGCAAAGAAATTCCGCAGAAAATATTCTCCGTAAGTGCCGTTCACGACGAGACGCAATTTGGAGTTCGCTGGTGGAAACACCGCCAGTGGGCGAAGACATGCGTCGACGAGTGGCTCCGGGTAGTGTGGTGGAACATCGTTGATCGATGGCGGTAGGGAGCCTTTCGCCAGAAGGCTTACTCGTCCTGATGAGTTTTCCACAATCCAACAAGCACAACGGGCATTGACGCACAAGCACTTGGGGGTTACGATGCCAAGAAAGTAACCACAATGATTAATAACGGAGCGTGGGATGGCCGATTTCGGCTTGCGCAAGTTGGCTAGTTGCGTGCTAACGGTCGTATTTCCCCTGTCATTATTCGCCGCGGATTCTAACGCGGCTATGGTGTATACGCACGGTCCGGCCTGGGTCAATGGTGTCCATATCCCACGTCCGTCGTCTGCAATTTTCTCCGGGGATTTACTTCAGACTCGTTCAGATTCGGTAGCCAACATCAACGAGCCGGGATCATCGATCACGGTGCTGGCGGATTCGCTGGTGCGGTTCGAGCCGTCCGCGGTGACGATCGAACACGGATCAGTCACCATTGCCACGTCCAAGGGAGTGGGTACGACTGCGGGAGATGTGAAAATCATGCCTGCGTCCACCGCCTGGACTGAGTTTCACGTGGTGGACGTGGATGGGACCGTGAAGATTTCGGCCCGCAAGGGGGACCTCACCGTGAATGACGGGAAGGAAACCTTCACGCTGGCGCAGGGGCAGGAAGCCTCGCGCGATGAGTCCACCCAGGACACTGATCAGCAAGGTAAGAAGAAGCGGAAGCGCGGAGCCGGAGTTCCTGGAGCCACTCCCGGAGCGACGGGAGGCATTCTCAATTCCCCATACGCTATTGGAATCGGCGGTGCGGCCGCGATTGGCATTACGACATGGGTGCTGGTGAAAAGCGACGACCCAGCCAGCCCGAGCAAGCCCAACTAAGTATTGCCCGTGAACCAGTAACGGCCCATGCCTGAAGCGGGATCGCTGCCTTTCTACGGTCAGTCAGTTCCGGCTAGACCACTTCCGAAGTGGGAACTACTTCTTCGTCCGAAGTTGTGGAAACCGGTTTTCTCTTGCGGGAACGATGGAGCAGGGGGGGACATGCTCCGATTGTGCACAACACATAGAAAAGGGCGGCATTGGCCGGAATCTGTAAGTTGAAATCCAGAAAGCTGTGGACCAGGATGCCCGAGCATCCCAGGACGCAAGCGAGGCTGACTGCGCCCGTCACGCTTGACATCCAGTTCGCTGTCTTCCTCAGAGCCGCACGATAGAAAGACACCAGAAACCACAGCATAATCGTGAAACCAGCCAATCCGGTTTCGCTCAGCAACTGCAGGTAGTCGTTGTGGGTTTCATTGACGAAGAAGTTCGTATAGAAGGATCGGAACTGCGGGTAGACGGTGGGGAATGTCCCCAGCCCCCAACCAAGCAGCGGTTTCTGACGAAACATTACGAGGGTATCGCGGTCGATGTTCAGCCGCATTCCCCCGGAGATCTCACCCCGGGTCTCTGTCGAAATCGTGGACACACGGCTGGCCAGTTCCTTCCCGCCGAGCCAGATCAGCAAGCTGACGAGCACAATGACAAAGACTCCGATACCTGCCACAACTCGGCGTCCTTTCTTATGGCGGAGCGTCAGGACCGCGAGCACGATCAACTCCGCGAGAACAGCAATCATGCCGCCTCTCGAACCGGAGAGGAACACAGTTCCCGTCATGATGGCCGCGGCCACCGCGGCAGCTCGGCGCTCGTTCTCATCGGCAAGACTGGTGGCCGAGATGACCAGCGGAATCGGTATCAGCAACTCCATCAATCCGGCATAGTGATTGTGATTGACGTATGGACCATAGATCCATCCCCCCAAGCGGGGTTGTCGGATCCAGTACAGCTTCCCATTCGGGGCAATGCCCTGGAGCAAAGAAAGCACCGCCAAAAGGGAGCCGTAGATGCCTAGGATTACCCCTAACGTGCGGGCCTGAGAACTTCGTGTCAGCGCCTGCGATGCGAGAAAGCACAAGATGGCATAGGCCACGTACAGCATTGCTTCAGACACTGTGTCGTGCATGTACGCGCTTCTACGGAAGAAGATTTGGACAAGAATCAAGATGCCGAAAGCGGACATTGGCAGAAACAGCGGATTCCACTGCAGGCTGATTTCTTCGTTGATCCATTGTCTCGCTGCCCAAACCACCATCAGGAGAACAGCACCCATCTCCATGGCGAAGATCGACCAGGGCTCGACGGCTCCAAACGCCAGCGGTCCTAACATGAGCAATCCGAAGGTGCCGTAGAGCACCAGGTTGCCCATACGCAGGGAGAATCGCGCCCGCTCGCTTTCGGTCATGTGGGTGAATTTCATGAAATGGGAGTGATCTCCAAACGGGGTCAGGATGGTTTCCGAGAGAGGTGAAAATCGTCGATCCAGAGCTTACCACGGATCGGGCTGCCGGCCGGGAGCCGTCGGACGTGTACCACGAGCAGTTTGCAATCAGGGCCGGTGGTGAATTCGCCTCCCGCGGACTTCCAGTCATCCGCGTCTTTTAACTCGTCGCTTTCGTAGTACACCGCTTGCGTATACATATCCTGAACTGTGAGATGCGGGCCGCCAGCTCCGTCGATATCTCCGTTCTTGTAATACGCCGAGAAGTCATATCTTGTATTGGGCTGCACAGGGACGAATTGATAAATCCCCGCGTCGGTGATGCCCGGGCCGTCGAAGGCGATCAGCAGTGAGCGCCGGCCGGCATGAAAAGCCGTAGGGTCAAGTGTCAGACTGACAGCGGTCAGCTTCTGATAGTGCCAGTCAAACCCCATGTTCAACGGGTTCATATCGAACTTGGGATTGGAGATCAGGTTGTCGGGCGACGACAGATATGCACTAAGCGCGAAACGAGCGGCAACCTCATTCCACACCGGAACCGCTTGATCCACAGCTTTCTGCTGAACCAGAAACTCCAGGTAATCCTTCGCAGTGCGCAACGGGAACGTCTGCCGGCTCTGCAGAAGGGCATTCCATACCTTGAACGAACCCGCGACATCCTGTTTTCGTTCCAGCAATTCGAGAAACGCGGTGTAGGCTTCGGCCGTGTGTGGAACGATATCGTGCAGAAGAGAATCTACATCTGGATCAAGCCGCCAGCAGAGTTGAATTGCGGTAGCGGGAAGCCCTGGGTCGTTCGCCAATACGACGCTGAATTCACGCAGGGCCTTCTCATTTTGTCCCTGAACCAGGTAGAGATTCGCCGCCTCCCAAGCCACGTCAGGGGTCATGGCATCAGCCTGGATGGCGCGTTCGAGAGCGGCCGTCTGCTTCGCCGTGTCCCCCAGCACCTGGTAGGCGCTGGCCAGGTCGAACCAAAAGCGGGCGGAGTGTGGGTTGAGTTGAGTCGCTGCCTGGTAGTAAGTGACGGCCGTCAAAGGATCTCGGACCACGAGATCAAAATACCGGCCCAGATGATATCGATAGTCGGCATCGCCGGGATCGAGCATGGCGGCAATCTTCAGGCTGGTAAGGTTGACCCGGCTTCCGAGCAAGGAGGCCACGAACTCGCGCGTGGCCTCGCCGGCATAGAGGACAGCGCAGACAAGCGCGGCAATTGCCAGTGTCCGCTTCCGTGCGGGTGTGAGTGAGATCGTCATTTCAGAAGCTCGATCCGCTAAGCGCTGGTGGAAGACGATACTTCTTCCGGCTCGTCCTCGTCGTCGTCGCGGACTTCCGATGTTTCTTCGTCGCGGTAGTAGCGCGCGTACTTACCCTGATATTCGTAGTAGTAGTAATAATCGGGAGAGCTTAGATCTACCGCGTTCAGCAGGACACCTACGACTTTGGCCTGCACCTGCGAGAGAAGGTCACGGGAGCGGCGCAATGCCTGCTTCGTCGTCTGCCCGGAACGGATGACGAGTACGACCGCGTCCGCACGGGGCGAGAGCACGACTGCGTCTGTCACCGAAAGGGACGGCGGCGTATCGACGACGATGTGATCGTAGTCCGCAGAGAGTTTTGCCAGGACTTCCCTCATATTTGCCGATGCCAACAGCTCAGCGGGATTCGGTGGCGGCGTACCTGCAGGAAGCACGTGCAGGTTCGGCAAGATCGCGGTCTGGGTAATCGACTGCTCTAAGGTCGTGCTGCCGGTGAGAACATTGCTCAAGCCGGAACGCGGGCCCATTCCTAAGGTCTTGTGAATGCTTGGGCGCCGCAGGTCAGCATCGATCAGCAAAACCCGCACGCCCTTCTGCGCCAGCACCACCGCACAGTTTATGCTCGTGGTGGTTTTGCCCTCCTGGGGAAGGGCACTGGTCACCATGATTACCTTGGGAGGCGATCCGAGATTCGACAACAGCAGGGAAGTGCGGAGAGCGCGGTACGACTCCGCCATCTGCGATTGCGGGCGAACCTGCGTGACCAACTCGACCGCTTCCTTGGAAGACGCGATGACAAGGCGCTTGGGATTCGGGCCTTCCCGAGCGGACTTGGAACCGAGCGGAATCATGCCCAGCGATGCCAGACCGGAAACTGCCTGGGCCTGCTCCGTGGTGCGGATTGTGTTGTCCAGTCCTTCGAGGAGGAACGCGAGTCCTACCCCCGTAGCGGAACCAAGCACCAGCGCAAACAGCAGGTTGCGCGGAATATTGGGCTCGATCGGAGAGCCGGGAGCCTGCGCGTGGTCCACGACGCGGAAATTATTTGATCTCAGGCCTGCCGAAACACCGGCTTCCTTCAACCTCTGAAGGATGCCTTCGTACAGCGTGCGGTAGGTATCGGCATCACGTTTCAGCATGTTGTACTCAATGGCGCTCTCATTGAGTTTGTTGGCTTCCTGCTTCTGCTTCTCGAGCGCGTCGCGCAGCATATTTTCCCGCTGCAGGGCTGTCATGTACTGGCCCCGGACCGCAGCGAGGATCTTCTTCATTTCCGCCTGGATCTGTACATCAATCTCTCTAAGCTGATTGTTCAGTTGGGCCAGCTTGGGATAGGAGGGACCGAACTGGGTGTTGAGCTCCGCTGCTTGGATTTTTATGTCGGCTTCTCTCGTTCGCAAGTTATTCAGCAGGCCCGAGGCGGTCTGTCCGCCTGCCGCCGCGCCTAGTTCCCCAGCGCT
>Ga0335071_10001660_pt1 | contig 23982 bp, 15 predicted proteins | sample Lox_Sample_15_FD_206724 | JGI IMG/M metagenome (GOLD analysis project Ga0335071, IMG submission 206724) | Soil microbial communities from Loxahatchee National Wildlife Refuge, Florida, United States - Lox_Sample_1.5 | ecosystem: Environmental > Terrestrial > Soil > Wetlands | place: USA... | reverse complement strand
CCACCCCCGATCCGGAGCGCGGTTTGATCGAGCGTGGCGCGAATGGCGAGCCGAATGGCGTGATTCGCGAGCGGTCCGATCTCTACACCCGCCTGGTTCCCAAGGATAAACCGGCCGACGTCCGCGACAGTCTGCTGGCCAACGTTCAGGAGCAGCTCAGACTCGGGATCACCAGTGTGATCGAAGCCGGCTCTTTCGTTGAACCGGACGTGGTTGGCTCCTACGCGGAATGGGAATTCCTTTATCAACACCACGGTACGGAGCTGCCTCGCGCGTCCGTTCAAGTTGGCTACCCGTCCCCGCAAGGTCAGGCCAAGCTCGGCGCGATGAAACTCAAGGAATTCGGAAAGAAGACCGGCGACGGCAATGATCGCCTGCGCGTCGGTTCCATCGGCGAAATGGCCGCCGACGGCGGCTTCACGGGCCCCACCGCCTGGTCATTAAATGATTACAAAGGACAACCCGGATTTCGGGGGCGTGCGTTTTTCACGCCCGAACAGATCCACGCCAACATCGAAGAAGGCCACAAGCTCGGCTGGCAGTTCGGCATTCACGCCATCGGCGACGCGGCTATCGTGATGACGGTCGACGCGCTCGACACCGTCCTGCACGACTATCCGCGCAACGATCACCGTCACTATCTCTGCCACTTCACCGTCCTCCCGCCGGAGCAAACACTACAGAAGATGGAGCGGGATAAAATCCTGATCGCGCAGCAGCCCAACTTCACCTACAACCTGGAAGGCCGCTACGTGGAAACTCTGGAAGGCAAACGGCTGGCCACGAACAACGCCCTTGCAACGCCGATCAAGCACGGTATCTACATGGCGTTCGGCAGCGACAACCTGCCCATCGGACCGATGGTCGGGCTTTATGCAGCGGTCACGCGAAAGGGCGAGAGCGGACGCGCCTTTGGACCCGAGGAAGCGGTCAGCATCAAGGACGCGATAACTATGTACACGCGCAACGGGGCGTTCCTTACGCGCGAAGAGAAGATCAAAGGCACTCTCGAACCCGGTAAATTGGCCGACATGATCGTACTGCCGGAAGACATTCTGAACGTCTCGCCGGAGAAGATCCTGAACATGAAAGTCGACATGACCATCGTCGGCGGCCGGATCCTTCACGAACTTAGGGCATGACCACCATGCCGGCGTACGTCACGTCGTTATTCAGGTCCCAGGTTTTTTCGTGCTTCATGGTGGCCGCGTCGTAGACTTCGATCTCGAAGCCGGCGCCGTAGATATACAGCTTCTTTCCATCGCTGGACATGCCGAAGCTGAAGCGCGACCGGCACGGCACCTCTTCGCGCTGCGTGACGCGGTCGCTCGATAAATCGAAAGACCAGAACTCGCAGCGTTTGTTCCCAAAAGCGCCGTTCGTCACCACCGTGTAGGCGGTCTTCAAGTCCGGCGTAATCTGCAATCCCGCCATTCCGCTGGGAGAAGGACCGATCGGACTGTAGCTGATCTCGCGCGTGCCCAGATTCAGGTGCGCTAGCCCAAATACGCGGTTGTGAACAATGGCATCGGTGGAATTGAAGATGGATGTGTGCATGCCCGGTTGGCTGATCAGGTCCAGGTCGTTTCCCAGGCGGACGTTTTCCATGCCGGGGAAATCCGGCGGCGACAGATCCAGTTCATCCACCCGCTGGAAATCGGAAGTGCGAAGAATGCTTATCTTCGGGCCGAATTGATAGAGGTACTTTCCGTCCGGTGAAACTTCGAACGAGAGCCGATTGATGAGCGCGTCCCCGCGAGGCATCGGCACGGTATTGACGATCTTTTGCTGGGCCAGATCGATGACCGTGTACTTGAGGTTTCCGACGTCATAATGCTCGGCCAGCTTATCGATTTCCATTGTCACGGTATAAAAGTACTTGCCGTCCGCATCCGGCGCTCCGCCCCGGAAGCGATATCGCTTGGTGGGCGTGTCCAGCACAAAATGGTTCACCACTTTGCGCGACGCGATGTCTACCACCTCGATCCCGTCGTGATCGATCGTCGTGACGTAAATCTGTTTGCGGTTCGGCGCCAGACGCATGAACATCGGCGTACCGGTGGTGAGCGGGATGCGATCGACGATCTGACCCTTCGATTCGTCGAAGACGAGAACCGCGTTCGGATAGGCAGGAAGATAGAGAGTACCTGCGCTGGCTGCGGCGGCAAACGCCCCCAGCAGGAGGAACAATTTTCTCATTTTGTCTCCAATAGTCAGTGCGTTAGTGGCAGCAAGCCTTGGGCGGCGGAGGAGGCACATCCATCGCCGCACTGCGCTCGAAAAATCCATCCGGGCGGAACTGGAAGCCCAGCATGGCCACGGGCATTACCGGCCAGTCCTCCGGACGCGGCACGTGATTGTGCGCGAACACGTACCATAGCGAAACTTCCGTGTTGTCGACGTTGCGATTGGCTTTGGTCCAAACGGGCAGACCGTCACCCGTCGGATGCTGATTCGGATAATCACCCGCCGCGTAACGTTCCGCGGCATTGTAGGGCGTCACCCATACGTGATTTGCGGTAAACCCCGCGCGGCGCATGACGGCCGCATCGGGCTGCACGAACGGGGGGCAGTTCTCGCCGGGGACGAGCCGGTATCCCACGGGCCGGCCGAGCCGGTTCTTCTTGTTGGGGTTCACCACGCGCCAGAATCGCGCGCTGCCGGAATTCACGCGACGCTGCGCCTCCTGCTCCGTCTTAAAAGTGGTCTCTTCCGCGACGAACGCATTCCCATGCGGGTTACTCTCGCCCTTCGGAACGCTCAGCGTGTTCACCTCCATCACGGAATTACTCGGCCCGTCGATGGAGGGCACCAGCCGCGCCGCGAAAATATGCTGATGGAACGGCGCGTTCAACTGTGGAGCGACCTCCATGCCGTAGACCGGCTTCTCGCCCGGCGCCAGCGCGGTGGTGTTCATGATCCCCGTCAGTTTGATTTCGCACTGGATGGATCCGTCTTGATAGAAATACCAATAGTAGGCGTATTCGTAGTTGCCCACCGTCGCAATGAAAGAAACCGACAGCCGCCGCGAGCGGCGAACTTCGGATTGGCCGGTGCGCCAGTCGGTGTGCTTCCACAAAATCCCGAAATCTTCTTCGTGCAGGCAGACCGCGTTCTTCAGCGGCGAGATCTTGCCGCGACTGTCCACCAGCGGAAAATCGAAATAGTAGATTACGCCCAGGCAATCGCAACCTAGCGACAAGGAATTGGCCAGCATGCCGAGCCCATATTCGCCGATATCGAAAGCGTTCTTGCGGTAGTACTGTTCGCGCGGATCGCCGTAAGGAACCACCATTTCGCAGATGGACGCTCGATAGAGGACGGGCCGCTCGGCGCCATCGTCGTTGTAGCTGATGGTATGCAGCACCAGGCCTTCGCGCGACGTGAATCCGACACGGAATTTCCACTTCTGCCACTCCACCAGGTTGCCGGTCACCGTGAAGCTGGGTCCTTCCGGCTGCACGATGTCCACGGGCTTCAGATCTTTCCGTATCTCCGGAATGTATTCGCGGGCCCAGTTGCCGGCCTCGGGCGGTAGCGGCGCCACCGGGTATTCCTCGATGCGGATCACTTCCATCTTGTACAGATCCACCACCACCACCATGCTGTCGATGGGGCGGGCGTAGCCGTTATCGCGCTCCTCGCTTCGCACAAAGCACAGGGCGCGCATGCGCCGCAACCCAGCGTCCTCCGGCAATTCCGTGCCGTACATACCGGCCGACCACGGCTCCACCATCACCAGGTCCGGATTCGTGACGCCGCGCTTGCGCAGAGCTTCCAGAAACAACGGCGAGCGGCGTACTACCTGCTCGCACTCTCCGAATTCGTCCAGCATGATGGACGGCTGAACACCGGTCGGAAACTCTTTCACCGGCCCAATCGATTTACTCACTAGATCAACCGTGGCTTCGCAGGCGGTTCGATTGGCGCGATCCAGCAGCACCGCCAGCGCCTTCCGCTCATACGGCTGTTCTTGCCGGTATTGCTCCACAAAGCTCTTCGCCGGCTCGATCAGATTGATGGAGCAGATGCGAACGCCGTCGCCCAGGTATTTCTCCTGCGCGAGTATCCGCACGGACTCCTCCAATTCCGAAACCGTCAACGGATCCAGTGGATGCGCGGACGCCGCGGAAGCGCCGTTCGAAGAACCGGGACCGTGCTCCGGGATTTCGTGCTTGACGTCAGTGGGGATTGCCATGTTGCCGCCTCTCGTAAAATGACGCGCGAGTCTCCTCAGCGACTTTGCTGACTTGCGGCGGGACAGGCGCCAATGCGGATCGGGCCGGTGGTCCCAACCGGAATGGTTTCGCTTCCATCTGATGCTAATATATGTGGATGGAACTTGGCAATACTTCGGCAAGGTTGGTGAAACCCGCCGCCACGTCCGCGCCCGAGTCTCCAAAACCCCTTTCTTACGGCCTGAAGTCCGCTGCCCTGTCGCCGAGCGAGACTTTAGCCCAATCCATTGCTCTTATCGCTCCCACCGGCGCTCCCGTCATGACCATACCGTTGGTTTTTGGTCTTGCGGGTGAAGGCGCCGCGATGGCTTATCTGATCGCCACCTTCGGCGTTCTACTGGTAGCTTTGAACGTAAACCAATTCGCGCGCTTCTCGGCGTCGCCAGGCTCGTTGTACAGCTACATCGCCGAGCACATGCACCCCGCTTTCGGCGTTCTGGCCGGATGGGCGCTGCTGATCGCCTACATCGGAACCGCGTCGGCAGTGAGCGCAGGCGTCACGAACTACGCCAATGTTTTCTTAAGAGATCATTTCGGCGTCGAGGTGTTTCCCGAATTGCTCATCTTTGCGGCAATGATCTTTGCGTGTTACCTGGCTTATCGCGACGTGCAGATCTCCGCCCGGCTGATGCTGTGGTTTGAAGCCGCATCGGTCGCGCTGATCTGCGTGTTAGCCGGCGCGGTCATTCTTCAGCACGGCTGGCGCCCCGATCTGGGACAGTTCACCTTGCAAGGCGTGACTCCGGAAAAACTTCGCCTTGGCCTGGTGCTGGCCATCTTCAGCTCCGTCGGATTCGAGAGCGCGACTTCGCTCGGCTCGGAAGCGCGAAATCCGCTCACCAGTATTCCGCGCGCCGTGAAGTGGAGCGCGATTCTCGCCGGCGCATTTTTCGTTCTGTGCGCCTACACGGAGGTCCTGGGATTTCACGGCGTGACACCGGCGCTGGACAAGAGCTCCGCGCCTTTGCACGTGTTGGCCGAACGCGCCGGGCTTCCGCCCATTGTGGGGACGCTCACGGATCTGGGAGCGGTGATGAGCTTTTTCTCTTGCTTTCTGGCCTGCATCACGGCGGCTGCCCGCGTGCTTTTCTTAATGGGACATCACGGCGCACTGCACTCTTTCCTGGCGGAAGCGCACGAGGAAAATCAAACCCCGCATCGAGCCGTACTGTTGAGCTCCATCGTGGCTTTTGTGCCCGCAGCGGTCCTGGAAGCGCGCGGCGTCGGCCTCTTCGACATCTACGGTCTGCTCGGTACGCTGGCCACGCTCGGCTTTGTCACGGCCTATATCCTGGTTTCCGCCGCTGCCGCAGTGTACCTGCGCTCGCAAGGACGTTTGACCCCGCAGGCGCTGACCGTCTCCGTGCTGGCCGTTACTGCGATGTGCGCGGCTCTCCTCGGCAACCTCTATCCGGTCCCGCCGCCGCCCTATTCGCTGCTACCTTACATCTACGCGGTGTTATTGTGGGGCGGCTTCGCATGGTCCATGCTGTGGACCTCCAAAGCACAGCAGGCGGCCGCCGGGATGCGCGCCGATTTAGCGGTTGTCCCGACCGAAACGGACTGAACAGCTTCGCGGGTCTTGTGCGCCAGCCGGATTGATATACTGGCTAACCATGAAGCGCCCCATCACGCTTGCTTTCGCGTTGGCATTCGCCTGCGCCACGTTTGCTTTTGCCGCGCTCCCCGATCAAATCCGCATCGAAACCGGGTTGGTTTCGGGTGTCGCGGGTACGAACGCCGACGTTCGCGTCTTCAAGGGCATTCCATTCGCCGCGCCTCCGCTGGGTGATCTCCGCTGGCGACCGCCACAGCCGCCGGCGCATTGGGAGGGCGTGCGCAAAGCCGAGGAATTCAGTCCCGTGTGCATGCAAAACCGCTTTCCGGGCGCCAACACTTCCGGGCCGGCGCCCAGCGAGGACTGCCTTTATCTGAATGTCTGGACGGCCGCGAAGTCGGCGAGTGAGAAACGGCCGGTAATTGTGTGGACCTACGGCGGAGCCTTTACGTCAGGCGCAGGTTCCGTGCCGATGTACAACGGCGAGGCGCTGGCCGCGAAAGGCGTCGTGGTCGTCACCTATAACTATCGGCTCGGCGTATTCGGATTCCTGGCGCATCCCGAGTTGACGAAAGAGTCGGGCCACAACGCCTCCGGCAACTACGCAATGATGGATTTCGATACGGTACTGCATTGGGTGCAGAAGAATATCGCGGCGTTCGGCGGCGATCCCAAGCGCGTGACCATCGACGGCGAATCCGCCGGCGCAATGCTGACTTCCGCCATGGTTGGATCGCCCATGGGCAAGGGCCTGTTCCAACGCGCCATCGCGCAAAGCGGCGCCTGGATGGGCATCAACCTCGGCCACATGACATCGCGGGCGCAGGCGGAGGAAAACGGTCAGAAGCTAGCCCAATCCGTGGGTGCGGCATCGATCGCCGATTTGCGCGCCAAACCCGCCGACGAACTGCTGAAGAACGGCCGCGGATTTTGGGGAATCATTGTGGACGGGTGGTACGTCACTGAGGACTTGTCGCTCACCTTCGCGCACAACAAGGAGAACGATGTCGACATACTCGTCGGATCGAACAGGGACGAGGGGACGTTCTTCGCGCGGCCCGGCACCGGTAACGCCGAGCAGTTCACCAGTACCGCCAAACGGCGCTTCGGCGATCTGGCGGACAACTACCTGAAGCTGTATCCGGCTGTATCTAACGATGAGGCATACACATCGCAACTGGCCGCGTCTCGCGACGAGTTTGGGTGGCACATGCGCACCTGGGCGCAAATGCAGGCGCATCGCGGCAAGGGCAAAGCGTATCTCTACTACTTTACGCACGTGCCGCCATCCGCGCCCGGCCAGCCTTCGCGCGGCGCGACCCACACGGCCGATCTTCAATATATGTTCAGCAATCAGCCGCCCAACCTCACCTGGACCGACGTCGACAAGAAGCTGGCCGACACGATGTCTTCGTATTGGGTGAACTTCGCCGCGACGGGCAATCCTAACGCGAAGGGCCTGCCGCAATGGCCAGCGTACGGCGAAAAGGGCAACACGCAACCCATCGTGCTGGGCGACACAGTTGAGGTTGGAACCGGGATCGACGCCAAGATGCTGTCATTCTACGATTCGGCCTACGCCGAGTTGATGAACACGGGGGCACGCTAATGAGATATCTGATCGCTCTGCTCGTTGCCGCGTCGCTCGCGGCCGCCACGGTGGATGGCATCAAAATCCACTCCACCATCGCCGGCAAAGGCCCGAAGACGGTCATCCTGGTGCATGGCTGGACCTGCGATGAGACCACCTGGAATCAACAAGTGCCGGAGCTGTCGAAGACCTATCGCGTCGTTACACTCGACCTGCCCGGCCACGGCCAAAGCGGATCGCCCAAAGACGGCAAGCTGTCGATGGATCTGTTCGCCCGCGCCGTGGATGCGGTTCGCCACGAGGCAAAAGCGGATCGCGTGGTTGTCGTCGGCCACAGCATGGGAACGCCGGTGGTGATCCAATACGAGCGGCTGTTTCCCCAACACACCACGGCGCTGGTGTTCGTGGATGGCGGTGTGACCATCCCCAAAGATGGTTCGTTTAAGATGCCCGATCTGAAAGGACCCAGCGGGCTGCAGGCGCGTGAAGGGATGATTCGCAGCATGTTCTCCAACTCCACGACGCCGGAAATGCAGCAGCACATTTTGCATATGATGCTGGGCGCGCCGGAGTCGACCGCTGTGGGCGCCATGCAGGCGACGTTCGATCCCGCGGTGTGGAAGGACGATGTGATTACGCAGCCTATACTGGGGCTCTATGCGGATCACTCCAGGGCGGGCGCGCGAGACTACATGAAGGTCCACTTTCCGAACATGGACTACGAGGAGATCCCTGGCACGGGGCATTTCCTGATGATGGAGAAGGCGGACGACTTCAACCGGCTGCTGCTCGGATTCCTGGATAAGCAGAAGTTCTGAGTTAGCGAACGATGAGCTTCGGAACGGTGACGCGCTGTACGTCGTCCGGAGTAACTCCCGGCGTCGTTTCCTCCAGCACCAGACCGTGCGGAGTGACGCGAATCACCGCCAGCTCGGTGATGATGGTGTCCACCACGTGCAGGCCCGTCAGCGGCAGCGTGCACTTTTCCAAAATCTTCGGGGAACCGGTCTTGGTGGTGTGCTCCATGGCGACGATCACGCGACGCGCGCCGGCCACCAGGTCCATCGCCCCGCCCATCCCTTTGACCATCTTGCCGGGGACCATCCAATTGGCCAAGTTGCCTTCGCGGTCCACTTCCATGGCGCCGAGAATGCTCAAGTCCAGATGGCCGCCGCGGATCATGGCGAAGGAGTCCGCGCTCGAAAAATAGGACGCGCCCGGCAGCTCCGTCACGGTTTCTTTTCCGGCGTTGATGAGGTCGCTGTCCTGCTCGCCTTCGAGCGGATAGGGACCGACACCCAGCATCCCGTTCTCCGATTGCAGGAAAACTTCCATGCCGGCGGGCACGTAGTTGGCGACCATGGTCGGAATGCCGATGCCCAGGTTTACGTAGAACCCGTCTCGTAGCTCTTCAGCGACTCGCCGCGCGATGCGCTCGCGCGGGTCCATTTTTTCAGTGGTCGTCATCGTGTGCCCTGCCGCAGCGTGAGGCGTTCGATCTTCTTGTCGTACAGCTCGCCTTTCACAATGCGCTTCACGTAGATTCCGGGGGTAACGACGCGATCCGGATCGAGCGAGCCGGGCTCTACCAACTCTTCCACTTCGGCGATGGTCACCTTGGCCGCCGTGGCCATCATGGGATTGAAGTTGCGAGCGGTCTTGCGATAGACCAAGTTGCCCAGCCGGTCGCCCTTCCAGGCTTTGACCAGGGCGAAATCGGCGGTGATGGCGCGCTCCAGCAGATAACTGCGCCCGTTAAACTCCCGGACTTCCTTTCCATCAGCGACCACGGTGCCGACTCCCGATGGCGTGTAGAACGCCGGGATTCCCGCACCGCCGGCACGGATTCGTTCGGCCAGCGTGCCTTGCGGGATGAGCGTCATTTTCAGCTTACCTGCGAGGACGAGCTTTTCCAGAAGCTTGTTCTCGCCGGCGTAGCTGCCGATGTGCGACTCGATCATGCCGGCTTCGAGCATGAGGCCGGAGCCGACGCCGTCCACGCCGAGATTGTTGCTGACGGTATGCAGTCCCTTGATGCCTCTGCGAACCAGCGCTTTGATGAGATTTTCGGGCGTCCCGCACAGGCCGAAGCCGCCCATCATGATCGTCGCGCCGTCGGGAATGTCCGCCACCGCCGCGTCTGAATTCGCGAAAACCTTATTCATGGGCCGCTTTGGATTGTTGGAATCGCGCAGCGGCAAACGCACCCGCCGCGGCAATGGCATCGCGCCCCTCGCTGAGCATGAACGAAAAGCCATGCCAGACATGCGGCATCCCTGGCCACACTTCCAGTTGCACCGCGACCCCCGCTTCTCCTGCCCGAGCCGCCAAACCCGTAGCGTCATTCAACAAAACCTCGATCGATCCGACCTGGATGAGCAAGGGCGGAAGTCCGGACAAGTTTGCATAGTACGGAGATGCAAGCGGCGACGTGGAAGGGGCGCCGTTCAAGTATGTCGCAGCCATGGCCAGCAGACCATCCTTGTTCAGCGATGGATCTTCAGACGCCTTGGTCGCCATGGAAGCGCCCGTGCACGCCAGGTCGGAGAATGGCGAAATCGCGATCGCCGCAGCGGGCATGGCGAGGCCTGCATCACGTGCGGCTACCAGCGTGGCGACGGTCAATCCGCCGCCGGCCGAATCTCCCGCGATCGCGATCGCCCCCGGCGCAACGCCTTGATCGAGCAACGCGCGATACGCGGCCAGCGCATCGTCCACAGCGGCTGGAAATGGATCCTCCGGCGCCAAGCGATAATCCACACACAGACCCCGAGCGCCCGCCGCGCGGCCCAGCGCGCTGTAGAGCGGCCGGTACGCCAGTGAGCTGCCCAGCAAATAGCCGCCGCCGTGGAGGTACAGCAATACCCGGTCTTTCGACGCGCCCGGAGTCGTGGACCAGCGTGCGGGAAGACCCGCAATCGTAGTGGCCTCGAAAGTAACGTCGTCCGGGATCGGCATGCCCGCGAACATCGCTTCGAAATTCTCGCGAGCCTGCGGAAGCGGAGCGGCCAGATCCGGCCCCCCGCTCCGCAGCATTTGGATTAACGCCTCACGTTCTTGTGCGCTCATGGACCAGCCTCAGAGTTGAATTTTGGAAAACAAGTAGCCGCCCATCCACAGGAAGACGGCCGCAATCACCGAGAGTACCACCAAGTCGAGCGTGGCTCCGAACTGAATCTGAGCCGAGCCGAGAGCGGCACGCAAACCATCCACGCCGTATGCAAGCGGATCGATGCTGGCGATCATTTTCAGAACCGCGGGCACGTTCGTTAGTGGAAACAGCGCGCCCGAGAGGAAGAAGATCGGCATCACCAGGAAGTTCATTACGAACTGAAAACCCTGAAAGTCCGATAACACCGAAGCGATGGCCGTGCCGAGCGCGGTGAACATGATCGCCACCAGCACCATGAAGAGAAACGCGGCTGGAAGTCCGCTATAGTTGGTCACGCGGAAGCCGGCGGCGAAACAGATGGCCACCACGATCAAGCCCTGAATCATGGCGACGGTTGCGCCTCCCAGCGTGCGCCCGATCATCACCAGGATTCGCGGCACCGGAGCGACCAGCGTCTCTTTCAGGAAGCCGAATTGGCGGTCCCAGATCAGCTCGATCCCGGAGAAGATGCCCGTGAACAGGATCGTCATCCCGATGACGCCAGGCGCCAGGAACTGGATGTAGTTGCCCTGCCCCGCCCGCTGAAAGATCGGCCCGAATCCGAAGCCCAGCGCGACCAGGAACAATAGCGGCTGGCCGAGCGATGCGATAATCCGGGGCTTCGAACGCAGGTAGCGCTTCACTTGCCGCAGCCAGAGAATATAGATGGCGCTCATTATCGTCTCCTTTGTTGGAACATCCTAGCCATGTTGCGCATCTGATCGAGCGCGCCGGCTTCCTCTTCGCGGATCGTCGAGCCAGTGAGCTTGAGAAACGCCTCCTCCAGAGTCTCGCCGCCGGTCTGCTCCTTGAGTTCTTGCGCCGTACCCTGCGCGACAATCTTGCCGTGATCGATGATGGCGATGCGCTGCGCCACACGCTCGGCCTCTTCCATGTAGTGCGTGGTCATGAACACGGTGACCCGCTCCTGCTCGTTCAGCTTCTTGACGTGCGTCCAAAGCTGGTTGCGCGTCTGGGGATCCAGCCCCAGTGTCGGCTCGTCCAGAAAAACGATCTTGGGCGTGTGAAGCAGTCCGCGCGCAATCTCCAGACGGCGCTTCATACCGCCGGAGAACTGCTTCACTGGGTCGTTGCGGCGATCCCACAGCTCGAAAAGCTTCAGCAGCTCTTCGATGCGCTCGTGCCGGATCTTGCGCGGCACCTTGTAGAGGACGCCGTGGAAGTCCATGTTCTCGTAGGCAGTCAACTCATCATCCAGGCTGGGGTCCTGAAAGACAATGCCAAAGCGCTTCCGCGCCTCATTGTGTTGGATACTGGGGTCCAGCCCGTCGAGCGCCACCGCGCCGCTGGTGGGCTTCAGCAGGGTGGTGAGGATCTTGATGGTCGTGGTCTTCCCCGCGCCGTTGGGTCCGAGAAACGCGAAGATCTCGCCTTCGTTGACTTCGAACGAGATGTCGCGCACCGCCTCAAAGTCGCCGTATTTCTTCACCAGGTTGCGCACCTGGATCATGGCGTGGCGCGTCTGGGGAGCCACGCTTGCCGTCGCTACGTCGGTCATCCGGTTTCCTCCATTCGTTCCGATTCTGGTTTGGCGCGAGCGGATATTTTCGCCATCAGATCCAGAAAAGTCTCGCGCTCACTCGGGCTCAACGGCGCCAGCCAACTGCGCGCCATGGCCTGATGTTTCGATCGTAAGAGCGCCTGCACTGCCTTGCCGCGCTCGCTCATTTCCACTTGGACGACTCGGCGGTCCTCCTCGGACCGGCTCCGCACCGCCAGACCTTTCTCCACCAGGCGGTCGACCGTGTGCGTAGCAGTGCTCAGCGGAACACCCAAGCCCGCAGCGAGGTCGCTCATGATCATCGGCCCGCTCGATCCCAGCCGGATCAAGGCGCGCATTTCCTCGCGAGAGCATTCCACGCTGGGCGATTCGGCCGGCTGCCGCTGCACCACCAGACGCTGGAAAAGCGCGTCCAGGTAACCCAGCAATTGGCCGGACTGCCGGTCCAGGGCCACCATCGGCGTTTTATGGACAGACGGCCCGCTCGGCCCTGTTCTTCGTTTTTGCAATAGTTCGATTATCGAAGAAACTGGCGGGGCGTGTCAAATGCCGTTACAAATGCGGTCAGTGTTATTCGGCTTTGGCGGTTTCTTTGACTTCTTCGCCGTGCGTGCCGCCCAGCTTCGTGATCAACGCAGCGGTGGTCTCATGAACGGGAGCAGGACCACCGAAGGCGCCGCCCTTGCCCGTTGCGAGATCCAGCGGTGTGTAGCCCTTCTTGTTGCGGGCGTTCAAATTTCCGCCTTTGTCAGCGAGGAACTGGACGATCGTATCGGCGCCCCGGTGAGCTGCGCCGTGCAGCGCGGTTTCGCCTTTGTCGGTGGCGGTGTTGACATCCAGGCCCAGCTCGGCGCACAGTTTCACAGCCTCGAGAGCCTTGGCCTCACTGCCGCGAATACTATCCTCCCAACCCACGCCGGCCGCGACCATCAACGCGGTCAAGCCATCTTTGTTGGCGAGCTTCGGATCGGCGCCATGATCCAGCAAGTAATGCATCAACTCGACGTCGGCGCTGCGAGCCGCGAGCATGAACGGCGTCGCACCTTCGCCGAGCGTCTTGCTGCCCATATCCTGCGCGAGCTTCCAGATGGGCGCGGCGGCCTTCAGCCGGGCGTTCACGTCGGCCTTATGATCCACCAGCGATTTGATGATGTCCATGCTGGTGGCTTTGTCGGTCTCTTTGCGCGCCGGCCGTGGCGACCAGTCCACATCATGTTGTTCGACCGCCGTATACAGAGCCGTCCTACCGTTCTTGGCCGCGACGTTCGGGTCCGCCCCGCGATCGATCAGGAACTGTGCCAGGTCGTAGTGGCTGTTCAGAATCGAAAGAACCAATGCGTTGTTACCGTCTGAATCCACCACATTGATGTTCGCTTTGGCGTCCAACAGCGTCTTGGCGGCATCCATCTGACCCTCGCGAGCCGCAAACAGCAAGGCTGTCAGACCGCCGCGCGCAATCGGCGCGAGCGGCGTTCCCGCTTCCATCTTCGGCAGCGTGGTGTCGTGATCGAAGGAGCGCACATCCAGATCGGCGCCCTTGGCAGCCAACGCCTGGATCACATTGGTATGACCCTCGGCGGCGGCCCACATGACAGCCGTCTGTCCGCGGAAATTCTCATGCGCGTTCACGTCCGCGCCATGGTCCAGGAGCACTTTCACGGCGTCGAGATTGCCGACGCGCGCCGCGCGCATCAGCACAGTTTCACCCTGGGCCGTTACGGTGGTGTTGGCGTCCGCGCCGGCATCCAGCAGCTTGGTGATCAGCGCAGCGCTGCCGATGCGAACGCCTTCCGAAAGCGGCGTCGCGCCGTAGCGGTTCAGCGCCGCCACATTGGCGCCTTCCTTCAACAGCAGGTCGACGGTTTCCAGATCGTTCCAATGCGCGGCCCAATGCAGCGCCGTAGTGCCGTCCGGCTCGGCAGCATTCACATCGACATGCTGCTTGAGCAGCGCGCGGACCGCGTCCTTGTCCTGCGTCTTGGCGGCGTCCACCAACGCAGTAATTCCGTTGGTCGCACCCGCGTAGCAGGCGGCGGACAACAGCGCGGCCATCGACCACCGGGTCAACTGTTCGATTCGCATGCGTGTCGTTTCCTTCCTGCCGATTACAAGTCGACGAGGCCGTTGCTGTCGCCGATGTGATCGTCGTGCAGCCCCGCCTTCACAAGGGTGGTCGCCAGAAGGTTCGCCATCGGCGTGTCTTCCGGGTATTTCAGGTGACGGCCGCCCTTCACTCTGCCGCAAGCGCCGCCGGCAACGAACACTGGAAGCGGCGAATGATTGTGCAGGTTGCTGTTGCTCATCGAACTGCCGAACAGCACCAGCGAATGATCCAGCAACGTGCCTTCGCCATCCTGCTTGTTGCGCAGCTTGTCCAGGAAGTAAGCGATCAGGCTGACGTGATACGTGTTGATCTTGGTCAGCTTCTCCAGCTTTTCGGGATTGTCCTGGTGATGCGAAGTGGCGTGGAAAGGATCGGGCACGCCGATCTGCGGGAACGTGCGGTAGCTGACTTCGCGCGCCATCATGAACGACGAAACGCGCGTGATGTCGGCCTCGAAACTCAGGGCCATCAGGTCGAACATCAGCTTGGAATGCTCTTCGTGGTCGTCGGGAATGCCGATCGGCGCGGCCGGAACCTTCAGGTTCGACGCGCTTTGTTTTTCGGCCAACTGGATGCGGCGCTCGATTTCGCGGACGTTGTCCAGGTACTCGGCCACACGGTTGCGATCGTTAGCCGGCAGCCCGCGCTGCAGGTGGTTCATCTGGGCAGTGATCGCGTCCAGGATGCTGCGCTCGCGCTGGATGCGAGCCAACCGCTCGGCGGCGTTGCTGCCATCGCCAAACAGCCGGTCGAACACCACGCGCGGATTGATTTCCATCGGCAGCGGCGCGGTGGGCGTGCGCCAGGAAATCGTGTTGGTGTACGTGCAGCTAAAACCCACGTCGCACGCGCCGATGAGGCCGGTCATGTCCTCGGTAGCCAATTCGAGCGACGGCAGCGGAGTGTCCTGTCCGATGGCGGCTGCGGCGATCTGGTCAACCGTCGTGCCGGCGCGTACGTCTTCACCTTCCGTTCGCTTGGGGTGGACGCCGTTCAGAAAGACCGAGGGCGAGCGGCCATGATCGCCACCGCTGTCGCCAGCGCCGAGCGGCCCGGCCAGTTTGTGTGCCAGATTGCTGACCACCACCACCTGATCCCGGAACGGCTCGATCGGCTTCAACGTCCGCGAAAGCTCGAAGCCCGCGCCTTCGCCCGCCGGGGTCCAGTTGCTCAGCACCGCGCCATGCGGGATGTAGCAATAAGCCAGTCGGATCCGGTTGGCGGCCGCAGTCTTCGCCAGCGGCGTCTGGGCGGGGAGCATCGAATCCAGCAAGGGCAGAGCCAAGGTGACGCCCATGCCACGCAAGAACGTGCGGCGGGGAAGATGTTTCTTAGTGATAATCATGCTTCCGGTCTCCTAAATATCAATCCTACTGCCGGGCGCTGGCGGTCTCGTTCCGCGTCTCACCCGGATCGCCCTTCTCCTTCATCTGGAAAGGCGTACTTTTCACGATCCCTAGAACTATCGACGAAAATTTGTAATTGTTGCGGCCGGCGTCGCGCAGAATCCCGCGAATCACCGGCATGTCATGATATTGAACGCCGCGGCCGAGTGCGTAGGTCATGAGCTTTTCGGTCAGCACGCCCGCGAACATTTCGGGGTGGCTGGTCAACATGTCGCGCAAAGCCACGGGCCCGTCCACCTTCGCGCCGTTAAAAATGACGCCGGAAGGATCAATTTTCACGCCTTCGTCGGTGGCTCTCCACTGGCCGACGGCGTCGAAATTCTCAAAAGCGAACCCAACCGGATCGATCACCCGGTGGCAACCGGCGCAGGGCTGGTTCTTGCGGTGCTCTTCCATGCGCTCGCGCAGCGACGTCGGCTTGCCGGCCTCGGCCTTTTCCTTGAGCGGCGGCACGTTGGGCGGCGGCGGCGACGGCGGCATACCGATCAGATTGGTCAGAATCCACTTGCCGCGCTGCACCGGCGACGTCCGCGTCGCATACGAAGTCAGAGTTAGAATGCTGGCCTGGCCCAGCAGCCCCCGCCGCCGGTCGTCCGTGAGGGTCACGCGCCGGAAGTCGGTTCCATAGATTCCAGGAATTCCGTAATGCCGCGCCAGACGCTCATTGATGAACGTGTAATTGGCGTTCAGCAGATCCAGCACGCTGTGATCTTCCTGAATGATGCTGGTGAAGAACAGGTCCGTCTCCTGCTTCATCGCGCGGCGCAGATTGTCGTCGAAATCCGGGAAGGTTTCGAAATCCGGGTTGATGTTCTTCAGATTGCGGAGGTAGAGCCACTGGTCAGCGAAATTATCCACCAGCGACTTGGATCGCGGATCGGCCAGCATCCGGCGGACCTGCTGGTCCAGCACCGCCGGATCTTTCAACTTGCCTAAAGCAGCCAGGTTCAGGAGCTGGTCATCGGGGATTGTGCTCCAAAGGAAGAATGACAATCTCGACGCCAGTTCCAGATCGCTGACGCGATACACTGCGCCCTTTGCCAAAGCGGGCGGATCGGGCTCAAACCGGAACAGAAATTCGGGGCTGGCCAGGATGAGCTGGATGGCCGCCTCGATCCCGGCGTCGAAATTCCCGCCTTCGTTGCGCCCGCGCTGGTAGAAGCTGAGCAGAGATTCCATGTCGTCGTCGGAGACCGGCCGGCGATAAGCTTTCCGCGCCAGGCTGGAGATGATCTTCCGCGCGCAGGGTAGCTCTTCGGTGCGTGTCGTGGGACGGCATACGAAAATCAGACGCCGGCTCGGCGTGTCGCCAGGCCCGGTTGCCTTCAAAGGACCTGTAACGCTCACGCGATCCACAACCGGCAGCCCGCGGAAATCCAGAGCATCCAGATTGGCCCGTTCGAACGGCTCCAGAATGCTGTCGTCCTGCGCCTCGCTGTCGGTCAGGAAAGTCGCCACCACGGTGCGCGGGCCCGCCTTCACCGGCACACGGACGGTGAGCCGCTGATCGATCTCCGAGGCCGATTTGCCAGAGTTGGAATAGCTCAGCTCCTGGTCTTCCTTGCCTCCGACGGTGACCAGCTTCACGCGAACTCCGTCCACGCTGATCTCCACCTGGTGCTGCTCTTCCAGGCCTTTGATGATGTCGGCCGTCGCGCGCCATAGGCGGACTTTGAACACGTACTCACCGTCCAGCGGAAAATAATGGCGGATCGACATGCCGCCGCGCGTTCCCAGCGGCAGACCTTCCATGTGCTGGTTCTGCGAAAGATCGGGCTTGGCCCGATACGTCGCCGTGTCGGCGGCAATGCTCGGGTCGCCGACCGCCAGACGGCTGACGTTCCAGGAGGCCGACATGTACCGCTCCAGTAGCGACGGCGAGGTCTTCAGCACGTCGGCGATGTTGTCGAAACCGTAGCTTTCGTCGTCGGCCGGGAGCAGCGCAGAGGGATCGATCTCCAGGCCCAAAACGTCGCGGACCGCGTTGGCGTATTCGGTCCGGTTCAGCCGATGGACCGTAGCCCGGCCCGGATTCGGCTGCGCAGCAGCGGCCCGGTCGATCGAAGTCTCCAGCCACGAAACGAAGCCATCCACCGTCGCCTTGTCCGGCCGCGGCATGCCCTGCGGCGGCATCGCGCCCAATTGGAGCTTGTGGATGACCTTCTCCCAGGTCTCGGCGCCCGCCGGGATGCTATTCACATCCGCCGACTGGAGGGTCAACCCACCGCTCTTGAGCTTGTCGCTATGGCAGGTGACGCAATATTTGTCCAGCAGCGCCCGCTCCGAAGCGGCCGTCGGGGCACTAGCCGCAGCTGGTTGCTGAGGAGGCGGGGGCAAGGCTTGCATGCAAGCCGGAACCATCAACAACCAACCGACCATACAGAGGATACATTTTCGGGTCATTCCACCCTCCGCCGCGACACGAGGCGTGCCTTTTATGATGACAAAGAAATTGCTTGCATGCAAGGGGAGGCCGGGTCGGCATGCAGCGCCGCACGGGGCCTAAGACCGGGACGGAAGGCCCCGGTCCGGCTGGGCGGCGGCCTCGGCAATCACATCCCAAAGTTTATTTGTTTCAATGGGTTTCGTGAGATAGCCATTCATTCCCGCCTTCAGGCAGTCCTCCCGATGCTCCGCGGTGGCGTGGGCGCTGAGGCCGTAGATCATGGGTTGCTCTTCCACCGGGAAAGTACGGATTTGCCGGGTCGCCTCCAGGCCGTCGACCTCCGGCATCTGCATGTCCATCAGAATCAGGTCGTAATGAACTCGCCGGGCCGCCTCGACCGCCTCCCGGCCGTTGCATGCCAGGTCCGCCTTCACGCCCAGCCTCTCGAGCAGCTTGAGCGCCACCCTTTGGTTCACCAGGTTATCTTCCGCGACCAATACCTTCAGGTTGCGCGTAGAGACATCCGGTGCCGAAACGGGGGCAACCGGAGGCGGTTCATTGGCCGCGGCAAGCTCAATGGTGAAACAGAAGCACGTCCCTTTTCCCGGTTGCGATTCCACCTGGATGGTCCCTCCCATCAGCTCAACTAGCCGCTTGGAAATGGCCAGGCCCAATCCAGTTCCTCCAAAACGGCGGCTGATCGATGCGTCCGCCTGCGAGAACGAGTGGAACAGATGCGGCAGTTCGCCGGCCGCGATGCCGATCCCGGTGTCCCGAACCTGCACGCGCACACGAAAAGACGTTCCGCCCTGCTGTTCCAAGACGGCCGACAGCGCGACTTCTCCAGCGCTGGTGAACTTCACCGCATTCGATATCAGATTCAGCACTACCTGCCGAAGACGCGTCTCGTCGCCGGCAACCCATGCGGGAAGTTCGTGCGCGAGGTCGCAGGCCAGACGCAGCCCTTTCTCAGAAGCCTTGGCCTGGAAGAGACCGGCGCAGTCTTCCAGGCTCTCGCGCAGCCGGAAGGGCGCGACCTCCAGTTCCAGCTTGCCGGCGTCGATTTTCGAGAAATCCAAAATGTCGTTGATCACACGCAGCAAAGTGTCGCCGGATGAGCGAAGCAAGTGCGCGGTATGCTGCACTTCGGAAGTATCCTGCACTTCCTCGAGCAAGCGGCTGAGCCCGATGATGCCGTTGAGCGGCGTCCGGATCTCATGACTCATTTGCGCCAGGAACCGGCCTCGGGCCTGGTTGGCGTCATCGGCCCTTTTCTTTTCTTCCAGGACCTTCGCGCGTTCGGCTTCGAGTTCGGCGGTACGCTTCCGCACGGCTTCCTCCAATTCGCGATTGCGCGCTCGTAGAACACGATGCCTCCACACCAGCAGGCTCCAAGCCGCGGCGGCCGCCAGCAGCAGCAAAACAGACTGGAACCACCAGGTTTCCGACCACATCGGTGGCACCTGAAATTCAGCAATCGCTGTTTTGGCGGAGGCCCGATGGTTGCGTATCCAAGAGTTAACTTCGATCCGGTGCCGCCCCGGCGACTGGCCGGCGATGGAGACGGTTCGCTCCGCGGTTTCGGTCCATGGCCCATCATCGAACCGGTAGGCGAACTTCGCCAGCTGCTCGCTGCGGAAACTCAGTGAGGAAAAGGTGATTCGCGCCAGACGCGGGCTAGGGCGGACTTCCAACGAAGTGATCACCGGTTCCGCGACCGGCTGCTCGATCCGGTTGTCGCCGCGAGGCTGGAAATGCGCCAGGCCGCCGCTGGTTCCAATCCACACGCCTCCGTCCGAGTCGGCCCAGAAGGCTTCGCCGTCGCAATCGTTCCAAACCAGGCCATCCTCGGTCGTCAGCTGAATCCACGTTTTTCCTTGTAATACGGCCACTCCGTTGGCGGTACCGCGCCAGAAACGTCCAAGCGCGTCGAAGCCCGCGAAATCCGTGACCTCGGTAGACGCCGGATCCACCGGCACCATCGGCGTCGAGCGAATCAAACGGCGGCCAGAGAACTCCAATCGTTCAACGCCGGCGTTAAAGCGGTGGCGCAGCCATAACGCCCCATCCGGCGCTACGGTGATCACGTAGGGATTGTCGCTGAGAAGGCCCTCGGCTTTGGTGTACTTACGCCACTCGCCATCACGCAGGCTCCACAGACCGTCCGGATTGGTGAACCACATCGTTCCCTGATGGTCTTCGACTACAGCCCAGGCCGTGCGCTGCAGTGAGTCCGGCTGCTCGATCCGGACGAAGCGCAAGGAGGCCTTCGGCTTGTCGTTGCGATAGACTCCGCAGGAAGTTGCGAGCCAGATTCGGCCCAGGTGATCCACCCATCCCCGGTTCAGCGTCTGGCAAGCCAATCCGTCGGATTCGCCCACAACCCGGGCCTTGCCGGCGCCATCGATGCGTGCCAGGCCTCCTGGTTTGGTCACCGTCCAGATGGAGCCGTCGGAAGTTTCGCCGATCCAGCGCACCGTATCTCCGCCCAAACCGCGCGGTGCATCCCAGACTTTAGGCGGTGCGCTGCCATCCAGGCGGGCCAAGCCTCTCGCGGTTCCCACCCAGAGCGCGCCCTTCTTATCACGGTAGATATTCCAGATCAGATCGGAGGGCAGACCTTGCGCTTTGGTCCAGGACTCCCACCGCGCATCCAGGCGGCGCGCCAGCCCGGCGCCGATGAGCCCGATCCACAGCGACCCCTCGCGATCTTCCAGGACAGAACTTGTCATCGCGGTGCGAAGGCCGACGCGATCGTCGACGGTTCTCCACCCTCCGTTAAAGATGGCCAGTCCCCGATCGGTCGGGATCATTAGAGAGCCGTCGTGACCCACCTGCACTGCACCCCAGAACATGCTTCCGGCCAGGTCCGCGTTTCCCTGTACAAACTTCTTCGCGCCCGGCGGCCTGCGGTACAACCACCGCGGGCTCCGCACCCAAACCGACCCGTCCTTTGTAACACCGATCCCGTCCCAATGATCCGCCGGCAATCCCTCGTCGGCTCCGTAGACCGAGACCCGCCCCGATTGGCTCACGCACACCCGATCGCCGCAACCGATCCAAAGTTCGGAGCCATGGCGGAAGAGAGAGCGAACCGGCTTGCCGTCTACCGCGGATCCTAAACGATAGGGCCGCAACGAATAGGCCCTGTCCGATCCAATTGGACCTGCCTCATAAACTCCCGATGAAGCCGCCACAAGTACGTGGCCGTCATTTCCGTCAGCCAACTTCTGCCCGCCCGAAAGCATTTCGCTTAACCCGCTGACGCTATGAAACCTCTGCCCGTCGAAGCGGAAGAGTTGCGCACAGGTGCTGGCCCACAGCGCGCCGTCCGGAGTCACATGCAACGCCTGTGCTTCGGCGGTGCAAGGCAGCCCTTCCCCTGGCCCCATCAGGCGAAAGCGCGTGCCATCATAGCGATACAAACCGCCTTCGGATCCCGCCCAAATGTAGCCTTCGTGATCCTGGGCTAGCGATAGAACAACCAGATTCTGCAGGCCTTCGGCATTGCCGTAGTGGCGGAAGCCGTACTGCTGCGCAGTCGCTGATTGCGCCGCCAGCAGGCAGAGTAAGCCCGCAGATAGTCTTCCAGCTAAGCTCATGGAGAGTCGCTGTTCTAGTTATCGGCTGAAAGTGAAGAAACTAGAGGCTTTCTTCAAGACCCGAGTCCGATGCGATGCAGCAGGGCAGCGAACCGCGCATCCGAGCGGAGCGGCGCGAACAGCGGGTCAACGCGGAGGTAAACCAGCCATCCGGAACGGTCCTGGTAGGCTTTTTGCAGCCAGTCGAAGGCCTGATCGGCGTCTCCCAGCCCCATGTAAAGAGCGGCGCGCCACATCGGCTGGACATAGGTCTGGTGGGAGCGCTGATCCAGTTCTTGCAGCACTTTCCGGGCTGCATCACTCTGATTCGAAACGGCTTCGGCGTATCCCAGGGCAGCCAGAGCACTCGTATCTTCGCCGGACAGCTGGACGGCCTTGCGGAATTCAGCGAGTGCGCCTGTGTAGTCTGCCTTCAACTCGTAGGCGCGCCCAAGATATGTGTGAGCGGGCACGAACGAGGTGTCCAGCGAGAGCGCTTTTTCGCACTGGTCGACAGCGTCGGAGTAGCGGCCGGCGTAATAGGAGCGCGTCGCCAAAGCCAGATTGATGGCCGGAGAGAGAGGGTCGAGATCGCTGGCCTGATGGATTTGGGCCAGGGACTCGTCGAACCGCCCTTGCGCCATGAGGAACTCGCCGTAGCGGAGATGGGCGGTTGCGTCGCTGGCGTTGAGCGCGATGGCGCGCTTGAATTCGCGCTCGGCGGCCGGCCAGTCCCAGTCGTAGATGAAGCTCACCCAGGCGAGCGAATCATGGGCCTCGGCCAAGGAATCATCGAGAGCCAGGGCCTGGCCGGCGGCCTCCTTCACGCGCGGTATCACTTCCAGCGCCGACAGGACGTTGTAGTCGGCGAGCGAAGCATAGGAATCGGCAAGACCGGCGTAGGCGAGAGCGAAGCGGGAATCCTTTTGCGAGGCTTCCTGGAAAATCTCGATGCTACGCTGCAAGCCTTCCAGAGTGCCGCGGTTCCATTCGTAGCGTCCCTGCAGATAGAGCTGATAAGCCGCAGGATTGCCGGTGGAACGACGGGCGATGCGCTCCTGTTCGGGCGCGCTCAACGGGAACCGCAGTTTCTTGGAGATCCCTTGAGAGATTTCGCTTTCGACACCGGCCAAGCCGGCAATTTTCAGGCTGTAAGCATAGCCCGCAAGTTGGCGATTGTTGGCAACGTCGATCAGCTCGGCGTCAATGGAGACATTGTCGCCCTGCTGGCGGAGGCGGCCCGTCACCAGAGCCTTCACATTGAGCTCGCGGCCCACCGCTTGCGGATCCAGGTCCTTACCTTTGTAGCGCTGTACGGAGCTGAAGGACCGGACCGAGAGCGCGGGGGCCTGGGCCAAGCTATTGATGAGATTTTCGGCGACGCCGTCGCTCAAGTACGCGGCGCTAGGATCCCCACTGACGTTGGTAAAGGGCAAAACGGCGACGGATTCGAGCGGGCTGGTTCGTGTGCGAAGAAGAGCAACCAGGCCGAGGACGCACAGGACGGCCAAGGCAGCCGCGGCAATCCAAAGTCGCTTCGCGATGGGACGGGGCTTCGGCGGAGCGGGAGTAGGCGCAGGTGCTGGGGGAGTGGGCACTTTGGCCATGCGCCCGGATGGGGACGTTCGAAACTGGCCGATTGCCTTCTCCAGACTCTGCCGGAACTCTTTCGCGGATTGAAAGCGATCCTCGGGCTTGCGCGCCATCGCCTTCAAGATGACAGCGGAGAGGGCCATGGAGACATCAGGGTTCACCTCGCAAGGCGGTTTGGCTTCTTTCTCCAGATGCGCGCGCATGACAGCCCATTCGCTCGGCCCGTCGAACGGCACAACCCCGGTAACCATTTCGTACAGCGTGATGCCGACCGAGTAAATATCCGAGCGGGCGTCGGGCGCGAGACTCCGAATCTGTTCGGGCGACATATAGTTGAAGGACCCGACCAGCCCGCCGGTTTCCGTCAGATTTTCCACCGCATCTGATTTGGCGATGCCCAGATCAGTCAGCTTGGCGACGCCCTTGGGATTGACGATGATGTTGTCGGGCTTCACGTCGCGGTGGAGGACACCGTGCTGGTGTGCGTAATCGAGCGCGGCTAGAACCTGGGAGATGATGGCGGTGGCCTGGTCGCAGTCGATCGGCCCTTTGCTGAGCATTTCCGTGACGCTGACGCCTTCGACGTACTCCAGAACCATGACGATCTGGTCATTGAGTTTCAGCGCCGCGTGGAGGGAAGTGATGTTGGGGTGATGCAGCCGGGCGTGCAACTTGATTTCGCGCAGGAACCGCTCGGCGAGCTGGGCCTGCTTGGAGGCCTCGTGAAGGACGACCTTCATCGCCTCCTGGCGATCGGAGATCACATTGCGGACGCGATAGACCTGGCCGTGACCGCCGGACCCAAGCAACCCGAGTATTTCGTAGTCGCCGACCAACTCCCCTGGGGAGAAA
>Ga0335071_10001659_pt1 | contig 23983 bp, 19 predicted proteins | sample Lox_Sample_15_FD_206724 | JGI IMG/M metagenome (GOLD analysis project Ga0335071, IMG submission 206724) | Soil microbial communities from Loxahatchee National Wildlife Refuge, Florida, United States - Lox_Sample_1.5 | ecosystem: Environmental > Terrestrial > Soil > Wetlands | place: USA... | reverse complement strand
CCGGCTGGCCTGGTCGACGCGGGAAGGCCGGTCGGCCCAGATCGTGGTCGCCGGCGTCCCCATGCCCCGCGCCATCGAGACGCTCCACCTGCTGGTGGGCGGGTCGACCGGGTCGGGGAAGTCGGTCCTCCTCCGCGAGATGGCCCGCTCGGCGCTCCGGCGTGGCGACCGCATCGTGGTCGCCGACCCCAACGGCGACATGCTGGCCAAGTTCCACCGGCCCGGCGACGTCATCCTGAACCCCTACGACGCCCGCGGCCTGGGCTGGACCTTCTTCAACGAGATCCGGGCCGAGTACGACTTCAAGCGCTTCGCCCTCTCGCTCGTGCCCCGCGGCCAGACCAAGGAGGAGGAGGAGTGGTGCGCCTACGCTCGCCTCCTCCTCCGCGAGACGGCCCGCAAGCTCTCCCTGGTCGGGCAGCCCTCGGTGGCCGAGCTCTTCCGCTGGACCACCATCGCCCAGCCCACCGACCTGAAGGCCTTCCTGGCCGGGACCGCGGCCGAGTCGCTCTTCGTGGGCGCGGACAAGGCGCTGGCCAGCGCCCGCTTCGTCCTCTCCGGGAAGCTCTCCGAGCACCTCTCCATGCCCGACGGCGACTTCTCCCTGCGCGCCTGGCTGGGCGACCCCCGGGGCGGGAACCTCTTCATCACCTGGCGCGAGGACATGGCCGAGGCCCTGCGGCCCCTCATCTCCGCCTGGGTCGACGTCCTCTGCACCTCCATCCTCTCCCTGGGCGACGACCCCCGCCGGCGCATCTGGATGTTCCTCGACGAGCTGGCCAGCCTGGAGAAGCTCCCCAGCCTGGAGGACGCCGCCACCAAGGGCCGGAAGGCGGGGCTGCGCATCGTGGCCGGCCTGCAGTCCACCGCCCAGCTGGAGCGGATCTACGGCCGGGAGGAGGCCCAGACGCTCCGGAGCTGCTTCCGGTCCCTGGTGGTCCTCGGCGGCGCCCGGACCGACCCCCGGACCTGCGAGGACATGAGCCAGAGCCTGGGCGAGCACGAGGTCGAGCGCGAGCACCACGGCCGCACCCGCGGCCAGAAGGGGAGCTCGCGGAGCAGCCAGATCCAGCGGACCCGGGAGCGCGTGGTCCTGCCCTCCGAGATCGCCGGCCTGCCCGACCTCACCGGCTACCTGGCCTTCGCCGGCGATCACCCCATCGCCCGGGTGAGGCTGGGCTTCGTGCGCTACCGGGAACGCGTTCCCGCCTTCGAGGAGCGGGCCCCGTGCTGAGGTTCAGGGTCCTCAAGGGCCGGGTGGACCCCACCGTCCGGTACTACGCGGGCGGCGACGACCTCGATCCCGGCGAGGCCCCCGACTCCGCCTGGCAGGGGAAGGGGGCCGAGGCGCTCGGCCTTGCCGGCCCCGTGGACGCCGAGCGCCTCCGCCAGCTCCTCGCCGGCCAGGTCTCCCCCGATTCGCCGACCTGCCGGACCTCCACCCGGAAGGACTCGCACGTCCGCATCGGCATCGACCTCACCTTCTCGGCGCCGAAGAGCGTCTCGCTCCAGGCGCTCGTCGCCCTGGACCCGGCGGCCCTGGGGGCCCACGACCGGGCCGTCGATCGCGCCGTGGCCGTGGCCGAGGAGCGGGCCCAGGCGCGCCGGTGGGTGAACGGCAAGAGCCAGGTCGAGGACACCCGGAACCTCGCCGTGGCCAAGTTCCGGCACCAGGTCAGCCGCGAGCTCGACCCCCAGCTCCACACCCACTGCCTGGTCCTCAACCTCACCCGGCGGGCCGACGGGGCCTGGCGGGCGCTCCTCAACGACGAGATCGTGAGGGCCACCCGCTACCTCACGGCGGTGTACCGCGCCGAGCTGGCCGTGGCGTTGCAGCGCGCCGGGTACGCGCTCCGGCACGGGCGGGAGGGCCTCTTCGAGCTCGCCCACGTCGAGCGCGCCCAGCTCGCCGCCTTCTCCCGGCGCGCCGCGCGGATCGAGGAGCACCTCGCCCGGCGCGGCCTCACCCGGGAGACGGCCAGCTTCCGCCAGAGGGAGCTTGCGGGGCTCAAGGACCGGCCGGGGAAGAGGCCCGTCGATCGGGGCCGGCTCCTGGCCGAGTGGCAGGCCAAGGCCCGCGAGCTGGGGATCGACCTCGGCTGGCGAACCCCGCCTCCCGGCAGGGGCCTGTTCGCCGCGGGACCGGTGGACGTGGAGTCCTTCCCCCGCGTGCGGGCCGAGGGCGCGCGCCGCGGCGTCCGCTTCGCCGTCGCCCACCTCACCGAGCGCCAGGCGGTCATCGGGGAGCGCGAGCTCCTCGACGTGGCCCTGAAGCACTCCATCGGCAAGGCCACCCTGGCCGACGTCCAGCGCGAGGTCGACCGGCAGCTGGCCGTCGGCTACCTGGTCCGCGAGAGCCCCCACTACCTCACCGCCCTCCACGAGGCCGGCGCCGAGCCCAGGTCCCGGAACGCCTGGGTCCGGGCCCTGGTCGAGCGGGGGATGGAGGGCGACGCCGCCCGCCGTCGCGTCGACCTGGCCATCGACGAGGGCGGGCTCGTGCCGGCCGAGCGCCGCTTCACCACCCAGGCGGCCCTGGAGCGGGAGAGGCGGATCCTCAGGATCGAGCGGCAGGGGCGCGGGCAGGTGAGCCCCATCGCCGACCGGGAGGCGGTCGGCCGGCGCCTGGGGTCGAGCGATCTCACCCCCGGGCAGCGCGCGGCGGTGGAGCTCATCGCCACGGCCACCGATCGGGTGGTCGGCGTCCAGGGCCATGCCGGCACCGGGAAGAGCCACATGCTGGATACCGCCAAGAGGCTGGTGGAGGAGAGCGGCTTCCGGGTGGTGGCCCTGGCGCCCTACGCCTCCCAGGTGCGGGTCCTCCGCGAGCTGGGGGTCGAGGCCCGGACCCTGGCCTCGTTCCTCGCCGCCAGGGAGAGTCACCTCGACCCCCGGACCGTCCTCGTCATCGACGAGGCGGGAACGGTGGCCACCCGCCACCTGGACCAGGCCCTGCGGATCGCCGAGGGAGCCGGCACCCGCGTCGTGCTCCTCGGCGACACGCAGCAGACCAAGGCCATCGAGGCCGGGCGGCCCTTCGACCAGCTCCAGGCCGCCGGGATGCGGACCGCCCTCATGGAGGAGATCCGGCGCCAGGTCGACCCGGCGCTCCGGCAGGCCGTCGCCCTGGCCGCCCGGGGGGAGGCGGCCGCCTCCCTCCGCTATCTCCCGGACCTCCGCCAGATCAAGGACGACCACGAGCGCCGCAGGGCCATCGCCGCCGACCTGGCCGGGATGGCGCCGGAGGAGCGGTCGAGGACCATCGTGGTCGCCGGCACCAACGAGGCGCGGCGCGAGATCAACCGGGCGGTGCGGGAGAACCTGGGGCTCGCCGGCCAGGGGCTCGAGTTCGCCACCCTGGCGCGCCGCGACACCACCCGGGCCGAGCGGGCCTTCTCCCGGAACTACTCCCCCGGCGACCTCATCCAGCCGGAGCGCGACTACCCGCGCGCCGGCCTGCGGCGCGGCGAGCTGTACGAGGTCACCCGGAACGGCCCCGGGAACCGCCTCACCGTGCGCGGCACCAGGGAGGAGGTGATCGAGTTCAGCCCCATGTCCTTCCGGCAGCTGTCCCTCTACGCGCCGGAGCGGACCGAGCTCGCCCCCGGGGACCGCATCCGCATCACCCGGAACGACGCCGGCCTGGACCTCGCCAACGGCGATCGCTTCACCGTCCTGGCGGTGAGCCGGGAGGCCGTCTCCCTGGCCGACGGACGGCGGCGGGTGGAGCTCCCCGCCGGGAGGCCGCTGCACCTCGACCACGCCTACGCCACCACCATCCACAGCAGCCAGGGGACCACCGCGGACCGGGTCCTCATCGACGCCGCCACGAGGAGCAGGACCACCGCCCGCGACACCTTCTACGTGGCCATCAGCCGCGCCCGGCACGAGGTCCGCATCTACACCGACGACCTGGCCCGGCTCCCCCTGGCCGTCGAGCGGGAGTCGCGCAAGCACGCCGCGCTCGACCTCGAGCGGTGCTGACCCGTGGACGGCGCCAAAGCTTGTGCCGACGCAACCAGCTAATATATCTCGCATAATGTTGATTATGGGACATGTTCGCGACAGCTTCGCGCGTGGCGTATAATCCTGACGTGCCCGGTCCCCTGAGCAAGGAGGCGGTCGAGGAGGCCTTCCGGGCCCTGGACGCGGCCCTGCCGATGGAGGTCACGCTCATCGTCGGGGGAGGGACCGCGATGACCCTCGCCTACGGCATCCCCATCGCCACCACGGACGTGGACGCCTACCCCGCCGGGATCTCCGCGGCGGAGCTGGATCCGTACGTGAAGCGGGTCGCGCGGGAGAGGGGGCTCGCCCCCGACTGGCTCAACACCTACTACGAGACGTTCTCGTTCGTGCTGCCCCGCGACTACAAGAGCCGGCTCCGGGACGTGTTCACCGGGGCACACCTGCGCGTGCGCTCGCTGGGGCTCGAGGACCTCCTGGTCATGAAGTGCTTCGCCGGCCGCGACAAGGACCGCAGCCATGCGCGGGCGCTGCTCCGGAGGAAGCCCGACCTCTCGATCGTCGAGGGACAGCTGAGCGCCCTCTCCGAGAAGGGCATCAAGGGCGCCCAGAACGCCCTGGACTTCTTCGACGACCTCCTCGAGGAGGCCATGGGGTGAGGCTCGACGGCGCGCCCGACACCGCGACGCTCTCGCGCCTGTACCACGAGCTCGGGCGCCTGGGCGCGCCGGCCCGGGGGGAGCGCCTCGAGTGGGCCTACGGCCAGCCGACCCCCGAGGAGCTCGTGGTCCTCGCCTCGCAGGCGGCCCGCCACGATCCGCGCCTGCTCTGGTCCCTGGTGCAGCTCGTGGCCCTGCACCTCGACCGCCTCGATCCTCGAGCCCTCCGGGCAGCGCTCGGCCGCAGCGCCTGGCCGGCCGCGCTGGGCGTGGTCTTCGAGTTCGCCCGGCGCGCCCAGCCATCGCCCGAGCTGGCCGACACGGCCCGGTTCGTGATGGCCAGGACCGCTCCCGCGCGCGGCGAGCAGTTCTTCTTCTCCTCCGGGGCCTTCGGCGGGGAGATGGCCCGCCGGAACGCCGAGGAGTCCCTCGCCGAGTACAAGCGCTGGGGCTTCTTCGGCAGGGAGGAGCCCATCCCCAAGGAGCTGGGGGTCACGGCCCGGGGGACCATCGATCTTCCCGAGCGCATGAACATCCTCAGGCGGGTGGCGCGCCGCAAGGGCACGGTCACGATCGGCGACTACCTGGAGGCCCTGGACGGGCGGGTCTCGGCGAGGCAGGCGGCGCGCGATCTCGCCTCGGCGCCCTTCCTGGTTCGCCGGGGAAGCCGGAGGGGCACGCGCTACAGCCTCAGGCCGGAGCGCATCCCCGGGCGGCTGGCCGCCGGGGATCGCGTCCGGATCCACGTCGCCGGGCGACGCCTGGCGGGCAGGGTCCTCGGGGATCCGGGGCCCGCGGGAGCGGACGGCCGGCAGATGGTGCGGGTGTCGGTGCGGGATCCCCGGTCCGGCGATCCGCCGCTCGAGGTGACGGTACCCGCCAGCTGGCTCGAGCTCCCCTGACCGGAGCCCGTGGCGGTCGCGGCCGCCCGGGCACCGGCCCGGCGGCGGCCCGCTCGCCCCCGGTGCGGCGCCCGGACGACGGAGAGGCCACCCGGCCCGCCTCAGGACCCCGCCCTCCTCCTCCTGCGCAGCTTCCTGTCCATGAAGGCCTCCCGCTCGCGCTCCTCCAGGGCGCCCGCGACGTAGCGGATGGCCTTGCGGTGGTCGGGGATGACCATCTTCGTCAGGGCGTTGCAGCGGCGCTGGGCTCGCTTGAGCTCCCTCCCGATGCGAAGCACGGCGCCCTGGGCCTCGGCCAGGCTTCCCAGGGCGGTCTAGCACCTCGGCGAACCGGCCCTGGGCCAGGCCGGCCGCGGGAGAGGTCCCGCGAATCCCCAGGAAGGCGGGCGGGGCAGGGAGCTGGACCCTCACCGAGGGCAGCGAGATCCCCATGAGGCGCTCTTCGGTCCGCGAGACCTGGTGGCCCGGTTCCACCCCCAGCGCCACCCGGCCCAGCGCCGCGCTGCCCGAGTCCAGCGAGGCCTCCCGGAGGGCCAGGTGGGCAAGCCGCAGGCCCTCGGCCAACTCGTGCTCCGACCGCGGCGAGTGCAGCCGCGCTCCCCGAGGCTCGAGCCCACACTCCGCTCGGGGTGGGAAGCCGGCGGCCGAGGAAAGGGACGGCGTCGCTCGCGACGCTCCCTCCGCGCCGGAGAAGCCGGACAGGAGGTCGCGGGGCGGGCCTCGTGAAGGTGGGCGTCGCGGCATCGCGGGGCTGTTCCGGAGGGATCGAGGCGCCGTTCGAGGCGCAGGTCGCGCTCCCCGCGGAATTCGGCCGCGCGAAGTTCCCGCCGGACCCGGGCTCATCCCGGTGCGGGGCGCCCGACCGCTCGGCAGGTCGACCTGGCTGGAGGGTGGTGAGGCGTGGAGCGGTCGATCGACGCGGACGGGGTCCGCCCTCGGGTCAGCCCTTCGCGCCCGTCGCCCTGCGGAAGAAGAACGTCAGGAGCCCCCCCTTTCCGGGCGGGATCGATCCGATCCCGCACCGGGCACCGCCCCTCGCGGAAGGTCATCCCCGCCCCGCCCGACGCGCATCCCATGTGCGGGGAGTCATCCGGGCTGGACCTCGAGCGCGCCGCCCGCTACCACGTCCCGGTGCCGGACCTTCCCAGGCGCCGCGATCCGGGTCCCCGCGTGGCCCGGCTCGCGCGGGGTGAAGCGCGGGGCGGCCCCGCGCCGGATCGGCCGTCCGCGCCCGCGGGCCCCGAGGCGCCCCGGGCCGCCGAGGCCTACCCGAGGATCGAGGTCAGCTCGCGTGCGGCGTGGCGAGCCTGGCTCGAGCGCCACCACGCGACCTCGCCGGGAGTCTGGGCCGTGACCCGGAAGAAGGCGGCCGGCAGCAGGCCGGTCTCGATGGCCGACCTGTCCGAGGAGGCGCTCTGCTTCGGATGGGTCGACAGCCTGCCCCGCAAGCTCGATGCGGCCAGGTCCATGCTGCTCGTCACGCCGCGCAAGGCCCGCAGCGGCTGGTCGCGCCTCAACAAGGAGCGCGTCGAGAGGCTCCTTCGCGCCGGCCGCATGGCGCCCGCCGGGATCGCGGCCGTCGAGGCGGCCAGGCGAGGCGGGACCTGGAATGCGCTGGATCAGGTCGAGGCCCTGACCATCCCCGACGATCTGGCGGTCCGCCTTGCCCACGCGCCCAAGGCCGCTCTCCAGAACTTCGAGGCCTTCCCCCGGTCCGTGAAGCGCGCCATCCTCGAGTGGATTCACGGCGCCCGTCGATCCGAGACGCGGACGCGGCGCATCGAGGAGACCGTCTCGCAGGCCACGCGGAACCGGCGCGCCAACCAGTGGCGGCAGGGCCGCGCCTGATCGGCGCGTCCCGGCGTGACGACCCGTGGCGGGACCACCCGCGCACCGGCGCTCCCGCGTGGCCGTCCCGTCCCGAGCAGGAGGGGCTGCACTGATCCGGGACCGTTACCGCCCATCGTCCTCCGGCGTACCCGGCTCCGTAGCCTCCACTCACAGGAGATTCCGAACATGGGAACGAGAGCGATGATCCTGTTCACCCTGGCGGGCCTCGCCTACGCCGGCCCGCCGGCCGCCGCGGCCGGGCCCGGCGCGGTCTTCACCATGACCGACGAGGTCGCCGGCAACGCCGTGCTGGCGTACTGGCGCGATGCGCGCGGCGCGCTCACCCCGGCCGGCTCCTTCCCCACCGGCGGCACGGGATCGGGCGGCGGCGAGGGCGTCCTCGGCTCGCAGGGCGCGGTCACCCTCAGCCGGGACGGCCGATTCCTGTTCGTGGTCAACGCCGGCTCCGACGAGGTCTCCTCCTTCCTGGTCGACGGCGCCAGCCTGACCCTGGCCGACGTCGCGCCCTCCGGCGGCGTCCTCCCCGTGAGCGTCACCGAGCACGACGGGACGGTCTACGTCCTCAACGCGGGAGGCGCCGGCAACATCTCGGCGCTTCGCGTGGACCACCGCGGTCGCCTCGCGCCCCTGGGCGGCTCGACCCGGCCGCTCGGCACCGCCACCGCCGGCGGCGCCCAGGTCTCCTTCGACGCCTCCGGCGACGTCCTGGCGGTGACGGAGAAGGCGGCCAGCGCCATCGCGCTCTACGCGGTCGACGAGGACGGCCGAGCCTCTCCTCCCCGGAGCTTCCCGTCGTCGGGGATGGTCCCCTTCGGGTTCGGGTTCACCCGCCGCGACGTCCTGGTGGTGTCGGAGGCGGCCGGGGGCCCCGCCGGGACCAGCGCCGTGTCCTCCTACGACGTGGACGGCCGGGCGGCCACGCTCCTCAGCGGCTCGGTGCCCGACGCGCAGGTGGCCGCCTGCTGGCTGGTGGTGACGAGCGACGGCCGCCTCGCCTTCGTGGCCAACGCCGCCAGCGGCGACATCTCCAGCTACGCCATCGACCGCCGGGGGGATCTGGCGCTCGTGGCCGGGAGCGCCGGGGCGCTTCCCTCCGGAGGCAAGCCGCTCGACCTCGCCCTCACCCGCGGCGATGGGATCCTGTACGCGCTCGACGCCGGGAACCACGGCATCGTCGGGTTCCTGAACCGCGCCGACGGCGCGCTCGATCCGCTGGGCGCCCAGGCGACCGGCCTCCCCGCCCACGCGGTCGGGCTCGCCGCGCGCTGAGGGGCGCCTCGGGCTCCCCGCCCGTCCCCGCCGGCGGTCCCCGGGCCTCTGCCGGGGCCCGCCGGCGCGGTCCCGCGCTTGCCCGATGGCTGCCCGGTCCCGGGCCCGCGGGAAGGGCGGGCAGCGGTCCCGCCCGGGCCAGCCGCGGGCGTCCCCCGGTGCAGGGTGCGCCTCGCCAGCTCCGCCCTTACCTACATCCCCCATGCCCCCGTCCCCGACCGAGCTCCTCCTCGCCGACGCTGCGCGGCGCGCCGCCACCTACCTCGACGGCCTCCGCGACCGACCGGTGCGCCCTTCGCCGGAGGCCACCGCGGCCCTCTCCTCGCTCGAGGTCCCGCTCCCGGACGGCCCCTCCGACGCGCGGGCCATCCTCGAGGAGCTCGACCGGCTGGTCTCCCCGGCCACCATGGCCACGGCCGGGCCGCGCTTCTTCGGCTTCGTGATCGGGGGCGCCCTCCCGGCCTCGGTCGCGGCCGGCCTCCTCGCCTCGGCCTGGGATCAGAACTCCGCCAAGTGGTCGGTGACGCCGGGCACGGCGGCCCTGGAGAGGGTCGCCCTGCGCTGGGTCCTCGATGCGCTCGGCCTGCCCGCCGGCGTGGAGGGCGGGTTCGTGACCGGCGCCACCGTGGCCAACTTCACCGCCCTGGCCGCGGCGCGGCACGCCCTGCTCGCCCGGTCCGGCTGGAACCCCGAGGCGCGCGGCCTCTTCGGCGCCCCGCCCATCACCGTGGTGGTCGGCGCCGAGGTGCACGTCAGCGTGCTCAAGGCGCTGGCCCTGCTGGGCCTCGGCCGGGAGCGCGTGGTCCGCGTCCCGGTCGACGGCCAGGGCCGGATGCGCCCCGAGGCGCTTCCCTCGCTCCGCGGGCCGACCATCGTCTGCTTGCAGGCCGGCAACGTGAACACCGGCGCCTTCGATCCCGCCGCGCCCATCGTGGCGCGGGCGCGCCAGGCCGGAGCCTGGGTGCACGTGGACGGGGCCTTCGGGCTCTGGGCCGGGGCCGCGCCCCGGCGCGCCCACCTCGTCGCCGGCGTCGCCGACGCGGACTCGTGGGCCACCGACGCGCACAAGTGGCTGAACGTGCCGTACGACAGCGGCCTCGCCCTGGTGCGCGATCCCGCGGCGCTCCGCGGCGCCATGGGCGTGTCCGCCGCCTACCTGCCCGAGGGCGGCGAGCGCGATCCCGCCGACACCACCCCCGAGCTCTCCCGCCGCGCCCGCGGCGTGGAGGTCTGGGCCGCGCTCCGTGCCCTGGGCCGGAGCGGCCTCGCCGAGCTGGTCGAGCGCAGCTGCCGCCACGCGGCCCGCCTGGCCGAGGGGCTCTCCGCCGCGGGGCACGAGGTGCTCAACGAGGTCGTCCTCAACCAGGTGCTGGTCTCCTTCGGCGACGACGGGCGCACCCGCCGCGTCATCGAGGCCATCCAGAAGGACGGCACCTGCTGGTGCGGCGGCACGGTCTGGCAGGGCCGGGCCGCCATGCGCATCAGCGTCTCCTGCTGGGCGACCACCGAGGAGGACGTGGAGCGATCGCTGGCGGCCATCCTGCGCCTGGCGCGCGCCTGACCGGGGGGCGGCGGCCTCGCCGGCGGAGCGCCGGGACGACGATCGAGGGACGAGCCGGCCGAGCTAGCGGATCCGCTCCTCGAGCCGCTTGAAGGCGTCGACCAGGAAGACGGCCACCAGCAGGACCGAGCCGATCACGATCGTCTCCCAGTACGGGTTCACGTTGGCCATCACGAAGGCGTTGTAGACCATGGACATGAAGACCACGCCCAGCACCGTCCCGAAGATGGTGCCGGTCCCGCCCTTGACGATGTTCGTGCCCCCCAGGACCACGGCGGTGATGACCCGCAGCTCGGCGTTGATGCCGTAGGAGTTGCTGGCGTTGTCGTAGGTGGAGGCGGTGAGCACCCCGGAGGTGCAGGCGGTGAGCGACGACACCACGAACACGAAGTAGAGGAACCGCTCCACCCGGATGCCGGAGAGCTTCGCGGCCTTGGGGTTGTCCCCGATGAAGTACACCTGCTGGAAGAAGCGGTGGTGCTTGAGGAGGACCCCGAGGATCACCGCCAGGACCGCGAAGACCACGATGGGGAAGGGGATCCCCAGCACCCGGCCCTGGCCCAGGAACAGGAAGGGCGTGGGGAAGTCGCTGGCCACGTTCTCGCCGTTGCTGATGGCCAGCCCCAGGCCGCGGACGGTGAGCATCATGGCCAGGGTGGAGATGAAGGGGTGCACCCGCAGCACGTTGGTCATCCAGGCGTTGAAGCCGCCGATCAGGGCGGCCACCCCGAAGGTGCAGAGGAGGGCCAGGGCGATGGAGAAGTGGGCCTTGAAGAAGTAGGCGATGAGGATGGCGGAGAACCCCAGCACGCTGCCCACCGAGAGATCGATCCCCCCGGCGATGATCACCAGGGTCATCCCCAGGGCCATGATGGCCTCGAAGATGAACCCCATGAAGAGCACCTCGAAGTTGGCGACGCTGAAGAAGCTGCGGACGAACGCCGACATGAGGGCGAACACCACCACGGTGATGGCGATGAGGCAGGTGTTCTGGACCCCCAGCCTCCGCACCACCGGCAGGACGAATGCGTCGCGGACGTCGCCTAGAGTCATGATCCTTCCTTCGCGCCCTCTCCCGGCCTACTTGGCGGCGAACCGCATCACGTCCTCCTGCCCGAGACGCTCGTTCTCCAGCACCTGGGCGATCCGCCCCTCGCTGAACACCGCGATCCGGTCGCACAGCCCCAGGATCTCGGGGAGCTCGGAGGAGATGACCAGGACGCCCACCCCGCGGTCGGCCAGCGCCCGCAGCTCCAGGTAGATCCTGGCCTTGGCGCCCACGTCGACGCCCCGGGTCGGCTCGTCGGCGATGAGCACCTGCGGGTCGGTACAGAGCCACTTGGCCAGCAGCGTCTTCTGCTGGTTCCCGCCGCTCAGGCTGAGCGCGCTGCGCTCGTCGTCGGTGGGCCGGACGTCGAGGGCCGCCACCAGCCGGGCCGACTCCTTCCGGATGCGCGCCGGCCGGTAGAAGCCCCAGCGGGAGACGAACCGGTCCAGCGCCGCGGCCACCACGTTGGACCGCACCGGCATGGGAAGGAACAGCCCCTCGCTCTTGCGATCCTCGGTCAGGTAGCTGATGCCGGCGCGGATGGCGTCGCGCGGGCTCCGGATGCGCAGCCTCTTCCCCCGCAGCAGCACCTCGCCGCCGTCCGGGCGATCGGCGCCGAAGATGGCCCGGGCCACCTCGGTCCGCCCCGCGCCCACCAGGCCGGCGAAGCCGAGGACCTCTCCCTGGTGCAGCTCGAAGCTCACCCCCTCGAACACCCCCTGGCGGCGGAGCCCCCGCACCTCGAGCAGGGGCGCCCCCTGGCGCCGGCGCCGCTCCGGGTAGAGGTCGGACATGGGGCGCCCGACCATGAGGCGGACCACCTGGTCGCGGTCCGTCGCCTCCCGCGCCTCGTTGCCGACCAGCACCCCGTCCCGGAGGACGATGATCCGCTCGGCGATGCGGAACACCTCGGTGAGCTTGTGGGAGATGAAGATGACGGTGACCCCGCGCCGGCGCAGGTTGGCCACGATCTCGTAGAGGTGGTCGACCTCCTTCTCGGAGAGCGCCGAGGTCGGCTCGTCCATGATCAGCACCTTGGAGTTCAGCGAGAGGGCCTTGCCGATCTCCACGATCTGCTGCATCCCGATGCTGATCCGGGCCACCGGGGTCCGCGGGTCGAGCTTGACGCCCATGGCGTCGAAGACCTTCTGCGCCTCCCGGACCATGGCCGCCCAGTCCACGAACCCGAGGCGCCGGGTGGGCTCCCGGTTGCAGAAGATGTTGTGGGCGATGGAGAGGTTGCCGACCAGGCTCAGCTCCTGGTGGATGACGCTGATCCCCCGGGCCATGGCCTCGGCGGCGGAGTGGAACTGGACCGGCTGGCCCTCGTAGAGGATGGTCCCGGCGTCGGGCCGGTAGATGCCGCCGATGATCTTCATCAGCGTGGACTTGCCGGCGCCGTTCTCGCCCACCACCGCGTAGCAGCGGCCGCGCTCGAACTCGACCGAGACGTCGTCGAGGACGCGGTTGCCGGCGAAGGACTTGGTGATGCCCTGGAGCCTGAGGATCACGTCCGCCATCGCTCACTCCCGCCGCTCTCTGCGGGTGCGCACCGCGTCGACGCCCACCGCCACCAGGAGGATGATCCCGCTCACGGCCTGCTGCCAGTTGGGCGAGCCGTGGAGCAGCACGAACCCGTTGTTGATGATGGCGATCAGCACCACCCCCAGCGTCGCCCCCAGGACGCTGCCGGCCCCCCCGGTGAAGCTCGCCCCCCCGATGACCGCCGCGGCGATGGCCCGCAGCTCGGCCAGCTGGCCGAACTGGGAGAAGCCCATGGCCAGCTTCGAGGACATGAGGATGGCCGCCAGGCCTCCCATGAGCGAGCTGATCACGTAGCCGACCAGCGTGACCCGGTTGGCGTCCATCCCCGACAGCACCGCCGCCCGTGGGTTCGTGCCCACGAAGAACGCCTGGTTCAGGAACTTCCAGCGCTTGAGCAGGAGGTGCAGCACCACCAGCACCACCGCCACCAGGATGTAGGGGATGGGGAAGCCCCCCACCCGGCCCTCGCTGATCTTGGAGTAGGAGGCGGGCAGCCCGGAGATGAAGTAGCCGGAGGAGAGGACCAGGGCGGCGCCGCGCGCCACCGACATGGCCGCCAGGGTCACGATGAAGGGGGCGATCTTCAGGTGGGCGACGACGATCCCGTTCAGGGCACCGACGGCCAGCGCGCAGAGCAGCCCCAGCCCCACCGAGATGGGGATGGCCACCCCGGAGTGCAGGAGCATGGCGGTGATGACGCTCACCAGGGCCAGCACCGCGCCCACCGAGAGATCGATCCCCCAGAGGATGAGGACCACCGTCATCCCCGCGGCCATGAGCAGGTCGTAGGTGATCCCGGTCGCGATCCCCTCGAAGTTCTTGAGGGAGAAGAAGATGCCGCCCTTCAGGATCCAGAGGACGGCGAAGGCGGCCGCGATCACCAGGAACAGGCTCAGCTCGCGGGAGTGGAGGACGCCCCGCAGCGCGCGGGCCGCGTCGGCTCCGCCGGGCGGGCGCTCGGCGGAGGGGTCGGGGGGCGCGGAGGGGGCAGGCATGGAGTGTGGTGTGCCCCGCATCCTACCGCCGGAACCCCGCCTCGAGCATGGACCGGATCTCTTCGCGCCCGGCGATGCGGGGGTTGTTCTTGTAGTCGGGCAGCACCCGGCTGTTGTCGGCGATGGGCCCGAGCAGCTCGCGCGCCACCCCCAGCCCCTCGAAGGAGAGCCACATCCCGATCTCCCGGAGGAACGAGTCCATGGCCGCGCAGGCCCCCTCGGCGGCCGCCCGCTCCGACGCCCGGCCGAGCGCCGGATCCAGGATCCTCCCCAGGGCGGCGAACCTGGGGACCGCCGACGCCCAGGTGAAGCGCAGGAACTCGGGGTAGACCACCGCCAGCGCCTCGCCGTGCATGACCTGGGGCGCGAAGCCGCCGATGGTCATGCCGATGCCGTGCGGCAGGGTCACCCCCGCGCTGGCGATGCACAGCCCGGCCAGCGTGTCGGCCCAGGCCATGCCCCGCCGCGCCTCGCGGTCGTCCCCGGCCCGGACGGCGGTGGGCAGGTGGCGGCGGACCAGGGCCATCGCCTCCAGCGCCAGCAGGTCCGCGTAGGCGTTCCCGCCCACGTGGATGAAGGACTCGAAGGCGTGCGCCAGCGCGTCGAAGCCGGTGGAGGCCGTCACGTGCGGCGGCACGCTGGCCATGAGGTCGGGGTCGACGATGGCCACCCGGGGGAAGAGGAGCGGGTGGTAGATGGCCGACTTGGTACGGGTGGCGGCCTCGGTCATCACCGCCACCTGCGTCACGTGGGAGCCGGTGCCGGAGGTCGTGGTCACGGCCACCACCGGCAGGGTCGCCGAGGTGGGGGCCTTCTTGAAGAAGAGGTAGTCCCAGGCGCGGCCCGGGTGCGTCGCCCCCACGGCGATGGCCTTGGCGGTGTCCATGCTCGACCCGCCGCCCAGCCCGATCACCAGGTCGGCCCGGAACTCCCTGGCCCGGACCGAACCGGCGTCGACGCTCTCCGTGGTCGGGTTCGGGACCGCGCCCGGGTAGTGCTCCACGGACACGCCCGCCCGCTCCAGCGACGCTCGCGCCCGGTCCAGGGGCCCGGCCCTCGAGGGGGAGGGGCGCGTCGTCACCAGGAGGGCGCGCCTGCCCAGGGCGGCAGCCACCTCTCCCAGCTCGTCCAGCCGGCCCGGCCCGAAGCGGACCTCGGTCGGCTGGTGGTAGGTGAACCTCATGGCCGCTCCTCGGGGACCGGCGAGCGGGGCCCGGGCAGAGACCTCTGCCTGGGCCCCGGGAATGCGCACCGCGCCCCGGGGTCCGTGGCCCCCGGGGCGGGCGCGCGGCCGCGCCTAGAACTTCGGCGGGTTCTTGAAGGGCGCGACGTCGTCCTTGGTGAGGATGGTCACGCCGGTGTCGATGAAGTTCGGGACCAGCCCGAAGCCCGTCGACGACTTGATGGGCGCCGCCCAGGGGTGGCGGGCCTGGTAGGCGAGCTTCATGGCCATGTACCCCATGAGGTAGGGGCTCTGGCCGACGGTGCCCCGGATCTCGCCCTTCTCGATGAGCTCGATGACCGGCCCGCCGAAGTCGAAGGCCATGATCTGCACCTTGCCCTGCAGCCCCAGGGCGCGGACCGCGGCCGCCGCGCCGGGACCGGGGTTGCCGTGGGCCCCGAAGACGCCGTTCATGTCCGGGTTGGCCTGGAGCATGGCCTGGACCACCGTGGCCGCCTTGGCCACGTCGCCCTCGTCGTTGACCACCGTGACCTTGATGCCCGGCCCGTACTTGGCGATGGCGTCCTGGAACCCCTGGATGCGCCGCTTGAGGTGATCGGGGCCGACGTTGGTGGAGATGCCGATGTGCCCCTTGCCGTTCAGCCAGCCGGCCATGGTCTTTCCGGCCAGGTAGCCGGCCGCGTAGCTCTCGGTGCTGGCGAAGGCCAGCCGGTTGCTGTCGGGGGCGTCCGAGTCGAAGGTGATGACCGGGATCTTGGCCGCGATCGCCTTGTTGATGGCGTTGTTCATGGTCTTGGCGTCGCCGGCGGTGGCCAGGATGCCCGCCTCCTTCTTGGCGATGAGCTGCTCGATGGCCACCGCCTCCTTGGTGGCGTCCCAGTCGGCGGGCCCCTGCAGCTCGGTCTTGACGCCCAGCTCCTTGGCGGCGTCGACCATCCCGGCGTAGCACCAGTTGAAGAACTCGCTCCCCTTCAGGAACACGACCATGCCGTAGGTCTCGTCCGCCGCGGACGCGGCGAGCGGCGCCAGGACCAGCCCGGCAGCCATGATGGCGAAGAACAGCTTCCTCATTGTCTACCTCCGTTTCGATTCACCACGACCAGCTCCTCACACCTGCTTGCCTATCGGTTCTTGCTTCCTCGTGCGGTCCGGCTCGGCCGCACGGACTCCGGTTCCGTCCCCGCGACCTCCATCGCGAGACCCTGCGTCGATGCCCTGCCGGCTCGTCCCCACCCGCTCCGCCCCAGAGCACTCCCCTTCTCGCCGTGGACCAGGTTGAGCTGGAGCACCTCGTTGAGGATGAGGGCGATCGCCCCCATCACCGCCGCCCGCTCGCCGTTGGCGACCAGGCCCACGTGGATCTCGCGCTTGTGCGGGTTGATGGCCCGCGAATCCAGGATCTCCCGGATGGTGCTGAGGACCAGGTCGCCGGCCAGCGCCACCCGCCCCGAGAGGACGATGGCCTCCGGGTCGTAGAGGTTCACCAGGTTGAGGATCCCGATCCCCAGGACCTCCACCGCCTCGCGCAGCACCCGCCCCGCCAGCGCGTCCCCCTCCCGCGCGGCCTGCGCCACCATCTCGGCGGTGATCCGCTCCACGTCGCCGTCGCAGGCCTCCCGCAGCACCGAGCGCTCGCCGGCCCGGATCCGCTCGCGCGCCGTGCGGGCGATGCCGGAGCCGGAGGCGATGGCCTCGATGCAGCCGCGGTTCCCGCAGTTGCAGACCCGCGGGTCATCCCTGGCCACCACCGTGTGGCCGAACTCGCCGCCCACGCCGTGGCTGCCGTAGAACGGGGCGCCGTCGACGATGATGCCGGCGCCCACCCCGTACCCCACGTTCACGCAGATGAAGTTCCGGAACCGCTTGCCGATGCCGTAGCGGTACTCGCCGATGGCGGTCACCCGGGTGACGTTGTCCAGGCGCACGGGGAGCGCGAGCTGCCTCTCCAGGGCCCCGACCGCGTCGACCTCGGTCCAGCCGAAGTCGGGCGAGGACTCGATGATGGCGCGCTGGCGGTTGATGAGGCCGCCCACCGCCACCCCCACGCCCATGATGTCGCGCACCTTGACGCGGGAGTTGGCGATCAGGGCCCGCACCAGCCCCGCCACCCGCTCCATCACCGCCTGGAACCCCTCCTCGGCGTCGGTGGGGCAGGTGGTCTGCTCGACCACGTTCGCGTCCAGGTTCGCCAGCGCGGCGTGGATGCTGGTCCGGCCGATGTCGACGCCCACGATGAAGCGGGAATCCGCCGCGAACCGCACCAGGCTGGGCGGGCGGCCGCCCTTCGACGACCCGGCGCCGACGTTCACCACCAGCATCTCGTTGTGGATGAGGCTGTCGACGATCCGCGTGACGGTGGGGGCCGAGAGCCGCGCCCGCTGGGCCAGGTCGGCGCGCGACGCCGAGCCCATCTGGCGGATGAGCTCCAGGACCCGGATCTTGTTCAGGCGGTTGACGTGGCTCGTGTCCATCTGCGCTGGCCCGCTCGACCACGGAGGCGACGGCGTCCGGCGCGGCTCCAGGACGGCGTGGCCTTTCTTGCAAACTGTTCAAAACTAAGCCATCGCACTACGCGTCCGGTGACGGGATGTCAACCGCGGCCAGTCCGGCGCCGCGCAAGCTCTCGACATTCCAGTGGAATCTCGTGCGGGCGGATCGTGTGAGCACGCTCCGAGATCCGACCACCTCTTCTCCGAGCGAAGGGATCCTGGCGCGCGGAGGTCCTCACCCCCGCCTCGGCGATCGGCCCCGCCGCCTGGGGCGGCCTCGCCCGAGGGCGCCCGCGGCGAGGCCCGGATCCCTCCCCGGGCGCTCGCTGCGAGGGGCGGTATGTTCTCGCGGCAGGCAGCGGCGCACGGAGGAGACACCATGGCGTCCAAAGCGATCCCCCCGCAGAAGCGGATGACCACCATGCTCGGCCACCCCGTGGCCGAGAACCCCATCGACCGCATGTTCGACGCGGTCTACGCCCATCACCAGCTACCCTGGCAGTTCTGGAAGTGCGACGTGGCCTCCGAGGCCTCGCTTCCCGCGGCCATCGCCGGACTGAGGGCGCTGGGATTCGCGGGCGCGTGCATCACCGTCCCCTACAAGGTGGCCTCCATCCCCCACCTCGACGCCGTGGACGGCGACGTCCGGGCCATCGGTGCCGCGAACTACCTGACCGTCGAGGACGGCCGGCTGGTCGGCCACAACAACGACGGCAAGGGGGTCGTCAAGGCCATCGAGAAGGTGACGCCCATCCGCGGCAAGCGGGTGGTGATGCTCGGGGCCGGGGGGGCCGGGCGAGCCATGGCCGTCGAGCTGGCCTGGGCCGGGGCCTCGCACCTGACCATCATCACCCGCAGGGAGGCGCAGGGGACGGAGGTCGCCTCGCTGGTGACCCGCGCCTCGGGAGTGCCCAGCGAGTGGCGACCCTGGTCCGGCGAGGTCCGGATCCCCGACGGCACCCAGATCCTGATGAACGCCACCCACCTCGGCTGCGCGCCGGAGCTGGCTCCCGTGCCCGTGCAGTGGACCAGCATCGCCCCGGCGACCACGGTGGTGGACGTCATCACCAACCCGCGGATCACCCCGTTCCTCGAGACGGCGCGCGAACGCGGCTGTCCCGTCGTCGACGGGGTGGAGATGCTGGTGCAGCTGGCCATGCAGGTCTTCCAGCGCTGGACCGGGCTCGGCCCGGCCGAGGACGTGTTCCAGGCTGCCGTGGCCCGGGCCCTCGGGGAGTGACGGCGAGGCGATCTGGCCCGGCCGGGCCCGCACCTCCCGGACCGGGCCGCCTTCAGCGGAAGAGATCCACCGGCAGCACCGGGCCGCCCGAGTTGTTGCCTCCGACCACCAGCACCTCGCCGGTGCGAAGCTTGGTGGCCGTGGCCCGCATGCGCCAGTCCGACCCCTCCGGCCCGGGCGTCGAGGCACCGGTGCGGGGATCGAAGATCTCCGTGGTGGCCACCGGCGAGTCGTACAGGTCGTATCCGCTCACCAGCAGCACGGTGTCGTCGTTCAGGTCGGCGAGCGCGGCGAAGGAGCGCCCCTCGAGCGTGGAGCCCGCCGGCGAGAACTCGCCGGTGGCGGGGTCCCATGCTTCCGCGGAGGTGACCTGGTCGGAGGGGACGCCGAGGTCCTCGGAGGTCGTGCCGCCCAGCACCAGCACCCGACCGTCGGCGAGGCGTGTCGCGGTGTGCCCGAAGCGGCTCACCCGGAGCGAGCCGGTGGCAGCGAACCGGGCGGTGACGGGGTCGTAGATCTCCGCCGTGCCCAGCGAGGCGTAGGCGCAGCTGGTGCCGCAGTTGTTGTCCCGGCCGCCCACCAGGAGCACTCGACCGTCCTCGAGGAGCGTGGCGGTGTGCAGCCACCGCCCCAGGGCCGCGACCATCCGGGGGCCCTCGACGAAGGTGCTCGAGCGCGGATCGTAGACCTCGGTGTTCGGGCTGGCGCCGAACCCGGTGCCGCGCAGCTGGATCCCGCCGGCCACGAACACCCGTCCGTCGGGGAGCGCGGTGAAGGTCGCATGGCGGCGCGGGAAGACCATGTCCGGTCCCGGCGTGAAGGCCGAGCGCGAGGGATCCCAGATCTCGGTCGAGCGCAGGGCGGGGTCGAACCCGGTTCCGGGCGACCCGGGATCCCAGCCGCCGCCCACCAGCACCCGCCCGCCGGGAACGGGCGCCGCGCCATGGGCGATGCGCGGGGTCCGGAGCGCACCCGCTGGAACGAACGTCCCGTCCGCCGGCAGGTAGCGATCGGCGAGGGCGACCGCCCCTCCGGGTCCGGCGCCCCCGACGACCAGCACGGTCCCGTCCTCCAGGATGGTGGCGGTGTGAAGATCGCGGGCGCTGGAGCCATCGGCCACGCGTCGCATGGTGCGCGCGTAGCCGGTGACGGTGAGGGAAGCCTCCCCCCGCTGGCCGGGGTCGTCCGCGCTCGTCGCGCGCAGATGGAAGGTCCCGGGGGTGTGAGGTGCCAGGTAGCAGCCGTCGGCAAGCACCGCTCCGCCCGCAGGCCCCTCGACGACGGTCCAGGTCACCCCTCCGCCGCCGTCCCTGACCAGGGCCCGAAAGCACATCTCCCCGCCCACCAGGACCGACGCCGCGGCCGGGCTCACCACGACCTTCGCGGGAGCGGGCACGCCCGTGCCCCCGCAGCCCGCGGAGAGGACCGCGAGCAGGCATGCCCCCGTGCGAGCGCGGAGCACCGTGGCTACCCGGCTCACGGGTGCACCCCTGCTCGATGTTCCTCCCCTCCCCGAGGGTCCGGCAGCGAGGGATCCGGAACGCCCGCGCCTGGAGCCGTCGATCCCGGCGACTCGACCTGCTCGGCGGAGGCCCGCTCGCGGCGGAGCACCCGGAGCTGGCTCCGCGCTGCGCCTGCCAGGACGCCCGTCCCCGGCCCTGCGGCCAGTGGGGCGCTCGCCAGGATCCGCGCGGACAGCCCCTCCGTGCGCTGAAACGTCAGGGGCATGGCCAGCAGCGCCAGCAAGAAGGAGCACACGCAGAGCAGGGTGAGCCAGGTCGCCCGGTTCGCCAGCCGTCCATCCGGGTCCAGCCCTGCGGCCTGGTGATCGTGTCGTGCGGTTGCCATGGAGGCTGCCCTAGCAACCGCCCGGCGGCACCGCTCGAAGCTAATTTGAGAGGGATCCGTCACATGAACCTATCGATCGCCACCCCGCTCGGGTTCGCGGAGGTGATGGTGATCTGCAGGCCGGCGCTCGGGAGCTCGGTCGGCCGGACGGCCTGGGAACCTGCCCGTTCGTCGCTGGCGGCGACCAACCGTCGATCCGGCGCGGCGCGAAGAAGGCGCGAGCCGCCTGCGCCGGGGAGCGCTCCGTCGCGGAGGAGGGCGAGCTCTTCGGACGCTCGCCGGGCGGAGGACCTGCAGGTGCGTTCCGGCTGCAGAGCGGCTCCCATCCTCTTGTTCGGGCTCGGCGAACGGTCCGGCCGGGCAGCTGGTACCGCTTCGGCCTCCACCGCCTCCCGGCCTCCGCGGGCGTGCTCGCGCTCGCCTCGGGGGCTTCTGGGGCGAGCCCACCTCGGGCGTAGGATGAGGCATGTCCTGTCCCGAAGCGCGCCCGTCGCGATCCTGGCTGGGCCCGTGCGCCCTCCTCGCCTGCCTCGCCGCCTGCGCCAAGGAGGGCGGCGCCGTGAAGCCTGCCTGCCCTTCACCCCAGGTGGTGACCGGGACGGCCAGCGCCGAGAGCTGGGCCAGCGCCAAGGCGTCGGCCGCACCGGTGAACGAGCTGCCCGACGAGTTCACCGTGCCCTCTCCCCAGCCCCTCGCCAACCTGGCCTGGGAGGACGGCATCTACATCACCCGGGACGGCCTCGGCCTCTACGCAACCTACATCCCCGGCGACATGCTGAGCGCCGTGGAGCAGGCCAGCTCCCCTCTCGACTTCTACAAGTACCAGCGGGGGAACCTCATCGGCCAGGACCTCTCGAACCCCATCGCCGGGCACGACACGCCCTGGCTGCACGCGGACATCGCCTACGCCCGGAGGCCTTCCACCTCGGAGCCGTTCCGCTGCTGGTCGCTCACCGGCCTCTCGGACCGGTACTACAACCGCGGGGCGGCCGTCGGCGTCCTCGACGCGGCCGATCCCTCCCGCTTCGACCTCTTCGCCTACACCGACGACTCGGGCGGCCCCACCAAGATCGAGCTCCTCCGCGACGTGCCCCGGGATCCGACCGCGCCGGGGAGCGCCCTCCCCGCCAACGTCGGGGGCAACGCCTATCGCCAGGACAACCCCCACCTCGAGCGGCCGGAACCCGCCCAGCCCGGCTCCCTGGTGCTCCTGTTCGAGAGCACCGACCAGCCCGCCACCCACCCCGGCCGAAACATCTGGTCCTCCCAGAGCGGCGACGGCGGCTCGACCTGGACCGATCCGACCCAGGTGACCACGGTCGACAGCGGGAACGACGAGCAGCAGCCGCACCTCTTCGGCGACGGCAGCACCTTCTGGCTCTACTTCACGGCCGCCAACCCCGCCGACGGGAAGCTGGCCATCTACCGGGCCCGCCAGGAGATCCCGGGCAGCTGGGACGCCTGGGGGCCGCGGCAGCTGGTGGTCTCGGCGGGAACCAGCCTGGGCGTGGGCGAGCCCAGCCTCACCTCCCGGGGCGATCTGTCCTTCGTCCTGGTGGTGGAGAACACCCAGGGGACGGCGACCGATCGGTACGACGCCGACCCCTGGTTCCTTCCCCACCGGTGATCGGCCGACGCGCCGCGAGCAATTGCTCACCGCTCCGCCTGCCCGCCCCGACCCTGGCCTCGACCGCAGGCCGCGCCCGGCCGGCTACGCTATCGTGCCTCCGGGCCACCGACGCCTGCAGCGCCGGCCAGCTCGCCCGCGGAGGGTTTCTTCATGGCCATGGTCGTCAGCCTCGGCGTTCACATCGCGGACGTGCTCGGGAGGCCGGTCACCGGGATCCCGCCGCGGCAGGACCTCGCCATCCTGGAGGAGATCCGGCTCACGGTCGCCGGCACGGCCGCGGGCACGGCGGTGGACCTGGCCAAGCTGGGCGCCGAGGTGCACGCGGTGGGGGCGCTCGGGCAGGACGAGCTCGGCAACTTCGTGGTCGACACCATGAAGCGCTACGGCATCCACACCGGCGGCCTGGTGCGCAAGCAGGGCGTGCAGACCTCGGCCACCATGCTCCCCATCCGCCCCAACGGCGAGCGGCCGGCGCTCCACGTCATCGGGGCCAACGGGGAGCTCCGCCTCGAGGACGTCGACCTCGGACTCGTCGCCCGGGCCAAGTACCTCCACATCGGCGGCACGCCGCTCCTGGCCAAGCTCGACGGCGAGCCCATGAGCAGGATCTTCCGGCACGCCCGGGAGCACGGGGTGGTGACCACCTACGACCTGCTGGCCATCCCCCGCCCGGATCTGCTCCACAAGGTCCTGGCCTGCCTGCCCTGGGTGGACTACTTCATGCCCGGCCTGGAGGAGGCCCTGATGATGACCGGCCTCTCCGACCGGCGCGAGGTGATCCGCTACTTCCTCGACCGCGGCGCCCGGCACACGGTGTTCAAGATGGGCGGCGGGGGGAGCAGCGTGGCCTGGCTGGAGAACGGCCAGCTGAAGGAGATCCGCGTCCCCACCCACAAGGTCCCGGTGGTGGACTCCACCGGCTGCGGCGATGCCTACTGCGCCGGGTTCATCGTCGGCCTCTCCCAGGGCTGGGACCTGGAGCAGGCCGCCCGGCTGGGCAGCGCCGCCGGCGCACTGGTCATCCAGGGCCTGGGATCGGACGCGGGCATCGTGAACCTGGAGCGCACCGTCGAGTTCATGCGCACCGCGCCCGTCCTCCCCCTCGACTGAGGCCACAGACACCGAGGCCCCCGGTCGCCCGGGGGCCTCACCACCGCTTCCTCTGGCGAAGGGCTACATCCCCGGGAACGGGTACGGCGTCCCGTCGGTGTACGATGCCGGCCAGCTGGTGAAGTCGTTGGTGTTGTCGAGCAGGTCGGGCACCGCTCCGAACACGGGGTCGCAGGCGCTGGAGGCGGTGCCGCCGAGGTGCTCGCTCGACTCGCCGGCCAGGGTGTTGCCGCTCGCGTCCTCGGCCTTCATCAGCCAGAAGCTCTCCGCCTGCGCCGCGCTCTCGGCGGAGGCCTCGTGGCAGGTGACGGCGGCGACGTGGTCGACGGTCACCCCGCCGATCTGGGTGTCGGGGAGCTGGCCACCGGTCATGTAGGCGTCGGAGCGGCCGTGCACGGAGGTGGGGCTGAGGCGGTACCAGCGGGTCACCATCTGGGCGTCGGCGGGGAGGAGGTCGGGGTTGGCGGGGCAGGCGAAGACCATCTGGTCCTCGATCTTGATGCTGCCGCCCTTGCCCGGCTCGCGGTAGTAGAGGTAGGCCCCGCTGCGCGGCGCGGAGAGCGCGTTCACCACCTCGATGGACGAGAACTGGGTGGCGTCCAGGTCCCAGGTGATGCCGGTGGCCACCGCGCTGAGGAGCCGGGAGGCGGGCTGGACGTTGAAGTCGACCGCCAGGGTCCCGGCCGT
>Ga0335071_10001658_pt1 | contig 23983 bp, 22 predicted proteins | sample Lox_Sample_15_FD_206724 | JGI IMG/M metagenome (GOLD analysis project Ga0335071, IMG submission 206724) | Soil microbial communities from Loxahatchee National Wildlife Refuge, Florida, United States - Lox_Sample_1.5 | ecosystem: Environmental > Terrestrial > Soil > Wetlands | place: USA... | reverse complement strand
GGTAGTCAAGTACGGAAGGGATAACCGCTGAAGGCATCTAAGCGGGAAGCCCACCCCAAGATTAGGTTTCCCGTGTGACCCCCGCAAGGGGAGTCACCCTGAAGGCTCCTGGTAGACTACCAGGTTTGATAGGCCACAGGTGGAAGCGCAGCAATGCGTGCAGCCGAGTGGTACTAATCAGCCGTGCGGCTTGAGATTTCGGTCTGCTTCTTCTCCTTTTACATTCTGGAGTCAGATTATTCCCGGCGGTGATACCGGAGGGGCCACACCTCTTCCCATTCCGAACAGAGACGTTAAGCCCTCCAGGGCCAATGGTACTGTGCTGGCAACGGCATGGGAGAGTAGGTCGCTGCCGGGTTTTTCTTTTCCTGCGGCGGTGCCATTGCCCATGCACTGCCGTCCGGACTGTGTCAACCGGCGGCTCGAATAACCGCTCCGCGCTTTTTTTGGTTGACACGGATACCCGGGGGGGTATTATCTACGCGAGTATGGCATTCGTGATGCACTGTCGCGCAGTCCGGTTAAGTTCCGGGCTGTCTGATCGCGTGTTGCGTTTGCCCGCTCATTCCAAATCCAAAAAAGAGAGGAGGTGAAACCCAAAAATGAATAAGAAGGGCTTCACACTGATAGAACTTCTCGTCGTCATCCTGATCATCGGCATCCTGCTCGCCCTCGTCATCCCGAACTTCGTGCTGTTCGCGGAGCGCGCTCGCCGCGTATCCGTCAAGAACAACATGCACGTGGTTCAGACCTGCCTCGAAGCGTATGCGACCGACCACCAGGGCAACTACCCCGGCGATGAATCCGACTGGACAGACCAGGAGGACATCATCTACGCGTATTTCCCGGGCGGCGACCCGATCGGTACAAGCGGCACGCCGAAGTACGGCGGTGCTCCCATCAACCCGTACACCGGTCAGCGCTACAACACCGAGGAGCAGGGCGACCTGAACTACAACCCGGATGAGCTGGACGAATCGGGCCTCAACGCCGAGGTTCGCAGCGACGATGAGGCGTGCCCGTACATGGACCGTGGTGCAGACAACGACATGCAGGGCACGATCACAGTTCTGGGCTATACCCCTGAAGACAACCCGCTCGTGGTTGTGCAGGAGTACGGCATCTGCGGTTATGGTAAGGACATAACGGAGCCGATGTTCGATCGCGATGAGACGACCGGAGAGTACATCTACTTCGTGCTTCACAACTAGGCGCTCCATCGGCGCCAACTGGGCGGGGCTTCGCGGCCCCGCCCACGCTTTTTCAGGGGCTGCGGCCGGCTTGACTCTTTTGCGACCACTTCTATAATCGCTCTGCGATGTCGAGCCTGCCCGAGCCCGTGATCAGCGTTGTCAGGTTGAGCAAAGTCTACCTTTCCGGGTTTCGGATGAAACGCGTGCCGGCGTTGAATGACATAAATCTGGAAATCGAGCGGGGCGAGATCTTCGGATTCCTCGGACCGAACGGTGCCGGCAAGACGACGCTGATCAAGATACTCATGGGGCTGACCGAACCCACGGCCGGCACCGCGTTTGTCTTCGGCCGGCCTCCCCGCGACGCTGCCGCCAAGGCGCGGCTCGGCTTCCTGCCGGAATCACCCTATTTCTATGACTACCTGACTGCCAGGGAGTTCATGGAGCTGGCCGCGCGGCTCTCGGCGGTCCCGAAGTCGGAGGCGGCCGGTCGCATCACCGGGCTGCTGCGGCTGCTCCGCATGGAGCACGCCGCCGACGCCCAGATGCGCGGGTTCTCACGCGGGATGCTGCAGCGGATGGGAATCGCGCAGGCGCTCGTCGCCGACCCCGAACTGGTGGTGCTGGACGAGCCGATGGGCGGGCTTGACCCGATCGGGCGCAAGGAGTTCCGCGACATCATTGTCGACCTGCGCGAGCGGGGCAAGACGGTCTTTTTCTCGACCCATATTCTCTCCGACGTGGAGCTGATCTGCGACCGCGTCGGCATCGTCATCGATGGCCGCATGGTGGAAGTGGGTCGCCTCAGCGAGATCCTCACGGGCGATGTCGAGTCGATTGAGGTCACGGTCAGGGGAGTGACCGGCAAGACGCAGAAGATCCTCGAACGGGTTTCACAGCACTCAATCCGGTCCGGTGACGAGTTGCTGCTTACCGTCAAGAGCGAGGAGGACGTGGATCGGGTCATGGCCATCTGCCGCGAAGTCGGCGGTGTCCGGGTGGTCGGGCTGGTTCCGCGCCGTCGAACGCTCGAGGACTACTTCATGGCCCATGTGGCCAAGGCCGGGAGGGCTTCGTGATCGATCGCGTGTCCGGCGTCGCGCTCAATACGTTCCGCGAGTCGATCCGGGACAAGGTGCTCGTCACGCTGATCATCTTCGCGGTCCTGGTCATGGGCAGCGCCAAGGTCATTCAGCCGCTGGCACTCGGCGAGGAGGCCAAGGTCATCAAGGATCTGGGTCTCTCGGCGATCACGCTGTTCTGCGTGTTGATATCGATCCTGGTCGGCGGCCGCCTCGTGTACAAAGAGGTCGAGAGACGCACCATCTATATCATGCTGGCCAAGCCGGTCCGGCGCTGGGAGTTCGTCCTCGGCAAGTACCTCGGCCTGATGACGGTTCTGGTCGTGAGCCTCGCGGTGATGACCGCGGCCTTCTATGCGATCCTGCTGCTGATGGGTACCGGAGTGCAGCTCTACCTGCTGCTGGCAGTAATGATGACTTTCTTCGAACTAGCCATCGTGACCGCGGTCGCCGTGATGTTCTCCACTTTCTCCACACCGATTACCGGGGCGGTGTTTACGTTTGCCATCTACTTCGTCGGCCAGTTGACGCGCGACCTGAGACTGCTGGCCGCGATGAGCCCTTCCCCGGTTGTCAAGGCGGTGAGCTACTTCCTTTACTTCGTCCTGCCCAACCTGAGCAACTTCAACATCCGCGCGGAGGTCGTCTACGGCGCGCCGCTTGACCCGTACGCGCTCGCGCTCACGGGCCTGTACGCCCTGGTCTACGCGGCGACGCTGATGCTGGTTTCGGCGGCGATATTCAACCGGAAGGAGTTCTAGCACTGGAACTGACCGAAGTCGGACCCCGCCCGCGGCCGTCAGGCGGGAGAGGTCCGCTGGCGCACATACTCCCGGCGGTTCTGGTCATATGGGGATTCGTCGGTATCTATCTTATCCAACTCTCGCTCGACCGGGCGGGCGAGAACAAGATGCGGGAAAAGGCGATCGCCGAAATGACCTACTTCCCCTCCGGCCGGTTCGTGCGGGAGGCCCCGATCGAGTATCAGAGCCTGGCCGCCGACCTCGTCTGGCTGCGGGCCATCCAGTACTACGGCTTTCACCTCACCTCCGACCGCAGGTATGAATGGCTGGGCCACCTTTTCGGCATCCTCACATCCCTTGACGACCGCTTCATCGGAGCATACCACTTCGGGGCCATCACGTTGGCCTGGGATGCGGGCAAGCCGCACGAAGCGCTGGACTTTCTGAACAGCGGCATGAAGGCCAACCCGCTGAGCTGGCAGATAGCATTCGACGCCGGCTTCATCTGCAACACGCTGCTGCACGACTACGACCGGGCGAGCACATACTTCGAGGTGGCGTCGAAGATGCCCAATGCCTGGTTCATACTCGCGCGCTGGGCCGCGATCGCCAAGGCCAAGGCCGGCGACTTCGCAACCGCCCGGGACATGTGGCTGGACATCCTCAAGGGCACCGAGAACAAGGCCCTCAAGGCGCTGGTCGTCCGCCAACTCAAGAACTTGAACCTGGCCGAGGCTACCGACCGGCTCCAGAAGGCGGTTCAGCGCTTCCAGGAGGATCGCCACCGGTTGCCGACTGACTTGCGGGAATTGACGGCGGCCGGGTACATCGAGCGGATTCCGGAGGAGCCGTTCGGCGGGCAGTTCTACCTGAAAGACGGCAAGATCCTCACGACGACGCCGCCAAACCAGCGACAGTAGCCAGCGGCTTAACTTGACAGACTGGCATTATTGACCTATAACTGAAGCGAGGAGAAAACTATGCGCGACTCTGATAGAGCCTTTACGCTGATAGAGCTGCTACTTGTGATTCTGATACTGGGTATTCTGATGGGTATGACGATTCCGCGAATCACCATTGTTCGTGAGCAGGCCCGTGAGGCCGCCATGAAGATGAACCTTCACAACGTGCAGCTGGTTATCGAGGAATTTCACTCCGAGTACGGCTACTACGCCGAGGATTTTTACGAAGACGGCTACGGTGCGGATTTCCCCGGCGGAGTGTACAATCAACAGATAGGTACGCTGCCGCTCAATCCCTGGACGAGCCAGCGGATGGACCCGGACGACTTCAACCCCCAGGACTACGACAATGAAACCGACCTGAGCGACAATAACGAGGGTGGGGCGAACGACCAGTGGGGGTACGACCCCGGCGAGATCGTGTATGGCATGTGGACGCCGGACGGAGTGGAGTATCCGACGGGGTACGGGCTGGTTGGAATGAACAAGGTCGGAATGTCCATGCGCTCTTACGACCAAAATGAGGATCCGATCATATTCGTGCTGCACAGTTAGGAGAAGAGATGCCGCGGTTTTCATCCTTGACACCGCTAGTGCGTAATTCTATAATTCCTGAAGTGAACAGCACTTCACGTAACGCGCACGGGTTCACGCTTATTGAGTTGCTGGTCGTGATATCCGTCCTGGGGCTGATCCTTGCTTTCTTCGTTCCGACGATAGCCGGCCGGATAACGCAGAACGCACGGCGGGTGGCGACCCTCCAGGGATTAAGGGTGCTCCGTGATGCGATTGCCGGCAACCCTGACGTCCAGATGAGCGGCGAGATGGTCACGTCAGGATTCAAGAACGACGTAGGGCGGTATCCCTACGACCTTATCGAGCTTGCTACCAGCAGACCGGACACCGGGATATACACTTCCATCGTCTATGTCGGCAAGGGAATCCTGCCCGCCTGGGATCCCTATATAAAGAAGGGGTGGAACGGACCCTACGTCCGGGAAGACGGCCGCATGGGTTACCGCTACGACTCGTGGGGCGACACGCTGCGTCTCTACATAGTGGGCGGCGAGACCCTCGGGATTGAAAGCCGCGGGCCGGACCAACTGTGGAACGGCACTCCGGGGGCGAAGGACACCGACGACATCATAGTGATGTTCTGATGTTGAAACAGATTCGCGGCCGGACCAGTGGCGTGACCCTGCTCGAACTTCTTGTTGTACTCATGATATTGAGCATTGTCCTGACGGCCGCGGTTAGGACGTGGGACGTAACTCTCGAGCGGGGCCGGGCACAGACTACAGCGATGAAGCTGAGCACGCTGGTCAAGGCCATCGAGGGCGACCCCGACTATATTGTCACCGGCCAGCGCGCCGACTTCGGGTTTGTCGGCGACATGGGCCGGATGCCGGACAGCCTTGTGGAACTCGCGGTCGCTCCTCCCAATTCTCCGCTCTGGCGGGGGCCGTACCTGCGGTCGACCTTCAGCGAATCTCCCAATGCTTACGAGATTGACGGTTGGGGCGACACGATAATCTACGGATACCAGGCATACGGAAAGGACAGCCTTTTCCTGCGCAGCCACGGCGGGCGCGGGTTCGTGGACCCGACAAGATGGCAGACCGACAATCTCATCTACTCGTATGGCGCCCTGATGGAGAACAACATATCCGGCCAGATTATCGATGAACACGGCAGCTCGCTGAGTCCTTCGTCTCCCTATATAGGTAACCTGAAGGTGATAGTCTACAGGCCGGTGTTGGGCAAGATGGATTCGAGCTATATCGCCGTTGGTCCCAGCGCATCCAGCTTCACGTTCACGGGCATCGCCCAGGGGACGGTGCGGCTCGTGGCGATGTATGTCAGTGCAGGAACACCGTCCGTCACAGTGATGACGACACGAGATGTTCCCGTCTATCCCGGTATCGGGATGCAGGGTATCAACATGCGTCTCGGACTAGACTGGAATGATCTTCCAAGCGTACCATGACAAGGAAGTGTCAGACGGAATCTAGACCGGGTTTCACCCTAGTGGAGTTGATGGTCGTGCTGCTCATCATCGGTATCTTGAGCACAGTCGCGCTCAGGACCATCGACGCGACCCGGGACCGGGGTCTGTTTGACCAGACCACGAAGGCGATGAACAAGCTCGTCCAGGCAGCGGTCGGTAACCCGGACCTTACGTATGACGGGAGGCGGGTGGACTTCGGCTTCTTCGGAGACATGGAACGGCTGCCGGATGTCCCGCTCGACCTCCTTGAGCGACCCAATACCAGCGACGCGTCGATCTGGAACGGCCCTTATCTGCATCCGACCGGCGTCGAACCCGACTCCGACTATCTCAAGGACGGATGGGGGAACAGCTACAGTTTCAGTTCTGGTTCCGGCACATTCATGAGTACGGGCAATGGCAAGTACTCGATGACCATGCGTCTGGCCGACTCACTGCCGCAGTTGAGCCAGAACACAATCACCGGCACGCTATCCGACGCGGATGGCAACCCGCCGGGGTCAACCCTTGACAGCAGCATCAGCATCAGGTTCTACTACAACAACCCTATTCTCCACGGGAAGGCGTATGACTCATTGATCCCGACCGCCGGCGGCTACTACAATTTCTCGCCGGGTTCGCCCACCGGGTTTCAGGGCGTGCCGATGGGCATACACAAGCTGCAAGCAATCATGTCCGGCGAGACGCTCACGCGCTGGGTGACGAGCCAGCCGCGCTCCCGAACGGTCGTCGACATGAAGTTCAACCTGTCATTCTGGACCAAGCTCGTGCTTGTCGGGCAGCCGGTACCGAAGCTGGACAGCACGGGCTTCTATATCGTGATCGGGAACGAGCAGAAGCAGGATATTACCATCGATTCGCTGCAGTTCATTACGTCCCCGTCCAATGCCTACATGATGACGTTCATCATCGACGGAACATCCTACTCGCCTCCCCTCGGCGTGGGGCCGGGGGGGGCTATTAATTTCACGCCGGTGACAGTTCCAGCCAGCATGGCGCGACAAGTGATAATCAATTTCCTGAACTTCAACCAGAATCAGGATGGAAGCGGCGCAGATGCCAAGGTGGTTGGACAGCAGTTTAAGATAGGCTTCAGTGATGGCTCGGAGATAGTGTTCACGGTTCCGAATCCATCGTGACGATTGACATAAGGAGGAATATTGGCAACCGGTAGCGTCTTCGGCAACCTGTTCGGCGGCGGCGGCAAGGGCACGCTCTGCATTGATATCGGTTCCAATTCGGTGAAGTTCGTGAAGTTGGAAGGCGGCCGCATCACCGATTACGGCTTCAAGGAGATCGGCGAGGCGTTCGACGTACCTTCCATCCTGCGCGAACTGGTCAAGGATTACCGACCGGGCGAGGTGTTCAGCTTCGTGTCGGGGCCGTCGGTGAGTCTGCGCCAGGCCCCGTTCCCGAAGATGAACCGCCGCGAGCTCAAGGATGCAATCGTGCTCCGGCTGGAGAAGTACTCGCCGTTCACCATCGACGAGGCGATTCTCGATTTCAAGGCCCTCGGTCCGGTGCGCGAGGCCGGTGCGATCAAGGACAACGTCATGGTCGTGGCCGCGCGGAAGGACATAGTGTCCGACCACATCTCGACGCTGCGCAAGGCCGGCCTCGAGCCGTCCGGCATCAGCGTGATTCCCTTCGCCCTGCAGGCGGCGGTGAGGAAGTACGGCCGGGTGCGGCCGGACGAGACCGTCTGCCTGCTCGATATCGGCGCCGAGTTTACCGACATGATCTTCATGAAGGGCGAGCGGCTTGACCTTGCGCGGACGATCACGACCGCCGGCAACGCCATCACCGAAGCCATGACGGTGGCCATCACGACCGAGGAAGGGCAGCTGGCGCTCGACGCCTACGATGCGGAGAACATGAAACGGAAGTACGGCCTGCCGTCGGAAGACTCTACCGAACGGCTGCCGTCCGGCATCATGGCGAAGCGACTGGCCACTTTGCAGCGGCCGGCGCTCGAGCGCTTCGTGGCGGAAATCAACCGTTCCATCGACTACTACCGTCGTGAGTTCGGCGAAACCAAGATCGACCGGCTCCTGCTCTGCGGCGGCACCGCCGCGATGAAGGGCCTGCGCGAATACATCCAGACCAGCCTCGGCATTACCGCCCAGCTCTTCGACCCGTTCAAGGACTTCGGGTTGTACAAGAAGGGCACGGCGCCGGAGGCTGAGGCCGGATACCGGCTGGTCGCGGCGCTGGGCCTGTTCTCCGACCACACTGCGGTCGACCTGCTGCCGGTGGAGATGAAGACCGGGAAGTTTGTCGCCCGGGACATCCGGCTGGCGGTCGGCCTCGGCATTCTGTGGGTGGCAGTCCTTGCCGTCGTGTACGTCCTGCTGGCCGGCTGGTCGCAGGCATCGAGTGCGCAGGTCGCCCGCTTGAAGCGCGACCTCAAGGCTACCGAGGACGCGAACCAGGAGTACTTCGCGCTCGAAACCCAGGTCAAGGACATGGAGACCAAGCAGCGGAGTCTGACCGGCGTCGTCGGCGAGCAGATCATCTCGGTACCGGTGCTCGCCCAGATGACGACGATGGTGCCGGCCAATATCCAGCTCAGTTCCCTGGCTCTGACCGGACAGAACAAGGTGAAGATGACGGGGATGGTGTCGGATGAACCTTTCCTGCTCGACATCGACCTCTCCCAGTTCATGATCGACCTCGAGAACAGCCCCGGACTTCAGCAGGTTCAGCTTATGTCGAAGAACCGGAGTACGCTCCAGGGCGCATCAGTCCTGGAGTTCGAAATCCAGTGCGTAACGGAGTGAACCATGGCATTACTTGAGAGACGCATACTGCTTATCGGTCTGGGGGTCTACGTTGTTCTTGCAATCGCAGCGTGGTTTGCGCTGTACCAGCCGCGAATGAAGGCGCGGCAGGACAACGCCGCCCAGATTGCCCAGTTGCAGAAGCAGCTCGATGACACGAAAGCCCGGGTTCAGGGCATCGGCCAATTGCGCCAGCGCATGGCCGAACTGCAGAAGGAGAACGCCAAGTTCATCGCGCGGGTAGTCCCGCGCTCGCAGATGCTGTCGATGCTGCGGCAGTTGGCGCAAATGGCGACGGAGCGGAAGGTGCAGTTCATGGAAATCGATCCGCCCTCGCTCGACACTCTGATGCTGCAGGAGACCCCGACTACGCCGCTGCGCGCGGTGCCGTTTACGGTCACGGTTCAGGGCCGCTACACCGACATCGGCCAGTACGTTGAGAGCCTCGACAAGTTCCCGTATTTCGTGCGCGTGCCGGACTTTGAAGTCACCGCGCGCGACGACATCCGCCCGGAAGTCGAGGCCAAGCTGCTGGTCAATCTGGTTGCTTCGAGCCTGACCACGGGTGGCAAATTATGAGAAGGATCGTCCTTGTAATAGGGCTGGTTGTCGTCGTGGCCATCGCCGGTTTCTTTCTGCTGCGGCCGAAGGGCGGCGCGGCGCAGACGCAGAACACGGCCGCTCTCGCTGACTCTTCGCAGTTCGGTGGCAGCGCCGGCGCGACTCACAAGGCCGGCGGCAGCACCACCTCGAAAGCCGGCAAGGTAGCCGGGACGCTCAAGGCGAGCACCCTGGCGGATCGCAAGGCGAAGGCGCAGCAGATCCGTGACGCCGAGCGGGCCCGCAAGAAGGAAATGAAGCGACAGGCGCGACAAAAGACCCAGATGCTTGCCCGAGCCCGCGGCCGACACGGCGGCGCGACCCGCGCCGGTGCGGCGATGTACGTGCTCAAGGCAATCGTCGCGCTCGGCAACGATAATTATGCGCTGGTCGACAGCCGAAAGGTGCAGGTCGGCGACGTCGTGCTGGGGCGGAAGATAGTCCAGATCAGTCCCGACCGCATTGTGATTGAGGCATTCGGCAAGCAGAGCACGGTTCGAGTCGGAGAGAGCCTGGTGCCTGCGTCGTATGTCCCGACTTCAGGAAAGTAGATTGATGCGATGTTCTGGTAGAGCGTCTGCCGGCATCCTGATGCAGAAAGGGGTATCTTGAGACAGAAGATTCTTGTTCTTTTGGGCATAGCCGTGGCGGTGCTGGCGTTCTACACCTTCGTGCTCCGGCCCCAGCCGGAGATCAGGGGCGTGAGCGCAGCGGCAGCCGAGGCGACGGGCGCCAAGGCCAAGGCAGCAGGCCCCAAGGCCAAGGCGACCAGCGCCAAGGCCAAAGCGGCGCAGCCGGCACCGACGGCCGTGAAGACAGCCGCAAAGCCTGCGGACACAACCGGCGCGCTGGCGCCGAAGGTATTGCCGCCGGTAACCTGGGGCGCGGACCCGTTCGTCCGCGACTGGGTCACGGTGAATGAACTGGCTAATCTCAAACTGAAGGCGGTCACGCTCGGAGGCGACAAGCCGTACGCGCTGGTCAACGACCAGATCCTGCAGGTCGGAGATGAGATCGGTGGCAAGAAGGTAGTCAAGATCGAGAGTGACAACGTAACACTGGAGCAGGGCGGACGAACGTTCACCTTGCTGCTGGGGGAGTGAAACTATGACCAGGAAAACAGCGATTCCATTGCTTTTAGTCGCCTGCCTCTGCTCGGTGCTGCTGGCGCAGGAGCAGATCAACGTCACCGACGTCGCGGTTGACAAGCTGCTCGGGGGCGTGCGGGTGACCGTCGCCTGCAACGGTAGTCCCAATGTCAGTTCGTTCCTTACTACCGACCCGCCGGCTCTGGTAGTCGATATCATGGGTGCGACCTCGAAGCTCAAGCAGAACCGGATCGAATCCTCGTACTACCCGGTGACTGCGGTCACGGCGGAACCGAGTGACGCAGCTTCGGGACTGAGGGTGACCATCCGGCTGCGCGAGCCGGTCGAACATAAGGTAACGGTGGAGAACGGCCTCGTGGTTGCCGAGTTGGGCACCGAGCCGATTCCGCCGCCCCCGGCCCCGGCCAGCAAGGACCCCTTTGCCGGTCAGCGGCTGACGCTCTATGTCAAGGACGCGGACCTCACCGACATACTGCGGATGATCTCCAGTCAGTTCAACCTGAACATCCTCACCACTCAGGACGTGAAGCAGCTCATCACCGTCCGCCTGAATGATGTGCCGCTGCGGACCGGGCTGGATGCCCTGGTCAAAGCGGGTCTGTGCAACATGGTCGAGGACAAGTCGGGAATCATGGTGGTCAAGCCTCAGGCGAAGAAGATGTTCGGCGAAACTCAGGTGCGCGTGTTCGAACTGAACTACGCCGACGCCACGGACGTCGTGAAACTCCTGCCGAAGATGCTCTCGCCCGCGGGGAACGTGGATGTCGGAGTCCGTCGTATCGGGACCGCCGGTGGCTCGCAGCGAACCGACATGGTGGTCGTCAACGACGTTCCGGAGGCCCTGGACCGGGTCGGCGAGTTCCTGGCCAACTATGACAAGCCCCTGGCGCAGGTCGCAATCGAGGCCAAGTTCATCGAGACGACGATGAACGCTCAAGACGTCTATGGCATCGATTGGAAGCTGAACGCGTCGGTTTCGACCGGCAGCCCCAATGTCACCGACGGAACTCAGATACCGCTGGTTTTCGACAACATGGTTCTCGGTAAGGTCAACATCAGTCAGCTCAACGCGGCGCTGGACATCATGCGCACGCGCGGCAGCTCAAGGGTGCTCGCCAATCCGAGCACGCTCACGCTGGATAACCACACCGCTGTGGTCAGCATGGGAACCAACTGGCCCATCCGTCAAATCAGCTCAGACCCCAAGACCGGGTTGGTGCTGTCGACCTGGGCCAGCCAGTCGGTGCCGATTACGCTCTCGGTCACACCCCACGTGACGTCCGACGGACAAGTGAACATGGAGGTCGCCCCGAGCGTCGAGGCGATAACCGGCTACGTGGGTTCGGCCGATGACCAGCGACCGATAGTCTCGCACCGCTCGGCGACGGCGGACGTCGTCGTGGGCGACGGCGAGGTCGCGGTAATCGGAGGCATGGTGCAGGACCAGGAAACGAAGAACGTCAGCAAGGTCCCGCTGCTGGGTGACATACCGATTCTGGGCAACCTGTTCAGCCAGACAACGGTCAACCACTCCAAGACCAACCTGATGATCTTCATCATCCCGCACATCATATACCCGGGGACGTCGCAACCCCAGGCGTCGGCGAAGTTTTCGATAGACTGAAGTCAAGCGCCCGACATCGGATACCGGCCTGGTTCCGAGTCGGGCGCAACTTTTTGTGCGGCAATGAGCATTGATGAACTGCTGCGCTACGCCGCAAAGTACGGAGCATCCGATCTTCACATAACGGTCGGCAACCCGCCGATTATCCGGGTCAACGGCAAGCTGAAGAAGATACCGGGCCCGGTCCTCTCGCCCGACGACTCTCAGTCGCTGCTCTATTCGATCCTCACCGACGAGCAACGGGCCGCGGTCGAGCAGCGGCGCGAACTCGACCTGTCTTACACGTGGGGTAGTGTCGCACCGGCGGCCAGCGTCGTGCTCGAATACGTGACACCCGAGCGCGTCCGTGCCCGGGTGAACGTGTTCATGGACCTGTCCGGAGTCGGCGGAGCATTCCGCATAATACCCGCCAAGATCCGGACTCTCGATGAACTCCCGGCCCCGGACTCAGTCGCCGAGCTCACCCGCTGCCCGAGCGGACTGGTGCTCGTCACCGGGCCGACCGGTTGCGGCAAGTCGACGACGCTGGCAAGCATGATCGACCTCATCGACCAGGAACGGTCGGACCGCATCATCACCATCGAGGATCCGATCGAGTACATCTTCCGGGGCCAGAACTGCCTGATCAGCCAGCGGGAAATCGGCGCCCACTCGCGGTCGTTTGCCGACGCGCTGCGGGCCTGCCTGCGCGAGGACCCGAACGTGATCTTCGTCGGCGAGATGCGCGACCTCGAGACCATCCAACTGGCAATGACCGCCGCTGAGACCGGGCACCTGGTCCTTTCGACCCTCCACACCAACAACGTGGCGCACACCGTCGACCGGGTTATCGACGTGTTCCCGGCCGACCAGCACGACTACGTGCGGCAGATATTCGCCAACGTCATCCGTGGCATCATCTCCCAGACGCTGCTGCCCCGCAAGGACCAGCGAGGCCGCGTCGCGGCAATGGAAGTGCTCATGGCTACGCCGGCGGTCAGGAACATGATTCGCGAGAGCAAATCGCACCAGGTCGACTCACTGGTCCAGACCGGTTCCCAGCATGGCATGCAGACGATGGACCAGTGCCTGGCAATGCTCCTGCGCAAGCAGTTGATCTCAATCGAGACTGCCTGCTCGGTGGCGACCGACAAGAAGCTCTTCGCTCCGCCGGAAATGACGGCCCAGCCCGACGCGCGGTGATCTGCTCCAGAACCTGAAATGGACACTCACCACCAAGACACAAAGACACAGACCCGCAGGGATGAAACAGGAAAGACTGAATCAGGAAAGGTCGGAGTTCGGGCATTCATCCTTCATCCCTCCGCCTTCATCCCTTCTTGGGCCGCTTGGTGTGGTCTAATGCCGGTTCTCCGGTGATCTGGGCGCTGGCAGCCCTGCTCGGACTGGTCTTCGGCAGCTTCTTCAACGTTGTCATCTGGCGGGTGCCGCTCCACAAATCCATCGCCACGCCACCCTCGTTCTGCCCACGCTGCAAGAAGCCGATACGGCCCTACGACAACATCCCGGTGCTGAGTTGGGTGCTTCTACGCGGCCGGTGCCGCGACTGCGGTAAGCCAATTTCGGCCCGCTACCCGCTGATTGAGGCACTGACCGGGCTGCTCTTCGTCGCGGCCTACGCCCGATTCGGCTACAGCCTGTTGACAGTCAAGGCCATCGTGTTCATCTCCCTGCTCGTAATCACCGCGTTCATCGACATTGACCACCAGATTATTCCATTCAGCTTCAGCGTGACCGGCATCGTCCTCGGCATTGCCGGAGCCGTCGTCGCGCCCCCTCCCGGTCCCATCCGTTCAGTCATTGCGGCCTTGGTCGGTGCAGGCTTTGTCCTTTTCGCGATGCTCCTGTGGCGATACGTGCTGGCCCGCGTCTTCCGCAACCTGGGGGTAGACCAGAAAGAAGGGATGGGCTTCGGTGACCTGCCCTACGCGGCCATGATCGGCGGGTTTGTCGGGCTCAAAGGGCTGGCCGTGGCGCTGGCCGCAGCAGTGGTCTTCGGCGTTGTCATTGGTCTCATTGCCCGCTCAGCCGGACGGAACAAGCGCGGCCAACCGATTCCGTTCGGTCCCTTCCTTGCACTTGGCGCGCTGATTGGTCTCTTCTTCGGTACGCAGCTCTTCAACATCTACGCCCGCTTTGCCGGCCTGGCCTAGCGGCAACGCACACCCGAAAGCTTTCAGCCTGAAGCTGCGCCGAGGGCTGCCCGGAACGCTCAGGATTCATCAGGCTGCTCGCTCGGGGGCCAATTCGATGACGCACCCAAGAGATTGCCTGAAAGCTTCGACGCGCGTTCTGCTCCTCGCTCGGCACAGGGCTGATAACATCGTTCAGGACTTCACCACCGTTGGCCGGGCGGCTGTCGCCGCTGCACGAGGCGCTCAAGCTGGAACGCCATACAGAATGCTCGATAGTAACTGAGCAGTTCCCGGCGGTGGCATTCGGCAACTAGTTCCACGAGTCATTCCGCGATTCACCTGCCGAATCATCCTGCAAGTGATTCACCGACTCAATCCGCGAGTCAATCCCCGAATTACCTAGAGAATCACTCCCCAGTTCACTCGGGAGCTGATTCTCCAATTCACCCGTCGATTCAGTCGCCGACTCAACTCCTAAGTCATTCCGCGAGTGACTGTCGGACTCACTCAGCGAGTCATTCTGCAGGTCACTTGCCGATTCAATCCCTGAGTCACTCAGGGGATGACCCCGGGAGTGACTCCCCCAGTGGTTCCCTCACTGAACACCAGAGTGCCAATCCATGCCACTTCTCTGATGCTCCAGCGCCTGACTTGCTGTGTATGTTATTCAAATGCTGTAGCTTATGTGTCTGGCCCTGCGTCGATGGCTGCTGTCGTCGTGTGGTGTGGGTGCCTGGGCGAATCAGCGCTGCCAAGTGCTGGGCAGAAGGCGACTCGTGCTGCGTCGCGTTCCATGTGCAAAGCAGTATCCGAGTTTCCGGATGACTGAACTGGTGTGCATACGCTTGTCGCCTCAACCGACACAGCCCGGGCCGTCGGCCCGCAAGCTGCTCGCTACCAACAGCTGTCTGCTATCTCTGTCGGTTCGTCGCCTGCACATCCCAGGAGCCGCAATCCGCGAGCTGCCGGCTACAGGCTGTTAGCGGTCAGCCGCCGGCCCGGCGTCAGGAACAGCCCAACCGTTACGGTAAGTCCCTTCGAGGATACAACGGCGGCGTTCGGTCGGGAGCAGGACTGCCGGCGCTACTTCTGGTCGGGCTTGGAGCCCTCTTCATCGCTCTTGCGTAGTATCTGCCCGACCAGTTTGACCAGCCGGAGGAACCAGCGGATGATTTCGCTGCGATGCGGGGCCGCGACCGGTTCGATGTCTTCTATCTCGACGCCGAGTTCAACGTCCACGGTTGGAGACTTCTTCACCGCGAGGATCTGCGATGGGTACACGCTGCGGTGGCCTGTTATCAGGTAACTGATAACGCAGGCCAAAGCCGCATAAGGAGCTATCTTGGGACCGAAGAACTCCACGGCCATGATGCTGGCCGCAATCGGGGTGTTAGCCGCCCCGGCGAGCAGCGCGACCATGCCCAGCGCAGCAAAGGTCGCATGGTGCAGGTGCCACAGTTCGGCCCAGAGAGAGCCGGCCGTGGTCCCGACGAAGAAGATGGGCGTGACGATCCCGCCGCTGCCGCCGAAGTTCAGCGTGCCGCTGGTGAGGATGGTCTTGGCGATGAATGCGTACCAGACCGGTTTCGCCCCCTGCAGGGTCGCGCGGATGGTGTCGAGTCCGAGCCCCAGATAGCCGGGCGAGAGAAGAAACGTGAGGCCGACCATGACTGCGCCGCCGATGGCCGCCTTGAGCAGGAAATGCACACGCAGCCGCTCGGCCAGGCTCTTGCCCAGTTTCAGGGATTCTATAAGTATCATGGCGCAGAGCCCGAAGAAGACGCCGGAAAGCATGACGTCGAAGAAGAAGGTGCTGCTGAAGACCGGGACGAAGTTCATCGGCACATAGGTGTACTTGACGCCGAGATGCACCGCCACCTGGTAGGCGGTGATACCGGCCACGAACGACGGGAGAAGCACCTCGTAGAGAATGCTGCCTACGAACAGGACCTCGACGCCGAATATCGCGCCTGCAATCGGGGTGCCGAACACTGCCGCGAATCCGGCGCTGATACCGCAGATGACCAGTCGTTTCCGGTCACGGTCGTTGAAACGCAGCAGGTCGGCGACCAGGGAAGAGAGCCCGGCCCCGATCTGGGCGCAGGGACCTTCTTTGCCGGCCGAGCCGCCGAGGGCGATGGTCACGACGGTCGCGGCCAGCTTCACCGGGACGACCGCGGCCTTAATCCGGCCGGACCGTTTGTGGACAGCCTCGATGACCTTCTCCGTGCCGTGGCCTTCAGCATCGGGCGCGAGGTACTTCACGAGCGCGGCGCTCGCAATCAGGGCCACGGGCAGGAGTAGATAGTAGTGGTGGTAGCGTCCGCTGAACCCGATGCTCCATTCGAGCGCCCTGAGGAACAGCGCGGTGGAGATACCGACGATGATGCCGATGCCGGTGGCGAGGACAACCCATTTCAGGACACTGATGAAGATAACGGTATGCTCGGCCACGTGACGCCGCATCGGCGCCAAGTCGGGTCGTCGGTTCAGGAAACTCAAGGTAGATCCGTTGAGACGTGGCCTGAGAACCGTCACCGCAAAGCGCAGGGCGGTTCGTTACGAACGCTAACAGTAAAAGATACTTCGCCGCAGGCGTGAAGTCAAACGCCATGCTCTGTGACGCTTGCCTTGCGTCGGGCCAGAGGACGCAGGTGTGGACGTGTCACAGGGCCGGGCTGAATTGGGGCGTGTCCCGACGCAACGTTGCCGATGACTCGGCGGAGATGTCAACGCAGAGCGATTCTGTCATACCCCTTGCATAGCTGAAATGTCATAGGGCATTGACTGGTTGGTCTGTACAGCCTTGGGCTGAGCGGGCAGACGGCGGACTGTGACTTCGCCGGCGCGAGGATGGAAGACGTGGACGGTGCCGTCAAACCACTCCTGTACATCGACGTCGGTTGCCGCCAACCTGACGGTCCGTCGTGAGGGCAGCAGTTGGTAGCGGATCCCGTGCAGACTGATGGTGTTGTCGTTTTCAACGTTGCGATAGTGGTGAGCACAGAGGATGGTGCATAGGTCCACGCCAGGCGACAGCTTACGGAAGGCGGGTGCGGGATTTCTGGGCTCAGCTCCGAAGCGGGCGGCGTACTTGGGGATGAAGGTGCGGTTAAGATAGTCGGTGGCGGCCTCGGCGGTCTTGATGCCGGCCCGGCGTAGCTCGGCGACCAGTCGGCCCTGGAATGATCCATTGATACGCTCACCCCGGCCGCGGGCCTGCGGGGTATGGGCAAAGATAAGCTGGACGGCCAAGCGGTCCATGGCGACCTCAAAGCTGGTGGGCTGGTCATCCCGCTGGAACCGATGGGTGCCGCCGCGGCGGGTGGTGGTGAACTGGCTGGCTCGGTCGAGGTACAGGCTAGCGGGCAGGCCGTAGCGGCGGAAGACGTGGTAGAGTACCTCGAAGCAGGCGTCGCGTGTCTCCTGCGGTGCAAACAGCCCCGCTAGCGGCTGGCCGGTGGCATCGTCGGTCGAGAGCATCAAAGTCAGCATGGGGAGGTCCGGCCCGAGCCACAGGTGCGGGCTGCCATCGAGAAAGAGCATGGTGCCGAATTGGGCCTTGCGCTCACGGCGGCGACGATGGTGATGACCATGGTGCTGTTTGGGGCCGAGGTTCTCGGCTCGGAGCCAGCAGCGGACGGTTTCGCGGCTCAGGTTGATGGCGAACTCATCGGCTAATGTCTCGGTGAAATGGGCGAAGTTGAAGTCGAAGCAGTGTTTGCGGTAGATGCGGATGACCCGTTGTTGCAGACGACGGGGTTTGGCGTTGGCCGGAGTGCGGCCGTGATTGCCGTGGCGTACGCCATCGACACCGCGTCTACGAACGCCGGCCTTGAGGCGGAAGACTTGGCGGCGACTCAGCCCGAGCATCTTGGCGGCCACGGCAGTGTTGAGTGCCGCGACCATGGTCTGTTGAATGACGCTGTAGCGTTTCACGTCCTGCTCAGAGTAACTGACTGGCTGTGGCATGCCGCCAGCATAGCAGCTCGAACACCTGGGTATGACATAATCGCTTTGCCATTAGCCTATGACATTATCGCTCTGCGGCCACACGATGACTCGGCGGAGATTGACACGGGCCGCGCGGGCAGCTACACTCTGTTGCCCTGCCTCTGACGCAGTGAGGCAGCGGGCGTTCGTAAGGGTGCGGCGGCCTATCAATGAGCCGTCGCAGGCAGAGCGGATGGTCGGGCCGCCATCCGGAATAAGTCATAACGTCCGACAAGATGTGACATTCCGGAGGTGTGCATGCCCGGCCAGACAAGCTACGCCGTTTCTCGTCCTTTCACCAAAGCACAACCCAGGTATGTGGGCCTGCCAGCCAGCTTGGCGTGGATCCCGGTCGGCGCCGTCGCGCTTCTGTTCGGGCGCAATACCGACGCCCAATGGTCGCAGGGTCTCGACTCCTCCGGCCATCGTGGCCACATTCAGAGACTGGGGAGGGCTCGCCGGGCCCCTCGTCATGATCGCCGGCGGCGCGTGGGCGCTTGCGCACGCACTGCTCCTACTTTGCCTCCACTAAGTGCGGCGGATACATGCGCAACGTCTCGGTCATAGATGCTGCCGTTATCGTCCAACTCGGTACGAGCAATGAACGACCGCTACTGAGGCTGCTTGGTCATGCGGCCCCCGGTCGTGCACGACGCTCCAGAGAGAGGGACGTCAATGGATGAAGTTGATGCAGCACGGGCCTCGCGCCGCCGGCGCGAATCTGATATCGCACGATGTCTGATATGAGAACCCAAAAGGAGAAACCATGAAGACCGCTGCCAAGACCGCAACCTTGTTGGTTGGAGTCGTGTGCATGTTGGTGCTCGGCGGCAGGCGACCAAGCCGCCTGTCGAGGCGCGACCAGGCGGGTAAGCTGCATTTGGTCCGATAGTCCTCCGTCCTCCCGCGGCCCTGCTGCGGGCCTGCAAGACACCGGCCGCCTTCCACGGCCGGTGTTCTTGTACGTCGTCCGGTACTGGGAGCTGGCTTGGCACGTCTTCGTAGGAAGTCCGCCGCCCAAGGTCTTGACCGACCGCCTCCCGGCGGTTAGCCTGTAGCATGCTCACTGTCTGGGGTGCGTTTCCCTTCGTGCTGCTGCTGCTGGCGATCGCCGTCCTGCCCCTGCTGGTTCCGCACTGGTGGCACCGGCGCTACCCGCTGGTCGTGGCATTGCTCAGCCTGCCGGTGCTCTTCGGTTATCTCTTCTTCGCGCGGGACGTTCACCGCATCGGCGAAGTGCTGGTCGAGTATCTCGGCTTCATCGCCCTGATTGGCTCGCTTTATGTGATCGCCGGGGGTGTCTTCCTGCGGATCGTCCGGCCGCCGACGCCGGTCTTCAACACCCTCGTCTTGTTCGTAGGCGCCCTGATCGCCAACGTCATCGGCACCACCGGCGCTTCCATGCTACTCATCCGTTCCTTCCTCAACAACAACCGGCGACGGTATCGGGCGTACCTGGTCGTGTTCTTCATCTTCGTTGTCGCCAACATCGGCGGCGGTCTGACCCCGATCGGCGACCCGCCCCTCTTGATCGGTTACCTGAAAGGTGTGCCTTTCTTCTGGGTCGCCGGGCAAACCTGGTATCTCTGGCTCGCGGCGATGGCAATGGTTCTCGGCGCCTTCTACTGGCTCGACCGACGGAATACGACCGGCCGCTACGCGCCCCGGCCGCTGCGAATCCACGTCAAAGGCTACCGCAACGTGCTCTTCCTGGCGATTGTGTTGATTGCGGTCTTCGCCCGTACGCCGGTGCGCGAACTGCTTATGATCTGCGCAACGGCTGCATCCTTCATCTTCACGCCCAGGTCGGTCCACCGCGAGAACCATTTCAGCATCCGACCTATCATCGAAGTCGCGGTCCTGTTCGCCGGCATCTTCGTGACCATGGCTCCGGTTCTCGATCTCGTCGACGCCCGCGCCCACGGTCTTGGGCTCGGCTCGGCCAGCGGCTTCTACTGGGTGACTGGGATGCTCTCCGGGATCCTGGACAGCGCGCCGGCCTATCGGACGTTCTTCGAGGTAGCGCTCGGCCTCGTCCCGAACGGCGTCCGGTCGCTGCTCAGCCTGCGTCCGGAGCTGGTCCGGGCGCTATCCATCGGCGCGGTCAACTTCGGGGCCCTGACCTACATCGGTAACGCTCCCAACCTCATGATCAAGGCCATCGCCGAGCACCAGCGGCTGAAAGTCCCGCACTTCTTCGAGTACGTCTTTCGCTACTCGTTGCCGATTCTACTTCCAATTCTGGTTGCTACCTGGCTGCTGCTTCTCATGTAAGGTCACCTGCGACCGTTTGACCAGGCGCACGACCCTGTCATGCCGGGCGATGCCGAAGCCGTTCATCCTTGTAGACTAGAGACAGGAAGACCTTGCGGTCTTGGTCGAAGCGGTCAATGAGACGCTTCACCGAGTCGGGTGCTGGCGTGCCCATTGCGGCAAGAGGATAGACACGAGACACCGCAAGTCAAGCGAGCCGATGACGCGTAGGAACGGAGAGGGGAGGCGTGAGCCTCCCCTCAAGACTGCTGCGGATGAGCCGCTACTGGCTGAGGATCTTGAACTCAACCCGGCGGTTGAGCGCACGGCCCATTTCCGTCGAGTTGCTGGCGATCGGCATCGTCTTGCCGTAGCCCTTCCCGGTCAGTCGGTTGACATCGATTCCGTAGTTCTGGACCAGGTAGTTCACTACCGCCTGGGCGCGTTTGTCGGAAAGCTTGAGGTTGTATTCAGCCGAGCCAACGCTGTCGGTATGGCCCTGGATTTCGACCTTGATGGTCGGGTTGTCCTTGAGTATCTTGGCGGCGTTGTCGAGCGCCGGCTTGGACTCAGGCTCGATGGTCGCCTGGTTGAGCTCGAAGTAGATGCCCTTAAGGGTGATGGACATTCCCGGTTTCACGAGTTCGAAGTCCTTCACCAGCGGCTTGTTCTTCTCGACTACCATCGCGATAGTCTGCTTCAGGTAGTCCTTCGACTCGACGATCATCGTATAGGAGCCGGCCATTAGCTGGGCCTTGTAGACACCGGTCGCAGGGTTGGTGTTGTATACGGCATTGCCGGCCTCCGGTACTGTGACCGTTGCCGCCAGGCCGTCGCCGGTCTTCTTGTCGGAGACCTTGCCGGTAATTGAGACGGCAGCCTCGGCCGGGGACAGCTTGAACGCGGCGGTTGCCAGCTTGCCGTCTTCCACCGCCAGGGTTATCGTCGCCGGAACATGTTTGTCGGCGTTCGCGGTCAGGGTGTAGACGCCGGTTTCGATCTTGTCGACCTTGAACGCGCCGGTAGTGGGATCGGCGTCCACCGGCGAAAGCGCCGTGCCCGGGAATCCGATGTGGGCTGCCATCGGAGCATTGGTGACGGCGTCAATTACCGTGCCGGCAATCGTACCGTAGGTCCTGAGTGGCCGCAGCTGGAATTCGTAGTTGACGGCTTTGCCTTCCTCGATGGACAGCGGCATGACCTGCTTGTTATAGCCGTCGGCACTGACTTCGACCGAGACCGCGCCGACCGGGATCTTCGGGGCTTTGAAGATGCCGTTGGCATCGGAGGTAATCGTGGCGTATTTCGGGTTGTCCGGGAACGCGACCTTGGCGGCTACCACCGGCTTACCGGTGCTCGCATCAGTCACTGTGCCGACGATCTGGCCGTACACTGTTGTCTTGTGCGCGCCGAACGGCGTGCCGAAGCCGAGACCCAAGATGATCTCGTTAGGTTGCTTCACGCCGCCCACCGTGCCTGAGCTCAATGTGTAGCCCAACTTGAGGAAGCTCGAAGTCGGGTCACCGATAACGACCCCGGGCGTCAGGTGGATGTGGCCGCTATCCGTATTGAAGACCCCACCTCCGTTTGGTTGCAGCGAGACACCTTCGATAAAGACGCCGAATCCCGTGCCCTGGAGTTCGATACCCGCCGCGTACTGAGTCAGGCCGGCGACCTTGCCATAGTTGATGATCAGGTTCGGAGCCGATGTCGCCAAGTCTTGGAATCGGAGCGTTACGAGCCCGCTCCACGCCAGCTTGTTATTGGGGTCATAGGGGAGGGCCTCAGGGTCGAGCCAAGTTGTGGTGGTGTCATGCCCCATGAACGTGTAGTTTGCCGTACCGCCGACCTTGACCACCGGGATAATCGGAATCGACAACTTGCCGCCGGCCTTCAGGTCGCCAAATCCCGAGACTAGTCCGGTCCCGGAGTAAGACTTGGGCTTCTGAAACGCGGCGCCGTAGGAGCCGAACAATTCGAGTCCAACGTACTTCGTGACGACCGGAGCATAGCTCAGTTCAGGCGCAACAAGGTTGGCTATCCAGCCGCTCTTGGCCGCGGACTCGGGCATTTGGAAAGCCGCGTTCCGGGCCAGCCCGTGGAGTGAAATGGTCAGGCCGGCCTCCGGCTCGACCAGCGCGTCTTGAACCCGAAACAACCCCTTGCCGCCTCCGAAGCCCGGGTACGCCAATACTAGTGCCGGCAGCACTGCCGATAGCAGCGCCGCTACCGCTATTCTTGTTCTCACGTTTCCTCCTGTGAATTCTGCGAGCCGCAGCTCATGGGCCGGATTAACACTACCCGGCCATGCCTTCCAGTCATGATTGTCGTTTCGTCCGGCTGTCCGGGCACATACTTACACTTCTGCCAAAGGCAACATGAAGTTCTCGGTGGCACCGGAGCGTTCAATCATGCCGAAACCAGGCTTGTTTCAATATACAGACTGCTCGTGACCGGTCAAGGGTCGGGGCTCCGTCGCGGCAGCGTCTCTTCGGTAGTGCGGCGGTCGGGTGAACCCATGCTGCAACCGAAACAGCCGCATAAATGCGGCTGTTTCGACATTCAGGAACCGTCTTGCCTGGTTTCTTGCGCTCAGGCGGGCGCGTTCATTTGCTACTTGCCGAACTTGGTCGGATCGTCGTAGAAGTTGCCGAACTGAATCTGGAGCAAGCCTACCGCAGAAACCTGGGTGGCTGCTACCGAATCGTAACCGGAGAACGTGACGGTTGCCGTGACCAGGTCAAGCAGGCCGATGTCGTTCGGGTCGCCGCTGACGGCGTCCGAGAAATAGGTGTCCTTGAAGTTCGGCGACGCCACGGTCACATAGAACGTGACCGGTTTGCCGGTCTTGTCGGCCGTGATGGACTGGCTCAGCGGGATATTCACCGGGGCGTACTGGTAGCCGGCCTCAGTAGTTCCAACGTACTTGATGGTGGCCTTGTTGAGCAGTGCTACGTACGGTGTCCAAGTCGGCAACCCGGCGCCGATCTCCATGTACTGCAGTTCGACCGGGACCGAGTCCGATGGGTACTCACTGAGTGTGACCGTTTCACTGTCCACCTTGTCGAAGTACTGGTAGTAGTCGGCGATGTCCGACCTTAGCAGGTTGCCTTTGTTCATAGAGAGGACGCGCAGCTCAGTTGCACGCTGGCAACCGGACGTAAGGACCAGGCCGGTAATTGCGACCACGGTCAGAAGGCCTAACAGAGAACGACGCATACGGTTCCTCCTTAAGATAAATGTCGTCATGGAATTCTATCCTGCGGGTAATCACTGTCAAGCTGATTCACGGCTCGACCGCCAGTTGCGTGACTCACGTCTTTCAGCCTGCCGAGTTCAGTTCCACTGCCCCGGGACGCATAGTGTCACTCATTTGCGACCGTGCGGACCCGGTAGCCGACCGGGCAGGCCTTCTTGAGCATCGCCGATACCGAGCAGTACTTCTCCTGAGACAGCTCGACCGCGTGCTTGACCTTTGCTTCGTCGAGGTCACGTCCGGTC
>Ga0335071_10001657_pt1 | contig 23984 bp, 23 predicted proteins | sample Lox_Sample_15_FD_206724 | JGI IMG/M metagenome (GOLD analysis project Ga0335071, IMG submission 206724) | Soil microbial communities from Loxahatchee National Wildlife Refuge, Florida, United States - Lox_Sample_1.5 | ecosystem: Environmental > Terrestrial > Soil > Wetlands | place: USA... | reverse complement strand
GCACACGCCGCCGGAGCCGCCGGTCGGGGAGCCCGCGACGTGCGCGGTGGGAGCGGGCTCCCGCTTCGACGGCCTGCTCTCGTTCTGGGGTGCCGCACGGGTCGAGGGCACGCTGCGCGGCGAGGTGATGGCGCAGGGATGTCTCGAGGTCGGCCCCGAAGCGCGGGTCGTGGCACGAATCCACGTCGACGCGCTCGTGATCGAGGGCGAGGTGGTGGGCGAAGTCGTGGTGCGCCGCCGCCTCGAGGTTCGCCGCGGCGCGCGCGTCCGCGGCTCGATCCAGACGCCGCGGCTGGCGCTGTCCGAGGGCGCCGTGCTCGAGGGAAGCCTGGTGATGGGCGAGGTCGATGGCGGGCGCGCCCTTCCGGTGGCTCCGGACGCCGCGGCGACGGTCGTCTCACGTCGCGCGGCTGGTTGATCTTCGGCCGATCTTTGCAAGAATTCCGCCGCTCCGCGGCCCGCGGGGCCCTCATACCTGGTCCTGCATGCCCGGCATCTCCGGGTTGGCCCGGTATGGCCGCCCGCGCTCCGGCGATGCGAGCCTGGCGAGTGTGATCCGCGCGGGCTCCCGGTACGCCCCGGTACGAGTTCGGAGGGCTCGAAGGTCGATGCCTCGCATCCAGCGGACCCTGGCGGCGGCCCTTGCAACCGCCCTCCTCCTGGCCGCCGCTCCGGCGCGCGCCGAGGCGACGCTGGAGATCTTCCCCGACCCGGCCCGGCTCACCGCGCTGCTCCTCCTCTTCCTGCTGCTGATTCCGCTCGCCAACGGCCTCTTGTTCCGACCGGTGCTCGCCGTGCTCGACGAGCGCGAGGCGCGCATCGGCGGCGCGCGCGCGCGTGCCGCCGATCTCGCACGCCAGGCCGGTGCTCTCGTCCAGCAGCACGACGAGGCGGTGCGCGCGGCGCGGGCTGCCGCCAGCGCCGAGCGCGCGGGACTCCTCGAGCAGGCGCGGCAGGCGCAGCACGCCGCCATCGGCGAGGCGCGCCAGGCGTCGGAGCGCGAGATCGCAGCGGCCCGGAACGAGGTCGGAGCGGCCGTCCAAGCCGCGCGCGGCGCGCTTGCGCGCGACGCCGAGCCGCTCGCGCGCGAGATCGCCACGCAGCTCCTCGGGCGGAGCCTCGCGTGAGGCGCGCCGGGTCCCTCCTCGTCGGGCTCGCGCTCGCGCTCCTGCCGCGGCTCGCGCTCGCGTCGGAGAACGAAGGCGGCGGCTCCCCCCTGCTCTGGCACGCGATCAATCTCCTGCTCGTGCTCGGAGTGATCGCCTACTTCGCGCGCACGCCGCTGCGCACCTTCCTCAGCGAGCGACGCCAGAAGATCGAGGAGGGCATCGAGAGCGCGCGGGCGGAGCTCGCGGCGGCCGAGCAGCGGCTCGCCGAGTGCCGCGCCCGCGTGGCCTCGATCGACCGCACGCTCGAGGAGATCCGGAGCGCAGTGCGCACGCAGGCGGAGAGCGAGAGCGCGCGGCTGCTCGCCGAGGCGCGCGCCGCCGCCGAGCGCATCCGCCGCGACGCGGCCGCGGCCATCGAGCAGGAGCTGCGCCGCGCGCGCCAGCACCTACACGGCGACGCCGCCGACCTCGCGGTCCGACTCGCGGGCGATCTCCTGCGCGGCAACCTCACCGATGCGGACCGCACGCGCCTGGTGGACGACTTCGTCGAGCGCGTCGAGCGAGCGCCCGCTTCGGGCGGCGCGACGGCCGGAACCTAGCCATGGCGGCACCGGGCACCACCGCCGCGAGGCGCTACGCGAAGGCGCTGTTCGGCCTCGCGAGCGACGAGGGCCGCATCGAGCCCGTGCGCCAGGAGCTCGATCGCCTGGTGGACGCCATGCGCGAGTCGCCTCCGCTGCGCGAGGTGCTGGTGCGGCCGCTGCACCCGGCGCCGGAGCGGCGCGCGGCGCTGCGGGCCGTCGCGGGACGGCTCTCGCTGTCGCCGCTGCTCCTCAACTTCTGCTCGTTCCTGATCGACCAGCGCCGCACCCGCGACCTCGAGCCGATCCGCGAGCAGTACGCGCTGCTCGCCGAGGAGGCCGCGGGCCGCACGCGCGGCGAGGTGGTGAGCGCCGCGCCGCTGGCGCCGGCGCAGCTCGAGCGATTGCGCGCCGCCCTCTCGCGGCGCACCGGCCGCAGCGTCGACCTCTCGGCGCGCGTCGACCCTTCGCTCCTCGGCGGCGTGCGGGCCCAGGTCGGCGACCTGGTCTTCGACGGCAGCCTGCGAACCCAGCTCGACCGGCTCCGCGCGAGCCTCACGGGGGGACGTTGATCGATGGCCCTGGACATCAAGCCCGGCGAGATCACCGACATCCTGAAGCGCGAGATCAAGGAGTACGGCCGCGAGATCGACGTCGCGGAGACCGGCACCGTGCTCTCGGCCGGCGACGGCATCGCGCGCGTCTACGGCCTCGAGCAGGCGATGGCCGGCGAGCTGGTCGCGTTCTCCGGCGACGTGCAGGGCATGGTGCTGAACCTCGAGGGCGACAACGTCGGCATCGCGCTCATGGGCGAGGGCGAGCACATCCGCGAGGGCGACGTGGTGAAGCGCACCGGCCGCATCGTGGAGGTGCCGGTGGGCGAGGGGCTGCTCGGGCGCGTGGTCGACGCGCTGGGCCAGCCGATCGACGGAAAGGGCGCGATCGACGCGAAGGAGCGCCGCCGCGTCGAGGTGAAGGCGCCCGGCATCGTCACCCGCAAGTCGGTGCACGAGCCGCTGCAGACGGGGATCAAGGCGATCGACGCCATGACGCCGATCGGCCGCGGCCAGCGCGAGCTGATCATCGGCGACCGCCAGACCGGCAAGACGGCGATCGCGATCGACACCATCATCAACCAGAAGGGTGGCGACGTCTTCTGCATCTACGTCGCCACCGGGCAGAAGCAGTCGACGGTCGCGCAGGTGGTCGACCGCCTCAATCAGTTCGGCGCGATGGAGTACACCACCATCGTGGCGGCGACGGCGAGCGAGCCCGCGCCGCTGCAGTACATCTCGCCCTACACCGGCTGCGCGATGGGCGAGTGGTTCCGCGACCACGGCAAGCACGCGCTGATCATCTACGACGACCTCTCGAAGCACGCGGTCGCCTATCGCCAGCTCTCGCTGCTGCTGCGGCGGCCGCCCGGGCGCGAGGCGTATCCCGGCGACGTGTTCTACCTGCACTCGCGGCTGCTCGAGCGCGCCGCCAAGATGAAGGACGAGCTCGGCGCCGGCAGCCTGACGGCGCTTCCGATCATCGAGACCCAGGCGGGCGACGTCTCCGCCTACATCCCGACCAACGTGATCTCGATCACAGATGGGCAGATCTTCCTCGAGAGCGATCTGTTCAACTCGGGCGTGCGGCCCGCGGTGAACGTCGGCATCTCGGTGTCGCGCGTGGGCGGCAACGCGCAGACGAAGGCGATGAAGGCGGTGGCCGGTCAGCTCAAGCTGAATCTCGCGCAGTACCGCGAGATGGCGGCCTTCGCGCAGTTCGGCAGCGACCTCGACAAGGCGACGCAGGAGCAGCTCGCCAACGGCGAGCGCCTCACCGAGATCCTGAAGCAGCCGCAGTACAAGCCGATGCCGATGGAGGAGCAGGTGGTCTCGATCTACGCGGCGACGCCCCAGGAGTCGCGCAGCTCCTGGGTGCGCGAGCTCGCGGTCGAGGACATCGGGCGCTACGAGGCGGAGCTGCTCGCCTACCTCCGGAGCCAGCGCGCCGAGATCCTCGCAGCGATCCGGAGCAGCGGGAAGCTCGAGGACGCCACGCGCGCCAAGCTCGACGCGGCGCTCGACGAGTTCGCCAAGATCTTCCAGCCCACCCGGCCCGCGGGCGAGGCGGCGCCGAAGGCCGCGAGCGAGGCCGCCTAGCCGAGCATGCCGAGCCTGAAGGACATCCGGCGCCGGATCACCAGCGTCAGGAAGACGCAGCAGATCACGCGCGCCATGCGCATGGTGTCCGCCGCGAAGCTGCGGCGCGCGCAGGACGCCATCGAGTCGGCGCGACCCTACGCCGACCGCATGCGCGACACCGTGGCCGAGCTCGCGGCGAGCCCGCTCGACGCCGCGCAGCCCCTGCTCACCGCGCGCGACCCGGTCCGCCGCGTCGACTTCCTGGTCGTGACCTCGGACCGCGGGCTCTGCGGCGCGTTCAACATGAACGTGGCGAAGCTCGCCGAGGCGGAGATCGCGGCGCGCGAGGCGAGCGTCGAGAGCGTCGGCCTGCTGCTGGTCGGCACCAAGGGCGCCGACTACTTCCGCCGCCGTCGCAATCGCCAGATCGTGCGCGTCGTCCCCGGGCTCGGGCGGGTCGAGTACGAGCACGCGGTCCGGATCGCCGCCTTCGCCTCGGAGAGATTCCTCTCCGGACAGTGCGACGAGCTGGTGCTGATCCACAGCGTGTTCGTGTCGACGCTCTCGCAACGCCCGCAAAGCGAGCGCCTGCTCCCGTTCGGCGCCCCCACGGCCGCAGCGCCCGCGCCCAAGGCGCCTCTCACCACGGAGCCGACGGCCGATCGGCTCCTCGGGGTGCTGCTGCCGAAGGCGCTGCAGGTGGAGATCTTCCGCGCGCTGCTCGACAACCAGGCGGGCGAGCACGCGGCGCGCATGACGGCGATGGAGAGCGCGACGCGCAACACCGACGAGATGATCGGCGCGCTGAGCCTGCAGTACAACCGAGCGCGCCAGGCCGCTATCACCAAAGAGCTGGTCGAGATCGTGTCGGGCGCCGAGGCGCTCTAGCTTCCAGGAGAACAGCGATGGCCGAATCCAAGGGGCGGGTGATCCAGGTGACGGGTCCGGTGGTGGACGTGGAGTTCCCGCCCGGCCAGCTCCCCGAGATCTACACGGCACTGCGTCTGACCAACGCCGCGATCAGCGACGCGGAGAACAACCTCGTGGTCGAGGTGGCGCAGCACCTCGGCGAGAACACCGTGCGCTGCATCGCGATGGACGGGACCGACGGCCTGCGCCGCGGCCTGCCGGTGACGAACACCGGCGACGTGATCCGCGTCCCGGTGGGACCCGAGACCCTCGGCCGCATCATGAACGTGATCGGCGAGCCGGTGGACGAGCGCGGTCCGATCGGGGCGAAGAAGAGCTCGCCGATCCACCGCCCGCCGCCCGAGTTCGTCGACCAGGCGACCTCGGTGGAGGCGCTCGAGACGGGGATCAAGGTCGTGGACCTGATCGCGCCCTACCCCAAGGGCGGCAAGGTCGGCCTCTTCGGCGGCGCGGGCGTTGGCAAGACCGTCGTGATCCAGGAGCTGATCCACAACATCGCGGCGGAGCACTCGGGCTACGCGGTGTTCGCCGGTGTGGGCGAGCGCACCCGCGAAGGCAACGACATGTGGAACGAGATGACCGAGTCGGGGGTGCTGAAGCAGACCGCGCTCGTCTACGGCCAGATGAACGAGCCGCCCGGAGCGCGGGCGCGCGTCGGGCTCTCAGCGCTCACCGTGGCCGAGTACTTCCGCGACGAGGAGGGGAAGGACGTGCTCCTCTTCATCGACAACATCTTCCGCTTCACCCAGGCGGGCTCGGAGGTGTCGGCGCTGCTCGGCCGCATCCCGTCGGCGGTCGGCTACCAGCCGACGCTGTCGACCGACATGGGCGAGCTGCAGGAGCGGATCACCTCGACCAAGAAGGGGTCGATCACCTCGGTCCAGGCGATCTACGTGCCCGCCGACGACCTGACCGACCCGGCGCCCGCCACCGCCTTCTCCCACCTCGACGCCACCACGGTGCTCGACCGCCAGATCGCCGCGCTCGGCATCTACCCCGCGGTGAGCCCGCTCGAGTCGACGAGCCGCATCCTCGACCCGCAGGTCGTCGGCGAGGAGCACTACCGGGTGGCGCGCGGCGTGCAGCAGGTGCTGCAGAAGTACAAGGACCTGCAGGACATCATCGCGATCCTCGGCATGGAGGAGCTCTCGGAGGAGGACCGCACGACGGTGGCGCGCGCGCGCAAGCTGCAGCGCTTCCTCTCCCAGCCGTTCCACGTCGCGGAGCAGTTCACGGGCTCGAAGGGCGCTTACGTCAAGCTCGCGGACACGGTCCGCGGCTTCACGGAGATCCTCGACGGCAAGCACGACGCGCTGCCCGAGCAGGCCTTCTACATGGTGGGAACCATCGAGGAGGCGATCGAGAAGGCCAAGCGGCTGGCCTAGGAGCTCCGCGTGTCGCTCACCCTCTCCATCGTTACGCCGCACGGGACCGTCTTCGAGGGGCCCGTGGAGAGCGTGGTCGTGCCCGGTAGCGAGGGCGACTTCGGCGTGCTGCCGGGGCACGAGCGCTTCCTCTCGCCGGTGCGGATCGGCGAGCTCGAGGTGCGCGGCCCGAACGGGCGCTGGGCGGCCGTCTCGGACGGCTTCGCGGACGTCGGCCCCGACCGCGTCGTGTTGATGGTCGACTCCTGTGAGTTTGCCGCCGACATCGACACAGCGCGCGCCGAGCGGGCGCGCGCGCGAGCGGAGCGCGAGGTGGAGCAGCTCCGGCAGAGCCAGGAGGAGGAGCAGCGCTTCCAGCTCGCGCAGGCCGCCCTCGAGCGCGCGATCGTCCGGCTGCTGGTGGCGAAGCGCCGTTGAAGCTCAGCCCTCGCCCGCGGCTGCGTCCTTCACCGGCGTGGCCTTGAGCTTGGTGCGGCCGTTCTCGATCACGACCCGGAAGCGGACCTCGCGGCACCGGAAGCGCGCCTGGATCGCCGCGCGCTGCGTCTCGACGAGCTGGTCGAGCCGCTCGCGCGTGAGGCCCTTCACCTCCTCCCCGCACTCGCGGCGCGCCGTGAGGTAGGACTCGAACAGGTCGGCGTCGAGCGTCTCGGCACTGGCCGGCTCGTCCCGCGCGCCGCGATCGCGGTCGTGCAGCCTGGCCTTGAAGATGTGGCGCCGGTAGGTGCCTTCCTCGATCTGGCGCAGCACGGCGTCCCACTGCCGGCGCATGGCGAAGAAGCGCGCGCACAGGTTGTTGAACTTGAAGCGCAGCGACGTGTTCTGGATGCCGGTGTTCGAGTATCGGGCGACGAGCTTGTTGACGTCGCCGCGCAGCATCACCGGCTCGCGCGGCCGGAAGCCCATGAAGTACTGCTCGTACTCGAGCTTGAGCTGCTTCAGCTTGTTGTCGAGGACGACGAGCTCGTCGCCGATCGCGGTCGTGTTCTGGGTGGACTCCGCCACACAGGATCGGATCGGCGCTCCGGAGGGGCGCCTTGAGGCGCGGGCGCGGATAGAATCGGGTCGCCGTGACCGACCGCACCCTGCTCCGCGCCGCCCGGCTCGAGGATCCCGCGTCGGCCGAGTCCGGGCCCGGCGCGCTGCTCATCGAGCGGGGGCGAATCGCCGCCCGTCTGCCGTACGACGCCGCCCCGCCTGCGGACGCGGCCGTCGTCGAGGCGGAGGGCAGCGTCGCCCCCGGGCTGATCGACGTCCACCACCACGGCGATCTCGTCTTCCGCGCGCCGCATGACGCGGTCGACGCGCTGCGGACGGCTTCTGCGTCCCTGGCGCGTCATGGCGTCACGGCCTTCCTGCCCACCACGGTCGCCTGGCCGGCGGCCGAGCTCCGCGATCGCCTGACGCACCTGGTCGAGGCGATCGCCGCCGGGGCCTGGCCCGGGGCCATCCCGCTCGGGTTGCACCTCGAGGGCCCGTGGATCCGCGCCGACGCGGCTGGCGCGCAGCCGGCGGCCGGCATTCGGCCCTACGACCCGGTCGAGGGCCGCGAGCTCTTCGCGCGGAGCGAAGGCGTCATCCGGATGGTGACGCTCGCGCCCGAGCTGCCGGGGTCGCGGGCGCTCGAGGCCGAGCTCGCGCGACGCTCGATCGCGATCGCGGTGGGGCACACGCTTGCCGACGCGACGGCGCTCGACGCCGCCGTGTCGGCCGGAGCCCGCCACGCGACGCACCTCTTCAACGCGATGGGCGCGCTGCACCAGCGCGGGCCGGGCGTGGCGGGGCTCGTGCTCGCCGACGACCGCCTGAGCTGCGACCTGATCGCGGATGGCGCGCACGTCGACCCAGCCTGGGTGAGGGTCGCGGCGCGCGCGAAGGGCGATCGGCTGATCCTGATCAGCGATCGCATCGAGGCGGCCGCCGGCTCCGAGCCGAGCTTCGGCTCGGGGCCGGTGCGGAGCGATGGGATCGCGTGGCGCCTCGCCGATGGGCGTCTCGCCGGAAGCCAGCTATGGCTCGATGACGCAATCCACAACGTGACTGCCTGGCGCGTCATGAATCGACATGACGCAGTCGCGGCGTGCACGCTGCGCCCGGCTCGCCTCCTCGGGCTCGAGGCCGAGCGCGGGACCTTGCGGCCTGGCGCGCGCGCCGACCTCGCCCTCTTCGACCGCGAGGGCCGGCACCACGCCACGTGGGTCGAGGGTCGGCCGGTCCTCGGCTAGAGCGCCGAACCGAGGAGGCCGTCGACGTCGATTGCGCCGGCGGGAACCGCCTGGCCCGCGGCGAGCGTGGGGACCTCGCCGAGCAGGAGGGGCCCGAGCGCGGAGCGCAGGGCGCCCAGGTTGGCGGCATCCGATGCGCTGATCGGCGACGCGCCGTGCGAGATCACGACGCCGGCGACTCGCAGCCCTCGGCTCGCGGCCGCCTCGAGGGTCAGCAGCGAGTGGTTGATCGTGCCCAGCGAAGCGCGCGCCACCACGAGCAGCGGAAGCCCCGTCTCGCGGGCGAGCTCGGCCATCGAGAATCCGTCGCACAGCGGCACCAGGAGACCCCCCGCCCCCTCGACGATCAGGCGCTGGTGGCGCGACGAGAGCTCCGCCAGGGCTGCGCGGATCGCGCCGAGATCGACGGCGCGCCCCTCGTGCGCGGCGGCGACCGAAGGCGCCGCCGGCAGGGCGAAGCGCTGCGGGCACACGGTCTCGAGCGGATCGCGGGCCCCGGCTGCCGCGGCGAGGGCCCGCCCGTCGAGTGGCCCGTCGGTCCCGACGCCGGTCTCGACCGGCTTCATCGCCCCGACGTCGAGGCCCCGCGCGCGCAGCGCCGCCGCGAGCGCGCACGCGACCAGCGTCTTGCCCACGCCGGTGTCGGTGCCAGTGACGAACAGGCCCCGGCTCACCCCGGGGCGAGCTCCTCGGCGACGGCATCGGCCAGTGCGTCGATCTCGGCCTCGGCGTGCGTCGCCATCGGCGTGATCCGCAGCCGCGCGCTGCCCTCCGGGACCGATGGGAAGCGGATCCCCTGCGCGTAGAAGCCGCGCGCGAGCAGGCGCTCGCAGACCGCCATCGTACGCTCGTTGTCTCGCATGCGGACCGGGACGATGTGCGTGCGGCTCGGGGCCGTCGAGACGCCGCGCGCGGCGAGCCGCGCGCGAAGCCGGGCGGCGTTGGCCTGGAGCCGCGCGCGGCGCCACGCCTCGCGGGCGGCGACCTGCAGCGCAGCGCGCGCGGCGGCGACCTGCGGCGGTGCCAGCGCGCACGAGAAGATGAACGGCCGCGCCTTGTTGACGAGCAGCTCGCGGAGCCGCGCCGAGCCGGCGGCAAAGGCGCCGAAGGAGCCGAGCGCCTTGCCGAGCGTGCCGGTCAGGACGTCGACGCCGTCCTCGACGCCGAGCGCCTCGGCCGTTCCGCGGCCGGATGCGCCGAGCGTGCCGGTGCCGTGGGCATCGTCGACCATCACGATCGCGTCGAACGGGCGCGCCGCGGCGAGCAGCTCGCGGAGCGGCGCCACGTCGCCGTCCATGCTGTACACACCGTCGAGCACGAGCAGCACGCGGCGGTGTCGCGGGGCGACCTCGCGCAGCACGTCCTCGAGCGCCCCGGCGTCGCCGTGCGCGAAGACGCGCACCGTCGCCCGCGAGAGCCGGCAGCCGTCGATGATGGACGCGTGGTTCAGCGCGTCCGACACGACGGCGTCACCGGCTTCCACGAGCGCCGGGATCACGCCCAGGTTCGCCATGTAGCCGGTGCCGAATGCGAGCGCCGCCGGGCGGCCGAGGAAGTCCGCGAGCTCCTCCTCGAGCCGCTCGTGCAGCGCGAGGTTTCCGCTGATCAGCCGCGAGCCGCCGGCCGCGCAGCCGAGATCGCGCGCGGCGCGCGCCGAGGCCTCGACCACCTCGGGGTGCGTCGCCAGGTCGAGGTAGTTGCTGCCGGCGAAGAGCAGCACCTCGCGCCCGTCGACCGACATGCGCGGGCCCTGCGCGCCGTCGAGCACGCGCATCCGCCGATGGGTGCCTCGGGCGAGGATCGCGGCGAGCTCCTCGCGTGCGATCGCGTCGACCGCGCTCGTCCGCTCGGGCGGCGGCGCAGCCGGCTGCGCGTGCGGCGCTTCCGCCGTCATGAGGCGCGCGGAGCGGGTCCCCGCACCGGCGCCGCCACGTCGGGCCGCAGGATCTCGCCGTCGCCGCTCCCGAGCCGGAAGCCGCTGCGCTCGTGCTCCGCGCGGTCGTAGAGCGGGTTGCCTTCGACCTCGAAGCCGGCGTCCCGGATCATGCGATAGGTCTCGGCGACCGCGTCGCCCCGCGTCGTCAGATAGCCCTCGACGAAGAGCGAGCTCGCCGGCCACAGCACGAGCGCGCCGAGCGCCCGCAGATGCCCCTCGCGCCCGCCCGCGGCGCGCACTTCGGCGCGCGGGTTCACGAGACGCATCAGCGCGAGCGCGCGCAGACACCGCTCGGGCGTCAGGCTCCCGTCCGACCGCACCGGATTGCCGTCGATCGGCACCAGGAAGTTCACCGGGATGCTCGGCACCTCGAGCTCGCGCAGCGCGAAGGCCACCTCGACCACGTCGTCGCTCGCCTCCCCCATGCCGAGGATCATCCCGCTGCAGGGCTCGATGCCGCAGTGCTTCGCGGCCGCGAGCGTGCGGACGCGATCGCGGTAGGTGTGCGTGCTGCAGATCTCGGGATAGTGTCGCTCGCTGGTGTTGAGGTTGTGGTTCAGCCGGTCGAGACCCGCGTCCGCGAGCAGGCGCGCGTGCTCCTCCTCGAGCAGCCCGCAGGACAGGCAGACCTCGATCGGAAACCGCTGCTTGATCCGCCGCACCAGGGCCGCGAGCTCGCGCGTGCGCTCGAGTGTCGGTCCGCGACCCGAGAGCACCAGGCAGTAGCGCGTCGCGCCGGAGCGCGCGGCGCGCTCGGCCTCGGCCAGGATCTCGGCCTCGCCCTTCATCGGGTACTTGCGGATGCGCGCGGTCGAGTCGCGCGACTGCGAGCAGTAACCGCAGTCCTCGGGACACAGACCGTTCTGCACGTTGTTCAGCACGTGCACCTGCACGCGGCGCCCGAAGTGCCGCTCGCGCGGTGCGAAGGCCGCGTGCAGGAGCGGAAGCAGCGCCGCGTCCTCGCCGTCGAGGATCCAGCGCGCCTCGTCGCGGCTCGGGGGATCGTCGGCGAGGGCGCGCTCGGCCAGTCGGTCGTAGCGGTTGCGATCGGACACGGCTGCCTCCGGCGGCGGAAGCCCCGACGGTCCCCGACGGCGCCGTGGCTGTCAACCTCGAATCACGGCGTGGTCGACAGGTGCTCGGGTTAGACTCGCGCGATGCCGAAGCCCCGCTCCGTCTTCGCGTGCACCGAGTGCGGGGCGCAGGCACCGCGCTGGCTGGGCCGCTGTCCCGAATGCGGAGCCTGGTCGAGCCTGGTCGAGGAGCCGATCGGCGCCGCGCCGCCCGCCCCGACCGCCGGCCGCGTCGCCGCGCTCGGACGCGGACCGCTCGCGCTGCGCGAGGTCGCGCTCGACCGCGTCGGGAGGCTGGAGACCGGGATCGGCGAGTTCGACCGCGTCCTCGGAGGCGGCCTGGTGCCGGGCTCGGTGGCGCTGCTCGGCGGTGAGCCGGGCGTCGGCAAGTCGACGCTCGCGCTCCAGCTCGCGGCCGGGCTCTCCGCCCGCAGTGCGAGCGTCCTCTACGTGAGCGGCGAGGAGAGCCCCGAGCAGATCCGGCTGCGCTTCGAGCGGCTCGCCGGCGCTTCCGACTCTGGCGGCGACCTCTTCGTCGCCGCCGAGACGCTCGTCGAGGAGCTCGCCGAGCCGTGGCGGCGCCTCGCTCCCGCGCTGGTCTTGGTGGACTCGATCCAGACGCTGCGCAGCGCGCGCGTGGAGTCGGCCGCGGGCTCGGTCGCCCAGGTGCGCGAGTGCGCCGCCGAGCTGGCGGCCGCGGCGCGCGCGTCGGGGGCTGCGCTCATCCTGATCGGGCACGTCACGAAGGAGGGGACGCTCGCGGGCCCGCGCGTGCTCGAGCACCTGGTCGACGTCGTGCTCGCCTTCGAGGGCGACCGCGGTCACGCGCACCGCGTGCTGCGCGCGCTGAAGAACCGCCACGGCTCGACGCAGGAGGTCGGCGTCTTCGCCATGGGCGAGGGCGGCCTCGCACCGGTTCCCAATCCGAGCGAGCTCTTCCTGGCGGAGCGGCGCGCCGGCGCGCCGGGCTCGTGCGTGGTGCCGCTGCTCGAGGGCACCCGCCCGCTGCTGCTCGAGGTGCAGGCCCTGGTCGCGCCGGCGGGCTACGGCACGGCGCGCCGCACCGCGATCGGGTTCGACGATGCGCGCCTCGCGCTGCTGCTCGCCGTGCTGGCGCGGCGCGGCGGCCTCGAGGTGCTCGGCCTCGACGTGTACCTGAACGTCACCGGCGGCGTGCGGGTCGGCGAGCCGGCCGCGGATCTGGCGGTCGTGCTCGCCCTCGCGTCGAGCCACCTCGACCTCGCGCTGCCGCCCGACGCGGCGGCGATCGGCGAGGTCGGACTCGGCGGCGAGATCCGCCGGGTCGCGCGCCTCGAGCCCCGCATCCGCGAGGCCGCTCGCCTCGGCTTCCGCCGCGTGCTGGTGCCCGAGAGCGCGCACGCGGCGCCGTCGGGAGCGACGCCGATTCCGGTCGCCGACGTCACGGCCGCGGTCGCCTGGCTGCGCGCCGAGGGAAGCCGGCCGCGCGCCGGCGCGCGGGTCGATGCGTGATTCTCCTTTCGCGGCGCGCGTTTCCGCTCGTTCACCGCTTTGACAGCACACACCCTCGTGGCTAGCCTCGGCGCGATGGCGGGACCTCGCTTCGCCGGCGCGCTCGAACGCATCGCGGAGCCGCTCGAGCTGGTCGAGCGCGCCATGCGCGAGCAGCTCGCGAGCGAGAGCGACGTGATCGCCGCCGTCGGCGACCACGTGCTCTCGTCGGGCGGCAAGCGCGTGCGGCCGGCGCTCCTGCTGCTCGCCGCCGAGCTCTGCGGCTACACGGGACCGCGGCGGGTGCAAGTGGCCGCTGCGGTCGAGCTGCTGCACACCGCCACGCTGCTGCACGACGACGTGGTCGACCTCTCGCCGCTCCGGCGCGGCCAGCCCTCCGCGATGGCGCTGTGGGGCAACCGGCGCGCGGTGCTGGCGGGCGACTTCTTCTACGCGCGGGCCTCGTCGATGATCGTCGAGGACGGCGACCTAGAGGTGCTCTGGGTCTTCTCGAACACGATCCGCCTGATGGCGGAGGGCGAGATCCTGCAGCTCCAGCGCAGCTTCGATCCGAGCGTCACCGAGGCGCAGTACTACGCCGTCATCGACCGCAAGAGCGCCGCGCTGCTCGCGGCGGCCTGCGAGGCCGGCGCGATCCTCGGCGGCGTGACCCGCGCCGAGAGGCGCCGGGTCGCGGAGTTCGGTCACGAGCTCGGGCTCGCCTTCCAGATCCGCGACGATGCGCTCGACTACGAGGCGGGTGCCGACGTGCTCGGCAAGCCGCCCTACACCGATCTGCGCGAGGGCAAGGTGACGCTCCCGCTCCTGCTCGCGCTGAAGCGCTGCCGCCCGGCCGAGCGCGAGGTGATCGCGACGGTGCTGAAGGGTGCGGCGCGCCGCGGGCTCGGAGGCGCCGACGAGGCGGGCGCGGACGAGACCGAGCTCGCGGCGGCGCTCGACGTCGTGGAGCGCCACCGCGGCGTCGCAGACTCGATCCGGCGGGCCGAGGAGCACATCGCGCGCGCGCGCGCCGCGATTGCCCCCTTCCCCGACGGGGAGTCGAAGCGCGCGCTGTTGGCTGCCGCAGATTTCGCGGTCGCACGCGACCGCTGACGTCCGTTTGCTTCTCACCCCGCGGTCCCGCGGGAGATCGAGATGAACCGCAGAGCCCTGGTCGCGCTCGCGATCGGGATTGCGCTGGCAAGCGGCGCCGTGGCGCGTGCCGCGGACGCCGCCGGATCGAGCAGCGCGAAGCCGGCTGCCGTGAACGTGAACACCGCCACCCTGCAGGAGCTGGAGGCGCTGCCGGGGATCGGTGAGGCCCGCGCGCAGGCGATCCTCGACGCGCGCAAGCAGCGGGGCGGCTTCAAGAGCGTGGACGAACTCGTGGACGTGCGCGGGATCGGCCCGAAGAACCTCGAGAAGCTGCGCCCGTACCTGCACGTGTCGGGCAAGGCGGGCGGGCTGTCCGAGTAGAGCGCCTCGGTGCCGGGAGCCGCGGCTCCCGGCACCGAGCTTCTGACTTCGCTCGGCTTCGCCTCGCTGCGCGCGCCCAACCCGATTCCTTCGCTCGCCCACGGCTCACTGCGCGCCGCCTTCGGCGGCTTGCGCAGGCGCTGGCCCCAGACGGCTGCGTTGCGTCGGAGTCGGAGGCTCGGGCTAATCTCCCGCGCCGTGGTTCGAGTGCTCGCGGTCGCCTGCACCCTCGTCCTGGCGACACAAGCCGCCGCGGAGACGCCGGCCCGCCGCATCGTGTCGATGAACCCCTCGCTGACGCGCATCCTGGTCGCGCTCGGCGCCCGGGACGCGCTGGTGGGCGTCGACGACTTCTCGGCGCGCCAGGAGCCGGGCGTGGCGTTGCTGCCCCGGGTCGGCGGTCTCTACGACCCGAGCCTGGAGGCGGTGGTCGCGCTCGAGCCCGACCTCGTGGTGCTCGTCCCGAGCCGCGAGCAGCGCGACTTCCGCGCGCGGCTCGAGGCGCTCCGGGTTCCGGTCCTCGCGCTCGACCCGGTCGGCTTCGAGCAGGTGCTCGACTCCATCCGCGCGCTCGGCGCGCGTACGGGCCACGAGGCCGAGGCGCGCGCGCGCGTCGACGCGATCACACGCGCGCGCGATGCGGTGCGCCGTGCCACCGCCGGCAAGCCGCGGCCGCGCGCCGTCTTCGTGCTTACCCGGGACCCGCTCTTCGTGGTCGGGCGCGGCAGCTTCCTCGACGAGATGATGGGGATCGCCGGGGCCGAGAACCTGGGCGCGGCGCTGGCGGAGGCCTGGCCGCGCGCGTCGCTCGAGTGGCTGATCGCCGCGGCGCCCGAGGTGATCCTCGACAGCGACTCGGATCCGCTGCCGGCGCGCGAGTACTGGTCGCGCTTCCCGTCGCTGCCTGCCGTGGCGGCGGGCAGCGTCGTCGCCATGCCCGCGGGCGACGTCACCCTCCCCGGCCCGGACCTCGACCACGCGCTCGTGACGCTCGCTCGCGCGCTGCACCCCGACGCCCTGCCGCCCGACTCGGCCCCGTGACCGCGCTGCGCCCCGCCCGACTCGTCCTGGTGTTGGTCGCGCTCACCGGAGTGCTGCTGGCGGCGGCCGCGCTCGGCCTCCTGGTGGGCCCGAGCGGGCTCGGCGCCGGCGGGGCGCTGCATGCGCTCCTGGACCCGCAGGTCGGCGGCGCGGCCGGCGACATCGTGCGCGGCGTCCGGCTACCGCGCGTCTTGGCGGCGCTCGAGGTGGGCGCGTGCCTCGCGGTGGCCGGCGTCTTGTTCCAGGCGCTGCTCCGCAACCCGCTCGCGGACCCGTTCGTGCTCGGCATCTCGGGCGGCGCCGCGCTTGGCGGCGTCGCGATGCTCGCCCTCGGCGGGGCGCTCGGACTGGGCTACGGCGCGGTGCCGGTCGCGGCCTTCGCCGGCGCGCTCGCCGCGACCGGCCTGCTCTTCGCGGCGGCGGGTCTGCGCGGGCGGCTCTCCTCGACCACGCTGCTGCTGACCGGCGTCGTCTTCAACGCGATCGCCTCGGCCGCGATCGTCTTCCTCGCCTCGCTCGGGGGCATGACCGAGGGGACGCAGATCTTCCTCTGGCTGATCGGGAGCCTCGCCTCCGCGCGCGGCGAGCTGCTCGGCTGGGTGGCGCTGCTGCTGGGCCTCGGCCTTGCCTGCGCGCTGCCGTGGGCGCGCGCGCTCAACCTGCTCGCGCTCGGCGAGGAGTCGGCGGAGCAGCTCGGCGTGGCGGTCGAGCCCGCAAAGCGGGTCCTCCTGCTCTCGACGGCGCTGATGGTCGGCGCGGCGGTCTCGGTGTCGGGTCTCATCGGCTTCGTGGGCCTGATCGTGCCGCACGCGCTGCGGCTGGTGCTCGGACCCGATCACCGGCTGCTCGTCCCAGCCGCCGCGCTGGCGGGCGCCGCCTTCCTCGCCCTCTGCGACACGGCGGCGCGTACGGTGCTGCCCGGCCGCGAGGTTCCGGTCGGCGCGATCACCGCGCTGGCGGGTGGCCCTCTCTTCCTCCTGCTGCTGCGCCGCCAGGCGCGGCGGGGCGGACTTCCGTGAGCGAGCTCCTGGCGCTGCGCGGGGTCGCGATCGAGCTCGGCGGCCGGCGCGTGCTCGACGGCGTCGACCTCGCGGTGGGCGGCGGAGAGGTGGTGGGGCTGCTCGGGCGCAACGGGGCGGGCAAGACGACGCTGCTCCGGATGGCGAGCGGCCTCTTGCGGCCGGCCGCGGGCCACGTCGAGATCGACGGTCGCGACGCGCACGGCCTCGGACGCCGCGCCCGTGCGCGCACCGTCGCGCTGGTGCCGCAGGACACGAGCGTCGGCTTTCCGTTCTCGGTGGCCGAGGTGGTCCTGATGGGCCGCACGCCGCACCTCGGCTGGCTCGGCTTCGAGGGCGCGCACGATCTCGAGGTCGCGCGCGCGGCCATGGAGCGCCTCGGCATCGAGGCGCTCGCCGAGCGCTCGGTGCTCGAGGTCTCGGGCGGCGAGCGCCAGCTCGCGATCGTCGCGCGCGCGCTGGCGCAGGAGCCGCGCCTGCTGCTGCTCGACGAGCCCACCGCCTTCCTCGACGTGCGGCATCGCATCGAGGTGCTCTCGCACGTGCGCGCGTTCGCGGCGGGGGGCGGCGGCGCGCTGGTGGTGTCGCACGACCTCGCCCTCGCGGCGCGCTTCTGCGATCGACTCGTGCTGCTCGGCGGCGGCCGCGTGCTCGCCGCCGGAACCCCGGCGGAGGTGCTGGTGCCGTCCCGCCTGCGCGAGGCCTTCGGCATCGACGCGGCCGTGCTCGACGGGCCGGACGGGCAGCCCGTGGTCGTCCCGCGCGCACTTGCCTAGGCTCGCCGCTCCCCAGCCGCGAGGTGCCCCATGGCGAATCGAACGATCGCGCGTGTCCTCGCCCGCGAGATCCTCGACTCGCGGGGCAATCCGACGGTCGAGGTCGAGCTCGGCACGTCCGACGGCCATCTCGGGCGCGCCGCCGTGCCGTCGGGCGCGTCGACCGGATCGCGTGAGGCGCTCGAGCTGCGCGACGGCGACCCCCGCCGCTACCGGGGCAAGGGCGTGCGGCGGGCGGTGGAACACGTGAACGGCGAGATCGCGCAGACCGTCCGCGGCATGCCGCTCGGCGGGCTCGACGAGCAGGCCGCGCTCGACGGCGCGCTGGTCGCGCTCGACGGGACGGACTCGAAGTCGCGGCTCGGCGCGAACGCGGTGCTCGGCGTCTCGCTGGCCGCCGCCCATGCCGCAGCCGCCTCGGAGGGCACGCCCTTGTACCGCTTCCTCGGCGGCGACGACGCGTGCCTCCTGCCCACGCCGATGATGAACGTGCTGAACGGCGGCGCGCACGCCGACAACAACGTCGATTTTCAGGAGTTCATGATCTTCCCGGTGGGCGCGCCCTCGTTCGCGGAGGGGCTGCGCTGGGGGTCCGAGATCTTCCACGTGCTCGCGTCGGTGCTTCACGAGAAGGGCTACTCCACTTCGGTCGGCGACGAGGGCGGCTTCGCCCCCAACCTCGCGAGCAACCGCGAGGCGATCGAGCTGGTGCTCGCGGCGATCGAGAAGGCCGGCTACCGCCCGGGCGAGCAGGTCGCGATCGCGCTCGACCCGGCCGCTTCGGAGTTCCACCGCGACGGCCGCTATCACATCGAGAGCGAGCGCAAGGTGCTCGACGCCGCGGAGATGATCGCGTTCTGGGAGGAGTGGCTCGGCCGCTATCCGATCCTGTCGATCGAGGACGGCCTCGGCGAGGGAGACTGGGGGGGCTGGGGCCAGCTCACCGCGCGGCTCGGCGGCCGGGTGCAGCTCGTCGGCGACGACATCTTCGTCACCAACCCGGAGATCCTCCGGAAGGGCATCGAGCAGCGGGTGGCGAACGCGATCCTCGTCAAGCTGAACCAGATCGGCACGCTCAGCGAGACGCTCGAGACGATCCGCATCGCGCGCGACGCCGGCTACGCCGTGGTGATCTCGCACCGCTCGGGCGAGACCGAGGACACCACGATCGCGGACCTGGCCGTGGCGACGGGCGCCGGGCTGCTCAAGACCGGGTCGCTGTCGCGAACCGATCGCGTGTGCAAGTACAACCAGCTGCTCCGCATCGAGGCGGAGCTCGGAAGCCGCGCCCGCTACGCCGGCCGCAGCCGGATCGCCGGGGCGCGGGCATGATCGCGCCGGCCGGGCGGCTCCGGCGTGCGCCGCACGCGCTCCGGATCGCCGCATGGGCCGGCCTCGTCGCCTTGGCGCTACCCGCCCTGGCCGCCATCCCGTCGGCCCAGAAGGTGCGCCGGGCGGTGGCGTCGGCCAACGCTTCGGCGAAGCGCACGCAGCCGCTCCTGCTCGAGGTGGCGCTGGTCTCGGAGACCGGCGAGGTGGCCGCCACCGGGCAGGGACGCCTCGATCCGGCGGGGACCTCGCGGCTCGACCTCAAGCTCGCCGACGGGCGCACCGAGGCGCACGAGCGGACCGGATCGAGCTACCGCGCCCTCCGCGACGGCGCTCCGGTCGAGCGCGTGCTCGAGCTGCTGCCGCCGACGCGCCTGCTCCAGGCACCCACGGACGAGGCGCTGCAGGCGGCGCTGATCGACCTCGGCGCCAACGGGGACGTCGTCGAGCTCGGCATCGAGGGCGGACGGGACTGCTGGGTGCTCGGGGGCCGCGACCCCGGCCCGTTTGAGGCCAACGCGCGCGCGGCGCTGTGGGTCGATCTCGAGTCGAGGCAGCCCGTCCGCATCGACGAGGCCGCGCGCAGCGGAGAGGCAAGCGCGGTGCACTTCCGCCTGGGCCCGAGCGCCGTGCAGGACGGCGTGCGCTTCCCGACCTGGATCGACGTCGAGGCGGCGGGCTGGCCGCACTGGCGCATGCAGATCCGGCACGTCTCCCCGGCTGCAGGCGGGCCGGGGCACACGCCGTAGCAGGCATCCGGCAGCTCGTCATCTTGGGGAGAGCCGAGCGCCCGGCGCCCTGACCGTTGGCGCGCGGTTGCGGCATCTTCTCCGGGCCACTCGTGGGGGAGCCCGACACTGCGTTCGGTGGAAGAAACGCGCCCTCGCAAGGGCCTCTCGGTTCCGGTCGTGACCGTCCTCGACGAAGACGGAGAGCTCGTCGAGGAGGATCAGCGGGCGCTCGTCCGCTACGTGATCCAGGACGGCTACGGCGCGGACGTCGTCTTCGCGGTCGGCACGACCGGCGAATGGGACCACATCTCCAACCAGACGCGACAGCGCGTCATCCAGCTCTGCTCCGAGGAGGTCGCGAAGCAGAACGCGCAGCTCGCAGGCCGCACCCCGCGCGACGTCGAGATGTGGGCAGGGGTCACGGCGCAGAGCCCGGAGGAGACGCTCGAGAACCTCGACCTCGCGATCGCTTGCGGAGCCGACGCCGCCGTGCTGGCGCCGCTCTCGATCGAGGGGATCGACGACCCCGTGCGCTTCGTCGCGCGCGAGGTGGCCGACCTGCTCGACGCGCGCACCCGGCGGATCCCCATCTACCTGTACGACAACGCGGACATTGCGATCGATCCCAAGGTGCCGCACATCCGCACGCGCCAGGTGAAGGCGCTCTCGCGGCTCGACTTCGTGCGCGGGATCAAGGTCTCGGCGCCGCGGCGCGTGCTCGGCCACTACACCAAGGCCGCCGCGAGCTTCAACGAGCGCGGCGAGTTCGCCATCTACGTCGGCGACGCCATGCTGATCTTCGACCTGTTCCGCCCGCGCCGCGGTCCGTGGGGCACGCTGGTCGAGCACTGGAACCGCTGGCGCCTGCAGGGCGAGCTGCCCGCCGGCGTGGTCGCCGGTCCCGCCAACGCGATGCCGCGCGAGTGGGCGCGCGCGTGGCAGGTGTGCCGCGCCGGCGATCTCGAGCGCATGCGCGAGGTCGAGGAGGTGCTGGCGTCGTTCCGCGAGGGCACGCGCTCGACCAGCGGCCGCCGCACCATCGCGTGCCTGAAGCGCGCGCTGCGCCTCCTGGGTGTCATCGGCAGTGACGCGGTCGCCACCGGCACGCCCTACCTGACCCGCCCCGACCTCGATCGCTTCGACGAGGTCTTCGCGGAGGTGCGCGCGCTCGCCGCCGCGCGCATCCGCGCGCCGTGGGTCAGCGTCTCCGAATCGGCCGGTGCCGTCGCCGTCGAGCGCGAGGGCCGGAGACTGGCGTGAGCGAGCGCCTCGACCTGGTCGGCATCGGCAGCATGGTCGTGGATCGCCTGCACCGCGTGGCGCGCATCGTCGGCCCCGACGAGAAGGGGGCGCTGCGCCGGCTCTCGGGCGGTGCAGCGGTGCATAGCTTCATCGGCGGTGTGCTGCTGAACCAGCTCGGCTGGGCGAGCGCGCTCGGGCTGCGCACCGGAATCTTCGGCAAGCAGGCCGACGACGAGCCCGGCCGCGTCCTGCGCGCCGCGATGGATCGCGCGGGCATCGAGCACCACCTGGTGCTCGACGGCGCCGCGAGCTCGGTGGCGGAGATCTTCATCGACCCGTCCGGCGAGCGCGCGATCTACTTCGATCCTGCCGCCAGCGCCGAGACCACGGCCGAGCACGTGCGCGAGCACCACGCGGAGTTCCTGCGGCGCGGCGCGCGCCTCTCGACCGAGGTGCACCAGGTGCCGCTCGCCGCGGTGCGCGAGGCGCTGCGGCTGGCGCGCGAGGCGGGCATCGAGACGGTGGTCGACCTCGACGTGCCGCCGTCCGACGCCGTGCCCGCTCTCGGCGATGCCCAGGCGCTGCGCGACGTGCTCGAGCGCGCGGACCTGCTGAAGCCGTCGAAGCGCGCGGCGCGCGAGCTCGAGGGAGCCGCGGCTGCTGTCGACGCGCTCGAGCTGGCCCAGCGGCTGCGCAAGCGCTTCGGCAACCGCGCCGTCGTGGTCACCGACTCCGCGTCGGGCTGCGCCGTCGCTGCCGAGGGCTTCGAGGGCCGCGTGCCGGCGCCGCGCGTCACCGCGCTGGATGGGACCGGCGCCGGCGACGCGTTCCTCGGCGGGCTCCTGGCGGGCCTCCACCAGGGCCTCGAGTGGCCCGATGCGGCGCGGCTCGGCAACGCGTGTGGCGCGGCCTGCGTCGAGCGGCTCGGTGCCTTCCCGTCCGACGCCGCGTGGGCGCGCGCCCGTGCGCTCGAGCTCTACGATGGCCAGGCGCCGTTCCGCCCCGCCGCGGCGCCGCCCGATCCCACGCTCGGCGAGATCGCGGCGGCCTTCCGCATCGCGGTCGAGGAGCTCGCCGCCCTGCGCGACCGCCTCGACCCGAACGCGTACCGCGCCGCGCTCGCGCTGATCCGGGACTCCGAGGCGGGCGGCGGGCGCGTCCACGTGACGGGCGTCGGCAAGCCCGAGCACCTCGCGCGCTACGGCGCCTCGCTGCTGTCGTCGACGGGCACGCCGGCCGCCTTCCTGCACGCGACCGAGTGCGTGCACGGCAGCGCCGGCCAGGTCGTGACCGGCGACGTGGTGATCGCGATCAGCAACAGCGGCCGCACCGAGGAGCTCCTGGCCGCGCTCTCGGCGGTGCGCGCCATGGGCGCCCGGCTGATCGGCATCACCGGTGATCTCGGCTCGCCGCTGGCGCGCGCGTGCGACGTCGCACTCGATGCGGGCGTGGCTCGCGAGGGCGGCGGCCTCGGGCTCGCGCCGCGGGCCAGCATCGCCGCCGAGCTGCTCGTCCTCGCCGCGCTCTCGACGGGGCTCGAGCTGGCGCGTGGCTTCTCGCGGGCCGAGTACCACGCGCGACATCCGGCCGGGCGCCTCGGCGAGCTGTCGAAGTCCTAGGAGGCGAGCGGCCGCTCGGCGAGCACCAGATACTGCGCACCCAGCGGAACCCGCTCGAGTGCGCGCTCGAGCGGTCGCAACCGCGCGAGCGGCGCCGGGAAGTAGAAGAGGAAGCGCGTCGCCAGGAGCTGCAATCCCGTGGCGCAGAGAGCGGAGCGCGCTGCAGGCGCCGCGATCGGATTTGCGTCGCGATCGAACGCGATGCGCGCCATCACCAGGCGGGTCCCGGGGTTCCACGGGTTGTTCTCGAAGAGCGCCACCGCGCCACCGCGTCGCGTCGCGGAGGCGAGGGCCGCGAAGAGGGTCGCGCGCTCTCGGGGCGGGACGTGGTGCACGACGCCGTTCAGGTGCACGAGGTCGGCTGGCGGAGCGGGTGGCTCGAAGCCGTCGAGGCGCGAGAAGCGGACGCGCGGCCCGGCGTGGTCGCGAACGGCTCGCTCGATGCAGCGCTCCGACGGATCGACGCCGATCACCTCGGCGCGCGGGAAGCAATCGGCCAGCAGCGCGGTGACATCGCCGATCCCGCACCCGTAGTCGAGCACGCAGCGCGGCTCCGCGCGCCCCGCCGCGGTCCAGACCCGACGCAGCGCCGCGAGCCGCCCGAGCGCGAAGTACTGCTTCCCCTCGCCGGACAGACGCAGTCCCCGGTCCAGCTCCGCCTCGTAGTCGGCGGCGTGGGAATCGAAGGCGCGCCGCGCGTCGCCGGCCATCCGCTCTCCTCCCGGAGCTCGACTTCCCGGGGAACCCAACCAGAAGTAGCATCGCGGGCCCCGATCCGAACCCGGGTGCTGGAGCGTCCCTGGTGAGCGCAGCAGGCGGAGCCGAAGCCCACGCGAGCGACGCGCCGGACGCCGGTCGGCCGCTGCTGTCGGTGCTCATCCCGGTCTACAACGAGCGCCGTACGCTGCCGACCCTGCTCGAGCAGGTGCGCGCGATCGCGATCGACAAGGAGATCATCGCGGTCGACGACGGCTCCACCGACGGCACGCGCGAGTACCTGCGCGAGCAGGCCGGCCGCCGCGCGGATCCGCGCTTCCGCGCGCTCTTCCACGACGAGAACCGCGGCAAGAGCGCCGCCCTGCGCACCGCGATCGCCGCCGCCCGCGGGCGCATCCTGCTGATCCAGGACGCCGATCTCGAGTACGACCCGGCCGACTACCCGAAGCTGATCGAGCCGATCCTCTCGGGCGACGCCGACGTGGTGTACGGCTCGCGCTTCCTCGGCACGCCGCGGCGGGTGCTGCTCTTCTGGCACGCGCTCGGCAACCGGCTGCTCACCAACTTCTGCAACCTGTTCACCAACCTGAACCTCACCGACGTCGAGACCTGCTACAAGGCCTTCCGCAGCGAGATCCTGAAGCGCATCCCGCTCACCGCGGAGCGATTCGGCTTCGAGGTGGAGGTGACGGTCAAGATCGCCCAGCTCGGCTGCCGGGTCTACGAAGTTCCGGTGTCGTACCGCGGGCGCGAGTACTGGGAAGGCAAGAAGATCGGCTGGCGTGACGGCGTGCACGCGCTGTGGCTGGTGCTCCGCCACGCGCTGGCTCCCTCCGACACCGGCCTGGCGACGCTTCGGCGCGTCGACAGCCTGCGCCGCTACAACCGGCTCCTGTGGGAGCGCATGCGCCCGTCGACGCACGGGCGGATCCTCGAGGTGGGCTCCGGCACCGGCGGCATGAGCCGCCACCTGCTCTCGGCCGGCGAGCTGGTCGTGAGCGATCCGCGTCCGGAGTACCGCGAGCTCCTGGCGCGGCTCTTCGCGAGCTACCCGGACGTCCGCGTCGAGAGCTTCGCGCTGGGAGGGCCAATGCCCGCCGCTCTCGCGGGCGAACGCTTCGACACGATCGTGTGCTCGAACGTGCTCGAGCACGTCGAGGACGACATCGGCGCGCTCCAGCAGCTCCACG
>Ga0335071_10001656_pt1 | contig 23991 bp, 24 predicted proteins | sample Lox_Sample_15_FD_206724 | JGI IMG/M metagenome (GOLD analysis project Ga0335071, IMG submission 206724) | Soil microbial communities from Loxahatchee National Wildlife Refuge, Florida, United States - Lox_Sample_1.5 | ecosystem: Environmental > Terrestrial > Soil > Wetlands | place: USA... | reverse complement strand
GCTTGCACACCACGGTCAGCACGCCGGCGAAATGGGTCGGGCGCGGGCCGCCCTCGAGTTCGGCGGCCAGCGGGCCGGGCTGCACGGTGGTGCGCAGACCGTTCGGGTACATCACCGCGGCGGTCGGCGCGAAGACGATCTCGACGCCTTCGCCGCGCAGCAGCGCCAGGTCGTCGCCGAGGGTCCGGGGGTACGCGTCGAGGTCTTCGCCCGCCCCGAATTGCAGGGGGTTGACGAAGATCGAGACCACGACCACCGAGCCGGGGACGCGCTTGGCGGCGCGCACCAGCGCCAGGTGCCCCTCGTGCAGGGCGCCCATGGTGGGCACCAGCGTCACCCGGCGGCCGGTGTGGCGCAGCGCGCGGCTGACGTCGGCGACGTCGCGCGGCGACGAGTATCGGTTGAGTTCGCCCGGTTTGAAGACCGGCTTCCGCGGGGCCGTCATCGCGCCAGCACCTCGACGACGTCGTCGGGGGCGTGCGCGCGCCGGGCGGTCCGCAGGGCGTTGACGCGGTAGGCCCGGGCCAGCTCCGGATCGACCTCGGCGAGCGCGGCCAGATGCTCCGCGACCGCGGCCGCATCCCCACGGGCGACCGGCCCGGTGAGCGCGGCCTGGCCGCGCTGCAGCGTGTTCTCCAGCGCCGCGCGGGCCAGCGGCCCGACGATGCGTTCGGCGAGCCCGCCCGGCTGGTCATCGACGGTTTGTTGCCCGAGCAGTTCGCTGCCGCGCAGCGCGGCCCGCAACGCCTCGAGCGCGTCGGCGAGGACCGTCACGATGTGGTTGCCCGCATGCGCCAGCGCGGCGTGATACAGGACGCGGGCGTCCTCGCGGACGCAGAACGGCTCCCCGCCCATCTCGAGGACCAGCGACTGCCCGATCGCATACCCGACGTCGTCGGCCGCGGTGATCGCGAAACAGGTGTCGGGCAGCCGGCTGATGTCCTCGTCGGAGCCGGTGAACGTCATCGCCGGGTGCATCGCCAGTGGTATGCAGCCGTCGCGGGCCAGCGGCGCGAGGACACCGACGCCGTTGGCTCCGGACGTGTGGGCCACTATCGTGCCCGGCCGCACGGCCGAGGTCGCCGCCAGCCCGGACACCAGGCCGGCGAGCTCGCTGTCGGGTACCGCCAACAGCAGCAGCTCGGCGTTGGCGGCCACATCGGGCGGCGACACCACCGGCGTATCGGGCAACCGGCGCTGCGCCCGCTGCCGCGACGCGCGCGACACGCCGCTGCACGCCACCACGACGTGGTCGGCGCGCTCGAGCGCGACACCGAGCGCGGAGCCCACCCGGCCGGCCGAAATGATTCCCACCTTGAGCCTGGCCGGGCGCAGTCCGTCGAACTGCCCCATCGCAGACGACCTCACAGCTTTCTTTGGTTCGTTCCGGTCCACTGCTCGGGTACCGGACGGTCACTAGAACTTTAGTCGATCCTCAGGCCGAGCCCAATGTAAGGCCGATGTGAGGAAGCTCCCAGCTCAGCCGTCACGCCGACGGCGCCGGCCCCCGCCGGACGGCTGGACCTGCAGCCGCGCCAACAGGTCGGCCACCGACTGACCACCGCTCGGCGGCTCATCCTCCGAGCCATCCGGCGCCTGCTCCACCGGATCCGCGCCGCGATGCCGCGGGGCCGGCTCCGCCGCCGGCGGCGGGGCCATCTGCGGTGGCGGCGGCGCGGCGGGGGACGGCGGGACCGGGTGCGGGGGCGGCGGCGCGGCGGCGGCCGCCGCGCTCGGGGGAGGCGGCGCGGGCTCGCCCGGGCCCTCGAAGCTGCGCACGCCGGAGTCGCGATACTCGGCCGAATGGCGCGCCCGCGCCCGGCGACCGGATTCGCCGGAGGGCGGCGGCTGCGGGTGCTCGAAGGGCGAGCCGTCGAGGGGTTCCTCGGAGCCGTAGTGCCGGGCGCGCCGCCCCGCCGGCTCGGCATCCGGCGCGCCGGCCCAGTTGCTGCCCGGCGCCCCCGGGGGCATCCACTGCGCGTCGGCGCCGGCCGGCTGCCAATCCCGCTGCGGCCGCGGTTCCGGCGGCGGTGGCGGCTGGTGCCGGGGTTCGAATCGCGGCTCGGCCTCCGGCGGCGCGGTCATAAACGGGGGCTCCTGGGAGACCACGTACCGGGCCTCCGGCGGGACGTCGTACTGGCCGCGAACGGGCTCGCGCGGGGGCGGCGGCTGCCGGGGCGGCAGCAGCGGCTCCTCGGGCACGTCGATGATCGCGGCCTCGTCGGCGCGGCTGTCGCCTTGGCCGGCCGGGTTGTCCCGCGTGACCGATGTCACCCGATCGCTGGACACCCAGTCCGGGTTGCTCTCGCCATTGCGGTCCCAGTCGCTGTACGCGCGCGTGCGCGGCGCCTCCGTTTCGACCGTCTCCAGCGCCGGGTGGTGCTGCAGGTCGGTGTCGAACAGGATCTCCAGGCTGGTTCTCAGCGCGCTCAGCTCGGCGCGCAGCGACGCGAGGTCATCGGCGGCCTGGGCACGCAACTCGATGGCCAGCTCGCGGCGCAGCTGGGACTCCACGGTCAGCTCGTACTCGCGGCGGGCCGAGATCTCCCGATCCAGCTGCAGGTCGTAGACCAGCTTGAGGTCGCGGACACGGGACTGGTCCGCGTCGCTTTGACGGCGATAGAGCACCGAAACGAACGCGCCGGCGACTGCGGCCCACAGCGCCAGGATTACCGCGAGCTTGAGGAGTTCCACCCGATTGGTGAAGACCAGTGCGGAACTGGCCCCGATCGCGAGGACCAGCAACGCCGTCAAGAGCACCCACCCCGGCCTGCGGCCGCCGCGCCGGACCCGGGCGCCGCGGGACAGAACGGTCATGGCCTGACTGTACCTGCGCGAGTTCACTCCGCGTGTCGCGCGACTCCGGCGATTCTCGCCCGGGTCATCGCGGGCCTCTCGGCGCGCTACGTTTCCGCGCCCTCGCCATGGTCGGTCGGATCCTGCGGAGACTTGCAGCAATGCTGCAGCCACAGCGCGGCGGCGACCAACGCCAGCGCGCTGACGGCGGCGACCACGGTCCCGGTGGTGTCGTCGGCGGCGACGCGCAGCCACGACCGCCGCGGGAATAAGTACACCAACACGCCGATCCACCAACCCAGCACCAGCGCGCCCACCCAGGCGGACGCCTTGGCCACCGTCACGCTGCGCGCCACCGCCAGCGGGTGCAGCCAGCCGGGCCCGGTCCCGATTTCGCCGTCGTTGATCTTCGCCCGCACGTAGCGCGCCCACAGCGCCTCCGCGATGGCCACGGCGAGCAACGACAGGCCGGTCCACACGGTGATGGGGGGAAACCACCGGTAGAGGCTGATCACCAGCAGGTAGCCCAGCACCGCAGCGCCGACCACCGCGGCCGTCAGATCACGCTTCCTGGTCGGTCCCATCAGCCCTGCCGTCCCTTGAGCTCCAGCCTCAGCCCCGAGAGCCGGACTCCTTCGCGGTCGGCGGGCTCGAGCTCGGCCAGCAGCTGCGCGACCGGACGCGGCCCTTCCGCCACCGTCAGCTCGGCGTCCGGCTCGATGGCCAGCCACGGCACCAGCACGAAGGCCCGCAGGTGGGCCAGCGGGTGCGGCAGCGTCAGGTTGGGCTCGCGCGCGATCACCTCGGTTTGGCCGTAGCAGGCGATCAGGTCGACGTCGAGGCTGCGCGGGCCCCAGCGCTCGCCGCGCACCCGGCCGGCGGCCCGCTCGAACTCCTGCGCCCGGCGCAGCCAGGCCTGTCCGTCGCACGCCGGGTCCTCGGCGATGAGCACCGCGTTGAGGAACGGGGCCTGCTCCACGCGGCCCCAGGGATCCGTCTCGTACACCGGGGAGACCGCCACCACCGCCTCGCCCAGCCCATCGACCACCGACTGCAGCCGGGCCAACCGGTCGCCAAGGTTGGATCCGATGGACAGCACGACGCGGGTCATACCGCACCGCCCGCCGGGATCACCGAACCGCGGCCGCCGCGCCGCGATCGCCGAACCACCACGGCGACGTCCGCGAACTGGTGCGGGATGGGCGCCTGTGGCTTGTGCACCACCACCTCGACGGCGTGCACGCGTTGATCGCCCATCACCCGGTCGGCGATCTCACCGCCGACCGCTTCGATCAGCTGACGCGGCGGCCCCCCGACGACGTCGGCCGCCAGCTGAGCCAGCGCGGCGTAGTCGTAGGTGTCGGCCAATTCGTCACTGGCGGCCGCGTCGGCCAAGTCGATCCACACGGTGATATCGACGACGAAGTCCTGCCCGGTGGCACGCTCGTCCTCGAAAACTCCGTGTCGGCCACGGGCGGTCAAGCCGCGCAACTCGATTCGATCAGCCATTGTCTCCAGCTAGCTCGGTGGACGCCTCTGTCCAGGCCTCGACGACCTTGAGGGCATCGACGGAGGCGCGCACGTCGTGCACGCGCACGCCCCAGGCCCCGTACAGGGCGGCCAGCGCGGAAATCACCGCTGTCGCCGTCTCGCGTCCGTCGGGCGGTCGCGGCGAGCCGTCGGATCCGGCTAACAACGTACCGAGGAACCGTTTGCGCGAGGCGCCCAGTAACACCGGCACCCCGGTCGCGACCAGCTGCGGCAGCGCGCGCAGCAGCGCCCAATTGTCTTGTCCCGTCTTGGCGAATCCCAGCCCGGGATCGATCACCAGCTGGCCGGGATCCACACCCGCGGCCACCGCGTCGTCGACGCTGGCGAGCAGCTCGGCACGCACTTCGGCCACCACGTCGCGATAATGCGGTGCTTGATGCGGGCGCTCCGACGACACCGATCGCCAATGCATCAACACCCATGTGACGCCGGCCTCGGCCAGCAGCGGAGCCATCGCCGGATCGGCCCGGCCACCCGACACGTCGTTGACGATCCGCGCGCCGCTCTGCAGCGCCGCCCGCGCGACGTCGGCGTGCATGGTGTCGATGCTCACAGTAATACCCTGTGCGGCAAGCTCTTTGATGACGGGCACCACGCGGGACGTCTCGAGGCGGGCGTCGATCCGAACGGCACCGGGCCGGGTCGACTCCCCGCCGACATCGACGATCCCGGCGCCCTCGGCGGCCATCGCCAGGCCGTGGGCGACGGCGTCGTCGGCATCGAGATAGCGCCCACCATCGGAGAAGGAGTCGTCGGTGACGTTCAGCACTCCCATAACCTGCACGGGCGCCAGGCTCACTTGCGCAGGATCAGGTCGAGCGCTTCGGCTCGGGAGGCGGCACTGGTTTTGAACTGGCCGCGGACCGCCGACGTCGTGGTGACGGCGCCGGGCTTGCGGACACCGCGCATCGCCATGCACAGGTGCTCGGCCTCGACCACGACGATCACGCCGCGCGGATCCAGCTTGTTCACCAGGGCATCGGCGATCTGGCTGGTCAGACGCTCCTGCACCTGGGGCCGCTTGGCGTACAGGTCCACCAGCCGGGCGATCTTCGACAGGCCGGTCACCCGGCCGTCCCGGCCGGGGATGTACCCGACGTGGGCCACCCCGTGGAACGACACCAGGTGATGCTCACAGGTGGAGTACAGCGGGATCTCCTTGACGATCACCATCTCGTCGTGGTCTTCGTCGAACATCGTGTTCAAGACGCTGTCGGGATCGGTGTAGAGCCCGGCGAACATCTCGCGGTAGGCGCGCGCGACGCGGGACGGGGTGTCCTGCAAGCCGTTTCGATCCGGATCTTCGCCGATCGCGTAGAGCAACTCGCGGACCGCCGCCTCGGCGCGTTGCTGATCGAACGCCCGGATGCGCGGAGTCGCCTGGCGGGTATCCGGGCCCAAATCCGGCTCCAAATCCGGGAGAGCCATCGAATCCTCCGTTCGTCAGCCGTGGGCCGGCGGGTTGGACCGGCTCACGTCATCATCCTGGCGGTCAGGCGACCTTCCGGCATCCGGATTCGGTTGAGCGGGAGGCGGATAGGGCGGATACGGTGGGTAAGGCTGATGGCTCGCGTGACCCTGACCCTGGGGACCCTGCTTGCCCGGGTAACCGGGCGGGGGCGGCGGCCAATACGGCTGCTGCGGGGGCGGTGCGGGGCTCGAGGCGGGCGGATACCAATAGTTCGGCTGCTGCTGGTGCTGCTGCGGCTGGTGCTCCTGCGGCGGCCATCCCGGTGCATACCAGCCCGCCGGGGCGCCGTAGTCGGGCTGCGTGGGGCCATGCGGAGCGGGCTGGCGATTTCCGGCCCCTTGACCACCGTGAGAACCATTGCCGCCGTTGGCATTTCTGTCGGCCTCGGCCTGCGCGGCCTCGCTCGCCCGGGCGATGGCCGCCTTGAAGGCCGGCTCGGCCACCGGCGGGGGCCACGGCTCGCCACGCTCCATGGCCAGCTCACCGGGCGTCTTGATCGGCGGCTTGTCCGACGGGATCCGGCCGCCGAAGTCGTCGAACATGGTGAGCCGCGGGCGCTTTTCGACACCGGAGAAGATGCCCTCCAGCTCTGGCCGGTGCAGGGTCTCTTTCTCGAGTAGCTCGCCGGCCAGTATGTCGAGCACGTCACGGTATTCGGTGAGGATCTCCCACGCCTCGGTGTGCGCGGCCTCGATGAGCTTGCGCACCTCGTCGTCGATGTCGCGGGCGACCTCGTGCGAGTAGTCCGCCTGCGTTCCCATGGTCCGGCCCAGGAACGGGTCACCATGCTCGGAGCCGTATTTGACGGCGCCCAGCTTGGAGCTCATGCCGAACTCGGTGACCATCGCGCGCGCGATCTTGGTGGCCTGCTCGATGTCGGACACCGCGCCGGTGGTCGGCTCGCGGAACACCAGTTCCTCGGCGGCGCGCCCGCCCATCGCGAACACCAGCTGAGCGATCATCTCCGAGCGCGTGCGCAGGCCCTTGTCCTCTTCCGGCACCGCCACCGCGTGCCCGCCGGTGCGCCCCCGGGCCAGGATCGTCACCTTGTAGATCGGCTCGATGTCGGGCATCGCCCACGCCGCCAGCGTGTGCCCGCCCTCGTGGTAGGCGGTGATCTTCTTTTCCTGCTCGCTGATGATGCGGCCCTTGCGGCGCGGCCCGCCGATCACCCGGTCGACCGCCTCCTCCAGCGCGGCGCCGGTGATGACCGTGCCGTTCTCCCGAGCGGTCAGCAGCGCGGCCTCGTTGATGACGTTGGCCAGGTCGGCGCCGGTCATGCCGACGGTCCGCTTGGCCAGCCCGTCGAGGTCGGCGTCCGGACCGATCGGCTTGCCCTTGGAGTGCACCCGCAGCACCGCGCGGCGGCCCGCCATGTCCGGGTTGGTCACGGGGATCTGCCGGTCGAAGCGGCCGGGCCGCAGCAGCGCGGGGTCCAGGATGTCGGGACGGTTGGTGGCCGCGATCAGGATGACGCCGGTGCGATCGCCGAAACCGTCCATCTCGACCAGCAACTGGTTCAGCGTCTGCTCGCGCTCGTCGTGCCCGCCGCCCAGGCCGGCGCCGCGCTGGCGGCCCACCGCGTCGATCTCGTCGACGAAGATGATGCACGGGTTGTTCTGCTTGGCCTGTTCGAACAGGTCCCGCACCCGGGAGGCGCCGACACCGACGAACATCTCGACGAAGTCGGAGCCGGAGATGGTGAAGAACGGCACCCCGGCCTCGCCCGCCACTGCGCGGGCCAGGAGCGTCTTGCCCGTTCCGGGCGGCCCGTAGAGCAGCACGCCCTTGGGGATCTTGGCGCCGAGCGCCTGGTACCTGCTGGGGTTCTGCAGGAAGTCCTTGATCTCGTAGAGCTCCTCGACCGCCTCGTCGACGCCCGCGACGTCGGCGAATGTGGTCTTGGGCATGTCCTTGTTAAGCAACTTCGCCCGCGACTTGCCGAACCCGAAGCCCATCCGGGCGCCGCCCTGCATCCGGGAGAACATCACGAACAGGCCCACCAGCAACAGCAGCGGCAGCACATAGACCAGCAGCTCGCCCAGGATGCTGCCCTCGTTCACGACGGTGCTGACCTTCGCGTTCTTGGCGTTGAGCGAGTTGAACAGGTCGACGGCATATCCGCTGGGGTACTTGGTGATGACCTTGTCGGAATTGTCGGTGTCCTTGTTGCCCTTTTTCAGGGTCAACCGCAATTGCTGCTCGCGATCGTCGATCTGCGCGCTGTTGACGTTGTCGCCGTTGATCTGCGCAATCGCGACCGAGGTGTCGACGGGCTTGTAACCCCGGGTGTCGTCACTGAAGTAAAAAAACGACCAACCCAGCAGCACCACAACGGCGATCGCCGTCAGCGTGCGAATCACGTTTTTCCGGTTCATCAATCATCGGCCTCGTCGGCCAGGTCCTTCCGCGATACACGAAGCTGGAAAAGTCCAGGCTACCGCTAGTGTCGATCGCCAGTCCCGGCAGAGCCGGGGCGAAGCGGGTCGGCACCATGGGTGCGGTGTCGATCGCCAGTCCCGGCAGAGCCGGGGCGAAGCGGGTCGGCACCATCCTGGGTAGACAACGACCGGCAGTTCCCGAATCGGTTCCCGACGTGGCAAACCACACATCGTCGAGCGTCACGGCAGCGTCACTGCGGGCGGCCAGCATCGCGCCCGGGTGGCGCTCGGCGCAGAAGAAGCCCTTCTCAGCCCGGGGTCCTTGTGCTTTGGTGAGACGGTGCTTTCGTCAACCGAACGGTTAGTCGAGACCAATGGTGTGCAACTGCGGGTGATCGAGGCGGGAGATCGCGGCGCGCCCGTTGTGATCCTGGCCCATGGCTTCCCCGAACTTGCCTATTCGTGGCGGCACCAGATACCTGCCCTGGCCGGCGCCGGCTATCACGTGCTGGCACCCGACCAACGCGGCTACGGCGGCTCATCCCGCCCGCATCCGATCGAGGCCTACAACATCCACGAGTTGACCGCCGACCTGGTGGGCCTGCTCGACGACGTCGGCGCCGAGCGCGCCGTCTGGGTCGGACACGACTGGGGTGCGCCGGTGGTCTGGCATGCGCCGCTGTTGCATCCCGACCGGGTCGCGGCCGTCGCCGCGCTCAGCGTGCCGGCGCTGCCCCGACCGAAGGAGGCGCCGACGCAAACGTGGCGCAAGCGATTCGGCGAAAACTTCTTCTACATCCTCTACTTCCAGGAGCCGGGCGTTGCGGACGCCGAACTGGACGCCGACCCCGCACGCACGATGCGCCGGATGATGGGCGGTCTGGGGGCATCAGCGGACCCCATCGCGGGCCTGCGGATGATCGCCCCCGGCCCCGAGGGTTTCGTCGACCGCCTTCCCGAACCCGACGGGCTGCCGGATTGGATCAGCCAGGAGGAACTCGACCACTACATCGCCGAGTTCTCCCGCACAGGCTTCACGGGCGGCCTGAACTGGTACCGCAACTTCGACCGCAACTGGGAGACCACGCCGCAGCTCAGGGACGCCAAAATCCCCGTGCCGTGCTTGTTTATCGCCGGGACGGCCGATCCGGTGTTGACGTTCACCCGCGTCGACCGCGCATCGGAGGCGATCTCCGGCCCCTACCGGCAGGTGATGATCGAGGGCGCCGGACACTGGCTGCAGCAGGAACGGCCCGGGGAAGTCAACGCCATCCTGTTGGAGTTCCTCAACGGATTGGAGCTGGGATGAGCGCGCCGCTGCGTTTCGGAGTCTTTATCACGCCATTCCATCCCATCGGCCAATCCCCCACGGTCGCACTGGAATACGACATGGAGCGCGTCGTGGCGCTGGACCGCCTCGGCTTCGACGAAGCCTGGTTCGGCGAACACCACTCCGGTGGCTACGAGCTGATCGCCTGCCCCGAGGTGTTCATCGCCGCCGCGGCGGAGCGCACCAAGCACATCCGGCTGGGCACCGGGGTGGTCTCGCTGCCCTACCACCATCCGCTGATGGTGGCCGATCGGTGGGTGCTGCTGGACCACCTGACCCGTGGGCGTGTCATGTTCGGCACCGGCCCGGGCGCGCTGCCGTCGGACGCCTACATGATGGGCATCGATCCGATCGAGCAGCGGCGGATGATGCAGGAGTCCCTCGAGGCGATACTCGCGTTGTTCCGCGCCGCACCGACGGAGCGAATCGACCGCCACTCCGACTGGTTCACGCTGCGCGACGCGCAGCTGCACATCCGCCCCTACACCTGGCCCTACCCCGAGATCGCCACCGCGGCAATGATTTCCCCGTCCGGGCCGCGGCTGGCCGGTGCGCTGGGCACCTCGCTGCTGTCGCTGTCGATGTCGGTGCCGGGCGGCTACGCCGCGCTGGAAAACACCTGGGAGGTGGTGCGCGAGCAGGCGGCCAAGGTCGGCCGGGACGAGCCCGACCGGTCCGACTGGCGCGTTCTGAGCATCATGCACATCGCGGACAGCTGCGAGCGGGCGATCGACGACTGCACCTACGGGCTCCAGGATTTCGCCAATTACTTCGGCGCGGCAGGGTTCGTGCCGCTGTCCAACACGGTCGACGGCGAGGCGCAGACGCCGCACGAGTTCGTCGCGGACTATGCGGCCAAAGGCAATTGCTGCATCGGCACGCCGGACGACGCAATCGCGCACATCGAGGACCTGCTCGAGCGATCGGGCGGTTTCGGAACGCTGCTGATGCTCGGCCACGACTGGGCCTCGCCCGAGGCGACTTATCACTGCTATGACCTGTTCGCCCGCAAGGTGATTCCCTATTTCAAGGGACAGCTCGAGGCCTCGCGATCCTCTCACGACTGGGCCCGGGGCAAACGCGACCAGTTGATCGGGCGCGCCGGTGAGGCGGTCGTGAAGGCCATCACCGAGCACGTCGACGAGCAGAAAGGCGTGGGAAGCTGATGCGCGCTGCAGTATTACGCGACGGCCGGATGGTGTACCGCGACGACGTCCCTGAGCCGGTGCCGGGACCGGGCCAGGTGCTGGTCGGTGTGCGGGCTTGCGGAATCTGCGGCTCCGACCTGCATTTCGCCGCGCACGGCGACGAAGTGGTGGAGATGACGGCCCAAGTGGCCGCCGGCGCCGGCGGCATGGGTGTCGACCTGAACAGCGACGTGTTCATGGGTCACGAATTCAGCGCCGAGGTGCTCGAGGCCGGACCCGACACGGAAACGCATGCGCCGGGAACCCCGGTCACCTCGCTTCCCGTGCTGCTCTCCGCCAAGGGCGTCGAGCCAATCGTCTACAGCAACAGTACAATCGGCGGTTACGCCGAACGGATGCTGCTCTCGGCCCCGCTGCTGTTGCCCATCCCCAACGGCCTGGATCTCAAGCATGCCGCGTTGACCGAACCCCTGGCGGTGGGCTTGCACGCCGTCAACAAGTCCAACATCGCACCGCGCGAGACCGCCCTGGTGCTCGGCTGCGGTCCGATCGGCATCGCGATCATCGCTTCCCTTCGCGCGCGAGGGGTGGAAAACATTGTGGCAGCTGACTTTTCGCCGAAACGCCGCGAGCTGGCCAGCGCCATGGGCGCACACCAGACGGTGGATGCGGCCCAGGGCTCGCCGTTCGACACCGTCAAGCCGGCGGTCGTGTTCGAGGCGGTCGGGGTACCGGGGATCATCGACGACGTGCTGCGACGGGCGCGGCCGGGTACCCGCCTGGTGGTCGCGGGGGTGTGTATGCAGGCCGACACCGTGCATCCGTTCTTCGCGATCGCCAAGGAGATCAGCGTGCAATTCGTCCTGGCGTACAACCCGGAGGAGTTCGGGGAGTCGCTGCGCGCGCTGGCCGAGGGCAAGATCGACGTCACGCCGCTGATCACCGGAGAGGTTGGACTCGAAGGGGTCGGCCAGGCCTTCGACAACCTGGCCGACCCCGAGCGGCACTGCAAGATCCTCGTCACTCCCTAGGTCGTATGGTGGCGACCCGCCGCGCCCGGCTACGCCGCGCTCGCGATCGCCACAGGTCGTATGGTGGCGACCCGCCGCGCCCGGCTACGCCGCGCTCGCGATCGCCACAGGTCGTATGGTGGCGACCCGCCGCGCCCGGCTACGCCGCGCTCGCGATCGCCACAGGTCGATGGTGGCGACACCGCAATCAGTGCTGGCAATCAGTGCTGGCCATGTTGCTGCCGAAGGCCGGAATGACGGCGTGCCCAGGCCCGATGCACTGGACAAGGCAGGTGCCGGCGCCCGACCGCAGTACGCTCATGCGGTGGCGGAAACGTCGTACGCAAAATGCGGCGATCTGAGCCTGGCGTATCAGGTGTTCGGCGACGGGCCGGTCGAGCTTGTCTTCGTCGGGCCGATGGTCGGCCACACCGAGCTGTTCTGGGCCATGCCCGAGTTCAAGGCTTTCTTCGATCAGCTCGCCACGTTTTGTCGCGTCGTCATGTTCGACAAGGCCGGAAACGGGCTGTCGGACCCCATCCCGAAAGTTCGTTTGCTCGAAGAGCGAGCGGCCGAGATCGAAGCCGTCATGGACGCCGTCGGCTTCGCAAAGCCCGTCCTGTTCGGTATGAGCGAGGGCGGCCCACAGTCCATCGCGTTTGCGGCAAAACGACCGGAGCGAACGCGGGCGCTGATCCTCTACGGCTCGTTTGCGTCCACGGCTGGCGCCAGCTGGGACGACTTAGATCGCGGCCCGGCCGAGCTGCGGGCGCGCGTCCTTGCCGAGCTGGGTGAGTACTACACGCCGTCGACGGAGCACTTCGCCCGCGCCCTGGAAGCGGGCCGCGCTGCCCGTTCGGCGTGGGGCAGCGGTGCGACACTTAAGGCCTTTATGCCGTCGATCCGCTCGATGCGCCAGCTGGCGATGTTCGAGCGCATGATCGCCAGCCCGGGCATGATACGGGCGACAATGGAATCGAACTTGCGGATTGACGTGCGGGCGATCCTGTCGACCCTCTCCGCACCCACCCTGGTCATCCATGCCCGCGACGACGCCGCTCCGGTGCAGTTCAGCAGATACCTCGCCGACCACATCGCCGGCGCGCGGTACCTCGAGGTCGACGGCGTGGACCACGCGCCCTGGTTCACCGAGCCCGACAAGATCCTGACCGAGATCGAAGAGTTCCTCACCGGCAGCCATGCCGCACCGTCACAGTCCCATCGCGCCCTGCGCACCGTGTTGTTCACCGACATGGTCGCGTCGACACAACGCGCCGCGGCGGCGGGCGACGAGCGGTGGCGCGCGGTGCTGCACCGCTTTGGCGAGGTCACCGCCGACCTCACACAACGTTTCGGTGGCACGGTGGTCAAGAGCACCGGCGACGGGTATCTCGCCACGTTCGACGGCCCGACGCAGGCGATCCGCTGCGCCGAGGCCTTGCGCGCCGACGCCGAGACACTGGGCATCGAAATCCGCGCCGGCATGCACACCGGCGAGTGCGAACTGATCGAGGCCGACATCGGGGGGATCGCCGTACACATCGCGGCGCGGATCTGCGGCCAGGCCGAAGCCGGCGAAATCCTGGTCTCACGCACCGTGCGTGACCTGGTCGTCGGCTCGGGCACCGGCTTCATGGATCGCGGGTCGGTTGAGTTGCGTGGCGTGCCCGGCACCTGGCAACTCCTGGCGGTGGATCGCCACGGCGCGCGGGCGGGATCGGCCGAGGCAGAGCTGGCATCAATGCCGACCCCCGGCCGTCGGACCGCGATGCGCCGCTCGGATCGCGCCGTGGAGGTGATGGCCAGGCGGACACCGTGGATCCTGCGCGGGATGGCCCGACTCGCCCCGGCCGCCGACCGCAAATGAATGAGATGCGTTGAGCCGTAGCGGATTTACGCCCTCGAGTCGTGATGTGAGGTTCGGATTCAGTCGTTATCTCCGGCCTATTGCCAGTCCCCCGGCAGATCGGCCGCGTGGCCGGGGCACACATCATGAGTGGCAGCCCGCAGGACGTGCGCCGCATCCAGCGGCGGCATCTCGGTGGAAAGCACCGAGAAGGCGTACTCGCCGGGATACGACGAGTAGCCCAGATGCACCGCGCTGGCGTGATCGTCCATCAGCGCGCAAGCTTGCTGCTCATGGTTGGTGTCGGCGTGCGCGGTACCGAAGCCACACCAAGCGGCCACGCCGACCGTCGCGGCGGTCGCAACAGCCCGGATGGTGTGCCGGCCGGTGGCCTTGATTTGCTTCGCGTGTGGCAGGCGAAATGCGCTGCCTGGGTACTGGCGCGTGTGTAATTGCTTGGGAGACATATAAAGCTGTACCCAGGGTAGGGGGGATTAAACCCAAATCATTGGTCAAAGCGCATTTTTGGCGCCACGGTTGGGGTTTCGAAAGCGTCAATTAATCCACCCGTATCGGAGGCAAGAGTCGACGACAACGGCGTCCGCTAAACCACTTGCCCGACAAGATGTTTGCGTTCAGGCCGACCCGGCTCAAGTTTCCGGCTGCGGCTCGATGAATGATCATCATCCGCCGGCGGAGGGCTGCGGCGCCTTTGACGCGGTTGCCGAAATGCGCTCTCGGCTTTGCCGGCCGACCCGCCTTGTCTGCCCACTGGCGCTAGTGTCCAGACATGCCGATCGCACTGAACGCTCCGAGGTTGGTCCGCAGGTCGATTGCCTTGGCCGTGGCGGGCTTGATCGTCGCCGCCCTGTCGGCCTGCGACAAGCACAACTCGGCGCCGCCAGGTGCGAATCCCCGCCAGGTGACCGTCCTCGGCTCGGGGCAGGTCCAGGGCGTGCCCGACACTCTGACCGCCGACGCGGGCATCGAGTTCACCGCACCCGACGTCAATACCGCGATGACCCAGACTAACGATCGCCAGCAGGCGGTAATCAACGCATTGGTCGGAGCCCGGGTCGCCACCGTCGGACCAATGGCCGGCTACTGCTCGTAGACTCGAGGATCCAGGGTTCCGATGTACGACAGGTCGCGGTAGCGCTCGTCGTAATCCAGCCCGTAGCCCACCACGAAGTCGTTCGGGATGTCGAAGCCCACGTAGGCGATCTCGACCTTGGCGCGCACCGCGTCGGGCTTGCGAAGCAGCGTGCATACCTGCAGCGAGCGCGGGCGCCGGCTCTTCAGGTTGCGCAGCAACCACGACAACGTCAGGCCGGAGTCGACGACGTCCTCGACGATCAGCACATCGCGGTCGTTGATATCGCGGTCCAGGTCCTTGAGGATCCGCACCACACCCGACGACGATGTCGAGGACCCGTAGGAGCTCACGGCCATGAATTCGAACTGGGTCGGCACCGGGATCGCACGGGCCAGGTCGGTGACGAAGATCACCGCACCCTTGAGCACGGTGATCAGCAGCAAATCCTGGCCGGTTTCACTGGTGATGTCGCGATAGTGGTTGCCGATCTCCTCGCCGAGTTCGGCGATGCGGGCCTGAATCTGCTCCGCGGTGAGCAGCACCGATTTGATATCCCCAGGGTACAGCTCTGCGGGCTGCGCGGGGGTGATCGGCGGCGACGTCTGGGCCACGACCACAGAGTGCCACGCCAGCCGCCGAATAACCAACGGCAGCCCCGATTTACACAGGTTCCCGCCACAATGTGAGTACGCCGTCGCGCCGCCCCGCGACCAATCGCTCAGCCCGCAGCGACGAGCCCACGGCCACCCCGCCCTGGCCGCGCCAGGCCGTGATCAGTGCGTCCACGCCGCGGATCTGCCTGTCGGTCAACCCGGTCGCTCCACCGGCCAGCAGCCAGCCGCGGATTACCCGCCGCCGCACGGGGCCGGGCAGCGCGGCAAGGGCCCCGGGCTGCAGCCCCGCGCCCGCCCGCACCTCGGGCAGCGCCTGCGCGGCGAGCGTGTCGATCACCTCGGTGTCCTCGCGCATCGCGGTCGCCGTGCGAGCCAACGCCTCGGCCACGCCGCCACCCAGCACGTCCTCCAGCAGCGGCAGCACCTCCAGGCGCAGCCGGGTCCGGGTGAAGCGGCGGTCGCTGTTGTGCGGGTCCTGCCAAGCGGTCAGACCCAGCTCCGAGCACGCGGCCTGCGTCGCGGAGCGCCGCACCCCCAACAACGGCCGACACCACGGGGGGTCATGCGGGCGCATCCCGGCGATCGAGCGCAACCCCGAGCCGCGGCCCAGCCCCAGCAGCACCGTCTCCGCCTGATCGTCGAGCGTGTGGGCCAACAGCACCGGGCCGTCGCAGGACTCACGCAAGGCGGCGTAGCGGGCGGCGCGCGCCGCCGCCTCCGGGCCGCCGTCCTTGCCGACCTGGACGCAAAGTACCTGTGCCGCAACACATCCCAGGGCAATCGCCTGCTTGCGCGCGGTTTCGGCGACGTCGGGCGAGTCGGTTTGCAGCCCGTGATCGACGATCAGCGCGGTGGTGGGCCGAAGAGGGGCCGCGACGGCGGTGAGCGCCAGCGAGTCCGGGCCGCCGGACAGCGCCACGGACCACCGCTTCTCGGCGGCGAGATAGGTGTTGGCGAACGCCTCGACAGCCGTGCGCAGCTGCCCTACAGCACCCTGTCGATCCATCGCTGGGGGTCTTCGATTTCGGCGGGCAGCGGCAACGTTTCAGGGCCCGACCAGACGGTGTTGAACCGCTGCATTCCCACCTTGCCCACCACGTGATCGACGAACGCCTTGCCGCGGGTGTACTGGCTGAGCTTCGCGTCGAGCCCGAGCAGTGCGCGCAGCAGGCGCTGCAGTGGCGGTTGCTTGCGGTGGCGACGCTCGTCGAACCGGCGCCGGATGGTGGCCACCGATGGCACCACGACCGGCCCGACGGCATCCATCACGTGGTCCGCGTGGCCCTCCAGCAGGGTGCCGAGCACCAGCAGCTGATCCAGGGCCTTGCGTTGCGGCTCGGACTGCACGGCACGCACCAGGCCGATGATCCCCGACGCGCCGCCGTCGGAGGCGACCGCCCCGGCGGCGCGACTGCGCACGAAGTCGGCGAGCCGGGCCGCCACCTGGCCGATGTCCTCACCCGCGTCCTGCGTCAGCAGCCCCAGCGCGTCGGACATGTAACCGGACAACCAGGGGTTCGCGGTGAACTGCACCCGATGCGTCACCTCGTGCAGGCACACCCACAACCGAAAATCGGACGGGTCGACCCGAAGGTGGCGCTCGACGGCGATGACGTTCGGATACACCAGCAGCAGGCTTCCCTCTTTTGTGGCCTCTAGGCCGCTGGCGAACGGGTCGTACTGGCCGAGGATCCCCGACGACACGAACGCCAGCACGGCGCCGGTCTGCGCACCGGTGATGCGGCCGGTGAGAAACCCCCGCGGCTTTTCGCCGCCGTTGGTCATCACCCGCATCGACTCGGCCGCCGCGCCGATCCACTGCGAGCGGTCGACGATGCGGGCGGCAGGCACCACACCGCCGGTGACCAGGCCCGTGACCTCGCGCACCGGCGGCTCGGCTTTGGCGGCCGCGCTCGTCAGTTCCTCGATCACCTGGCGGCGGGTGTAGTCGCTGGAAGCGGGGCCCGGGCGGGCCAGCCGCTGGCCGACCGTCGCGGCGAATCGCCAGTCGACGGCGGTGCCGAGGGTCAGGTTGGACGAGGCGGTCATGCGCACCCACAGAACCAGAGCTTGGTGGCCAGCGCGTCCATGGCGTTGCGGCCGTTCGGGCCCGCGTCGTTGGAGAGGAACGCGAACGTGAGCACCCGCCCGCTGCGGTCGGTGAGCACCCCGACCAGCGAGTTGACGGCGGTCAACGAGCCGGTCTTGGCGCGCAGCCAGCCGGCGGGACCTCGATCGGTGGCCGGGTCCAGGAACCGGTCGCCCAGCGTCCCGCTGCCGCCGGCGATCGGAAGGAGATCCAGCAACGCCCGCAGCGCGGGCTGATCGGGTCCGGCGGCCGCCTGCACCACGCCGTCCAGCGTCTTGGCCGTCAACCGGTCGTCGACCGAAAGCCCGCTGGAATCCAGCAGCGTCGCACCGGCGGTCTCGACGTGCGCGGTGCTCAACCGGTTGGTCACCGCGTCGACCGCCCCGGCGAAGCTCTGCGGCCGGTTGATCGCCGCCGCCACCTCCCGGGCGATGCATTCGGCCAGCACGTTGTCGGAGTGGTCCATCATCTCGGACAGCCGCTGGATCAGCGGCGCCGACTGCACCACGGCCAGCTGCCGCGCCCCGGACGGCGCCGAGCCGATCGTCACCGCGGCCGGATCCAGGCCGAGCCCCTTGGCCAGCTCGCGACCGGCATCCAGCGCCGGCGTCCTGGACCGCCGCGAGTTGACCGTGGTCGGCTGGATGCGGCCCGCGTCGATCATCACCGATTCGATCGGCGCGATGTCGCCGTTGTCGACGTCGGCTGGGTCCCAGCCCTGGGCCATCGTCGGTCCGCTGAACGCCGAGGTGTCCACCTGCACCGCGGTCGGGGTCATGCCGCTGCGCCGGACCTGCTCGACCAGGTCGCTGATGCGCGCCGAACCCCGGTACCAGGTGTCCACATCCGGCGCCGCCGCCGACAGCGCCGGGTCCCCGGCGCCCACCAGCACGATCGGCCCCTGGGGGTTCGGGCTGCCGGCGACCACCCGGGTGCTGATCCGGGCCTGATGGTCCAGCGTGAGCAACGCCGCGGCGGCGGTAAGGACCTTGTTGGTGGACGCCGGCACCAGGGGCAGGTCGGCGGCCACCTGCCAGACCGCTTTCCCGGTCAGGGCGTCGGTGATCCGGCCACCCAGCTTGCCCAGGTTGGGATCGGCGGCCGCCGGCGCCAGGGCGGCGGCCACCCCCCCAGGGCTGGGCGTCTCGGCGGTGGCCGGGACCGGGACCAGCCCTGGCGTGACCGTCGGCGGGCGCGGAGGCGGCACCGGGACGTGCGCGGCGCCCGCGCCGTGCCCGCCCGTGGTGAAAAACGTTGCCGCCGCCACCACCGCGGCCACGAACGCCAGCACGGCCAACCCGATGAACACCTGGGTGGATTTCCGCCAGCGAGTAGGACCCATCACTCTCCCGACTGTTTGGACCCATTCTGCCGAATCGGCCGAAACGCGCTCGACTAGGGTAATGCCCGGCGCAACTGACCTACCCAGACCCCATCCCTCGTGAAGGAGCCGGCGCGGTGCAATTCGACGTGACCATCGAGATTCCGAAAGGCCAACGCAACAAGTACGAGGTCGATCACGAGACGGGCCGGGTGCGTCTGGACCGCTACCTCTACACCTCGCTCGCCTACCCGACCGACTACGGCTTCATCGACGACACCCTGGGCGAGGACGGCGACCCGCTGGACGCGATGGTGCTGCTGCCGCAGTCGGTGTTCCCCGGCGTGATCGTAAAGGCGCGCCCGGTGGGCATGTTCCGGATGGTCGACGAGGCCGGCGGCGACGACAAGGTGTTGTGCGTCCCGGCCGGCGACCACCGCTGGGACCACATCCAGGACATCGGCGACGTGCCAGAGTTCGAGCTGGACGTGATCAAGCACTTCTTCGAGCAGTACAAGGCGCTGGAGCCGGGCAAGTTCGTCAAGACGGCCAACTGGGTGGACCGCGCCGAAGCCGAGGCGGAGGTGCAGCGTTCGGTTGAGCGGTTCAAGGCCCACGGGCACTGAAGGGCACTGAAGGGCGCTGACGTAACTCACGCTTTTGGCGTAACCGCGTCCCGCGTCGCGGTGGCATCCTGGCGATGTGACTCCGATGCTGCATTTCGCCGCCAATTTCTGGTGGCTGATCTTTCCGCTGGGCGGCTCGATCGGAGCCGGCGTGCGGGCGGTCGCGGCCGCCAACGAGCGCCGCGCCGAACGGCGGCTCGAACGCTACCGGCTGAAGCAGCAGGCCAAGATCGCTGCTGCCGAGGCGGCCGGGCGGGCGCGCGAAAACGAAAAAGGCTCGCGCCGGGAGCTCGCCAAACTCATTGCGGCGCATGACCGTACCGATGCGCGGTGGTTCGACTACGAACTCGATATCGCCAAATTGCTGGACTTCCCGATGATGACCGATATGCGCGATCCCCTGACCATCGCGTTTCACCGGGCGAAGGCGCGCGCCGACCTGCTACGTCCGGAGCGCGCCGAGGACCTCGTCGGCGACCGGACGGCGCAAGTGGAGTACCGCGACGCAGTGCACGAGTACATCAGCGCGTTCGAAATCGCCGAGGCCGAGGCGATCCGCCGCCGCCGCAGCGACTTCTCGCGGGACGACCAACAACGGCTGGCGCGCGCGCAGAACCTGCTGCACCTGGCGCAGGACGAGGCGGCCACGCATGACGAGCGACAGAACGCCTACCTACGGGCGCGGAAGGAACTCGACGGGCTCATCGTGCTGCCGGCGCCCGCCCGCGCCGCCATCGAACGGCGCATCGCCGGCCAGATCGAGGCCTAGTCCGAGGAAACGGCCCTGGCAGTGCGCCGATTGCGCAGCACGCTCCAGCCCAACGCCGCCCCGATGAAGACCACGCCAACCGATGCGGTGACCGCCTCGGGCACCTGAAAGCGCGGCTCGATGGAAAGCAACATGATCACGGCCAGCACGCCGATCGCCCAGTGCGCGCCGTGTTCTAGGTACACGTAGCGGTCCAGTGTGTCCTGTTGGACCAGGTAGATCGTGATCGAACGGACGAACATCGAGCCCACCAGCCCCAGGCCCAGCGCGATGAGGATCGGGTCCGAGGTGATCGCAAAGGCGCCGGTGACCCCGTCGAAGGAGAAGGCCGCGTCGAGCATCTCGAGATAGAGGAACAGGGTCAGACCGGCCTTGCCGACAGCCGCGCCGGCCGCCTTGCCGGCCGTCACCGCCTCGACGTCAGGCGGCCGGAACGCCCGGCTCAAACCGTTGACGACGAGGTAGGCGATCAGACCCAGCAGCCCGGCGGTCAGCACCGTCGCGCGTTCGTCGCTCGAGTGCGTCAGCTGCGTCCCGGCGAGAACTAGCGCGATGCCGGCCACCACCACGGGCACCTGACCCAGCCGTCCGATGCGCGCGAAAGGGATCTCAATCCATTTGAGCCACTTGATATCCCGGTCGTAAACGATGAAATCCAAAAACAGCATCAACAGGAAAATGCCTCCGAAGGCCGCGATCTGCGGGTGGGCGGCCGCGATCAGCTTTTCGTAGCTGGGTGACCCGTCTGGGAATTCCGGCGCGCCGTGCGGCGGCGGATTGAGCGCCAACTCGAACGCGCGCACCGGTTCCAGGCCCGCCGTCGCCCACACGATCAACAGCGGGAAGACCAGCCGCATGCCGAACACGGCGATCAAGATCCCGATCGTCAGGAACATCTGTCGCCAGAACGGGCTCATCCGCTGCAGGATCGCGGCATTGATGATCGCGTTGTCGAACGACAGCGACACCTCGAGAACGGCCAGCACCAGCAGCAGAAAGAGGGCGTTCGCGCCGCCGTGCGCGTACCCGAGGGCAAGGGCCGCGAAGGTGATTAACAGCGAAATCCCGAAGATGCGGAACGCGGCCATGGATCCTTCCCGACAGCCGCCCACAATAGCGAACCGCCTCGCCGGCGCGATCCGTCGCTGCTGGGCACTTACTATTTTCAAATTGTGGCGATGCCCGAAGTCGGAGGTACCCAGGCCTCGAGGGGGCCGGTCGCGCGTGGCAGTGTGGCCCGGGTCGGCACCGCCACCGCGCTGACCGCCCTGTGCGGGTACGCGGTGATCTATCTGGCCGCCCGTGACCTGGCGCCGCGCGGCTTTTCGGTATTCGGGGTGTTCTGGGGCGCGTTCGGCCTGGTGACCGGCGCCGCCAACGGTCTGCTGCAAGAGACCACCCGGGAGGTCCGCTCGGCGAGCTACCTCGGGGACATCGGAGCGGCCCCGGTCGGGCGCACCCATCCGCTGCGCGTCGCCGCCATGGTCGGCGTGGTCGCGGCCGTCGCGATCGCCGGCAGCTCGCCGTTGTGGAGCGGGCGGGTGTTCGTCGAGGCGCGCTGGCTGTCGGTGGCGCTGCTCAGCGTGGGGCTGGCCGGCTTCTGTCTGCACGCCACCCTGCTGGGGATGCTGGCCGGCACCGATCACTGGACCACTTACGGGGCGCTGATGGTGACCGATGCGGTCATCCGGGTGGCGCTCGCCGCGGCGACGTTCATGATCGGCTGGGGCCTGGCGGGCTTCCTGTGGGCCACCGTGACGGGCGCGACGGCGTGGCTGATCATGCTGGCCGCCTCACCCACGGCGCGCGCCGCGGCGCGGCTGCTGACGCCCGGCAGCGCCGGGACCTTCCTGCGCGGCGCCGCCCATTCGATTACCGCGGCCGGTGCCAGCGCGATCCTGGTGATGGGGTTTCCGGTCCTGCTGAAGCTGACCAGCGCCGACCTGGGTGCGGAGGGCGGCGTGATCATCCTGGCCGTGACATTGACCCGCGCGCCGCTGCTGGTGCCGCTGACCGCGATGCAGGGCAACCTCATCGCTCATTTCGTCGACGAGCGCAGCGACCGGCTGCGGGCGCTGAGCGCGCCGGCGGGGATCATCGGTGGTATCGGGGCGGTCGGGGTGCTGGCGGCGGGCGTTGTCGGGCCCTGGTTGCTGCGGGTCTTCTTCGGGCCGCAGTATCAGGCCAGCAGCGCGCTGCTCGCGTGGCTGACCGCGGCCGCCGTCGCGATCGCGATGCTGACGCTGACCGGCGCCGCCACCGTGGCCGCCGCGCTGCATCGGGCCTACGCGCTGGGGTGGGTCGGGGCGACGGTGGCTTCGGGACTGTTGCTGCTGTTGCCGCTGCCGCTGCAGACGCGCACCGTGGTCGGCCTGCTGTGCGGCCCGTTGGTGGGAATCGGCGTCCACCTGGCGGCGCTGGCGCGCGCCGGGCGCTTAACCGGCTGATCCTGGCTAACCTATGGGCTTAGATGGTTACTGAATCCCAATACTCCGGCGTCTGGATCGTCATTCCCGCCTTCAACGAGGCCGCGGTCATCGGCGAGGTGATCGCCGACGTGCGCTCGGTCTTCGACCACGTCGTCTGCGTGGACGACGGCAGCACCGACGGCACCGGTGAAATCGCCCGGCGGGCCGGGGCCCATTTGGTGCGACATCCCGTCAACCTCGGCCAGGGCGCGGCCATCCAGACCGGCGTTGAGTACGCACGCAAGCAGCCCGGGGCAGGGGTTTTCGCCACATTCGACGCCGACGGCCAGCACCGCGTCAAGGACGTGGCCGCGATGATCGACCGGCTCAGCGAGGGCGATATCGACGTCGTCATCGGCACCCGGTTCGGCACGCGGGAGGGTAGCCGGCCGCCATTTTTCAAGCGGATCGTCCTGCGGACCGCGGCGCGGCTCAGCCGCCGCGGTCGCCGACTCGGCTTGACCGACACCAACAATGGGCTGCGGGTGTTCAACAAGAAGGTCGCCGACGGGCTCGACCTCACCATGAGCGGCATGAGCCACGCCAACGAGTTCGTCTCGTTGATCGCCGAAAACCATTGGCGCGTCGCCGAACAACCGGTGGAGGTGCTGTACACCGAATACTCGAAATCGAAGGGGCAGCCCTTGCTCAACGGCGTCAACATCATCTTCGACGGGTTCCTGCGAGGGAGGATTCCGAGATGAACTGGATCCAGGTACTGCTGATCGGCTCGATCATCGCGCTGCTGTTCTACCTGCTGCGGTCCCGTCGCAGCTCGCGATCGAAGGCATGGGTCAAGGTCGGGTACGTCGTCTTCGTGCTGGCCGGCATCTATGCCGTGCTGCGGCCGGACGACACCACGGTCGTGGCCCACTGGTTCGGGGTGCGCCGCGGCACCGACCTGATGCTCTACGCGCTGATCATGGCGTTTTGCTTCACCACGCTGAGCACGTACATGCGGTTCAAGGACCTGGAATTGCGCTACGCGCGACTGGCCCGGGCCGTCGCGCTGGAGGGCGCGCAGGAACCCGAGCCGTCGTCGAACGTGTAGCTACTGCGAAAATCCGCCGGCGGCTTCTCCCCGTCAGTACACGCTCGGCGCAAGGTCAAACGGTCTGGGCGTGACGGAAGTACTCGACCGTGCGACGGACGCCCTCGTCCAGCCGAACCTGCGGGCGCCAGCCCAAAACCTGTGCGGCCAAGCCGATGTCGAGGCAGGACCGCTTCAGGTCGCCCAGGCGATCCGGATGAAACTCCGGGTCGTCGGGTCCGCCTACGGCGGAGGCCACCGCCGAATGCAGTTGGCGGTCCGAGGTTTCGATTCCGGTGCCGACGTTGAAACGCTGTTCACCGCCGGCCTCCCCGGAGGCCCTGATAAAGGCGTCCACCACGTCGTCGACGTACACGTAGTCGCGGGTCTTCCCACCGTCGCCGAACACCTTGGTGGGCTTGCCCGACAGCAGCGCCTGGGCGAA
>Ga0335071_10001655_pt1 | contig 24003 bp, 24 predicted proteins | sample Lox_Sample_15_FD_206724 | JGI IMG/M metagenome (GOLD analysis project Ga0335071, IMG submission 206724) | Soil microbial communities from Loxahatchee National Wildlife Refuge, Florida, United States - Lox_Sample_1.5 | ecosystem: Environmental > Terrestrial > Soil > Wetlands | place: USA... | reverse complement strand
GGTCGTCCTGCGCTGGAAGGGTGCGGTGACCGTGCCCTCGCAGGTCGTGCCGACCGGGGACCTGCTGCCGACCTGACCGGGCGGCGTCGGGCTCGACCCGGCCCCGGTGCGCGATTCCGCGCAATCGGGCGGGTGATGCGGGGTCGGGGTGCCCGATTCCGCGCAATCGGGCGGGTGGGGGGCGGCGTGTCACAGGCCGAAGAGCGGGCGGCAGGCGTCGAAGCCGTCGATCCGTACGCCGCGCGCGGCCGCGCTCGCCCCGGCACCCGCCAGCCAGGCCTCGCGGGTGAGCCGGAGGTGGACCATCGTGTCAACGCCGTCGCCGCGCGCATGCAGGTACTCGCCGTTCGGGCGGTAGCCGAGGGCGCGCGAGACGCCGAGCGAGCCGTCGTTGTCCGGCCAGGCGGAGCTCACCGCCGCGCGCGCCCCCAGCGGCCCGAACGCCAGGGCGAGGACGGCCCGGCGCATCCCCACGCCGACCCCCTGCCCGCGAGCCGAGGGGACCAGCCAGGAGGCCGAGTCGACCGTACGCAGCCGCACGAACTCGCTGCCCTCGAGCTCCTGGAGGCCGACGAGCTCGCCGCGGCGGCGTACCGCGAAGTCGATCCGCCACGCCTCCGGCCGCCAGTCCCCGTGGGCGCGCCAGTGGCTCTGCAGCGCGACGGCACGTCGCGCGTCGCGCGCGTCCGGCAGCGCGTACGTCGCCGCGTCCGGGTCGAGCTCGACGTCGTCGGGCAGGATCTCGGCCAGTGCGAAGGCGGTCGCCTCGTCCACCGGGCGCAGCTCCAGCTCCCCGCTGGTGATCCGCAGGTCCAGCAGCGGCCACGCCGCGTGCGCCATCGCGGGTAGGTGCGAAGCGGCGCCCGCGTCCCCCGAGAGGCCCGCGTCCGCCGAGAGGCCCGCGTCCCCCGACCCACCCGCGTGCTCCGCCACGGCCCGATCCTGCCCCCTCACCCGCCGAGCGTGACGTTGGTGTCCCCCAGACCACGGGTTCGCGGACAAGAACGTCACACTCGCGCGGTGGGTGAGGCAAAACGGGGCGCGGGGGCGGGGCGTGGGCCCTACGATCCGGCCGAGGGGACCGACGACTGGGGCGCCATGGGGCCGGACAGGGTGGTGACCACGCGGAGCGGCGGCATGCCGCGGACGCGAGCAAACCTGCCCGACGACCGGCCCGACGGGCACGGCACGGCCGGGTAGCGGGGGAGCCATGACGCCCACCGTCGTCACCGCCGACACCTCCGCCGAGGCGCCGCCTCGCGGACGGCCGCCCTGGCGGTGGGTGGCTGCGACCGCTGTCGTCACGGCCATCGTGGTGGTCCTGGCCGGGCTGGGCATCACCTACTGGGCGAGGACACCGAAGGCGTTCGGCCCGGTCGAGGGGGCCACGACGTTCGATCCGGTTCCGGTGGGGACCACGTACCTGGCCGGGGACATCGTCGGCCCGACGCATCCCGTGCACCTGCTCTCGGTGGAACCGAACATCGTCGAGAACTCGGCGATCGCCATCGTCGACGTCGTGCTGTGCACGGCGCGCAGCCAGGAGCCGCTCGGCGCCGTCAAGGGCTCGCTCGCCACGTGGTGTCGTACGGTGCGGGCTCCTCGCGGCACCTACCAACGGTTCCGAGGCGGCTCGGCGTACGGACACGAGTTCCTCGTGGTGGTCGTGCGGACCTACGCGCCGGGCGTCGTGAAGATCCACGGGGTCCGGGTGCGTTACCGCGACGGCCTGCGCGTCGGGGACGAGATCACCGGGACCGACGTGACGCTCACCGCCGCCTGATCGCCGATCGTTAGGCCCGCGAGCGTGACGTTGTTGTCCCCTGCGGCGGGGTCCGGGGGGCAACAACGTCACGGTCGGCGGGGCGGGCCATGGCGCTGCCAGGGCAGGGGCGGGCGCGCGCCGAGCTGCCAGCGGGGTGCGAACTGAGGCCGGCGGGCCGCGAGGGCGTACGTCTGCCGGATCGCCGCCTTCGCGCCCAGGCCGCCGCGGTGCAGATCGGGTCCGCCGACCACCGCCACCTCGAGGCCGATGCCGCGCAGGCCGCGCAGGCGGACCTCGTCGGACCAGGGCTGCAGGCCCTCGCGGTGCCAGGCGCCGTTGAACTCCCCGGCTACGCCGGCGGCCTCGTCCAGGAGATCGGTACGGCCCAGGAAGTTCCCCTCCCTGTCGAGGACGACCTGGTTCGCGAGCGGCCGGCCCAGTCCCGTGTCCACCCAGTACACGCGAAACTCGGACTCCCGCGGCGACTCCGCCCAGGGGTCGGCGAGCTCCAGCGCGCGTCGCGCGAGACGTACCCCGCGCCGCCCCGCACTCGCCGCGAGAAGCTGGGCGAGGTCCTCGGCCGACGCGAGGCCGAAGCGCAGGACCGCATCGGTCAGGACCTGCGCGACGACCCGGTCACGGGTACGCGCGATCTCGGTGAGCCAGGCGACCGGCGCGGACGCCACCGGGAGGCCGGCGACCTCGGTGAGCTCGATCGCCGCGTCGCGGCGGACCACGTCGAGCCCGGGCCGCAGCCGGGGCTGGGTCCCGGGGGGCGCCTCGACCCGTACGGGCAGCGGTTGCATCCCCCGGCCCCGCCCGTCCACCCAGTCCCCGGGGAGGCCGCGGACCCGCAGCGCCGACCAGCCGGTCAACCCCGCACCATCGGGCAGCAAGTACGCCGCGGCGCTGATGGTGAGGTCGAGATCAGTCTCGCCCTGGGTGCGGATGCCGCGGAACGGCTTGCCGTACGTCGGCCCGCGCAGCACCCCGGGCGACAGTCCTCGTCGACGGCCCTCGGCGTAGCTGAACACCAGTCGGTCCGCACCCCCGTGCGTGCCCCCGTGCACTCTGCCAGGGTGCCCGCCGAGAGGGAGGTTGTGCGGCGCCCGTCCACACCCCCACCCGGGGCGCCTCGGGCGGGACCCCGCGAGCGTGACGTTGTTGTCCCCTGGGGGGCCTGCCGAGGGGCAACAACGTCACACTGGCGAGACGAGGGGGAGTGCGGGCCGGGTCGGGGGAGCCCGTGGGGCGTGGCGGCGAGGTGGCCGTCGGCGGGGCGGGTTAGCCTGGGCCGGTCCGGCGCGGCGGCTCGATCTTCCCCTCGGCAGCGGCGGCGGTACGTGCCCCAGCGGCACGGCGGAACGGGTGAGCGGCGCCCCCCGCGGGCGGCGTACGCGATCCTCGGCAGGCAGCGACGGGACAGGGTCAGAGGGGAACGCCCGGTGGGTTCGAGCCAGGAGTTCGTGCACCTGCACGTGCACACCGAGTACTCCATGCTCGACGGCGCCGCCCGGCTGAAGGAGCTGTTCGCCGAGGCCGAGCGGCAGGGGATGCCCGCCCTGGCGATGACCGACCACGGCAACGTGTTCGGGGCCTACGACTTCTACACCCAGGCGCGCGCCCACGGGATCAAGCCGATCATCGGCATGGAGGGCTACTACGTCCCCATCGGCTCGCGCTTCGACCGCCAGCCGTTCAGCTTCGGGGCGGCCGTCGGCCAGGACGTCGGCGACGAGGGACTGGGGCGCGACAAGGTCAACTACACGCACATGACCCTGCTCGCGGAGACCACCGAGGGCATGCACAACCTGTTCCGGCTCTCGAGCCTGGCCTCGTTGGAGGGTCAGTACCGCAAGTACCCGCGCTTCGACAAGGAGCTGCTCGAGCGCTACGCCACGGGGATCATCGCCACCACCGGCTGCCCCAGCGGCGAGGTGAACCGCTGGCTGCAGGTCGGCCACTACGACCGGGCGCTGCAGGCCGCCTCGGACTACAAGGACATCCTCGGGGCGGGCAACTTCTTCTGCGAGGTCATGGACCACGGGTTGGAGATCGAGCGCTCCACCCGCGAGCAGCTGCTGAAGATCGCCAAGGAGCTGCAGCTGCCGCTGCTGGCCACCAACGACCTGCACTACACCCACGCCGCCGACGCCGAGGCGCACGAGGTGCTGCTGTGCGTGCAGACCGGCAAGACCCTCGCCGACCCGAAGCGCTTCCGCTTCGACGCGAACGACTTCTACCTCAAGTCCGCGGCCGAGATGCGCGCAGTCTGGAGCGAGCTGCCGGAGGCGTGCGACAACACCCTGCTGGTCGCCGAGCGCTGCGCCATGGAGTTCAGCGAGGGCGCCGACCTCATGCCGCGCTTCCCGGTCCCGGCGGGGGAGACCGAGGAGTCCTGGCTGGTCAAGGAGGTCGAGGCCGGGCTCGCCCGCCGCTTCGGCGGCGCGGACCTCGTGCCGCAGGGGCACCGCGCGCAGGCGACGTACGAGGTCTCCGTCATCACCCAGATGGGCTTCCCGGGCTACTTCCTCGTCGTCGCGGACCTGGTCCGCTACGCCAAGGAGAACGGCATCCGGGTCGGTCCCGGGCGTGGCAGCGCGGCCGGCGCGCTGATCGCGTGGGCGCTGGGCATCACCGAGCTCGACCCGCTCAAGCACGGCCTGCTGTTCGAGCGCTTCCTCAACCCCGAGCGCATCTCGATGCCCGACATCGACCTGGACTTCGACGAGCGCCGGCGCGGCGACATGATCCGCTACGCGACGGAGACGTACGGCGAGGAGCGGGTCAGCCAGATCATCACCTACGGCACGATCAAGGCGAAGGCCGCGGTCAAGGACGCCAGCCGGGTGCTGGGCTACCCCTTCGTCCTGGGCGAGCGGATCACCAAGGCGATGCCGCCGGCCGTGATGGGCAAGGACATCCCGCTGTCAGGCATCTTCGACAAGACCCACGAGCGCTACGCCGAGGCGGCGGAGTTCCGGGCCCTGTACGACGCCGACGGCGACGTCAAGCGCGTCGTGGACACCGCGCGCGGCATCGAGGGCCTGCGCCGGCAGTGGGGCGTGCACGCCGCCGGGGTGATCCTGTGCAGCAAGCCGCTGCTCGACGTCATCCCGATCCAGCGCCGCGAGCAGGACGGCGCCGTCATCACCCAGCTGGACATGGGCGCGTGCGAGGCGCTCGGCCTGCTGAAGATGGACTTCCTCGGACTGCGCAACCTCACCGTCCTCGACGACTGCCTCGCGCACATCGAGGCCAACCGCGGCGAGCGCGTCGTGCTCGAGGAGCTGACCCTGGACGACCCGACGACCTACGAGCTGCTCTCGCGCGGGGACACCCTCGGCGTCTTCCAGCTCGACGGCGGGCCGATGCGCGCCCTGCTGCGCTCGATGCAGCCCGACAACTTCGAGGACATCTCCGCGGTCATCGCGCTGTACCGCCCCGGCCCGATGGGCGCCAACGCGCACAACGACTACGCCGACCGCAAGAACAGGCGCAAGCCGGTGGAGCCGATCCACCCTGAGCTCGCCGAGCCGCTGGCGGAGATCCTCGACGACACCTACGGCCTGATCGTCTACCAGGAACAGGTCATGGCCATCGCGCAGAAGGTCGCCGGCTACAGCCTCGGCCAGGCGGACCTCCTGCGCCGCGCGATGGGCAAGAAGAAGAAGGCGATCCTCGACAAGGAGTTCGTCCCGTTCAGCCAAGGGATGGCCGAGCGCGGCTACAGCGCGGGGGCCATCAAGACCCTCTGGGACATCCTCGTCCCGTTCGCCGACTACGCCTTCAACAAGGCGCACAGCGCCGGTTACGGCCTGGTGTCGTACTGGACCGGCTACCTCAAGGCGAACTACCCGGCCGAGTACATGGCGGCCCTGCTCACCAGCGTCAAGGACGACAAGGACAAGTCCGCGCTCTACCTCGGCGAGTGCCGCCGGATGGGCATCAAGGTGCTGCCTCCGGACGTCAACGACTCCGACGCCAACTTCACCCCGCGCGGGGCGGACATCCGCTTCGGCCTGTCCGCGATCCGCAACGTCGGCGGCAACGTCGTCGCCTCGATCCTCGCCACCCGCCGCGAGAAGGGCCGCTTCAGCGACTTCGGCGACTTCCTGGCCAAGGTCGACGCGCTCGTCTGCAACAAGCGCACCGTCGAGTCCCTCATCAAGTCGGGCGCCTTCGACTCCCTCGGCCACCCGCGCCGGGGCCTGGTGCTGGTCCACGCCGAGGCCATCGACCATGTCCTGGAGACCAAGCGCGCGGAGGCGATCGGCCAGTTCGACCTCTTCGGCGGCGGGGGCGACGACGACGCGCCGGCCGGGCTCGGGTTCGACCTGCACATCCCCGACGGCGAGTGGGACAAGCCGGTGCTGCTCGCCGCCGAGCGCGAGATGCTCGGCCTGTACGTCTCCGACCACCCCCTCCTGGGCGTCGAGCACGTCCTCTCCGGGGCCGCCGACTGCTCGATCGTGCAGCTGGCGGACGACGAGTACGGCGACGGTGCGGTCGTCACCATCGCCGGCCTCGTGACCTCGGTCCAGCGCAAGACGACCAAGGAGGGCAAGGTCTGGGCGCTGGCCAGCGTCGAGGACCTCGCGGGCATGGTCGAGGTGCGTTTCTTCGCTCAGACGTACCAGGCCTACGCGACCCAGCTCGCCGAGGACGTCGTGGTCGTCGTCAAGGGGCGGGTGGACAAGCGGGAGGACGTACCCCGCCTGATCGCCATGGAGATGTCGCTGCCCGACCTGTCCGTGGGGGAGCGCGGGCCGGTCGTGATCACGCTGCCGGCGACCCGCTGCATCCCGCCCGTGGTCGACAAGCTCAAGGACGTGCTGGCCGCCCACCCCGGCGTCACCGAGGTGCACCTGCAGCTGGTCAACGGCTCGCGGACAACCGTGCTGGCGCTGGACCAGGGGCTGCGGGTCGCCCCGTCCCCAGCGCTGTTCGGCGACCTCAAGGCGCTGCTGGGGCCAAGCTCGGTGGGCTGAGGGCTCACGTACGCTCTCGGCGCGGCCGATAACGCCAAGGGGGGCCGTCCGGCCCGCGCCGCCCGTGGGGGGAATCTGATGAGCGACGAGACGCCGTACGTCACTGCGCCCGACGTGCTCGCATCCGAGCCGCCGGCGCCCGGCCCGCGCTGGGGCCGCCGCGTCGCGGTCAGCGGCGCCGCGCTCGCCGTCGTGGTGCTCGCAGCCGGCGGCTACGCCGCGTACGGCGCCCTCTCGGGCGGCGGCACCCAGCCGGACACCCTCGTCCCGGCGAACGCGGTCGGGATCGTCGAGCTGGATCTCAACCCACCGGCCGGCCAGAAGCTCAACGCGATGCGGCTGCTGCACCGGCTGCCCAAGGACACCGTGCACGTCGGCGCGGACAACTACCGGGACGCGCTGCTACAGACGATCTTCGCCAAGGCCAACGGGATCGACTACGCGACCGACGTCGACCCGTGGCTCGGCGACCGCGCCGCCGCGGCGGTCCTGCCGCCGGTCGCGGGCGGCGACAGCCCGACGACCGAGGTCGTGCTGCAGGTCAAGGACGTCGCCAAGTTCAAGGCCGCCGCGCCGAAGCTCTTCTCGGCCAGCGGTGACGGCTGGGTGATCCGCGACGGCTACGTCGTGATCTCCCAGGACACCGACACCGCGACGCGCCTGGCCGACTCCGCGGCGAAGGCCGACCTCGCCGACAGCTCCGACTACTCGCTGGACACCAGCGGGCTGGGCGAGCGCATCATGACCGGCTGGTACGACCTGTCGCGGGCGGCGACGCTGCTGCCGGCAGCTACGCGCGCGTCGGTGGGCGACGCCGTCCACGGGCGTGCGACCTTCGCGGTCCGCGTCGAGCCGGACGCGCTCGAGCTGGTCGCGAATGAGACCGGCGTCACGAGTGGTGCTGCCGCGCGGGTCGCGCTGCTGCCCAAGCTGCCGGGGGGCACCGTCGCCGCGCTCGAGCTGACCGGCGGCGGCCAGCGGGTGGCCCAGGAGTGGAAGCAGGTCCTCGCGTCGATGTCCTCCTCCGGGGTGGACGCCTCGCAGCTGACGCAGACGTACAAGAGGCAGTTCGGCCTCGACCTGCCCGGCGACCTCACCACGCTGCTCGGCAGCGACGCCGTGGGCGCCGTCGTCGTGCCGACCGACGCCAAGACACCGGTGTTCGGCTACGTCTCGGTGACCGACCCGGCCAAGGCTCGCGCGCTCGCGACCCGGCTCGGCCGTCTGCTGGCCCGCTTCGGGGCGCCGGCGCCGACCGTGACGTCGGACGGCCTCGCCTGGGGGACGTCGCCGGCGTGGGCCAAGGAGGCGACGAGCGGCGACCTCGGCTCGGAGGCCCTGGTCAAGCAGGCGCTGCCGGACCTGGGGACGGCGTCGGCGGCGGTGTACGTCAACGTCGCGGGCCTCTCGGCGCTGTCCGACGGCTCCTCCTCGCTGGCGGGCACGTCCTCCGTGGCCGACGCCGGCGTCGCCGCCGTCGGACTGACCTCGACCTCCGACGGCTCCACCGCCCACCTGAGGGTCCGCGTCATCTTCAAGTGACCCACCCCCGCTCTTCCTCTTGAATGAACGCGGCGTTGTTCCAATAGGTGCGACTGAACGCCGCGTTCATTCCTACGGGGGAGGGGGCGGGCGGGCCGGCTCGAGGCCGGTGACGGAGGGCGGGCCGGCTCGAGGCCGGTGACGGAGGGCGGGCCGGCTCGAGGCCGGTGACGGAGGGCGGGGCCAGGCCCAGCGTAGGGTTGATCGCGATGAGTACGTCCGACCCGGCGCCCACGACGCTGTCCTCGAGCGACGTGCTCCCCGCTGGCGGCGTACCCCCCGTCCCGACGGCGCCGTCGGCCCAGCGCGGCTCGTACGTCGTCCGCCGGGAACTGCTCATCGGCCTGCTCATCGTCGGCGGGCTCGCCCTCGTCGGGATCCTGGCCGGGCTGCTGTGGGCCTGGGTCGCCCCTACCCTGCGGGCCGAGATCAACGGGTCCGGCCAGGTCGCGGTGCTCTCGACCGAGCCGGAGGACGCGATCGCCGCCGACGGCTGGTTCGCGATCATCGCGACCGTGGTCGGCCTGGCCGCCGGCTTCCGGATCTGGTGGCAGACGAGGGGCCACGAGCCGGCGGCGGTGGGCGGGATCGTCGTCGGCGGGCTGGTCGGGTCGCTGACGATGCTCGGTGTCGGGGGGCTGATGCGCCCCGGCAACCTGGTGGTCGCCGCCAGCGCGGGGGAGGGGACCGCGCTGCACGGCGCCCTGCAGGTGCACGCCACCGGCGTCCTGCTGCTGGAGTCGGTCTCTGCTCTCGTGCTCTGGCTGGTCCTCGACCTCGTCTTCCCGCGCGACCGGCCGGCCGTGGTGGCCGCGGCGCCGACAGTTGCGACGGAGGAGGACGCCGCGTCCGCGGCGGCGTACCTGTCGACCTTCGCGCCGCCGCCGCGCCACGCCTCGGACGCGTCGCCGACCCCAGAGGTGGAGCCGCCGTACCAGGCCGCCCGGCCGCAGCTCCAGCCGAGCGATCCGGCACCCAGGAGTGTCGCGCCGCCCGATTGAGCCCCACGTCCCACGCGGGTCAGCCCGATTCCGCGCATTCGGGGGCCTAGCCCAGGCCGGAGGCCCCGATTCCGCGCATTCGGGGGGCCGAGCCCAGGCCGCAGGCCCCGATTCCGCGCAATCGGCGGCGGCGGCGCGCAATCGGCGATCGGCGGGGGGCGGGTCCGGCCACGCGCCGGTGGCTGGCTCAGTTGGGAGAGAAGGGCTGGCGGGCGTACTGGATGCCGGGCAGCGACGGGATGTGGCGCAGCAGCGCCTCCTCGCGACGGAGCAGGTCCAGCGCGAGGCGCAGGCGTCGCGTGGTGTCGCGGGAGGCGAGCAGGGCCTGCCGGTCGGCGAGGTCGATGACCATCGCCGCGGACACGAGGTAGGACAGCACCGCGGGGTCCTCGGGGATCGGCGAGGGGTCCTCGGGCTCCGGCACCTCTCGCAGGCCGGCGAGGGCACGGCGGTACGACGCGAAGCGAGCGGCCACCGCCTTCGCCAGGACGGCCGGCGCCTCGCCCGGCGGCTCGGGCAGCCACTGGACGTCGGCCTGCAGGTACGGCAGCGACGTGTCGATCGCCTGCAGCCGGAACCGGTGCGAGCCGGTGGTCACGATGTCGAACCGGCCGTCGTCGTACGGCTCCACCGCTCGCAGCTCGGCCGCGCACCCGACCTCGTGCAGCGCACGGATCCCGTCCGGCCCTACCTCGCGGCCTTCGCGGATCGCGACCACCCCGAAGCGCTTGGGCGCACCCTCGGGGCGGGCGAGCAGCTCGCGCACGAGCTGGCGGTAGCGCTCCTCGAAGATGTGCAGCGGCAGCAGCAGCCCGGGGAAGAGCACGCTGCCCAGCGGGAAGAGCGGGAGCCGCTCGACGTCGCCGACCCGGGGACCCAGCGGCGGCGACGGGTCGGGCTCGGTCACGCTGTCGAGAGTAAGCCGCCACGCCACGAGGGGTCAGCCGCGGCCGGCGAGGCCGCAGGGCCGCGAACCGCTCGCCCCTAGACTGAGCGTCGTGATGCGGCGCATCGACCTGCGCGGGGTGGACCTGGACGGGGTCGACCTCGGCGAGGTGCTGCCGCGCGCCGCCCTCGACGTCGAGGCGGCCGTGGGGGCCGTCCGTCCGATCGTGGACGCGGTCCGCACCCGCGGCGACGAGGCGCTCTTGGAGCTCGCCGAGCGCTTCGACGGGGTACGCCCGCCCGCGCTGCGCGTCCCCCCGCGGGCCCTCGCCGACGCCCTCGCCGCTCTCGACCCCGACGTCCGCGCCGCCCTCGACGTCTCCATCGCCCGCGCCCGGCTCGTCCACGCCGACCAGCGGCGCACCGACGTCACCACCCAGGTCGTCCCCGGCGGCAGCGTCACCGAGCGCTGGGTCCCGGTCCAGCGGGTCGGGCTGTACGTCCCCGGCGGCCTCGCGCCCCTGGTCAGCAGCGTCGTGATGAACGTCGTCCCCGCGCAGGCCGCGGGCGTCCCGTCCATCGCGGTCGCCAGCCCGCCGCAGCGGGACAACGGCGGGCTGCCCGACGCCGGCGTCCTCGCCGCGTGCGCGCTGCTCGGCGTCGAGGAGGTCTACGCCGTCGGCGGCGCGCAGGCGATCGCCATGTTCGCCTACGGCACCCAGAGCTGCCCCAAGGCCCCCATGGTCACCGGCCCCGGCAACATCTACGTCGTCGCCGCGAAACGCCTGCTGCGAGGCCGGATCGCCATCGACTCCGAGGCCGGCCCGACCGAGATCGCCATCTTCGCCGACGTCAGCGCCAACCCCGCGATCCTCGCCGCCGACCTCATCAGCCAGGCCGAGCACGACACCGTCGCGGCCTCCGTGCTGGTGACCGACGACCTGCAGCTGGCCGACGCGGTCGAGGACGAGCTCGAGAACCAGGCCGAGGCGACGAAGCACACGCAGCGCATCACGACGGCGCTGTCGGGCCAGCAGTCCGCCATCGTCCTCGTCGACGACCTCGAGGCGGGCATCCGGGTCGTCGACGCCTACGCCGCCGAGCACCTCGAGATCCAGACCGAGGAGTCCGGCGAGGTCGCGGCGCGGATCCGCAACGCGGGCGCGATCTTCGTCGGCCCCTACAGCCCGGTCTCCCTCGGGGACTACGCCGCCGGCTCCAACCACGTGCTGCCCACCGGCGGGTGCGCCTGCCACTCAGGCGGCCTGAGCGTGCAGACGTTCCTGCGCGGCATCCACGTCATCGACTACGACGAGGCCGCACTGGCGGCGACGCGCGACACCGTCGTCGCCCTCGCGCATGCCGAGGACCTCCCCGCGCACGGCGCGGCGGTCGACGTCCGCTTCCGCCGATGACCGGCCTGGACGAGCTGCCCCTGCGCGAGGACCTCCGGGGGCAGGAGCCCTACGGCGCCCCGCAGCTCGACGTACCGTTCCGGCTCAACACCAACGAGAACCCCTACCCGCCCTCGGCCTCCCTCGTCGCGGACATCGGCCGCGCGGCCGCGGCCGCCTCCACCGACCTCAACCGCTACCCCGACCGCGAGGCCTGGGCGCTGCGCCAGGACCTCGCGACCTACCTCGCCAAGCGCGAGGGCGTCCACGTCGACGCCGCGCAGGTGTGGGCGGCGAACGGCTCCAACGAGGTCATGCACCAGCTCTTCCTCGCCTTCGGCGGACCCGGCCGGACGGCGCTCGGCTTCGCGCCGACGTACTCGATGTACCCCGAGTACTGCCGCGACACCTTCACCGCCTGGGTCACCGCGCCGCGCGCACCCGACTTCACGCTCCCGCCCGAGGTCGCGCGCGAGGCGGTACGCCGGCACCAGCCGACCCTCGTCGTCGTGCCGTCGCCGAACAACCCGACCGGTACGTCGCTGGCGCCCGAGACCGTGCTCGCGCTGCTGGACGCGACGCACGACGACGGCGGGGTCGTCGTCGTCGACGAGGCGTACGCCGAGTTCCGCCGCCCGGGCACGCCGTCGGCGCTGTCGCTGCTCGCCGACCACCCGCGCCTGGTCGTCATCCGCACGATGAGCAAGGCGTTCGCCATGGCGGGCGGACGGCTGGGCTACCTCGTCGGGTCGACCGCGGTGGTCGACGCGGTGCGCATCGTGCGGCTGCCCTACCACCTGTCCGCCGTCGCGCAAGCCGTCGCGCGTACCGCGATCGCCCACGCCGACGAGCTGCTCGCCTCCGTGGACGCGCTGCGGGAGGAGCGCGACGCGCTCGTCACCTGGCTGCGCCGGCGCGACTTCGACGTGGCTGACAGCGACGCGAACTTCGTGCTCTTCGGCCGGTTCGCGGACCGGCACGCGGTGTGGGAGCGGCTGCTCGCGCGCGGCGTCCTCATCCGCGAGACCGGCCCGGACGGCTGGCTGCGCGTCAGCGTCGGGACGCCGGAGGAGATGGCGGCCTTCCGCCGCTCCCTCGTCGCCGTCCTCGAGGAGGTCGGGCCGTGAGACGTACCGCCTGTGAGGAGATCACGCCGTGAGCCGTACCGCCCGCGTCGAGCGCACGACCAAGGAGAGCTCGGTGGTCGTCGAGCTGGACCTCGACGGCACCGGCGTCGCCGACGTCGAGACCGGCGTGCCCTTCTATGACCACATGCTCGCCCAGCTGGGCAAGCACGGCGGCATCGACCTGTTCGTCCGTACCAAGGGCGACCTCGAGGTCGACGCGCACCACACCGTCGAGGACACCTCGCTCGCCTTCGGGCAAGCGCTGCGCGAGGCCCTCGGCGACAAGGCGGGGATCCGCCGCTTCGGCGACGCGCTGGTCCCGCTCGACGAGGCGGCCTGCCAGGCGGCCGTCGACCTGTCCGGACGGCCGTACGTCGTGCACGTCGAACCCGAGATCGTCGAGCTGATCGGGTCGTACGACACCACGCTCACGCGCCACATCTGGGAGTCGATCAGCGCGTCGGCCCAGATCTGCCTGCACGTGCGGGTGCTCTCCGGCCGTAACGCCCACCATGTGGTCGAGGCGCAGTTCAAGGCGGTCGCACGCGCCCTGCGCGACGCGGTCGCGCTCGACCCGCGGGTGGTCGGCGTCCCCTCGACGAAGGGCACCCTCTCGTGACGTACAGCCCGGCCCCGGACGCTGGACGCTAGGTGGCGAAGCCTTCGGTCGTCGTCCTGGACTACGGCTCGGGGAACCTGCGCTCGGCGGTACGTGCACTGGAGCGCGTCGGCGCCGAGGTCACGCTGACGGGGGACGCGTCGGTGGCCCTCGCGGCGGACGGCCTCGTCGTGCCCGGGGTGGGGGCCTTCGCCGCGTGCATGGCCGGGCTTCGCGCGGTCGACGGACCGGCCGTTGTGCGCCGCCGCGTCGAGGCCGAACGCCCGGTGCTGGGCATCTGTGTGGGGATGCAGGTGATGTTTGAGCGAGGCGTCGAGCACGGGGTGGACACCGACGGGATCGGGGCCTGGCCCGGCGTCGTCGAGCGGCTGCGTGCCGACGTACTGCCGCACATGGGCTGGAACACCGTCTCGGTCCCGGCGGGGTCGCGGCTGTTCGCCGGCCTGGAGGGGGAGCGGTTCTACTTCGTGCACTCCTACGGCGTACGGACCTGGGTCCCCGCCGGGGCGACGACCGGCACCGAGCCGCTGGTGACCTGGACGGAGCACCAGGGCGACCGCTTCGTGGCCGCCGTCGAGGACGGCGTGCTCTCCGCGACGCAGTTCCACCCGGAGAAGTCCGGCGACGCCGGCGCCGCCCTCCTCGGCCACTGGGTCGCCACCCTCTGACGCCCCCGCCCCGCACCCCCCGCCCGCCGACCCGCCCCAGCCCGCCGCCCGCCCTCCGCGCCCCGCCTGCCCCCCACCTGTTCGAATGAACGCGGCGTTCTTCCAATAGGTGCGCAGGAACGTCGCGTTCATTCGAAAGGGGCGGGGTCGGTAGGGTCGCCGGTCGTGGGGTTCGAGCTGCTGCCGGCGGTGGACGTCGCCGACGGGCTGGCGGTACGTCTGCTCCAGGGCGAGGCCGGCACCGAGACGGCGTACGGCGACCCGCTGGACGCCGCCCTCGCCTGGCAGGCGGCCGGCGCCCGTTGGGTCCACCTGGTCGACCTCGACGCGGCGTTCGGGCGCGGCTCGAACCGCACCCAGCTCGCCGAGGTCGTCCGGCGCCTCGACATCGACGTCGAGCTCTCCGGCGGCATCCGCGACGAGGACTCCCTCGAGGCCGCGCTCGCGACCGGCTGCCGCCGCGTCAACCTCGGCACCGCCGCGCTGGAGAAGCCGGACTGGTGCGCCGAGGTGATCGCGCGGTACGGCGACCGCATCGCGGTCGGGCTCGACGTCCGCGGCACAACCCTCGCCGCCCGCGGCTGGACCCAGGAAGGCGGCGACCTCTGGGAGGTGCTCGACCGGCTGGAGGCCGACGGGTGCGCGCGCTACGTCGTCACCGACGTCACGAAGGACGGGACGCTGCGCGGACCGAACCTCGACCTGCTGCGCCAGGTGTGCGCCCGCACCGACCGGCCGGTCGTCGCCTCCGGCGGGGTGTCCTCCCTCGACGACCTGCGCGCGCTCGCGGCCCTGCACGCGGTCGGCGTCGAGGGCGCGATTGTCGGCAAGGCGCTGTACGTCGGCGCGTTCACTCTCCCCGAGGCGCTCACCGCGGTCGCCGATGGCTGAGCGGCTGGGCAGCGGCAGCCCGTACGAGGACGCCGTCGGCTACGCCCGCGTCGTGCGTTCCGGCGACCTCGCGTGGACGGCCGGCTGCACGTCCACCGTCGACGGCCAGGTCGTTCACGAGGGCGACGCGGGCGCGCAGGCACGTACGGCCCTCGGCATCGCCCTCGACGCCCTCGCCCGTGTCGGCATGGGCGCCGAGGACGTCGTGCAGAGCCGGATGTACGTGCGCCACGCCCACGACTGCGAACTCGTCGGGCAGGCGCACGCGGAGATCCTCGGGTCGGTTCGCCCGGTCGCCACGATGCTCATCGTCGAGGGCTTCGTCGACCCGCTCATGCTGGTCGAGGTCGAGCTCGTCGCCCACCGCCCCTGACCCGCGCGGCCCTCCGCACCTCCGCCCGCTCCTCGCAGCCCCGGTGTTCGCCGACGCGGCGCTGCGTAGTGGTGGTCCCAGCGTCCGATGAGGCCGGCCGATTCGTCTGTCGGAGCAGCCGCGGCGCTCCTACCGTTGAGCCAGCCGGGGTTGGCCCGAGGGGAGTCCGCCATGCACCGTCCTAGCGCCGCCACCATCCTCGCCACGCTCGCCCTTGCCGTCGCCGTGGTCGGCGCCGGTCCGCAGGCGCAGGCAGTCGTCCAGAAGATCGTCGCCGACGACTCCAAGCACCTTCAGGGCAAGACCCTCGCCCAGGTCCGTGCCAACATCGACGCCACCAAGCTGGGCGGGCTCGGCACCAACTACTACCTGCACGGACGCGGCCTCGTCGTGGGCCAGCACGTGACCATGGGTGCGCCCGGCGGCAACAGCAACGTCGTCGTCGCGCCGGGCATGCTGTCGCTGGAGATGTCCTGCGCGGCCGATGGGAACTCCCTGCGCATCTTCTCCCGCAACCTCGCCGCCTTCCCAGGGCTGTTCGCCCTGTTCTACTACGACGGCACCAACGAGCACTCGTACGTCGACGGGGACACCGCGCCCAACGGCGGCGGCTACTTGGGTCTCGACGTCCCCGAGTCCCTGGGGACGGTGCACTTCGGCTTCGTACACAACAACGTCTCGTACGTCGCCGTCGGGGAGATCTCGGCGTGGGCCACCGGGAGCGGCTGCGTCGCCGACGGCCAGATCACGGTGACCAAGACCGCCGTTCCTAGTTGATGAGGTCGATCGCGTGCCACGCGACGAGCCGGACCCGGTGATCGGGATGTCAGGATCTGCGGCGTGAGCGTCGCCGTCCGCGTCATCCCGTGCCTCGACGTGGATGGCGGGCGCGTGGTCAAGGGCGTCAACTTCCTCGACCTGCGCGATGCGGGCGACCCCGTCGAGCTCGCCCGGGCGTATGACGCGCAGGGCGCCGACGAGCTCACGTTCCTGGACATCACGGCGAGCAGCGGCGACCGCGAGACGACGTACGACGTCGTACGCCGTACCGCCGAGCAGGTCTTCATCCCGCTGACCGTCGGCGGGGGAGTCCGCTCGGTCGAGGACGTGGACCGCCTGCTGCGCGCGGGCGCGGACAAGGTCGGCGTCAACACGGCCGCGGTGACGCGTCCCGAGCTGATCGCCGAGATCTCCGGGCGCTTCGGCAACCAGGTGCTGGTCCTCTCGGTCGACGCACGTCGGGGCGGCGGTACCGCCAGCGGGTTCGAGGTGACCACGCACGGCGGTCGTCGGGGCACCGGAATCGACGCCGTCGCCTGGGCGGCGCGCGCCGTCGAGCTCGGGGCGGGGGAGATCCTGCTCAACTCGATGGACGCCGACGGCACGAAGGAGGGCTACGACCTGGCGATGATCCGGGCGGTACGCGCCGCGGTGCACGTACCGGTCATCGCCAGCGGCGGCGCGGGGCACCTCGAGGACTTCGTCCCGGCCGTACAGGCCGGCGCGGATGCGGTGCTCGCGGCGAGCGTGTTCCACTTCGGCGAGCTGCGCATCGGCGAGGTGAAGGCCACCCTGCACGCCGCGGGCCTGCCCGTCCGCTGAGCACCCGACTCACCGGGTGGATCAGAGGCGGTTGCGGTAGCTCCGGACGCGCTCCACGTCGGCCGGGTCGCCCTCGAAGTCGACGCGGGCCACGCCGGTACGCCCGTAGGTCCACAGCGCCAGCTCGACCGGCTCCCCACGGACCACGACGACTGGCGTGCCGGCCCTGATCGTCGCGGGCTCGCCGCCCGGCCGGGCCAGGGCCAGGCCGAGCCGCGCCCGGCGGAAGGCCAGCTTCGCGATCCGCAGCGTCCGCCGGAACACCTCCTCGGCCACATCGGGGGCGACCTCGCGCGGCTGCCAGTCCGGGCGAGCCCGGCGGACGTCCTCGTGGTGGACCAGGTACTCCAGGGCGTTGGTCGCCTCGTCGACCGCGGCGACCGACATCGGGTTCCACCAGCGCGGCTCGCTGCGGACGTCCGCTACGAGGTCCGCGTACGGGCTCGCCGCGCGCTGCGCACGTACCTTCTCCGACCAACCTCCCAGCCACGGGACCACCAGCCCGGCCTGGACGTCGGGCCGGTCGCGACGCACGACGAGGTGCGCCGCCAGGTCGCGGGTCGTCCACCCCTCGCACAGCGTCGGCGCGTCCGGGCCGACCTCGGCGAGCAGGTCGGCGAGCGCGAGCCGCTCGGCCGTCGCCACCCGCTCGCCGCGCCGGCCCGCCGGGACGCCGCCGCCCACCTCGCCACCCCCGTCGTTCACGTGTCCACCTCCCCGCTCGGACGCACCGAGCGACACCGCCTCATGCCGTCCCCGCATCCGAGGAGGCCGCCAACGAACCGGTCCGGCTGCCGGAGGCGTCCCGCACGCCGCACACCAGCGAGCGCTCGCCGGTGCTCCACGCGAAGGACGTGGGGACCATGACGAAGGCCTGCAGCCCGGACGCGCCCGGGTGCGCGAGCCGGATCGCCCGGAAGGCGTCACGGCAGCGGCCCACCGCCTCGGCGGCCAGGGTCTGCGTACCCGGGTAGGAACCCTGGGAGTCGAGGTCCGCCTGCATGATGACCTGCGAGTCGTGGGAGCCCGAGCACTGCTGCGAGGCGACGCTCGTCAGCGGTCCATAGGTCTGCTGCCCGTTCCACTCGAAGCAGTCGCCGAGCTTCAGCTGGGCCACGAGCACCCGGTCGCCCCGGATGAGCCCGGAGACCGAGCGCCCCGAGTCGGAGTGCAGGAAGCTGATCACCGCGGCCAGGAAGACGAGCGAGACCACGCCCCACACGATGCCGAGCACCAGCCCGGCGATCGCGAAGCCGCGTCCGCGCACCGGCGCGTCGGCCCGGGTCCGCCGGATCCCGATGATCGCGAGGACGATGGCGACCGGCCACAGGGTGAGCAGCCCGGTGACGAACGCGGCGATCGAGACCCCGTCGGTCGGCCGCCGCGGGGCCGCATAGCCCGCCGAGTACCCCGGCTGCGCGTACGCCGCCCCGGGGTAGCCCTGCCCCGGCGGGTAGGCCTGACCCGCGCCGTAGCCCGGCCCCGTCGGGTAGGGCTCGGCGGACGGGGGCGCCGGCGGCTGGCCGTAGGCCGGCGGCGGCGGCGGTGGGGGATAGGGCGGCGGCTGTCCCGGCGGGTACGTCCCCGGCTGCCCGGGGTAGGGCGCGTACGGCCCCGGGGGCGGCGGCGGGGCGTACGGGTCGTGCGGCGGGACGGCGTAGGGGTCCGTGGGCGGCACGGCGTACGGATCCGTGGGCCTGGCAGGGTCCTGCGAGGAGTCGCTGGGCGGTGGCGCCCCCGGATCGGTGGTCACGTACTGATCGTGCCACTGGCACGATGGAGGGCATGCCCGAGGAGTCCCCACAGCGCCCGGCGGAGGCCGAGCAGCGCCTCGACCCGGCCATCGCGGCGCGCCTCAAGCGCGACGCGCACGGCCTGGTCGCCGCGGTGGCCCAGCAGTGGGACACGGGTGAGGTGCTCATGGTCGGCTGGATGGACGAGGAGGCGCTGCGCCGGACGCTGACCAGCGGGCGGGCCACGTACTGGAGCCGCTCGCGCCAGGCGTACTGGCGCAAGGGGGACACCTCCGGGCACGTCCAGCTGGTGCGCGAGGTGCGGCTGGACTGCGACGGCGACGCGCTGCTGGTCAAGGTCCACCAGGTCGGCGCCGCCTGCCACACCGGCGACCGGACCTGCTTCGACGCCGACGTGCTCAGCGCCGTGGTGGGGGTCGCGTGACCACCGGAGCGGTGGCGCCGGACCTGGAGACCTTCCGCACCCTGGCGCGCGACCGCAGGGTCGTCCCGGTGACCTGCACGTTGCTCGCCGACGGCGCGACGCCGGTCGCGCTCTACCGCAGCCTCACGGGGGAGCGGCCGGGGACCTTCCTGCTCGAGTCGGCCGAGCACGGCCGGGTGTGGTCGAGGTTCTCCTTCATCGGGGTGCGCTGCGCGGCCACCCTCTCCGAGCGGGACGGTCAGGCGCGCTGGACGGGCACCCCGCCGCGCGGCGTACCGCTCGACGGCGACCCGCTGAGCGCGCTGCGCGACACTCTTGCGTTCCTGCACACCGGCCGGCTCGACGACGTGCTGCCCGGGCTGCCGCCGCTGACCGGCGGGCTCGTCGGGTACGTCGCCTACGACGCCGTCCGTCGCCTCGAACGCCTCCCCGAGCTCGCCAAGGACGACCTGCACCTGCCCGAGCTGACCTTCCTGCTGGCGACCGACCTCGCGGTCCTCGACCACGAGGCCGGCACCGTCACCCTCATCGCCAACGCGGTCAACTACGACGGCAGCGACGAGCGGGTCGACGAGGCGTGGGCGGACGCGGTCGCCCGGCTGGACCGGATGAGCCACGACCTCGCGCAGCCCGTGGACAGCTTCGCGGCCGGCTTCGACCCTGACGCGCAGCCGACGTACGCCTCCAACACCGACCGCGAGGACTACCTCGTCGCCATCGAGCGGGCCAAGGAGGAGATCCGGGCGGGGGAGGCGTTCCAGGTCGTGGTCGCGCAGCGCTTCGAGATGCCGACGCGCGCCTCGGCGCTCGACGTCTACCGGGTGCTGCGGCGCACGAACCCGAGCCCGTACATGTACGTGCTCCGCCTCGACGGCTTCGACATCGTCGGCTCCTCACCGGAGGCCCTGGTCAAGGTCACCGACGGACGCGCGCTGCTGCACCCCATCGCGGGGACCCGCTGGCGCGGCGCGACCCCGGAGGAGGACGCCCGCCTCGCCGAGGAGCTGCTCGCCGACGACAAGGAGCGGGCGGAGCACCTCATGCTCGTCGACCTCGGCCGCAACGACCTCGGCCGGGTCTGCGAGTGGGGCAGCGTCGAGGTGATCGACTTCATGAGCGTGGAGCGCTACAGCCACGTCATGCACATCGTCTCCACCGTCGTCGGGCGGCTGGCCCCCGGGCGGAGCGCGTACGACGTCCTCGCCGCCACCTTCCCCGCCGGCACGCTCTCCGGCGCCCCGAAGCCGCGCGCGATGGAGATCATCGAGGAGCTCGAGCCGACCCGGCGCGGGCTGTACGGCGGCGCGGTCGGCTACCTCGACTTCGCCGGCGACCTCGACCTCGCGATCGCGATCAGGACCGCGCTGCTGCGCGACGGCGTGGCCTACGTGCAGGCCGGCGGCGGGATCGTCGCCGACTCCGACCCCATCGCGGAGGACCAGGAGTCGCGCAACAAGGCGGCGGCCGTGCTGCGCGCGGTCGCGGTCGCGGGGACGATGCGCCCGCTGTCGTCGGCGTGAGCCCGCGCCGGCAGTACGCGCTCGCGCTCGGCTTGCTCCTGCTCGGGGCGCTGCTCGTCCTCGTCGCCGCCGGGCGGCCGTGGGCGAGCGCCGAGGTCGCGACGACGACCGGCTCGACGGCGGCGCGCACCCTGCGCGTGCACGGCAGCGACGTCTCCGGCGCGCTGCCGGCCCTGGCGGTGCTCGCCCTCGCCGGCATCGCCGGCGTGGTCGCCACCCGGGGCCGCGTCCGTCAGGCCGTCGGGGTCCTGCTCGTGCTGGCCGGGGCCGGCGTGGTCGTCGTCACCCTCACGTCGAGCCTGGGCGCGGCGCTCGACGAGGCCGCCCGGACCGCGTCGGGGGTCACCTCGGCGCGAGCGAGCGACGCCTCGACGACCGCGTGGCGCTGGGCGGCACTGCTGGGCGGCGTCCTCGTGGCCACGGCCGGCGCGCTGACCGTGGCCGGCGGACGGCGCTGGCCGGCGCTGGGCGGGCGCTACGAGCGGCGGGTCGATCCCGCGCTCGACGCGTGGGCCGCCCTCGACCGGGGGATCGACCCGACGCTCGACGTACCTGGCACAATGCCGCCGAGCGGGACCCCGAAGAGCCCCGAGGAGGAGCGGCCATGAGCGCCGAGGCGCACGAGGACCACGGCCACACCCCGGCCGCCTGGACCGCCGTGACGATCATCTTCATCGGCTCGGTGGTCTCGGCCGCCGCGGTCATCGCCGCGCAGCCGTGGCTGTTCTGGGTGGGCATCGGCGTCATCGTGCTCGGCGCGATCGTCGGCAAGGTCATGCAGATGATGGGACTGGGCGCCAAGCCTGATCGCGCGCACCCGGCCGCGGTGTCCGCCGCCCCGAGCGGCCCCTCCGGCGGTGCCCCGAATGGCGGCTCCGCCGCGGCAGGCTCCTGAGACACGATTCTGAGGGTTTGCTCAGAGGTACTGACCTGCGGGCGATCAGGGGGCCAGACTGACCCCTGAGCCTGGGCACCCGTCCGGTGCTCGAGGCCGAGCCCGTCCTCGCGGCCATCTCGGCGCGGGGACCCGCCCCCCGGGAGACCACGTGTCCGACGCAACACCTCCGCCGCCCGGCGAGCCGACCCCCGAGCCCACCACCCCCCCGTCGGAGCCGCAGCCGTACACCCCGCCCGCCGGGGCCACGCCGCCTCCGCCGCCTGCCGCGGCGTACCCGCCGCCCGACTCCGGGGCCGTCCCGCCCCCACCCGCGGCCGGGGGCAGCTACCCGCCCCCACCGCCCGGCGGCGGCTACCCGCCCGCCCCGCCCGCGGCGGGGCGACCCGACCCCAACTCGGTGCCGGCGGACGCCGTCGGCGCGTTGCAGTACGGCTGGCAGAAGTTCCTGGCCAACGCCGGCGCGATCATCGTGGCGATCATCATCTACGTCCTCGCGCTGATCATCATCGACGCGATCTGGTACTTCATCGTCCGCGCGATCGTCTCACCCGGCGGGCTGTTCGGCAGCCTGTTCCTCAGCGCCCTCGGGACCGTCGTCTACGTGCTGGTCTTCTACATCGTCGAGGCGGGGATCGCGCGCGGCGCCCTGGCCATCACCGACGGGCGCCAGCTCACCACCCAGCTGTTCTTCACCACCGACCAGATGGGCAACGTGATCCTGGCCGGCCTGATCCTCGCCGTCCTCACCGCCGTGGGCACGTTCCTGTGCGTGATCCCCGGCCTGCTGGTCTGGTTCTTCGCGCAGTTCACCATCCTGTTCATCGTGGACCGCGGTCAGAGCGCCACCCAGGCGATCGGCAGCAGCTTCCGGATGGTTTCCGACAACCTCGGGGTCGTCGTCCTGTTCTTCATCCTCGCGCTGGTGGCCTTCATCATCGGCGCCTGCCTGATCTGCATCGGCCTGTTCATCGCCTTCCCGGTCATCGAGATCGGCCGGGCGTTCCTGTATCGCCGCCTGCAGAACCAACCCGTGACGGTCTGACACGCTGGATCCATGGCGACCGCACAGCTCGACCCGACGGCCCCGGTGGCCGGCGCCCGACGGCGCCGGCTCACCGGGCCGTTGGCCACCGCGGGGGCCGTGCTGGGGGCGACCCTGGTGCTCATCCCGTTCGACCCGAACACCGAGCACGTCCCGATCTGCCCGCTCAAGGCGACGACGGGGCTGGACTGCCCGGCGTGCGGCGGGCTTCGCTGCGTGCACGACCTGGCCACCGGCCAGGTCGCGCAGGCGGCCAACCAGAACGTCCTGCTCCTCGCCTACCTGCCGCTCGCGGTGGCGCTGTGGCTGGTCTGGACGGTGCGCCGCTGGCGCGGCGACCCGCGCCCGGTCCGGGTCCACCCCCGGGTCCTCGTGGCCCTCGCGGTCATCGCGCTGGTCTTCGGCATCGTGCGCAACCTGCCATTCGTGCCCTACCTGCGCTCCGGCCCGAACTGACCACGGCCGATGACCTCGCCGTACCCGCCCGGTGAGCCCGAGCCCACCGATCCGTACGCCGTGCCGCCAGCCGCCCCGCCGACCGGGCAGCAGCCACCAGGCCCGGGCTACTCGCCGCCCCCCGGACAGCAGCCGCCGCCCCCGCCGCCGGGCCAGCAGCCGCCGGGCTATCCCGGCGCCGGCTACCCCGGCTACCCCGGCTACGGCCAGCCTGGGTACGCCCAGCAGCCGATGCCGTACGGGACGCCGTACCCGCCGGCTCCCTACGCCCAGCAGACCTCCGGCAAGGCCACCGCGATCATGGTCCTCGGCATCCTCAGCCTGATCACCTGCCTGGTGCTCGGCATCGTCGCGCTCGCGATGGCGCCCGGGGCGCGACGGGAGATCGAGGCGTCGCAGGGGCGCCTGGGCGGAGAGGGCCAGATCAAGGCGGGCGTCATCTGCGCCTGGATCTCCATCGGGCTGAACATCGCCGCCGTCGTGGTCTTCGTGCTGCTCCTCGCCCTGGGCATCATCGTCGGGAGCCACTCCTCCACGACCGGCTGAGCATCGGTGACCGACGGGGGCGTCCGGGGCGGACGACCCGAGCCGATACGCTGAGGCACCCAACCGGCGAAGGGGACGGCCAGAAGTGAGCGTGCTGGAGGAGATCCTGGCGGGGGTCCGGGCCGACCTCGCCGAACGCCAGGAGCTCCGCCCGCTCGATGAGGTCAAGGCCAAGGCGGCCGCTCGCACGGTGCCGGTCCGCGACGGGATACGCGCTCTGCGCGGTGAGGGCGTCGCCGTCATCGCCGAGGTCAAGCGCAGCAGCCCCAGCGCCGGCGCGCTCGCCGCCATCGAGGACCCGGCCGGTCTGGCCGTCGACTACGAGGCCGGCGGCGCCGCGGTGATCAGCGTGCTCACCGAGGGCCGGCGGTTCGGCGGAAGCCTGCACGACCTCGAGGCCGTGCGTGCCGCGGTCGACGTACCGTTGCTGCGCAAGGACTTCATCGTCAGCGGCTACCAGCTGTGGGAGGCCCTGTCGGCCGGTGCCGACCTGGTCCTGCTCATC
>Ga0335071_10001652_pt1 | contig 24055 bp, 26 predicted proteins | sample Lox_Sample_15_FD_206724 | JGI IMG/M metagenome (GOLD analysis project Ga0335071, IMG submission 206724) | Soil microbial communities from Loxahatchee National Wildlife Refuge, Florida, United States - Lox_Sample_1.5 | ecosystem: Environmental > Terrestrial > Soil > Wetlands | place: USA... | reverse complement strand
GGACCGGACTTGTGTCATTTTCACCTCATGTATCGATCCTAGGTTTTCATTCTTTGTATTGATAGTTCCCGATCGATCAATTTTTTCAGGTTTACCAGGCATGAGGAAATACCGGGTCGTGAATTCCCGGATTCCCTGGGAGAACGGATTATTCATCTGGCCTTTTTCTGGAATAGCGGCACGCTCCATAGATTATGGTACCATGGAGGGATCTGGCTGAGCACGCCAGGTCTGCATGATACCGCTGATTCGAAACCGGGTGTTTTAAAGTGCCCGGGATCCGTTTCCTGATACCCCCCAATCGATTGGAGAACCTAAAAACATGAGATGTTGAACAGGTATTTGATATCCCGTTAACATGTCGCAGTCACACCGTGGTTGCAGACTCCCATGACTATCAGTTGACAAAACCTGAAAGATCGAAAAAAAGATGATGAATAGTATTCATGAGCGGTTTGGTGACTGGTCATAACTGGTGCATCTTTTCGAGCTCCACAAGGAGCGGCGCGATCGTCCCGGTATCGATACATCTGCGGGCGAGTCGCGTAAGTCTCCTGATATAGTAAATATGGGCAATCTGGAAACTTACCAACAGGCCGAATCCCAGAGTGACGATGCTTATCAGGAAATAATTGAATGGATCTACCATGGTTTTTGGTCTCCTGCAACCAGCCGTGTTGGATTCTTATCAGCCGGATCTTTTTCACTACCCTGGGTCATGACTCTCTCTCCAGTTCGGCAATCAGGGGGACGATCGTTTCGGCGGCTTCGCATTCCTTTGCAACCTTAACGAATCTTCCGGAATAATATTTTCCGGTGATAATATACCCACCGACGATACCGATGCCGAACATGATGACGCCAATGACGGTATAACTAATTATGTCATCCATGTCTTTTTCGCTCCTTATAATTTGATGAACCAAAGATCAGATAAAATTATCCCGCTGAAGGCAAGGGATAATCAAGTCTATTAACTGGTAAATCTTTTGCATTACTGCAACTCACGGTTACTCGAAACCAGGAACGGCACTTCGAATACGTGGACTTAATTGATCTTGAATGGCCTGCAATTTCCGATAAAAAACATAAACAGTGATCTTCAAATCTCATGACTGATATAGGTTCATCAGGGGTGAAGATATTTCAATAATCACATTTGCGCACCATAAAGGAGGTACGGGAAAAACCACATCGTGCCTGAATATTTCGGGATTCCTGGTGAAGAGCGGCTTCAGTGTGCTGGTGGTCGATATCGATCCTCAGGCAAATGCGACCGCGGGGCTTGGCGTGGATCCGGCTTCTCTTGAATGTACCATGTACGATGTCTTCATGAGTTGTATTCCGGGCTACCCTGAGGTCGGATTAGAGAAAGTCATCGTGACGACCGGATCGGGAATCGATCTCGCGCCGTCAAGCCTCGAGCTGGTAGGTGCGGAACCGTTCCTGTATAATCTTGAAAACAGGACCGCTATCCTCAGGGAATTACTCAAACCGATGAAAAAGCGGTACGACTTCATCATGATCGATACCCCTCCGAGCATGGGCCAGTTCGTGGTGAACGGTCTTGTCGCATCTGATCGCAGGATCATCACATTCGACCGGGGGATTTTTGCCCTGAACGGCCTGCGGACCCTCATGACAATTTTTTCAGATATCAGGGAAGCGACGGGAGACAGTATTTTCCCCGATCTGGCAATCCTGACACGGTGGGACAGGTCAGATGGCGGAAGGAAAAATTCAGGGATCAGGGCATTTTTTTCAAGGTTGTCAGGTCGTAACAGGGAATACGAAGTTGAGGATCTGGAACAGGTCGCGAAGTTCGAGGAAGAGGTCAGGAAATACTTCAGCCTCGTGTACACCGTTCCCTATAGCAGAGAAATATACGAAGCTCAGCAGCAGGGGACCCCAATATCACATTTTGCACCTGACTCCGAGGCTGGAACGGCCTATGCCCGGATAGCCGGAGTTGTGGAAAAGTGGAAATAAATCGGGAGGAGAGGAAGATGGTTGGCGAAGAGCAAGGAGAGTGTAAGGCTGAAAATCTCATCCATGAAAAGCCTGGAAGAAAAGTGCTTTTCACGGGCGGCCCGTGTAAAACCGGGTCCGAAACCGGTAACTACCCGTCCGGCAACGACAAGGATGTAATCAGACAGGTCGAAGGAGTAATCGCCTCGGGACTCAGGGGGGATTATTCAGGAAGGATTAATGAGAGGGAAGTTCTCGATTCGTGGAAACCGCTCGTGAAAGCGGTAAATGAACTTAACCAGAGAATGGAAGAGGAGAAACAGGAATTTTCCCGGCTTTCAAAAATCAGGGAAAGTATCCTCGAAAAAAATCCGATCCCTGTTCTCGTGCTCGATAATGATTTAAACGTCCTGGAAGCCAATGAAGCATTCAGCCGGGTAAGCGGGATATCAATGGAAACGCTCCCCGGGATGTCGTATTCCAACTTAAATATCATATCACAGACCGGAGGAGGACCGTCGGATGCGGTGAAATTCAGGAGGCACAGCGTCTCAGAAATGACCGTGGATCTTCCGTCAGGGAAGCACATCTTCGAACAGTACAGCATACCCCTTGCCTCGGATTCAGGGACTATTTCCGGAATTGCAAGTTTCTTCTTCGACAAAACCGAGGAAAAGAAGGAAGAGCAGAAATTAAAGACCAGAAACGAGGAACTGAATAACCAGTTGCTGGAATGGCGAAAGAGTCAGGAATCCGGCAGCATAAGGCCAGCGATCGTCCGGGAGGGACCCTCCTCTCCTCCATCCCCTGCCCCGGCTGAAGATATTCCCAAAAATGGAAATGCAGAAGTGAAACAGAGAAAAGAGATCAAAGAGGCGGAAAAAATCAGGACATTCGATGTCGTTGAATTCAGTCTCGGTGGAGAGAAATATGCACTGGATATCAACCTGGCACGGGAGATTGTCGAAATGATGCCGATTACACCGATCCCCTGCTCGCCGGTCTATCTGAGAGGAATAATGAACCTCCGGGGGGAAATAACCAACATCATTGATATCCATTCGGTCCTCGGGCTCCAGGGAAGGGAATCCAGGAAAGGAAATAAAATTATTGTCCTGTCAGCCGAGGCTACCGGGGGGCAGAATATCGGAGTAATCGTGGACGATGTCCAGAGTGTCATCCAAATCCAGGAAAGTGATGTGGAACAACTCGGAGAGAACCTGTCCTCCCAATCGAGCGGGAATATCAAAGGAATTATTAAAATTGGTGGGAAGGCAGGTGAAAAGAAAGGAGAAGGGGCTGCGGGGAAAGAACTCGTTATCTGGGTTGATATGCTCAAAGTACTCGACGGGCTGTCCCAGTTGAAAAATTCAACCCGTTAGAGATTTTTAACCATATTTCCCGGCTTTATTCGTTACGGGGCCTGAATTATCAGATTTGCTGCGAAATAACCAACAACAGCTGATATGGTGATCAAAGTAAGGATTAGCCTCATGAAATATTATATTATGATATCGACGACAATATCACATGAGTGGCACCATGTCAGTTGTTGAAAAGTAGCCGTTGGAGATGAATGGCTGGTTTTTTGATCGATCGGAATGGGTTGCAGATATAACTCATTCATATCCTTACGGTCTGAGGCATTTGTATGCTGATTAATGGTGAACTGGAATCCGGAAGCAGGGAGGCACTCAAAAATTGGATGAATTTCACGCATTGACGGATACGATCGAGCATCTTCTGCATATAAAGTGTTCGAATTACAAGGAAGATTACATAAAGAGACGCCTTGCTTCACGCATGAATGCCCTGAGCATCCAGAACTACGGTGTCTACAAGAAATTCATTCTTTCAAATCCCGAAGAGCAGGAAAAACTCCGGAATGCCCTGACCATCAATGTTACAAAATTTTTCCGCGACCCCGAAATATTCGAAACCGTAAAGCGGGACATTATCCCTGAAATTCTTAAAAAGAAACAAAGAATCAGGATCTGGAGTGCCGGGTGTTCTTCCGGTGAGGAACCCTATACCCTGGCAATCATTCTCTACGAGCTGGGCCTGGTAAACAAAATGCTGGACGCGAAGATCCTGGCAACCGATATCGACCTCGAGATCTTAAAAAAGGCAAAGGAAGGTGTTTATGACAAAGCAGCGCTTGTGAACATGAATGAGAGCCAGATCAGGAGATATTTCAATATCCGCCCAGACGGAAAATATGAGATTAAACCCCATATCAAGGAAAAAGTCCAGTTCCAGTACCATGACCTCATGAAAGGAGTTCCCATTTCAAGGACCCTCGATCTCATAACGTGCAGGAACGTGACCATATATTTCAACGAAAGCCAGAAGCTTGCATTAACACGCGTGTTTCATGAGGGACTTATGCCTGGCAGCTTCTATATCATGGGGATGTCGGAATATCTCCCCCGCGATGTCGAACACCTTTTCAAGACCTACCGGCCTTTACAGAAAATTTTTATTAAAGCCTGAGGTTTCTTTTTTTTCAATGGTCGTTTCCGTTTTGAAACATGCAGTAACCGGCCATGAACAGGATTGTCTGGATTAAAAAAATCCAAATCGTTCATGATATTATTGCAGGCAGTTGCGGTTTTCGATGAGAGTCTGGGCCGGTAATTTCAGGACTGCATGGATGCAATGATTGGGGAATAGTTCTTCCGTAATGCGCAGTCCGCACCTTCCGGACACTTCTCCAAGTGCCCTGTCGTAATAGACCTCTTTATCTTTATAGAACTCTTCAAGAAAAGCCGGGTTCTGTTTGTCAGGGGACCCGAAAACCGACTGGACGTACCGGGTGCCGATTTCTATGGGTATTTCAAGGCGTTCCTCCTCGATATACAGGGTGCACCGGTCGGTCTGTACAATCCCGTCGCCGAGGAATGCAAATTCAGTCTCAAAATCCACGTGGCAAAGACCCTGCATTCCGAGGTTAATAAAATTAATGAGATAATGGGAAAAAAATGATAAATTTTCTGATAATTCGGTGGATAACGCCTTAATCGCCAAATCGCGTGCATGTTCAGGTATGATCGTTTCGCTACCGATTCTCCGGGCAAGGTCAGCCCGATCTTCCATGTGGCTGACCATTAACCGCAAATCTGACGATCGCTTTTGAAATTCATCGTTAAAGGTCCTTGCCGAAGGATATCCCCGTTCCAGGTCCATACTCACGCATCCTAATTATTGTCCTGATTCTCCCGTGAGAGATCTGCAGAAATTGATTTCATCATCTTTTCCCTGGTCTTGTGACTTTTCAGCTCGGTCGTGATAAGGATAAAATTGAACCCGATAACGATGATCACCAGCGTGAGGCCTATCCAGAGCATCACACCCTGGGCAAGTAGAAATACCGCCCAAAGCAGTGCAACAAAGCATATCAGATAAAAAAAAATCCATGTCCTCACGTTCAGAACATCCATAGGCTTAGAGAGGTCGGCACGCTATTAAAAGTTTCATATGTACAGGATTGCGGCGTAATATTAGGAATTAACAGGAAAAACATTGAGGCTGCAGGGATCCCTCACTGCCCCTTCCCGATGACAGGTCCGACAGGAGATCCGGGGGCAGGCACCGGAAAATTCCCGGACTATCAACTGTTGTGACTATTCAGAAAACCGTTTTTGATCATGTCTTTCAGAAAATTTATTGACAGCCCGCAATAAAATTAATGCCAGGAGCGTTCTTAGACGACATCACGACCGTATTTTATTGAAGGAACAGATTTTTTCCGGGGGGGTGGTCAACAATGACCGGTCCTATGACTTCCCAGGCAGTCCAGGACCTTATCAGCCATGTCGAAGAACTGCTCGATATAGAAATTCTTATACACAGGGAAGCCGAGGCCCCGGCCCAGGGACTCCTCGTTGACACCTATTCGTTTGACGTAACGAAAAACGTGATCGTATATTCGAATTCCCAGCTCGGTCTCCTTAAGGATTATATTATCGCCGAGAATTGCCTGAAACTGCTGATGCGCGGTGCCTCCCATAAAATGAACCGTTATCGGACCCTGTCCTATGATGTCCGGTCTGCAGCAACCGGGATGAACCAGATATATCTCGATACGCTGAAGGACGATAAAACACGGAACCTCGATATCGGGCAGAAGAAAAAACTGATGTATTATCTTTACATGCTGTTCCACGAGTCGCTCATCGACCTCCCCTGGTCAATTCTTGGTAACCTTTACATCACGAAGAAATGCCCGGTGCTTCAGAATGCCCAGGTATACTTTCTCATAAAGGAGAGTATGCGGGACATGCACGAGCTCGTCGCTTTTAAGGAAATGCTTCCCAGGCGATATTTTGTCATGCATAACGCGATGTATTATGCCCGCGATATGTTTCTTGCCGATATTACGTCAGAAATAAAACTGAATCCGCTTATCAATATCCCCGAGTTGCAAAAATTCAAGAACCTCGATGTAAAGGAGATGATGTCACACCGGTGGAGCCAGTCGTACTGGTACCACACGAAACTGGTCGGCGATGCTATGACAAATATCGTCAGAATGGCTATCGACCTGGATTTTTCACGGGAGCTGACATTGGAATTTTATGCAGACCTGCAAGCGCTTGGTGTCGATATAACCAACAGGTGGCTGCTCATGATGCGAATGCAGGATTGGTACCATTGGGAGCCTCCCAAACATCTGAGAACGGCAGAACAGAATTGTACACAGATTGAACAGGATGCGACTCAGGCAGTATTTGGCATCTAATACCTGCCTGCCCGGCTGAGTCATAAACAGGAGGAGACTATTGGAAACAGCAGTTGACTACCGCGGAAAGGTTGTATTGATAAAGGATGTTTGTTATCGGATCCCGCACTGGTACTTCTGACCGGCGCAGGAAAGGCCGATCAATCGTATTAAATTGTATACAGGGACTATAGTGGTACACTACGGAACTTCGGAAATATTTATCCTCCCGGACAACGCTTCAGGATAAAATCTACGACCTTGAGAAGGGCGAAACCCTTAAGCTTGCAGTGATTGCAGCATTTGCTCTTTTCGGCCTGTTCATTACCCTGTTTACTATCGAGTTTCATGACCAGTTCTTCAGTTATCAGTTATTTTATCTGATCCCCCATCTTTACATAATCCCGGTGATCCTCGTAGCATTATGGTATCCGAAACGCGGCCTGCAGATTACCGTATTGATTATCGGGGCGCTGATCATTCTCACCGTGGTATTATATTTACGCGGCATTTCATTCGACCCGGTTTTATCGTTGTTCAATGCCGGGCTTGATATAATGATATTCGTCGCCGTGGCCCTTTATGCCAAGGATCGCAAGCTCGTGGACCAGGTCTTCCTGGAATTTCTGGAACGATCGGGGATAAGAGAATCCGATTTAAAGAGCATGTACGAGGCCCGGGGCAGGGCGAGGATCACGTTCGAAGGTGATTTTGAAGAGGTAATCCACGCACTCCAGAGCACCGACGAAGATGCGAGGGAAGAAGCGGTCCGGGCACTTGGGGAATTAAATGATCCAAGGGCGGTCAACCCGTTAATCCTCGCCTTAAAGGATGAAAACCGGTATGTCAGGCGGGAAGCTGCCAAGTCCCTTGGCCGAATCGGCGATGAAAAGGCAATACCTGCCCTGATCGAGGCATTGAAAGACGAAGACCGGTACGGCAGGGAAGGGGCCGCCGAAGGACTCGCCGAGATGAAGGAGAAGGCGTTTAGTCCCCTCCTCCACTCGCTCAGCAACAACGACTGGCATGTCAGGATGGGTGCGCTCATCGCGCTCCGGATTATCGGCGATCGTAACGCAATACCGAAGATAATCGATGCACTGCAGGATGAAAACCGGTTCGTGCGAAGGGAGGCAGCAAAGTCCCTTGGCAGGATCGGTGACGAGCGGGTGATCGAACCATTGACCAGGGCGCTCAAGGATGAAGATACCAGCGTACGGATGAGGGCCGTCAGCGCCCTGGCAAAATTTTCCAGGGACGATGTGATCGACACGTTAATCGGTGCCCTCGATGACAACGACAGCGGGGTCAGGCTCCGGGCTGTCCAGGCACTCGAGGAGATCAATGACCCGAGAGGTATCGAAGCGCTGGGGAATGGCCTTCGGATAGAGCAAAAGGTATAATCCTGACATTGGAGCGATAAATTTCCATGTTTCCGGAATAACCCTGCTAAAGGCTGTTACGACCGGAGTGGGTCAGGGAGGACGCCTCCTGTTGATAAATCACACTGAGAATGAGTGAAGAGGTCAGAAAGAGCAAAATTTTTTTCCCTTTTTTTTCAATCATTACCGTTTTGCAGTATTGAAAGCACCTTGAGTACAAGCAGGGATCCTGTATTAAGGCGCGCAGCGAATATAGTGGTAAGATGAAAAACTTTTGTATCATGCCATAAATGTTTGGAAATTTTTCGGAATAAAATTTCGGAAAATTGTGCCCTGATTTCCTCCTCTATATAAATAATTCTGCGAATTTTGGTGATCGGTGTTAAATACATATGTTTAAATATTCGTAGGGTAATTTTACCATTGCAGTATGTACTGGAGGGATCCAGACTCTGCGAGGTGTAGCAAATGAAGATGTCAAAAAGAAATGAAGACGCGTTCACCGGTCTCGAGGCCGCGATCGTCCTGATCGCATTCGTCGTCGTCGCCGCAGTGTTCTCGTACGTCGTGCTCGGTGCAGGTTTCTTCACCACACAGAAAAGCCAGCAGGTCGTCCATGCAGGTGTTACCCAGGCTGCGTCGAATATCGTGGTCAAGGGTAATGTGTACGGTACAGCATCCACGGGAAATGCGATAGATAAGCTGCAATTTGATATAGGTCTGGCAGCCGGAGGATTACCCGTAGATGTGTCCAAAATCACTATGACCTTTAGTACTGCAAACGTTACTCCTTATAATCTGAATTACTCAGCCACTTCGACCACAACGCCGGGAAGCTGGTGGGTAAACGCAAGCAGTATGACAAGTTCTCCTCTGTTGCAGGAAGGCCAATTCGCGACAATTATCGTTCTGCCAGATGCTTCGTTGAGTCCAAGAGAAACCTTTGATCTTGAACTGAAACCCGAAAATGGGGCATCATTAGGTGTCGAAAGAACGGTACCTGCGGGAATCACGAACACAACGCTGCTCTACTAATTCCAACTAATTTCAACCCTTTTTTTAAGACCGAATTGAATCGCGAATTTGGTTTTTGTCTTTGTCATCCATTGACGATAGGCAAAGAGCATAAATATAATAACAAGTAGTAGGGAAAAATACTACTTAGCATGGCAGTGAACCAGGCGCAGGTCGATCACATCATTTCAACGGCCTCTGCCGACGATCCTGAAGTAAAACTGCTGAAATTGCAGGACGAAGTGGAACTCTTAAAAACGTCCATTAAACGGCTTCTCATCGACATCAGGGAACGGATGAACGATATGGAGAACCCCTTAAACATCAGTTTCCAGGGTTCACAGTCTCCCGTCCAGTCTCAGGGTGCAGCCGCTTCCGATCACATCAAGCCAATTTCCGCAGCTCCACAGCCGGATGTCGTACCCGAACCTGTCGATTTGGTCGGTCAGGAGAAAGAAAGGGATGAGCCTGAACCTGGTGCCGGACCAGATCGATCTTCCCGGGGGAAGCACCCGAGGACATTGCCCGCTTCGGATTATGAAGATGAAACGGTCATCTCTGAAATCAAGTCTCATCTTTCGGAAATAAGGGTGAACAATCAGCAGGTGAAAGAGGAATCCCGGGATGAAGGCAAGGTAAGGCTCCAGAAAGTATTCCGCCTGTTTGAGTGGACCACAAAAAATGTACGGAATTATGGCCACGACCGGGTCGATCTCATGCTTGAATCCTATAGGGCGATGGGGTATATTTCCGATGATTCAGCAAAGCTCGTCAAGGATATCGCCCGGCTGATCCCGACGACGCTCGGAGAAGTGCACGACATCAGCGCCGATGAATACGTATCGGAATTATACGAATTGAACCACATTCTGAACCCGAACGACGTTACTCTCGACCGTGACATGATCGAAGTCCTCATGGAGAAACGGGGAGCAAGAGAGAAAAAGCAGGGTCAGACCGGACGGGGCGAGAAGCCTGCGGAGCAGGACTCAGATTCCGGATATATTCCATCACGGGACAGGACCTGATCTATGTCCAGCGAAACGATCGTTTCAGCCCTATTTTTAATCAGTGCTGTTGTTGCAGCCGGTGTATTGATCAATTCTGTTTTCCCGATTATCTCGAGGACGACGGAAACCTTCGGTTCGGTGTCGCATTCGACCGATACCCAGATGAGGACCGATATAAAAATAATAAATACCTATGCAAATACAACCTCAGGGGCCACCATATGGCTGAAAAATGTGGGAAGTTCGAGAATTCCATCATCAGACCTGGACCAGTCCGATATATTTATCGGGACACCAGGGGATTTTGAACGGTTTTCCCTGGCGAACCACTATACGATCCTCGAAAGCGCCAATAATTTCTGGGACCCTGGAGAAACCCTTCAGATCACGATCATGAGTGGTAAAATTCCAGGTGCCGGAAATACGGCGTACTTTGGTATCGTCCTTCCGAACGGCGTAAAAAGGGATATCGAGTTTACCACCGGGTAGGATTCAATGGAGGACAAGTAAAATGGCATTTGCATCGATTCTTGCCTCTGCCGTAGGTATTCTTCTCCTCATTATTACCGCGTATGTGCTCGTCGGAGGGACATTGACCATGACGCAAACGGTTGTCAACGCTCAGACCGATATGACCGCTCTCCATGTTAAAATGCTCGGGACAGCCGTGCAGATCGAGTATACAAATGTTTCAGCGCCCGGTCAGCTTGATATCAGCATTATGAATACCGGAACGGAACCGATAACAGACCTCGCTCATATGGACGTCCTGTTGAAATCCGGCGGAGGTGTCCCGGTGCTCAAAATCAAGGACAGCGGCTGGGTCCTGGTATCGATATCTCCTGACACAGTCCATCCAAACCAATGGGACCCCGGGGAACTCCTTAATATGACGGTCTCATTTACCGATCCTTCTCCCGACTGGGTGCAGGTGACGACGGCAAACGGTGCCTTCACATCATCCTATATAAAAAAGTAGCAGATTTACCTGTAGTAAGCAAAGAATTTAATAGTGAAAAATCGATTGTACAGTATTACATAATTTTTCAGAGGAGGCTTCAGAGGGTATGGACGGCATCGCGGATCTCCTTGGCGGCGAGGATAAACAAATCCTCTCCACTGGTAATGGAGAGATCGATAAAAAAATTGCAGACGGACTCCCGTTGCGATCCCTTACCCTGATCGAAGGCGAGAACGATACCGGGAAGAGCGTCCTTACCGAACAGATCATGTGGGGTGCCATGAAACAAGGCCTCAATGTAAACCTCTATTCTACGGAGATGACGGCAAAAAGTTTCCTCTCGCAGATGGAATCCATGAGTCTCGACGTGTCCGAATATTTTGCCTGGGGATATATTAAACTCTTCCCGCTTCATATGGTCGGTTTCAAGTGGTCCAAGACCGAGATGGACGGTATACTGGAACGTATTATCGATCATATAAGGGTGAGCAAGGCACAGGTTGCAATCATCGATTCACTCACGATGTTTACCGAATATACCACCCAGGAAACCGTCCTCACGTTCCTGACAAACTGTAAGACGCTGGTCGATCATGGCAAGACCATACTGATCACCCTCCACACGTACGCGTTCCAGGAAGATACGCTGATCAGGATACGTTCCATCTGCGATGCCCACCTGATGATGAAAAAGACCCTTCTCGGAGACAAATATGTCATGGTCATGGAGGTCATAAAAGTCCGTGGCGCCCGCAAGACTACCGGTAACCTGGTGAGCTTTGAAGTTCATCCGGGATATGGTATGAAGATCATCCCCGTTTCAATGGCTAAGGTCTGATATGAGTTCTGGAGAAATATCGGTTGCTACAAGCCTTTCCCTGCCCTTCAAAAAGGCCACGAACACGGAAGATAACGATTGTGCCAATAACATCGAGGGCTGTGCGCTTTACCGGATGCTCCCTGCGAATGCAAAGGAATATGTCCAGCACAGTGTTCACCTGCTTGAATATCTGCATATTTTTCCAGTCGACGAGTTCGGGATCCCGTTGTTCTTTTCCGAACTGAAACGCGACCTGAAGTCGATTAAAGAGCCGAACCTGATATATCCCGCGACCGACGACGTCTTCGTGCATATCTTTTACGACCCGAACGATGTGCGGAACTTCTATATTCCGATTGAACCGTCGTTCCTGCACAGCGTTCAGGATCTGGCCCCTGCCGTCGAGATTAAATTAATCGACCTGCTCGATGCGCTCGATGAAGATCCGGTTTCTGACGAGGAACGCACCCTTGTCCTCAAACGCCTGATCAGCCAGGTAATTTATATTAAAAAACCAGGGGAGGTCATCCCCAGCACGAAACAGGGGGCCGGGGAGCAGAAAGGGTTCAAGAATAAGCTGACCGATTTTCTCAATAAGGACCTCACTGCAAACGACAGCTCTTCACGGAAAAAGGCTTTTCTCAATGTTCCTACCACTCCGGACGGGAGGATCATTATGACCCCCCAGGAGTACCAGGCCCTCGAATACATGATGGTCCGGGATAAAATCGACGTGGGACTCTTAAAACCATTTATCCGGGATAAATATATCGAAGATATCACCTGTGACGGCATCGGACCGATATTTGTCGAACATAAAATATTCAAAGGGCTGAAATCGGTCGTCGGATGGGACAAGGAAAAAGACCTCGATAACTACGTAATCAAGCTCGCCGAGAGGACGAAACGACCGATTACGTACCGTAACCCAATTGTTGATTCCACGCTCCCGGACGGCTCACGTATCAACATCGTATATAGCACGGATATCAGCCGGAAAGGGTCCAACTTCACCATACGCAAGGCAATGGACGACCCGATCAGCATATTGAAACTGATCGAGTTCAAGACCCTCGACTATATGGCTGCCGGATACCTCTGGATTTGCATTGAGAACGGCATGTCGCTCTTTATGAGCGGGGAAACTGCCAGCGGGAAAACCACCTCGCTCAATGCGATGACGACATTCATTCCGCCAGAGAACAAGATCGTTACGATCGAGGATACGCCGGAACTCCAGATCCCGCACCTGAACTGGACCAGGGAAGTTTCGAAAGGCAAAGGAAAGGGAGAAGGAGAAGGCGGCGATGTAACGATGTTCGACCTTCTCAGGGCGGCACTCCGTCAACGACCGAACCAGATCCTTGTGGGGGAAATCCGTGGTGTCGAGGGATCGGTCGCATTCGGTGCGATGCAGACCGGGCACCCTGTCCTTTCGACATTCCACGCTGCATCAGTTGAAAAACTGATCCAGCGTCTCTGTGGTGATCCGATCAATATTCCGAAAACCTACGTCGACAACCTGAACCTCGTTGTCATCCAGAGCGCAGTACGGCGACCGACCGGCGAAATGGTCAGGCGGATCCTTTCCATCAACGAACTGGTCGGGTTCAACCCCGAGACACAGGGTTTTTCATTTGTCGAAATGTTCCACTGGGATCCGATCACCGACACCCACGAATTTACCGGGAGAGGCAGCAGTTTCCTCCTCGAAAACAAGGTTGCCACCATGCTGGGTATCCCGGAACACAAAAAAGCCGGAATGTATGAGGAAGTGGAGAAAAGAGCCCGCATCCTCGAGCGTCTCCATAAGGCCGGATATACCGGATTCTACGATCTCTACCACATGACGACAAAAGTTAAAAAACAGGGATTACTCGCCATCGACGTTGGGGATTAAGCCATATCAGATCCATCATGGAATTGAAAAACCTTCCCGCCGGGACGCCGACGAAACAAGCCAGTAAGATCCCATTCCAGGGTATGTTTTCTTCAGTAAAAGAGAAGCTCTCTTCCCTACTGGAGTCCAAGAACATGGCCTCGGATATGTTGTTTATGATGACCTATATGGCCTCAATAACAACAGCACAGGCAACACGGCCGGAAATTTTTGCTTATACCTCCATGAGGACTGAATATGTCCCGGCAAAATATATATCCAAGGTTGAGTTTTTTGTCAAGCGCTGGAATTATAGCTATGTCGAAGCCCTGACGGCAGTTGCAGAAAGGTCGAATAACGAAATACTCCGCAGCATGCTGAATCGCTACTCGAATTCGATCGAATCCGGTGTTCCAGACGAGGATTTTCTCAACAGGGAGATCGCGACGATCAGAAGTGTTTACAGGAATACCTATGAACAAGGCCTCGAAATGCTCAAAAAGTGGGGTGATGCCTATATCGCGATGCTTTTTTCGGGGGCTCTCGTCGGGATCATCATCATGGTCTCTATCGCAATCTTCTCGCCCGACAATATCCAGTCGACTTTGATGATGTCGTACATGATCGTGATCAGCACTTCAACCTTTGGTATCATCACAATGTTCCGGTCGGTCCCGTCTGATGCAAAAGTGCACGGCCTCCCGCGGGGATCAAAAGAACAACAGATCATAAAACGACTGGAATTGAAAATTGTCATAGCAACCGTCGTTATCGGCGTCGTATTCTTCGGGTTGAGCGCCCTGGGGCTGATCGCTGATGTCTACGGCCTCGTCATGCTCATTATCGGTCTCATGCTCCTCCCGCTTGGTATTATCGGTTATCTTGATGACAGCAATATTATCAAACGGGATGAGGATTTCACCACGTTCGTAAGAAGCCTCGGAGCTATTATGGGGGGGAAGGGGATTACTATAGGGCATGCCCTCGCAGAAATAGACAGTAAATCGCTGGTCCAGCTCGAACCGCTGGTAAACAGTGTGTATTCGAAACTGAACCTCGGTCTCGATGAAAAGCAGAGCTGGGAAAAATTCATCGGTGAGAGCGGGAGCAACCTTATTTACAAATACTTAAACATTTTCCGGGATTCCTGCGAACTTGGCGGTGCGCCTGACAAGATCGGCGCTATTGTCGGCTCATCGATGCTTGAACAGGTATTGCTTCGGGAAAAACGAAACACTGTATCCATGGGTTTCGTCGTTTTGTTAATTCCCATGCATGCGATGATGGTTGCGATATTTCTTTTCCTGTTCCACATCCTGCTTACGATGTCGAAAGCAATTTCCACGGTGATGAGTCAGGTAGGGACAATGGGTGAGGGACTGTCCCAGGCACAGAGTATCGGGGGTTCCATGGCATCGTCGATAAACATGTTCGTGAACTTTCCCGCCGATCAGATGACCACCTATATCGTCGTAATGATTACGATTATTACCGTCGCGAACATCATTGCAGGAAAAATTATGATCGGCGGGGGGCGGTATATGTTTTACTTCTTTGCGAGCATTTTGTCGGCATTAACGGGCATCGTTTATATACTGGCGCCCTATATTGTTAATATGTTCTTTAATATTCCGGTCTATTCGGGGGTTTAAGCAGGATGAATGATTCGACCCGGCGGACGGTATTATTTGTGATCGTAGTCATCGCCGGATCGGTCCTCGTGATCTTCGATATTCCGGCTATCGTGATGATCGTCGGGATCATCGCTCTGGCGGTCCTCGTCCTCGTCATTAACGGCTCGATCCATTTTCCGAAGATTTCGTTGAAGAAGCGGCCTGCCCCGAAGACAAAACCGGTAGTGGAACCAGCGGCTGCAGGGACCGCTAACCGAAAACCCAAAAAGTCGTGGTTTTCGATAGGGAACCCGGCGGCCGATAAGATATCCCGCCCCGGACCCAAGTCAGGCCAGAAGGCAGGGACCGGAACCGCTCATGACTTCTTCTCATCAATGACCCGGGCATTTTCAGTACTTGCGGCTGATATCTCAAGAGCCGGAAAATCGGGAAGGTCAAAAGAACAAAAGAAGAAAAAAATCGACGAGATGCTTGACGGTTCCATTACCGGTAACGTTTCAGACATCCGATCATTAAAGGATGCAAATCCCGAAATGATCCCGGTATCCAGAAAAACCATTGATGACCCGTTCACGACACTTGTCAAAGAGCCGATCAACACCGAACTCCTCGATTCAGCGAAGAGCGAAGTGGATATTTCTTCTCTTTCCGATATCAACCTCGATGAAGATGTCGGGACCCCCTCTATCGGCGACGATATTTCTCATCTCGATGTCTCCCTCGATGTCGAAGAGGAAAAAATTACCATCGACGAAGAGACCGATGATGAGGTGGCAAATATCCTCGCGGCACATCAGGAGGAACTCGGACCAGGAGATGCCGGGGACAAATCGCCGATTGCTTCCGATATGAGCAATCTCGAGGAATTCGATATCGGGTCTATCGACCTCGATGAAGAACTGGACCTCGGCGACGACTTGCCGGAGCCCGAAAAGACCGAGGCATCCCCGGGTCCCGGCAAAACGAATGTCCCGAAAGAACCGGAAAAGGTGGCAGCAGCGCAACCTGTTGAGAAACCCAGGAAAATGGAAGATTCGATGGTCGCATTTTCTACCGGTAAAGGTGAAGACGATGACCTGATGTCTTCGCTTAAATCAGAGGCAACGAAAACCAAAAAAGAGTCACATGCCAGCCTCGTACGCGATTTAAAGGGCATTAATGTACCGGTTCAGGACCTTGAAAAAGAACTTGAAGGTTTCCTGACAATGAACAAGACAAAAAACAATAAGGCCGGCGAAAGATGATAAACGGGAGCACCTATGCCTGAAATACCGGTGAAAGTCGAACACGAAGGGAAATGGCTGGTAACGAAGATAGATGTTTCTCAGGAACAGATGACCATAAAGGAACCCTTTAACGTAACGATCCAATTTAAATCGATTCTCGACCTAGAGGAAAAGAAAAATATTCTCAGCATCACGGTTAAGGGCAATCCTGAAAAAATATTTCGCGTTGCTACCGTTCCAAAGGCCATGCAGATCCTGAAAAGGATCATTATCATGTCGTGCAGTGCATATCGCCTGAGCGCATATTTTATGTCACCTGCGATACGTGGTGGAGTACTCGTGACTGATGCCAAATGGGACAAGGGAGCAATTGCCGTATTAAAGACCGGGATATGGTTTGTCAGTCAGGAAAAACAGGTCTGCGTTCCGACAACCGAAGTCACGGGAATTGAGATGGTCAAGCGTGATATCCAGAAAAAGCAACTCGATGTGGTCAAAATTGATCACCTTGAAAACAACGAAGTCGTGACAAGTTTCGTCCTTTGCCCCCTGTCTACCCTCCAGGTTCTTCTGAATTTCCTGAAGGATGCGACCAAAGACCTCGAGATGAGAGGCGACGAGCTCGATCCGGTCTCCTCGCAGGTCGGTATGCTGATCTATAGCGGCATGGACTCCCATGCAATTGAAAATATGCTCAATATCTCGCACAAAGAACTTGATTCAATCGTCGAAAAGCTTCTGAAACTCGGGATGGTGGAAGTAATGTTCATCCGGAGGGAAGTCCAGCTCACCCCGAAAGGAGTCAGGTTCATTTCGGATGCGGTAAAGCCCCCGGCTCAATAAAATTCTCCTGAACCGGGAAGGTGGGTACCTATAAATAATGTGTCACATACAGCTTTATGATCATACATGGGAAAAATTCTGATCGTTGATGACACACTTTTTATGAGGACCCTTTTAAAAAATATCCTCTTTTCGGGGGGGCATACTATTGTCGGGGAAGCAGGCGACGGGGATGAAGCAGTCGTAAAGTACAAGGAACTGAAGCCCGATCTCGTTACCATGGACGTCGTAATGCCCAAAATGAACGGGATAGAGGCCTTAAAAGCGATCAAAACATTTGACCCAGGGGCGCGGGTTGTCATGTGCACGGCTGTAGGCCAGGAACAGATGGTCAAACTTGCCATAAAAAGCGGCGCCAGGGGATATATCGTAAAGCCGTTCCAGGCACCCAAAGTGTTGGAAGAGATCAACAACGTCCTGGGATCCTGATGATCATCCGTGTTCTTATCATCGATGATTCGCTGTTCATGCGTACCATCATCAAAGATATACTCAGCCGGGACCCCGAAATCAAGGTCGTTGGTACGGCAGCTAACGGTGAAGAAGGACTCCTGAAAATCAAAGAACTGGCACCCGATGTAATTACCCTTGATATCGAGATGCCGAAGATGAATGGACTCGAGGTTTTGAAACAGAAATCGGCCCTGAAAATTCAAACCAGGACTCTGATGCTCAGTTCACTGACTTCATCCGGTGCGATAATGACCCAGAAGGCAATGAACCTTGGTGCCGATGATTTCATGCTCAAACCGAAGGATCCCGCAGCAGTAAGGGAAATTGGCCAGGAATTGCTCTCCAAAATAAAAAATCTCATAAAGATTTCGTATGTTAAGAAAAAAGTCAGTGTTACCTCGGGACCAGCAGTAAATCTCGTAGTGATTGGATCTTCAGCAGGAGGACCCCCCATGCTCGATATCGTCGTTTCCTCTTTTAAATCAGAAATACCGGCTGCAATTCTTATTACACAGCATATGCCGGTTGGCGGTTTTACTGCGGCCCTCGCCCAGCGCCTGAACAGGATATCCACGATGCCCGTGAAAGAGACCGAAAACGGGGACATTCTCAATACAGGAAATATTTACATCGCAAAAGCCGGCTTCCATTCAGTCATCTCCAGAATAATTACCGATTCCGGTAAAAAAGGGGGGAAAATCGTGCATTCCCAGGCCCCCCCGTTACACAGTGTCCGTCCCGCAGTCGATAAAGCGTTCATGTCAGCTGCCGAGATATTCGGGCCAAGGACTGTTTCAGCGATATTATCAGGAATGGGAAATGACGGCGGGGAAGGAACTCTCGCGATCAAGCAGCATGGCGGAACAACCATGGTATGCAGGGAAGAAGACTGCCTTGTTTACGGCATGGCACGATCTGCCCTGGACCGAAACTGTGTCGACATGATCGTACCGTTGTCGGGAATAGCAGACGAGATCAGCAGGGCGATCCATAAAATTGCGGGGGGATAAATGTCGGAAATGGATATGTACCGGTCGCTTTTCATTGCAGAATCGCGGGAAAACCATGAAACGATCGTTAAAAACCTTCTTATCCTGGAACGTGGCTCCGATGAATCGGCGATAGGGGAGATATTCCGTGCTGCCCACTCCCTTAAAGGAATGTCGGCAACAATGGGGTTCGACCAGCTCGAACGATTATGCCATGCAATGGAAGACGTCTTCCAGAATATCAGGAGCGGTCAGCTGACCGTGCAACCTGACCTCGTGGACACGCTTCTGAAGGCATCGGACGATATTGAGATGATCCTCGACGATATTGAATCAGGAGGGTCGGGATCTGATATCCATCTTGAAGACCGCCTCAATGCACTCCTCGAATGGAAAGTGAAAGGTGGCAACCCTGTCAATGTGTCCCCCGGTCAGTCAGGACCTCAGGTGCCAGGACCGGCTCTGTTGCCAGGCACCGGGGAGAAAGAAGCTGAATATCGGGGCGTTAGTGTCGAAGCCTCCGGCGTAACTGTACCAGTATCTTCTGCCGGTGAAGAAGAGTACAAAATTGCCATCCGCCTGAAACCTGACTGCGACAACAGGAACCTGCGTGGTATGATCGTACTCGAGAACCTGGCCGGGCTCGGCACGATCGTCGAAACAACGCCATCAAAGGAGGTTGTTGAAGACGGACAATTCGATGGTTCGTTGTCGCTCCGGATCAGGAGCGATGCGGGGATCGACGCCTTGAAAGCGGCAGTTGCAGGGACCGATGTGATGGAATGCAGGATTGGGGCCGAACTGGTATATCCGGTGCAAATGGCTGTCTCCCCTGCCGCGTCCGGTGATGCCCTGCGAAAGGAATCCAAACCTGAAGTATCAGGGGCCGGGAAAGAAGAAAAAGCCGATAAAAACAGGGAAGTTAAGAATATCAGGGTTGATATTGCCCGACTCGATCAGATGATGAACCTGATCGAAGACCTTGTAATTAACAGGGGTCGGCTTGCGCAAATCGCCCACAAACACCGGATCAAGGAACTCGATGAAACCCTGAATATGGTCGGCAGGTCGGTATCCGATCTTCAGAACATCATGATGAACATCCGGATGATCCCTCTTTCCCATATTTTTAACCGGTTTCCGAGAGCTGTCAGGGATTTGGCAAAAAAAGAAGAGAAAGAAGTTGAATTTGTCATCGAGGGAGGAGACACGGAAATGGACCGGAGCATTCTTGACGGTCTCAACGACCCGCTGCTCCACCTGATCAGGAATGCCGTGGATCATGGGATTGAGATCCCTGAAACGAGGATCGGGCAAGGGAAGCCGGCAAAAGGACTGCTGCACCTGGTTGCCAGCCGGGACCGCGAGAATGTCGTGATCGTTATCGAAGATGACGGAGGGGGAATAAATTCAGCACGGGTAAAATCAAAGGCAATAGAGCGCGGGCTCATTACCGAAGAACAGGGGGAAGACATGTCCGACGAGCAGGTCTACGATCTCCTGTTCCTGCCGGGTTTTTCCATGGCAGAGAAAATTACCGATGTCAGCGGAAGGGGTGTTGGCCTGGATGTCGTCAGAACAGCGATAGATTCGCTGAAGGGAACGATTAAGGTTGATTCTGTCCTCGGTAAAGGGACCAGGTTCGAACTGGTGCTGCCCCCGACAATGGCGATAGTTAATGTCCTGATGGTCAGGATCAACAGCAGGCGCTGCGCAATACCAGTAAATAATGTCGTCGAGGTTGCGGGGCTTTCCATCAGCAACATCCACCATATCGGGAGTCAGGAAGCGATTATGATACGAAATGAAGTGCTTCCGCTGAGGAGGCTGGAGGAGATGTTCGGCCGATCCGAGATATGTGAAATTTTCCTGATCGTACATTACCAGAACCGCAAACTGGCGATTCCCGTCGACCTGATTGAAGGCCAGCAGGAAGTCGTCATTAAACCTATGAGCCCGATGGTCGGTATGTGCAAAGGTATCAGCGGAGTTACCATCCCCGGAGATGGCGAGGTAGTACCGGTACTTGATATCAATTCAATCATTAAGGAGAATTAGAATGCAATTGACAAAGATCCAGGTCGATGCTCTGCAGGAGCTCGGAAATATTGGCGCAGCCCATGCGGCAACAACGTTGTCGACCATGCTTTCCACCAATATCGCGATGAACGTTCCCGAAATCAGTGTAATCGATATCTCGGAAATTCATAAATATGTCGGGGATGAAATTGCTGCACTCGTATTGTTCCAGATCAACGGGGAAGTATCGTCGGGGGGCTATCTGCTCCTTTATATTCCGAAGGACTCGGTGATCCGTCTTACCAACGTGATGCTCGGAATCCAGGACCTCAACCGTGAAATGAATGAAATGGACGAGAGTGCATTACTCGAAGTAGGAAATATCATGGTCTCCGCTTTCCTTGACGGAACAGCCGGGCTGCTCAATATCATCATGCTGCCATCGCCGCCCCAGATGGTGATCGATATGCCCCATGCAGCCCTCCAGAGCATCATTGCGTCGCAGGATTCCGGGGATATCGACGAAGTTGTACTATTCAAAACCGAACTGAAAAGTGATGCCCACGAAATAAAGAGCAGTATCTTCTTATTCCCGAATAAGCCAATGCTTGAAGAAATACTGAAAATGCTCGAAGCATTGGTTAACCCTGCTGTTTGAGGTATACTATTCCATGAGCGAATCGTTACTCTACAGTGATCTCGTTCTGATCGGGATCGGTGAACATCATCTCGGAAAGACCCCCATGTCGTCAATCGGCCTCGGGTCGTGCGTCGGACTGATTATCCACGACCGTGAGAAGGGAATAGGGGTGCTTGCCCATGTCATGTTGCCCCAATCCCAGGGAAAAAGGGAACGTCCCGGGAAATATGCCGATACCGCCGTCGAAATAATGATCAGCGAACTGATAAATGCCGGATGCAATCCGCGATCACTGGTGGCAAAGATTGCGGGAGGAGCATCGATGTTCAAGAGTTTTTCGGGTAACTTAAATATCGGGGAGAGAAATGTGGAAGCAATCCGGATATTATTAAAAGAACATAATATCCCTATTATCGGAGAGGACGTGGGTGGGAATATGGGCCGGACCATCGTCTATTATCCCGCCGAGAAGGGAAAGGTCACCGTGAGAAAGGGGAATAATATCGTTATCGAGATCTAGATCATTCTATTCAGGTCGGTCTGGAAAACGGGGAAGTCGATTTACTAAAAGCTGACTGGGTCACGTTTCTGGGCGTATATGCCCTGTTCCGGAGGGGGAGGGATGACCATTTCATCTTCACATAATAAATACTGCAGCGGCAATAGCCGTCGTCCAGAGCCCATTTTTTTCACCCTGGGCTGACTGGCAGATATGGGTCGTCTTGATAATTTTCCCGCTGGCTTTATAGATCTGTTCGCGTTCCTGCCAGGCCTGGTTTATATCGAATTCTATCCCGAGTGTCGTCGCGAGCATCGTGGCAGCGAGGTCTTCTGCGTATTCTCCTGTCCTCTCCGCGGTTTCTCCGTAGGCATGGTGTTCTGACAGGTAACCGTATTCATGGGTATCTTTAGGGAGGGCGAGGCCGATGGCGGCAGAAATCAGGCGGTTCGGCTCGTCAGTGTCGTTCTTAGCCATAACTACGTAGGTGATCTCCCCCGGCTGCAGTACTTTCAGCCCTTCCTCAACTGAAACCTGGATACAATTCGGTGGGAAAATGGAGGAAACATAAACCAGGTTGCATTTTTCTATCCCGGCTCTCCTGAGGGCAAGTTCGAACGATGCAAGCTTGTCTTTATGGACCCCGACTCCTTTGGTAAAAAATATTTTTTTTGGAACGGTCATACTTTCTTTTTTGATTGGTATGGATTTTTAATCTTTCTTTTATGGAAAAATCGAAGGAGATAACTCGCATTTTTGTCCCGGGGCGGATCCTGATAAGCGCATAACCGGATCATGGTCAGGACCCAAGAAACCTGTGAATTTCCGACAAAATAGTCGCCCTGGCAGTGTTAGTAACCTGGAATTTCATCCTGCCCCTGAAATCCACTGGAATCCTGTTACTTTTCCCGGCGCCCAAACCCGGTTTTATCACATGATTTGGGAGGGCCTCTGTTCCAAACCGATTTTTTCCGGGTTCCGGGCTCGCTCAAATCCCTCATTTATTCCTGAGCAACACCTGGGGCAGGAAAGGGGGTCCACTCTTTCATTGACCCTCCTTATCCGGATAGTCTTTAAGCAGGGTTGGTCAGGAAACGGGTAATGTTGACTATTAAGTGCCAACCGCAACCGGGGAGACATGAACTTCGCGACTGAGTCCCAGGAGTGTCAGAATACTCCAATTTCAAATAAATCACGAGAAATGAAGAATATCTGCAAATGGAAAGGCAGTGTTGATGGAGGATGTCAGCAAAGCCGGATTTTGGTGTAATTGCAGCATCGTTAATACGTATTCGCACACAATATGTATGGCAATCATGAAGGCGGTTCTGGGACTGGAAGACGGTACTTACGTAGTTGGTACCGGCTTTGGTGTAGAAGGGGAATCTAGCGGGGAACTCGTCTTCACCACCCAGATGACCGGATACATGGAAGCACTCACCGATCCGAGTTATTATGGACAGATCCTTCTTTTTACCTATCCCCTTATCGGGAATTATGGTGTCGATCTGAAGAATTTTCAGGCGAAAAAAACCTGGGCATTGGGCGCTATTGCCAGGGAGATCTGCGGTAATCCCTCAACCGGGATCCCGATGGTCCGTTACTTCGAAGAAAATGGCCTCCTTGGTTTGCAGGGTGTCGATACCCGGATGCTCACCATCAAGACCCGGGTGATGGGGACGCTCAGGGCCGCCCTGGTCGTGGGGGATGATAACGGAGAATATGCCGTGGAATTCGCAAAAAAAACTCCATCCCTGTCAGATAAGGACCTGATCCCTGCTGTCTCGTGCAAAGAACCGTACCGGGTAGAAGGCCGGGGTAAAAAAATTGCTGTAATAGATCTCGGGATAAAGAAGAATATGGTAATCAGCCTCCGGAAACGTGGTGCCGACGTGTACCTGTATCCGCACGATGCTACCCCGGACGATATTATGGGGTGCGAACCGGATGCATTGTTTATCAGCAACGGGCCCGGCGATCCCGTGCATGCAAAAGGAG
>Ga0335071_10001651_pt1 | contig 24056 bp, 20 predicted proteins | sample Lox_Sample_15_FD_206724 | JGI IMG/M metagenome (GOLD analysis project Ga0335071, IMG submission 206724) | Soil microbial communities from Loxahatchee National Wildlife Refuge, Florida, United States - Lox_Sample_1.5 | ecosystem: Environmental > Terrestrial > Soil > Wetlands | place: USA... | reverse complement strand
GTTCTGCCACACATTTCTGCCAAGATTTATACCTATCGCACCTTTTTGCATGCCATCATAAACGAACTCCATGACCTCAAGCTCAGTATCACACTTTGGACCGCCTGCCATAACAACAGGGACAGGGCAGCCGCATACTACTTTATCGAAGTCCTTACACCAGTATGTTTTAACTACCCTTGCTCCCAGTTCGGCGGCGATACGACAACTCAGCGCAAGATATCTGGCATCCCGTTTTTCCAACTCCTTTCCTACCGCTGTAACCGCCATTACGGGGATGCCGAAATCTTCACACTCATTGACCAGCGCAGACAAATTAGCCAATGACTCACGTTCATAATCACTGCCTACAAAGATGGAAACTCCTACAGCAGCCGCGTTTAGACGGATAATCTCCTCTATAGACGTTGTAATGCCTTCATTTGCCAGGTCCTTACCGACTACACTGGTGCCTCCTGATACCCTGAGAATAACTGGTTTGCTCTCAGCGGGATCCACCGCCGACCGCAATACACCCCTGGTCACAAAAAGGGCGTCACAATACGGAAGTAGTGGCCTTATTGTTTCCCCGGGCTTCTCTAGACAGGATGTCGGTCCCTGGAAATATCCATGGTCTATAGGAAGGAAAAAACAATGGCCATCAGCCTGAATGAGTTGTGACATGCGATTCTTCATTCCCCAATCCATATTCAATTCCTCCAAAAATTATATTGATGCAATGTGTTAATGGGATATTCTTCTTGACAAATATATTTTAATTATTAAATATTTTCAACACAAAGCTTAAAATCTACATTCCCATTGAGTTAGCGATGATACTTTTTCTCCTCACTTTTTTCGTGGTTTATGGCGGAGCACATCTTTATCTTTTTGCCAAGATAAGGGGTACCTTCCATCTCAGTATCGGGGCCAATACAGGCCTGATCATCTTTATGGTGATCATGATACTTGCTCCCATCTTAGTACGTATATCCGAACGCTATGGCTATGAAACATTCGCCCGTTTCATGTCTTATACTGGATATATATGGATGGGTGTGTTATTTCTTTTCTTCGTTTCCTCCTTATTTTTTGACCTTTATCGCCTTCTGACGTATACAGGTTCTCTTATTCTTAGCCGGGATCTTTCTCATCTTGCTATTATGCCCATGCACGCCTTTATGATCCCGCTGCTCATTTCTTTAGGCATCAACGCGTATGGCTATTTCGAAGCAAAAAATATCAGAATAGAAAAAATAACCATTCAATCTTCCAAAATTCCTGAAGCAGCGGGCAGGATCAGGATCGTGCAGATGTCCGACGTGCATATCGGACTAATTGTGCGGGATGAACGCCTGAAGCGGATCGTTGAAGAGATAAAAAAAGCGGAACCAGACATCCTGGTAGCAACAGGTGACCTCCTGGATGGACAGATCAATCGTCTCGAGGAGCCATTGGCTCTTTTGCAGGACATAAACCCCCGCTACGGCAAATTCGCCATCACGGGTAATCATGAATTCTTTGCCGGTATTGACCAGGCCGTTGCCTTTATGAAAGAAGCAGGGTTTGTTGTACTCCGGGCAGAGGCCCTGAATGTGGCGGGAATGATCAATATCGCCGGTGTTGATGATCCTACCGGGATCAGTTTTGGTCTAGCCCGACCAGTTTCGGAAAAAGCTCTGCTGTCAGGACTTCCCGGACAGTACTTTACCATCCTGCTCAAGCACCAGCCGAATGTAGATAATGATGCAGGCGAGTATTTTAATCTGCAGCTTTCCGGACACACACATGGAGGACAGATTTTCCCCTTCAATTTTGTTACGAAACGCTTTTTCTCTTTTAACAGAGGATATTTCAACCTCACGTATCACTCTCATTTATATGTCAGCCGGGGAGCCGGCACATGGGGACCGCCTGTTCGCTTTCTTTCACCTCCGGAAATCGCGGTGATTGATCTGATCCATGATAAGGGATAATAAATAATTTAAAATTTCTCCCTTAATTCTTTTACAGAAGATGGTCCTTTGAGGAGGTCTCAATGGCAAATAAGAAAAAAATTGCGTGGAAATTTTTATGGTTTCTGGTGGGTATGGCCGTGGTTATATACATCATGTTACTGTTAGTTGGCCAGTGATCAGAACGAAAACAGCGATCAAGGGACATTATGACCTAACAGCTCCGGAGACTATTTCTCATTATTACTTCTCATCCAACACCTTACGAATGGTAAATGCAAGACTTTTCAATGCAAAAGGTTTCATAACAAATTCACGAATCCCTGCCTCTTTAGCCTGCTTTCCATCGATCAGTTCGCTGAATCTATCGCTATTGGAATAGTACAGTTCTTCCCCATAATCTATAATTGCAGAAAATCCCGTGCAACTACAGGGTATTCGAAGTTTTTTTCTCATGAAAAACAGTACATACTGGCTCAGAATGATGCCAAGGGAAAGAAAATTCTTGGGGACTTGAAGAAAGAAAATAAATGATTATCTTATTAAAAAATCAATAAGCATATGAGGTTTAGCATATTATATGGAAAAAGATATAGATGTCAATGAAATACAAAAAGACTTAAGCGAATATATCTCAAAGAAATATGGGAAAAAATTGCATGTTGCCGGATTCGGGCCAGTTCCGGAAACTTCCAAGGACAAAACTGAAGACGCGGGAAAGGAGACGAAGCAGGGGGTTGCATCTATCCATTTCGACATGAAGCCGGGGGAATTAAAGGCTTACCTTGATGAGTATATGGTCAAGCAGGATGAAGCGAAGCAGGTCCTGGCAACCAAAATTTGTACTCATTTTAACCGGATCAAGAGGTTTGAGCTGAATAGCAAAAAAAAGCGGCCGGAGGCCATCGGAGAGATCAAGAATAATATCATCATGATCGGTCCGACAGGTGTAGGTAAGACCTTTCTAATTAAACTAATCGCCAATAAGATTGGCGTGCCTTTTGTCAAGGGTGATGCCACGAAGTTCAGCGAAACGGGGTATGTCGGCGGCGATGTAGAGGATCTGGTACGAGACCTGGTTTATGAAGCCAAGGGGGATATCGAACTTGCCCAATACGGAATCATTTATCTGGATGAGATTGACAAAATTGCCGCATCCCATTCCCTGGTTGGGCCAGATGTATCCCGCTCTGGTGTGCAGCGTGCCCTACTGAAGCCCATGGAAGAAACTGAAGTGGAGCTGAAAGTGCCCCATGACCCAATTTCTCAGATTGAGGCCATACAGGAATATCAAAAAACCGGGAAGCGTGAGAAGAAGAAAATCAGTACCAAACATATACTGTTCATTATGAGCGGTGCGTTCAATGGACTGGATGGAATAGTCAGAAAAAGGCTTAACCGGCAGGGGATCGGGTTCGGCGCGGAAATTCAACAGAAAGATGAACATACCGAGTACCTTAAGCATTTGAAGGCGGAGGATCTAATCCAGTATGGTTTCGAGTCGGAATTCATCGGCAGATTGCCGGTGGTAACTGTCTTTGAACCCCTGGAAGCGGAGGATCTTTATAAGATTCTGAGCAATCCGAAAAGTCCTATCATTATCGGGAAGAAACGTGACTTCAAGGCCTATGGCATCGATCTCCATTTTGTAGATGAAGCTCTCCGTAAGATCGCAGAAAACGCATGCAGGGAACGGACCGGGGCCCGTGGATTGGTGAGTGCCGTAGAACGCGTCCTGATGAAGTTCGAGCACAATCTCCCCTCCACACATATTCGTCATCTGATTGTCACGAGTGCTATGGTGGACGATCCGGATGGAGAACTCCATAAAATCCTAGCTCATCCCGATGACCCAGAAAGAGAGGTGGCCTTTCAATGTCTGCTGACAGCGGAAGAGGCATGTTTGGAAAAGTATATCAGAGAGAAGCTGCATGACTGGCAGCAGTCCTATGGAACCAATTTCTCCGATGCGAGAATCAAGCTCACCATTAAGCATACATTGGAACAACAGACAGATGTGGAAGTCACGATCGAAGAAATACAAGCTATCCAGCAGGCAGTCCAGGATTTTGCCAAGCAGTTCTCCGCCAGGAACGAATTGGAAATATCATTCACGGAAGGAGCTATAGACTATTTAGCAGATAAGATTTGGAAGGAGCCTCAGGACCTTTCAGAGTACCTGAAGAGGGCGCTGCAAAATTATGACCATGGGCTGAAACTAATCAGAGAAAAGTCGGGAAAACGGCAGTTCCTGATTCCTGTAGAAGGAGTGGCAAACCCCGAGCAATTCTTGAACAGCTTAATTCAGGAAGCTTACAGAAAGTCGTAAGGACAGGGAAAGGAATTAATGCATTAACCAAAGCTTGAAAGAATCGGCTCACTGTGAGAAACGATTCCGGTCAAGTCAACAGAAGCTGATTCTCCCGTGATCTTGATTCCCCTATACTGGTGACATATATTGCCGGTTGTCCGAGAACAGGGCACTTTGCCTCACAGACCCCGCAGCCGATACAGATCTCAAGGTCGACCCTGGGTTGTTTTAGTATCAGTTCTTTTCCCTCTCTGTTTCTGACCTTTACCTGATCAAACCAGATGGCCTTCTTTGGAGTGGGACAGACCTCTTCACAAACGATGCAAGGCGTGGCATGCGCATGGGGCAGGCATCTTCCCTTATCGATCATGGCAAGGCCTATCTTGACTTTCGTTTTTTCCGGGAGCTCTAATCTTTTTATAGCGCCCGTGGGACAGACCTGCCCGCATAGGGTGCAGTGGTATTCGCAGTATCCGATGCGGGGCACAAGGACAGGTGACCATATCCCCTCTATTCCCGCTTCGAGGAATGTCGGTTGGAGGCCGTTTGTTATGCAGACCTTCATGCACTCTCCACATTTTACACATCTCCTGAGAAATTCCTTTTCTTCAAGGGCACCCGGCGGTCTGATTAGTTTAGGATCAGGAACCCCCGCCTTGACAATGGGTGTAGTCCTCAATAACGGAACGACGATGAGTCCGGATAAGATCGAGCCGAGCATCCGCCTTTTGCCGAGGTCCAATCCTGCACTGGTTTGCTTTTTCATGAAACCGAAATGGACCGCATTCTGGGGACAGAGATCGTCACAGTTCATGCAGACAAGACATTCCGCTTTTTTCCAGTTTTCCTTGAGATCGGGAACGGCACTCCCCTGACAGACAGACACACACGCCCCGCACTCATTACAGCCCTCGCTCACTGACCTTTTGAGGAAGGAGTAGCGGGAAAGTATGCCGAGGAAGGCGCCCAAAGGGCAGAGATACTTGCACCAAAACCGCCTTTCCAGAAGATTCAACCCCAGAACGAAAAAAAACAGCAATCCTATAAAGGCGCTCTGGAGGTAAAAGGGCTGCTGGAACGGAAGAAAAACCTTTTTAAGGAACAAAGAGAGGAATTCGGAGATACTCACGAGGTATGGGATATTTGTGTTGTATCCCGCATCAAATATGGCATTCGTCGCAGAACTGGTTAACGGATAGACGGCAAGTGAAAAAGACCTGATCAGAAGGGAAATGGGATCAATAATTCCTGTGAGCTGAAGGGAGAAAAGGGACGAGGTGAGGAAAAAGATCAGGATATAATATTTGAAACGGTACCAGTCTATGGCGGCTGTTTTGCGTTGCTGCTTTTTTAGGACACTGACCATGTTGTTCAGGGTACCCAAGGGGCATATCCACCCACAGAAGACCCGCCCCAGAAATACCGTGGCGACGATCACAAAAATGGCGAGGTACAGTGTTTTATACCATTCACGGCCTGCCAGGATTGTTGTGATGAAAATCAGAGGGTCTGCATCTAAAAAGATCTTTACAGGGTAGCCGAGTTCATTGGCCCCTTTCGCTTCGGTCTGCAGGAAGAGCCACAGAAAAAGCAGTAAGAAAAGTGCTTGTGAAGCTATACGGATTTTTTTAACCATCAAACATTAATCTTCTTGATTTTTAATTTTGACAGGTCCATCGTGCCCAGTCCTGCCTTGTGTCCCGCTACTATGAAACCGATGTTTGTTACTTTAAGGCCGAAGAGCGTGGCCCCGAATGCGTCAACCGCCACCTGATCCGTTCCTGCAATGACCGTGTTGAGCTGTTTCACATCTGCAATGTCCCCACCCTGTGGTCCGTTCGCGGTCAGTATGCGCACTGCATCAAGTATGACAAGAGTTGGCTTAATGGCCATGGCAATATCAACGAGACTCCCTTCAATCTTCTGGTGAATCCTGCCTCGCGACCCACCCATCATCCCCATCCAGTTTTTCATTCCAAGGGTAAGGGTGGAGAGGCTGTGCACCTTCGCGATCGGCATATTGATGACCTTGTCCGCCTCAACAATCTCCACATACAGGGGCCATGATTTCAGTGCAAGACCGGGTAATTTCATATCCCGGAATTTTCTATCATCCACATAGCTGACGATACCGCCTGCGGCGGAGGCGGCATCGGCAATGCCGCTCTGTTTATAGCATCGCCTCGGATCTACAACGCTACGGTCAAAGACCTTAACCTGTTTTGCTCCCGCCTCGTAGCAAAGCCTGACCACCGTGGAAACAACCTCCGGGTTGGTGGTCGCCGCGTATTCGGGTGTTCTGTCCCAGCCTATGTTTGGCTTGACGACAACAATATCACCTCTCGATATAAATCTTTTCACCCCACCCAGGCCATCTATGGCAGCCTTGGTTGTCCTCGCAGGTGAAATGCCATGGGCAACAACAAGGTCTGTCTTCTCGGCAGCCTCCAGGGTGACGAGGAATGTGTCCGCAAAACCCGGTATGACGAAGGTTACACCCGATACAATAGCGGTTTTGAGAAAATCTCTTCGATCCATTTATAGCAACCTAAAACTTAAGTCTGAACCGATTTCAAGTTTGTCCAGCTGTTCATGGCTTTTGATCACACGAGTAATCTATTATTTTTATCTTTATCTGTCCAATAATTTTACCGAGCTGCAAGAGGGATGCCCAGTCATGACCTTCCACCAGTTTGACATGCGTTGCATCAACCCCCACCTGGTTGAAGGTCGGGTCTACAGCCACCCATCCGTTCGAGTAACTTTCTGACCAGCTATGATAGAGAAATCCCATTCCTTCCATATACACGATACCTCCTACAAGCCGCGTGGGTATTCCCGCTGCTCTCGCCATTGCCGTATACAGCATCGCGTGTGCCTGGCACGCTCCTTTCCGAGTATGAAGAACTTCGACCGCCGAGAAGCTGTCAACTGTTTCATCCTTTATCTCAGTAGACACCCACCGGACCAGTTGGTCTATCTTTTCGACAGAGTTTATAGTACCCTTGACAACGTCCTGCGCTGCCTTCTTAATCTCCGGATGATTACTTTCAATATGATGAGAAGCTGCAAGGTATAAACCACGCTTCTCGTTGCTCAAGGTCCTGCCGGCGGGTTCCTGTTTTGGCGGCAAGGCGCCTCTGAGCCGAAAAAATGTAAGCGCTTTCCCTTCCACTGTTCTCTCCGAGGCCTCCTGACCGGGCCCCTGAAGGGGAGCTAATTCCCCTGATAAACCTTCGACGGAAATCTCCAGATAGTTTGTCTTGCGCGGGCATGTTATGGGCTTGTTGGTTTTGACGAGGCTGAAATCCAGGATGAGGTCTTTTTTGTTCAGGCTTGATTCCGCAAGGAAGTTCTTCGCACTTTTTTCATCTTCCTTGTATGTAATCAAGACTCCTCCCATCCCCAGCTCAAAAATTGTCTCCCCCTTCAGATTTATCCAGCTGGATACATTATGACCATGCATTTGCGTCTCCACTTTAAAAGAAGGCTCAAGAGAAAGTTTTTTGCTCTCTTCAAAGGCAATGACCGATTGGATCACTTCTGCTATGGACTGGGTCTGGGGATCGAACACATGATATTGATATCTGGAGCCCGCCCCCATGCCTTGGAGAACGGGATAGAGATTGATAATACTTGAAGGGTAGATGGATCCTTTAAGATCAAAATCCGCTGTCTTTTCCTCATTGCCGCTCTTTTGATTTATCATCAGTTTGTGTTCAGTAGTTTTTCCATCGATTATTAGCAGTTTCTCATCCATTTTCTGTTCATAACGAAAGGAAACAAGTGTTAGATCAGACCTGACCTTGTCATCACTTTTCATGGAGATCTGCTTATCAATCCCCAAAAAACGGATGCGCATGAAGGCTTCCGAAAGAATCTGAAATTGGTTAACCTCAGGCATCTGTATTATCTTGAGGTGCACAAACCCCACCTTTTCACCATTGAATACAAACCCCTGCCAGAGTTCACTATAAGGAAGATCACTTAAATCATTTATTTTGAAAGGTTCATGGGGGGTGGGAAGAGGTTTGAAATAATGGGAAGCACACGAAGTCAGGAGAAATACAAACAGGACTAATGTAAGCGGGAGATTAAAAGTTTTTTTAAGGACTGCATGTTTAAGAACGCTTGCTGACATGTTTTGATCCACTGCAATTTTATATTAACACCGGCAAAGATGAACGTCAAGCATCCATGAGACGTTTTATAGCCCTATCAATTATCAATAAACCCTCCACAAAAAAATGTGGTAAAAAAATTATTTCACATCTATACTTAAAAATATACTTTTTATTGAGGACATCGTAGAAAAGTCCATAGATAATTATTCTGAGATAAATTACGGTAGCAAGACATGGAAAAAAAGCATAAATTTTCTGTCTGGTATGTCCTTATAGGCATTTGGGTGGTATTGCTTATCCAGAGTTACATAGCCTCCATGTTTGCTGTTCAGACGATACCATACAGCCAGTTTTTAAATTTCCTCAAGGCGGGAAAGATTGTTGAAGTCGCCATTACGGCCAATCAGATTCAGGGCAAGATGAAAGTTGAAGGCGGCACCCCCGATGAAACAAAGACCTTCAAAACCATCCGTGTCGATCCGGAATTGTCCACCATATTGGACCAGTACAAAGTCGTTTTCAAAGGGGAAATCGAATCGACTTTTCTTCGCGATCTCTTTTCGTGGGTCTTCCCCATCATACTCTTTGTCGGTATCTGGTACTTCTTCATGAAAAAGATGGGCGCTCAGCAGGCCGGTTTCATGACCCTCGGAAAAAATAAGGCAAAGATATATATGGAGAACGAACTGAACGTTACCTTCAAGGACGTCGCCGGTGTTGATGAAGCCAAGCAGGAATTGGTCGAAGTTGTTGAATTTTTAAAAAATCCCGGAAAATTTACCCAACTTGGAGGCAAGATTCCGAAAGGCATCCTCCTCGTAGGTCCCCCGGGAACGGGGAAGACGCTTCTAGCCAAGGCTGTCGCGGGGGAGAGTGGTGTACCCTTCTTCAGCCTCTCCGGGTCGGAATTTGTGGAGATGTTCGTCGGGCTGGGGGCAGCCCGGGTGAGGGACCTTTTTGTCCAGGCTAAAGAGAAGGCCCCCTGCATCATCTTTATCGATGAACTTGATGCCCTGGGAAAGGCCCGGGGATTCGGGGCCATCGGGGGACATGATGAACGGGAACAGACACTGAATCAGCTCCTGGCGGAGATGGACGGTTTCGACCCGAAGGTAGGAGTAATTCTCATGGCCGCGACAAACAGGCCGGAGATTCTGGACCCGGCACTCCTCAGACCCGGGAGGTTTGACCGCCACGTCCTTGTGGACCGGCCCGACAAGAAAGGACGGGAAGAAATTCTAAAAGTTCACCTGAAAAATATAAGAACCGAGACGGGCCTCGATGTGGAAAAATTAGCGAATATGACCCCCGGGATGGTAGGTGCGGACCTTGCCAACCTTGTTAATGAAGCGGCACTGCTGGCCGTAAGAAGAGACAAAAAAGAAGTAGGGATGCCCGAATTCGAGGAGGCGGTAGAAAGGATCATCGCGGGACTTGAAAAGAAAAACCGCCTGATCAATTCCAGTGAGAGGGAAATAGTCGCCCATCACGAGATGGGTCATGCCCTCGTAGCCCTGTCTCTCCCCGGCACCGATCCGGTTCAAAAAATATCTATAATTCCGCGCGGGATTGCAGCGTTAGGTTATACAATGCAAGTCCCGACAGAGGATCGTTTCCTCATGAAAAAGACGGAACTCTTAAATAAGATCGCTTCTCTCCTCGGAGGCAGGGCGGCAGAAGAAATTATATTCGGAGACATCTCCACGGGCGCACATAACGATCTCGCGCGGGCAACGGACATAGCAAAGAGCATGATCAAGGAATACGGTATGAGCGACAAATTAGGCCAGGTGTATTTAGCGCGCGAAAAGCGATCACAGTTTCTTGATATAGGACTGCAGGAGCCAGGGGACTACAGTAATGCAACGGCTGAAGCAATCGATGAAGAAATTAGGACTATGATAAGGACACAACATGACAGGGCGCTGGAAATAATCAAGGGCAAGAAAGACATTCTGCAAAAAGGCGCCCGTCTGCTTCTGGAAAAGGAAAAGATAGAAGGGGCAGAGATAAAGGCATTGATGGAGAATCAATAGAGGACCAAGCGAAAAATCCTTCAAATAAATCATTGTCAGCTTTTCATTGACAGGCATAAGGACTTTCTCTATACTCCCCACCTCAAATAAAACTTATGAAAGGATCAAGCAGTGGCTGAAAAAAAAGCACCTGATGAAATTATCACCGGTGAAGGTATCAAAACGTCTGAGGGAGTTGTGCTATGTTCCTGTACTTTAGCATGCCGTATATGCGGAACTTCTGATCTCTTCGAATGGCCGGAAAATAAATTAAGCGCAGAAGATGTAGAAGGTATAGACACACTCGGTCTTATAATAGCTGTAGCGCATAGCAAGAACTGGATTGCGCAGCGTGTTCTCAATGTTCACGAAGGGAAACGTTCGCTGTTCGTGTTATGCCCGACCTGTCTGGCTCTGTTTTTCTCCGCCACGACACCGCCAACCGGCACTGACGTAAAAGAGAAATCTTAATACTCTTTCCGGCGGCATTCCGTCAATAAAATCATAAATTCGTATCCGGGATCATGGCACAATCACTGATCGCCTGCTGGTAGATTTTAATCCTCGCAGAAAGCATTCATCCTTGTGATAATGTTGAAATCAACATCACTCCCGATGCCTCTTGAAGGCTGACGAAGGAGTAATGTTGACTTTCAATACATTAATGATGATAATATAAAACAATTACAGAGGATCGCCATGACCCATGATCAAATGATTATCAGATGTCTTAACTGTGGGACAAAGAACCGCATACCGAAGGAACATCTTCATGACCGCCCGACGTGCGGCAGATGCCATGCCTATCTTGATGACATCATTATCAGGTGTCTTGCCTGCGGGACAAAAAATCGCATGCCTGAGGATCGTCTCAATCAGCAGCCTCTATGCGGCAAGTGCGGCGTCCCCATTGTCATCAGTAATGATAGCGGGCATCCCGTGGATATCACTGATGCAACATTCTCAAAGGAAGTCCTCTCTTATACCGGCACCGTGTTGATGGATTCCTGGGCGCCGTGGTGTGGACCATGCCGCATGGTAGGACCGATTATGGAAGAACTCGCGTCCAAATATGAAGGGAAGGTCAAGATTGTTAAACTGAATGTGGATGAAAATCCGCTTACGGCATCAAAATACAATATTCAGAGTATACCGACGCTTCTGTTGTTTAAAGATGGATCGCTCATCGATAGATTGGTCGGTGCCCTGCCCAAAGAAGAAATCGAGCGGCACTTGCTTTCCATTATGTAAATAATGGATTATCTTTGCGTGTCACTAAAAAGTAAAACAAACTGCTCAAAAAGTTCTCTATGGAAATGATCCATCATCTCCTCTTTCATTAATTTCAGGGCGTCAAAAGGTCCGAGTTTTTGTCTGTAAGGACGGTTGGAAGTCAGGGCGTCAAACACATCGGCGATAGAGCACATCTTTCCGTATATGTGTATATCATCTCCTTTGAGGCCTAGCGGATATCCCTTACCATCGTACCTTTCATGGTGCTGCAATACTATCCTCTTGCACTCGGGGGTTAATTGATTGGTTTCATGAAGAACCTTATACCCCATGTTGGGGTGCTGTTTCATCGTGTTCATTTCCTCCTCCGTCAGTCTGCCTGGCTTATTGATAATAGCCGTATCTACCTGTACCTTTCCCAGATCATGGAGGAAAAACCCGGCTCCCAATTCATGCATATTATGGGCAGTCGATTTTCTAAAAAGTGCTTTTGAGAGCGAAACAGCCAAGAAACCCACATTGACGGAGTGGGTATAGGTATAAAAATCATGAGATGTGATGCTTAGTAGATATAAGGATGTTTTATCATCAGTAAGAATCAGATCGACAACTTCGGCAATACCTTTTTTTGCATCTTGAATATTTTCTGCCGTGGGGTTTTCGAGCAGATTGTTTATCAATGTGAAGGAGTGGGCCTGCACCGCTTTTGCTTTCTCCATAGGGGGCAATTTTGTATCATGTATTGCCTCCAGAAGGTCATCTGGCACTATTGTTCTGGATAATGGCTTTAAGTTATGCTCAGATTCAGTATCAAGCTTCTTTTTCGCCTCGGTAAAGGTGCTTCTCTTGGTATCAACCACGATTTCCGAGAGGCCGTAATCATAAATCTTTTTAATTTGGTCTTTGGATTTAATTAAAAATTCACTCTTTATAAAGGGGTGGGATAACCATGAGACAGGCAAAATAACATACATGCCGATTTTAAGATTTTCTGTCTTGACAGTTCTCTGCATAGTATTACCGATGATAATGGTTTCCAGGTGGGAAGACCATTGTTCCCATTACTTATTATCGGCAGTTTTATGCATTTACCTGAGCATTTTTTCTCGTTTTTCCAGCTGCACCTCCAGACTTTTTAGAAGGTCTATATCTTTCTTAAGCTGCTCATTTTCCTGAACTAATTTTGCCGTTTCTTCCAGCAGTTGCTTGTTGTCCTTCTTTATCTGCTCATTCTCCTTCCGAAGTTTGGCATTATCCTCTTTAGCCTTCTCGCTCAATTCCATACCATCGATAAGACGTATTAATATCTCAGAGAGTCCCCGCCACTTACTGCGCGGATATTTTTTCAGCAATTCATCAAATGCCCCTCGCGCCTTCACATAATCTGCCGCTCTGTCACGGTTTCCTAAATAATACATTCCTTTAGAAAAGATATCTGTATCGGAAGGTGATTTTTTGAACCATCCTTGTTCAAATACCGGTGTGGGTTTCTCAGGAGGAGCGGGAAGAGAAGCACAAGCCCCCAATAGAACAAACAGCATATAAACTAAATATTTACGATAATTTTTCCACGTCTTCCTGTTTAATATAGTTGCTTCCCGGTAATGTCTTCGCATATTCCTTTAACTCCGCAGCTTTCTTTGCCATATCCAAAGGCCCCTGAAAATGTGTCCCGTTGTCGGTAACTATGGCTATAGTCATGGTTATGAGTGGAAACATCTGCTGATTCCCCTGCCTGTCTTTTCCAAGGATAAATCCCTTCTGCCGGTCTTTCTCACTGTAAAACCTCATAATGCGGCGATCAAATTCGTCGATTATGTTTTGACATTTCCGTTCTGTCCCCCCCGGATCGGAAACAATAATAAAATCGTCACCTCCAACATGTCCTACAAAGTCGCCTCCGTTATTCGTTATCTGTAAATTCTTAATGAGTATATCGCCTACCTCCTTGATTACCTCGCTGCCCCATGCATAACCATATTTATCAGCAAAAGGTTTGAAATTATCAAGATCAACATGGCAGAGGGTAAATTGTTTTTTTTCTGAAAAACGTTTTTCAATTTCCTTCTCAATAGCCAGATTCCCGGGCAAACCGGTTAGAGGACTGGCGTCAAGGAGCAGTGTCTCCAGTACCTTGAGGCGTTCCGTCATGAAACTGAAGGCATCTGCGAGACTGCCGATCTCGTCGCGGCGGTTAATATTCAGATCATATTCGAACTGCCCCTCGGCAATATGTTCTGTGACCTTTTCCAGTTGCTTGAGAGGTTTGGAAATATTATATGTGATAAGCAATGCTAAAGCCAATCCCACAAGCAAGCCGATTGTGCTGAGCGTAATCGTCATCCTGGAAGCCTCAGTACCCTGTATTTTTATCAGGTTCATTCTTGCATCTATACTATTTTCGGCTTTCAGGCGGATTTCACGCAAAGAGGTGGCTAACTCTTCAATCGTTTTTTTACACTCCGTTTCAGATAACTTAACGGCATCCTCAACCAGATCGTCATTAACCAGGGATACCTCTTGATTAAAAAAGTCATCATATCTGTTATGCAGTAATGACAGCTTCGGCAATGTTTGAGCTACATCCGAAATATTATTTTTTTTAAAATTTTCGATACCGGTATCAAATTCCTGGCTCCGCGACCAGAAAAGCTCCGCGATTGACGGGTCTTTAAGGATAAGATATTTCTTTTCTGCACCCTCCTGTGCAAGCAGTGCGTCCATCATTATCTTGCTGTTATCTACGATGAAAAAATCCTGATCGATAATGTCATAAGCCAATTTGTTCAGATTCTGGAGGCTGAAAATCGCATAGGCACTTGCCATGATGGTAAGGAGCGCCATCGTCAGGTAACCTGCCAGCAGTTTTCGGCTTATTGTAAATTTCATTGCATTCGTCCGGAAGGATTAACTCTAATTTTTTCACGTACCATATTCATGCAATTTCCGCAAAGCAGAAATGTAATTTTTTAGTTGACCTTTTCCGAATGTTTATTGCCCCCTTGATTAACTTTTGATATATTAAAATAAATATCGCTACGAAGTGGAGGCTATGCCGATGATCTATAATGAGGAATTCGAAACATTACCCCGCGAAGTTTTGGAAACCCTGCAGTCAAGAAGATTGCAGCAGGTTGTGCAGCGTGTCTATCATACGGTTGGCTTTTATAAGAAGGCTTTTGATAAAGCCGGTGTCAGTCCAGATGACATCAAGACCCTTTCAGACATAAAGCGGCTTCCCTTCACAACAAAACAGGATCTGAGAGATAATTATCCTTTCGGTCTATTTGCCGTACCGATGAGCAGCATTGTGAGACTCCACGCTTCATCCGGCACAACCGGCAGGGCAATAGTCGTTGGATACACGAAACGGGACATAGATACGTGGTCTGAATTGATGGCCAGGTGTTTCGTAGCCGCTGGCTTGACAAAAAATGACATTATCCACAACGCTTACGGATACGGTCTTTTCACCGGCGGCCTCGGCGCCCATTACGGCGCAGAAAAACTGGGAGCCAGCGTCATACCCATGTCCGGCGGCAATACAAAAAGACAGCTCATGATCCTTCAGGACTTTGGCCCGACTGCCATCTGCTGTACACCTTCATACGCGCTGAATCTTGCAGAGCAAGGCGAGGCCATGGGTATTGACATGCGGTCACTCAAACTTCGTGTCGGCATCTTTGGTGCCGAGCCGTGGAGTGAAAAGATGCGGGATGAAATAGAAAATAAGCTGAATCTCACCGCACTGAATATTTACGGCTTGTCAGAGATAATGGGCCCTGGAGTTTCCATCGAGTGCCTGGAGGACCGCCATGGCATGCATGTATTCGAGGATCACTTTATCGTGGAGGTGATCAATCCGGCAACAGGCGAGTCATTGCCTTACGGAGAGGATGGGGAGCTGGTCTTTACTACTATCACAAAAGAAGCTTTCCCTTTAATCCGTTTTCGCACCAGGGACATTTCACGGCTGATTGCGGAACCCTGCCGCTGCGGCAGGAGTCATATAAAGATGGACCGGGTGACAGGCAGAAGTGATGATATGCTGATTATCAGAGGCATCAACGTATTCCCGTCCCAGATTGAGGCTATTTTGGTTGGCATTACAGGACTCGAGCCACACTATCAGCTAATTGTGGAAAGGGCCGGTACCCTGGACACCCTCGAGGTTCAGGTAGAAGTCAGCGATAAGCTGTTTGCAAATTCAGACGAGGTTCGCTCCCTGCAAAATTTAGAAAGACACCTTACCAAAGACTTAAAGGACTATTTAGGCGTCTCCGCAAAGGTAAAATTAGTCGAACCCAAGTCACTGCAGCGTTTCGAAGGAAAGGCCAGCCGGGTAATAGACAAACGAAAAATATAGGTGAAAATCTTAGACGTTCTATTGACGCGGACTTTATAAGGAGGACATATGAAAGTAGAACAGATATCCATATTCCTGGAGAATAAACCTGGAGCTCTTGAAAGTGTCACACGGCTGTTGAAAGATGCGAATATTAACATCAGAACCCTTTCGCTGGCGGATACGTCCGACTTCGGAATTCTCCGCCTTATCGTTAACGATGTCAATACAACACTGAAGGTTCTTAATGAAAACGGCTTGAGAGTGAGCAGGACGACCGTGGTGGCGGTGGAGGTTCCGGACCGTCCCGGCGGTCTTCACAGCATTCTGGAAGTATTGGCGAAGAACGCCATCAATGTTGAATATCTGTACGCCTTCGTCGAAAAAAGCGGTGAAAACGCGGTTATCATCTTCCGTTTCGATGCACCTGATAATGCCATCGATGTCCTTCTCAAAAATGGCTTTACTGTTCTTCCCGGTGAGAAGCTTTATTCTTTTTAAACGGAATGATCCAAGAATAAGTTATAAACGGGGTTAAAATTGAACGCATTCGCAAAACAATAACTCAGTTCATAAGGAGGTGCTGCCATGAAGATACAAACCCGTTCGCTTAACTCGATGGTGGAAGATCAGTTGGCTAAATGGAAGAGTGAGACTTCAGAACGGAAGGCCGTGAAGGCCAAACCCGGTCCGGTGATTACCATTTCCAGAGAGCCGGGTTCCGGCGGCAGTGAGATCGCCAGGAGGCTCGCGGAGCAGTTGAATATGGATCTTGTAGGCGCCCAAATCATCCAGAAAATAGCGGAAAGCGCAGATATGAGCACAAAAGTAATTGAATCCCTTGATGAGAAAGAAATCACAAGACGGGATGACTGGTTAAGCTCATTATTAGAGACTCGCCACCTGTGGGTAGATGGTTACCTCCGACATCTTACCAAGGTTATAGGTACATTTGGAAGGCAGGGCAATATCATCGTCGTGGGCAGGGGGGCACAGTACATACTCCCCCCTGAGGATACATTCCGGCTACGCTTTATTGCTCCTATGGAAATTAAAATTCAGAATGTGATGCGCGATTATGGCTCCACCAGGAAAGAAGCGGAAAAATACGTCATCAAGACAGATTCGGATCGTCGCGCATATCTGCGAAAATACTTCAACGCGGACGTGACGAATCCATCAGATTACGACATGGTCATCAATACGGGGAAGCTTGGCATAGACGGCACTGTTGAAGCAGTCAAGGCCGCCTTTATAATATGGAAGAAGAAGTTCGACGCGACGCCCTGACGTACCACTCATTTCCCCTTTACAAAAAGGGGGGCCGAGCTAATGGTAATTAGGCTTTGTTAAAGACCTCTTTTAGGGGGCTGTTCAAAAATTCTCAGATGCAAGGCGCTCAAAAACCGAATCGTGAGGCGTATATCGAAATACGTTGAACGGTTCGGTTTGCAGAGCAATGCTGCAGATGAGTATTTTTCAACAGCCCTTCGTCATCCCTTGATGCAGCCAAGCGCCCTCAGTCTTGCGACCTTCTTAGAAATGCCGGCTTTGTGCACGACCTCCACTACCTGATCTAAATCCTTATACGCCTCCGGTATCTCCTCGCTGAGAGTTCCTTTACCGGTTGCCATAATAATAATACCCTTATCGGCCAGCTCCCTCGCTATTGCCCTTCCACGGCTTGCCTTCTTTGCCTGGGTGCGGCTCATGACACGTCCTGCCCCATGGCAGGTACTTCCGAAGGTCTCTGCGAATGCCTTCTCCGTCCCGGCAAGCACGTACGAGCCTGATCCCATATCGCCGGGTATTAATACCGGTTGACCCGTCTTGATGTACTGCGCGGGAAGCGCGGGATGGCTGGGAGGAAATGCCCGAGTCGCGCCCTTCCTGTGCACGCACAGTTTCATCTCTTTGCCGTCGACGACAAAAGTTTCGATCTTGGCAATATTGTGGCAGACATCATAAAGCAGGCGCATGCCCAATTCACGGGGGCCTTTTTTTAAAGTATGCTCGAAGGTCTCCCGCGTCCAGTGCATCAGCATTTGACGGTTGGCCCAGGCATAATTGGCGGCACAGGCCATGGCGGCAAGGTATTCCTTCCCGCGGGGCGAATCCACATACGCGCAGGCCAACTGCCTGTCCGGGAGAGGAACCTCCAGTTCACCAAGGTGCTTAACCATCCTGACCAGATAATCATCACAGACCTGATAACCGAGTCCCCGGGAACCGCTATGGATGAGGACGGCAATCTGGTCCATTTCCAGGCCAAAGGCAGCAGCAGCATCCTTATCAAAGATCTCCTCGACAACCTCAATCTCCAAAAAATGGTTTCCCGAGCCCAGTGTGCCCAACTGCTCCTTTCCACGCTCAATGGCCCTGTCGCTGACCATCTCAGGATCGGCGCCTGCTATTTGTCCTCTGTCTTCCGTCGCTTCCAGATCCTCATGCGTGCCGTAACCTTGCTCGACGGCCCATTTTGCGCCATCGGTCAGGACCTTCTTTTCCTCCCTGGGTGAGAGTTTGAGGTCACCCTTTGAACCTACGCCTGTAGGGATATGATGAAACAGCGCGCCTATCAGTTCCTTTAAGCGATCCTTGATATCTTCAGATGCAAGGCGGGTTGTCACCAGCCTGCATCCGCAGTTGATGTCATAGCCGACGCCGCCCGGTGAAATGACGCCGTCCTGTAGACCAAAAGCTGCGACGCCGCCTATCGGGAAACCATACCCCCAGTGAATATCAGGCATGGCCAGTGAATATTTCACAATGCCGGGCAGGTGCGCGACATTGGCCACCTGCTTCGGACTCTCATCAGAACCCATTTCCCTTATGAGGCGTTCGCTTGAATAAATAATCCCCGGAACCCTCATGCCGCCGCTCTGGGGAATCATCCACCGGCAATCATCAATCTTCTTAAGTCCGGTCATTCTGACCTCGCAAATATTAAGTGAATATGCCTTTGTAAAAAGGTCCAGAGGCAAGACGCACAAGACCTGAGTCGTGAGGCGTACATAAAACGTACGTTGAACGACTCGGGGCGCAGCGCAACGCAGCATATGGATTTTTTTACGAAGTCGTTAGACATCAAATATCACTCTCCCTACCCAACTACCCGGCGTCTCTTTTACCATAACCTGATGGTAAGTCACCGCCTTGATCTCCGTATTTATCCTGTGTTTCGCAGGGTCAAACCGCTCTCCCCTTACCATCGCCTCTAAATGCCGCGAATCGATCTTCAGTATGGAGTAGTCTTTCAGCAGAAGCCCCTCGCCGTTAAACATATAGAGGATTTCGCGCAGATAATTCACAAGCAAGTCTTCCCAGCCTTCACCCTCGACGATGATTTTCCTTTCCACGGTCGGGGCTACATGTTTCAGGTCTGTGATAATATCAAAGATGGCGAAGGCCGCATTGGCAAACAAGTCTGTCACTGTCTTGCCGTATATCTCCACTCCCAGATCCGCTGTATGATCGAATGCCCTGTATCTGTTCATTACAAAAATATTTTATCACAAATACCATCATAACTTCCATACCCATGTTAAAAGCAAAAAACTTCCCTTCTTCTTTTGTCAAAAAAAGGAAATCGTAAAACAACAGATGACAGAAGGTATGAAATGGGCTATTATTTTTCGAAACAATTATCATTATGATCAGCCTGGGGCTGTTTTGTAATATAGCTTATAAAATATTTTAGAGGGATAAGCAGAGCATGCGGAAATATTTAAATTCATTTATGGGGGAGGTGCGCCAATGAATATGAAATGGCTTGCGAAGTACGCGGATCACGCTTACGCCTTGCTGCGTATCGTGACGGGATTCATGTTCTCTTTTCACGGTGCCCAGAAGATACTGGGCGTGCTTGCCGAGATGCAGCCGCCGGTGGGGTCCCAGCTATGGATAGGCGGGATCATCGAACTGTTCGGAGGTTTAGCGGTACTGCTGGGATTTCAAACTCGCGTGGCTGCTTTCCTTTGCAGCGGCATGATGGCTGTGGCTTATTTTCAATACCACTGGAAATTCCAGATTGGACCGGCGCTCTTTCCAGCAATAAACAAAGGTGAGTTGGCTGTTCTCTACTGTTTTGTTTTTCTTTTAATTGCCTGTCGGGGCGGGGTCAAGTGGTATCTGGACAAGAGGGCTTGAGAAATCCAATGCGGAGAATTAGATATGAGAAAAACCACGCCGGCGATATTCTTAGATCACGGCAATCCCATGAACACACTGGAGCACAATGCCTGGACTGATGGTTGGTCTGCCATAGGTAGAGAGATCCCAAAACCTAAAGCTGTGCTTGCTGTGTCAGCCCATTGGTACGTTCCATATACCTCAGTGACGGCAATGCCCAAACCTCGTACTATTCATGACTTTGGCGGTTTTCCACGCCAGCTCTATGAAGTCAAGTACCCTGCCCCAGCTGCCCCTGATCTTGCTGCCCGTATGCAGAATTTGCTTGCACCAATCTCAGTAGGTCTCGATATGCGGTGGGGCCTGGATCATGGGACTTGGTCCGTACTGTTTCATGTTTTCCCTCATGCTGACGTCCCGGTGATACAGCTTAGTATAGACAATACACAGCCGGCATCTTTCCACTATGAAACCGGGAAGCGGCTCGCACCTTTCCGTGACGAAGGTGTTCTGATAATAGGAAGCGGCAATCTTGTGCACAATCTGCATGCCTATGCATGGGGCCAACGTCATATGGAACCATTCGATTGGGCCGTACAATTTGAAGATCGAGTCCGCGAACTACTATTGGCTCATGAAGATGTTCCGCTCATTGAATATGAGGAGTTGGGCAGTGATGGAATGCTGTCGGTACCTACCCCGGACCACTATTTACCCTTGCTTTATGTAATTGCTCTTCGGAGAAATCACGAGCAGGTAAGTTTTCCCATCAAGGGATTTGATGGAGGTTCTATCTCTATGCTTGCGGTAAAAATAGGCTGAGTTTTTTACTACTCAGCGTGAGGTTGACTACAGCAGAGCGACACAAGCATAAGACATCAAATTACATTTGGCAATTATGTCACTTCTTCCTGGTCGCCCGTGTCGAATTCCAATTCGCTTTCAGCAGCTTCTGTTTCATCTCCCGGAGTAAGGCCGTTTTCTCTATCCTCCGTTTCCCTCTCTGCCCGGGCCACACCGACCAGCTTTTCCTCGGGATCAAGTTCGATCAGCCTCACCCCCTGCGTGCTCCGATGAAGGAGAGGCACTTCTTCAACCTTCAGACGGATGATCTTCCCCCCGTTGCTTATCAGCATGATGTCTTCATCGCCCGTCACCTGGAGAACCCCTGATACGAAGCCCACCTTGGGAACCGTTTTGAGGTTGATAACTCCCTGACCTCCCCTGTTCTGCTGTCGGTATTCCTCCACGGCCGTACGCTTCCCATAGCCGTTTTCTGAAACGGTAATAATCGAGTTGCCCTCCGTCGGGATCTCCATCCCAACCACAGCATCGTCATCGTCCATGCGGATGCCGATAACGCCGCGTGCTGTTCTTCCCATATCCCGTACGTCTTCTTCATTGAACCGGATTGACAATCCTTTTCGCGTCCCCAAAAAGATGTCCTGATCGCCCATCGTCAGTTGGACGTCGATCAGATCATCCCCTTCGTCTACAGTAACGGCAATAATTCCCCCGGAGCGAGGATTGGAATAGGCAGCCAGTTCTGTTTTTTTGATTATGCCCCGCTTCGTTACCATGACAACGGACTTGCCTTCAGTAAACTCCTTCACCGGAAGAACGGAAGCAACCCTCTCTCCCGGCGACAGATTGACGAGATTAACGATAGCCTTGCCCTTTGACGCCCTCCCTGCCTGGGGAATCTGGTAAACCTTCAGCCAATAGACGCGTCCCACATTCGAAAATATCAGGACATAGTGATGGGTGGAGGCAATAAATATCTTCTCGACAAAATCCTCCTCCTTAGTCCCCATGCCGACTTTGCCCCTGCCGCCCCGGCGCTGGCTCCTGTAAAGGCTGACGGGATTCCTTTTGATGTAGCCATAGTGGGAAACGGTCACCACCATGTCTTCTTCCACAATCATGTCCTCAATATCGATGTCTTCCACGCTCTCCACGATCTCGGTGCGCCTCTCATTGCCGTACTTTTTCCTGATCTCCTCCAGCTCCGTAACGATGATATCGAGCACCTTCCGAGGATCATCCAGGATGCCCTGCAATGTTTTAATCAACCGGGTAAGTTCCGCGTACTCGTCATCGATCTTCTCTCGCTCGAGACCCGTGAGTCTCTGCAGGCGCATATCCAGGATGGCCCGCGCCTGGATCTCCGTAAGGCCGAATTTTTCGCAAAGCCCCTGTGCCGCTTCCTGGGGGTTCTTCGATTTCTTAATAAGCTGCACGACGGCATCGATATTATTGAGAGCGATGATGAGCCCTTCCAGTATATGGGCCCGTTCCTTTGCTTTCCGGAGATCGAAGATCGTCCTTCTGGTAATGACCTCCCTGCGGAAGTCCACAAATCTCTGGAGCACCTCTTTCAGATTGAGAACTTTTGGCTGGTTGCGGTCAATGGCCAGCATGATAACACCAAAGTTTGTCGCCATCTGGGTATGCTTGTAGAGCTGGTTGAGGATCACACCGGAGGGCTCGTCTTTTTTCAGGTCTATGACGATCCGGATGCCATCCCTGTCCGACTCATCCCGGAGATCGGAAATGCCTTCCATCTTTTTCTCTTTTACCAACTCCGAAATCTTCTCAATCAGATTGGCCTTGTTTACGAGGTAGGGGAGCTCCGTGATGATGATGCTCTCTCTGTCGTTCCTCGCGTTCCTTTCAATGATCGCCCGCGCCCGCATGCGAATGGAACCCCTGCCCGTCCTGTAAGCGGAGATAATCCCGTCTGTTCCGTTAATGAACCCGGCAGTCGGGAAATCAGGACCTTTGATATGGTGCATCAACTCATCAATGGTAATCTCCGCATTGCGGATCAAGGCGATCGTCCCGTCGATGATCTCTCCTAAATTATGAGGCGGGATGTTTGTCGCCACACCCACGGCGATCCCCGAAGTACCGTTCAGAAGAAGCGCCGGAATGCGTGCGGGCAGGACTGTTGGCTCCTGCAGGGAGGCGTCGTAATTGGGGACGAAATCAACGGTCTCCTTTTCCAGGTCGGCTAACATCTCGTCGGCGAGCCTCGCCATCCTTATCTCAGTGTAGCGCATTGCGGCAGGCGGATCTCCGTCGACACTGCCAAAATTCCCCTGCCCGTCTATCAGGGGGTAGCGCATCGAGAAGTCCTGGGCCATACGGACAATGGTGTCATAAGCGGCGGTATCGCCGTGGGGATGATACTTACCAATGATATCTCCGACGATCCTGGCGGATTTCTTATATGCCTTATTCCAGACATTTCCCATTTCCGACATGGCGTAGAGAACCCGGCGATGTACCGGCTTCATGCCGTCCCGGACGTCCGGTATGGCACGCCCAATGATGACGCTCATGGCGTAATCCATGTAGGATTTTTTCATCTCATCTTCGATGTTGATGGGAATGTTCTTCTGGAAAAGCTCCTCCATAATTTTCTGGTCCTCATTGTGTATTTTGATGTAAAAAAACACCTGTTATTTCAACTACTAAAATAGCAGACATTTTGTTAAAACTTATACCATTTTTTACCGTATAAGTCGCGTTATTTTTTATATTTTTACAGGTTAAAAGGAAGAATATTCCCGCGGCAAGTTAAGTGAGAAAATGACCGCAAAGTATTTGACTTTAAGATGTCCATCCGGGTATCTTAATGTCATACTAAGCTAGTCCTGAGTTTATCGAAGGGTCGAAGTATGAGTGCTATGTAGCGGTCTAAAGCTTCTTTACAATAAGCCTGAGGCGGTCATTCCCGCGAAAGCGGGAATCTAGCGTTTGTCATGGTTCCCCGCTTTCGCGGGGACAGTCCTGGATTCCGGGTCAAGCCCGGAATGACAAATTAAGTAAAGTCATTTGTGACGTATTTACTTCTTGTCATTTCGAGTGATAACGAAAAATCTTTTTCCCAAGGTATAAACATACCAGAGGAACCTCCGACATGCGCATAAAATATCTGTCAATAATCATTCTCTGCAT
>Ga0335071_10001650_pt1 | contig 24061 bp, 16 predicted proteins | sample Lox_Sample_15_FD_206724 | JGI IMG/M metagenome (GOLD analysis project Ga0335071, IMG submission 206724) | Soil microbial communities from Loxahatchee National Wildlife Refuge, Florida, United States - Lox_Sample_1.5 | ecosystem: Environmental > Terrestrial > Soil > Wetlands | place: USA... | reverse complement strand
TGACATCGACTGGGGCATGTTGATTATCGTCCTTGTAATCTGTGCTTTAGGTGTGGTCCAGATCTTTAGCGCGGCGCTCGGCACACAGTGGCAGGACGCCTGGTGGAAACAGATCATTTGGACAGCAGTCGGGTTACTTCTGATGTGGATCGCCACGGCGATCGACTATCACGCTCTCATGACTCGCGTGTGGGCGCTATATTTCCTTTCCGTGGTGTTGCTGCTTGCGGTACTTCTGGTCGGCAAACAGGCGTGGGGCGCGACCCGGTGGATTCCGCTCGGGCCTGGCGTCCGTCTTCAGGTGTCCGAATTCGTCAAGCTGGTGATAATATTGTTGGTAGCGCGGTTTATGACGGAGCTGCGCGGCGACAACCTGGAGCTTCGCGACCTGTTGAAAATAATGGCGCTAATTGTTGTGCCGATGCTCCTGGTCATCAAGGAACCGGACCTGGGAACCGCCCTGACGTACCTCCCGATTCTGGGGGTGGGCGCGCTCCTGGCGGGTTTGAACTGGCGGTATGTGGTGGCTACCGCAGTGATCGTCGTGCTGGTGGTTCCGATTGGGATTCATTTTCTGCAGCCGTATCAGAAGGCCCGTCTGGTGAGTTTTCTCAATCCGGAAGGCGACCCCAGGGGGACCGGGTATCAGGTGATTGAATCGAAAATCGCGGTTGGCGCGGGAGGAATGTGGGGGAAAGGTGTTGCGCACGGAACGCAGACGCAATTGCGGTTCCTTCCCGTACCCCATACTGATTTCATCTTCGCCGCATTCGCCGAGGAGCACGGATTTGTTGGGGTTGTGGTAGTGCTGGCCTTGTACTTCATGCTGCTTATGCAGATTGTGAAGAACGCGCAAACCGCGCCGGACAGGGCTGGAATGTATATCTGCATGGGCGTGGCAGCCCTGGTGCTGTTTCATGTCCTGGTCAATGTAGGCATGGTGGTGGGCCGTATGCCCGTCACCGGAATCCCGCTGCCGTTGATGAGCGCGGGGGGCTCCAGCATGCTGTCCATCTTTCTCATGCTGGGGCTGGTGAACAACGTTCGAGTACGCCGTTTTGTGAATTGAAGTTTTTTTAGTGGAGTATATCGGGCGGCAGGGCTGCCCTAAAGAATTTTAGTTGGGGACCTAACCAGGACTCTCGGACCTTGTGGCGCTCCATTCGGGGGCGCGGTTTTCCGAACGAGGAGCGGGGTTTCCCAGCCGGCGGCGGGTGTAGAGATCAGTTTCTCCACCGGCCCGGCAAGCGTGAGCTTCTTGTAAGTCGTTAGCGTTGGCGCGGCAACCGGCCGGCGGCGCGAGCATCGCGAAACCCACGCGGGGTATCCACGTTCCCTCCTGGTTCCGGCGAGTTGATCGGGACCCAACGGAGGAATGTAATGTCAAAAGAGTTGGTAGTATCTTCGACACGCCACGAAACACGCGTGGCTTTGCTCGAAGACGATCAGGTTGTCGAGCTGTATTATCAGCGGGAGAAAGAATACTCGCTGGCCGGCAGCATTCACAAAGGGCGCGTCACCCGCGTTCTGCCAGGAATGCAATCGGCGTTTGTAGACATTGGTCTCGAACGCGACGCCTTCCTGTACGTCTCCGATTTCTTCGAAGACAACGACGAGTACGACAAAGTCGTATCCAGCGTCGAGGACAAAGTTCTAAAACTGGACAAGGGCAATGGTGCGGCACCGGTCGCGGTGCCACCGGCTGAGACCGCCGCTTTAGAACCCGTGGTAGCAGCCGAAGGTGCGCCGCCAGCGGAGGCGCCGCCGGCTGTAGCTGCTCCCGAACCGCGAACGGAGTTTCGTGGCCCGCAAGGAGACAATCGCGGCGATCGGCGCGGGCACCGCTCGCGACGGCGGCGTCCACGTGGCGGGCGCGGCGGCATTCCCGAATCCAAGTACTTCTCGCCACGAGTGCAGCCGGAGCCCCCGCCTGCCGAGGTTGCCGAGGCCGGAGAAAGCGAAGAGGAGTTTCCTGTTTTGCCTGGCGAGTCTCTCGCCAAGTACGGCAGCTCAGAAGATGTACCGGCTCCTGCCGGTGAGGATGAAACGGAAACGTCGGTCGATGAGCAGCCGGAAGTCGCAACGGCGACAGAACCGATTGCGATCGTACCCCCACCGCTTCCCGAACCGGTCGCTGCCACCGAACCGGAGCCGCTGCAAGCCGAACCGGAAGCAGAGAGCGCTCCGATAGAACCACCGGCCCTGATGCTGGTTGTCGAAGAGGTGGAAGAGCCGGCCGAACCCGAGGCGGTTGCGGCGGATGAGGTGGAAGACAGCGCCGCCGGCGAAGCCGCTGAGATGGAGGCTGCCGCCGAGGCCGAAGGCGCGCCGGAGCAGGCGCCACCGGAGGAAGGCGTGGAGCCAGCGCGCATTCCCACCAGCTTGACGGCAACGCTGCGGGAGCAGGGTCCGCGCTTTTTACACCGTATGTCGCGACGCATGCGCCGAAAGATGCGCGCCGGTGGTGCCCCGGGCGAGGGGCCGCGTCCCGCCGATGCTCCTCGCGAAATTCGGGCTCCCGAAGCACGGGCCGAATCGAGGCCCGAGCCCACGCGGATGCCGGCGAGAACCGACAAGTCCGGGCCGCCTTCCATCACCGATCTGTTGCGGGAAGGCCAGGAGATCCTGGTACAGATTGCCAAAGAGCCACTCGGACAAAAAGGCGCGCGCATCACTTCGCATATCGCGCTGCCGGGGCGGTTTCTGGTTTATATGCCGACGGTGGATCACGTGGGCATCTCGCGCAAAATTCCGAGTGAAGAAGAACGCACCCGCTTGAAGCGCGTCATCCAGGCGAATCGCACCGGGATGTCGGGCGGATTCATCGTGCGCACAGCGGGCGACGGCCGCACGGAAGAGGAACTGCGCGCCGACATGATGTTCCTCTACAACATGTGGCTGGATATGCGGCAAAAGGCGGAAAAGAAAGCCGCTCCCGCACTGATCCATCACGATCTCGATGTGGTGGAGCGCATCCTGCGCGACCAGCTCACCTCCGCGTTCAAATCGGTTTGGGTAGACAACGAAGAGGTTTACGAGAACGTACTGAGCTTCGTGCAGCGGTTTCAGCCGGCGATGGTAAGCTTTACACGCGCTCGACGCCCATCTTCGACGAATTCAATATCACGTCGGAGTTGGAGAAGGCGCTCCGGCCGAAGGTGTGGCTGAAATCGGGCGGGCACATCGTCATCAACCAGACCGAGGCGTTAGTCGCGATTGACATCAATACCGGCAAGTATGTCGGCAAGTCCAATCGACTGGAGGACACGATCGTTAAGACCAACACCGATGCCGTGAAGGAGATTGTGCGGCAAATCCGCTTGCGGGATTTGGGCGGAATCATCGTCGTCGACTTCATCGACATGGACGAGCGCAAGAATCGCCAGAAGGTCATGCAGGCGCTCGAAGATGCCATGCGCGCCGACCGCGCCCCGTACAAGATTCTCCAGTTCAACGATTTCGGCTTAGTTGCGATCACACGCAAGCGCGTCAAGCAGAGCCTGGAACGTACACTTTGCGCGCCGTGCCCATACTGCGAGGGTGCCGGTTACGTGAAAAGCGTCTCGACCATGGTGGGCGAGATCCTGCAAGAAGCCCACAAAGTAGCGGGCGTGCTGGAAGGCGGCGGGGTAACGCTGCGCGTGAATCCGGAGGTCGCGAAGATTCTGAAATCGAACAAGAACGATTACCTGCAAGAGATCGAGCAGGTCCTCGGCCGCACCGTGCTCGTAAAGAGCGATCCGCTCATGCACCAGGAAAAGTTCGATCTGGCGTAGCGCGCGTTTATTTTAATTCTCAACGCACGGATGCCGAGCGCATTCAACGCTTTCGGCGTGTTTCGTTGTTTTTCATTATTGACAGTTGTTTCCGCTTTCTGATATATCTGCCCCCATAACATTCAGGGAAGAGATGGTTAGCTTCTGGCTTTAATTGCATAGCTACCTCCATCCTCCGGGAGGCACTTGTATGCTCGCGTTCAAACAACTCAACTGCGTACTGGCACGTGTGCCGGTATTGCTAAACTCAATTCCAATCAAAACGGCTGTGTGGCTGTTGCTGGCGATTGTTCTTTTGCGGCCGCTGCCGATGCATGCGCAGGCGACCGGCACGATCGTGGGCACGGTAACCGATCCCTCGGGAGCCATCATACCCGGCGCAAGGGTGACCGCGACGAACGTGGCCACGGCGGTTTCGCAATCCACCGTGACTACGGGCGCCGGAACGTACACGATTCCCAACCTGGTGGTGGGCACGTACAATATCAGTGCAGAAGGCCAGGGATTCAAGAGCGGCAGCGCCACCGGGGTCACGTTGGACGTCAGCCAAACGCGCCAGGTGGATTTCAAGCTGACCCTTGTCGGCGTGGAGTCGACAGTCGAGGTGAATACCGCTCCACCGCTGATCAACACAACCGACTCAACGGTTGGGGGATTGGTATCGGAAGAGCAGGTGCAGACACTGCCGCTGAACGGGAGAAACATCACGGGGCTCGTGCTGATGCAGCCGGGCGTGGTGACAAACACCGGCAGCATGGGCTGGATGGCGCCGCAAGGGCAGTGGATTGCCAACGGCAATCGCGGCGAGACCGCGGTGGGAACGCTGGATAACGCGGATATCAGCGACGCCGAGATGGGTACGTTGCAATTCACGAATTTCAACCTGGATGCCATCGCCGAATTCAAGATCCTGCAGAACAACTACTCGGCGGAATATGGACAGGGCGGGGGCACGATCACCCAGATGGTGAGCAAAACCGGCACCAACGGCTTTCACGGCAGCGCGTTTGAGTTCATCCGCAATAACGACCTGGACGCACGGAATTTCTTTGCCACATCGGTTCCGCCGTTCAAGCGCAATGAATTCGGTGGCACCATCGGCGGCCCGATCAAGAAAGACAAAACGTTCTTCTTCTTCGAATACGCGGGGCTGCGGCAGCGGCTGGGCGAACCGGACATCGTTTCCGTTCCGACGGCAGCTGAGCAGCAGGGAATCGTGAACATCAATGGCTTCAACTACCAGGTACCTTTGAATTCCGTGGCGCAGCAGATCCTCAGCAAATACCCATCGCCCAATCAGCCGGGCGGGATCTACGGAGCGAATACCTACAACTTCATGTTCTCGCAGCCGACCAATGACAACCAATGGTCAGGGCGCGTGGACCACCACTTCGACAAGGACACGTTGTTCTTCCGCGCCTCATACTCCAATCACTCGGCTTCGGAGACCGATCCGTGGGCGGCGGTACTGGGCGGCTCGAATTTTTCCACGAGCAACGTTGGCAACTCGCGCAACTACGTGGTCAGCGACACACATCTGTTCGCGCCAACTCTGATCAACGTCTTCACGTTTACTCTGAACCGTGGAATCGAGGGCGTGCCGGAAGCTCCGGCAGAGGTCAATACCACCGCCACCAATTTCCAGGATGGAAGCCTGCAGGGCTGGGGGCCAGACACATTCGAAACACAATACAACGTCACCTTGTTCAACCCGAAGGATAGTGTGAGCTGGACCTTCGGCAAACACTCATTCAACATCGGCGGTGAGTTCCGCCGCGAACGGGACAACGGAACGGGCGTAACCTCAATCGGGCCGAGCGGCGTGTATAACTTCAACGCCAACACTGCGCTTCCCGAGGCTTTGACTCCGTTGAACGGCGGGCCGGGGATACCGGCGGGAACGCCGAGCCCCAGCGGGCTCGTCAGCATGATGGAAGGCGCGGATGTGAACTTCGGCCGTGCGACGACAGTGCCGGGCTATGGGCCCGCGGGCGGCGGCGAAGTGTGGTGGGGACTGCGGCGGTGGACGCTCGCCGGGTACGTGCAGGACGACTACAAGGTCAGCAAGAAACTGACGTTGAATCTGGGCGTGCGCTATGAATATGCCTCAGTACCTTCGGAAGTCGGGAATCGCTTTGCGGGTCCCGCCGATTACGGAAGCTTGTATGGGCACTTCGTGGTGAATCCGCAGCCGCTGTGGAAGCCGGATTATTTTGCCGGCAACCTGGTGCCGCGCGTCGGGATGGCTTACAACCTGGGCGAGGGCACGGTGCTGCGCGGCGGTTTCGCCATGTTCACGAACATGATCCCCACGGTGTATCCGGATCAGGCGCTGGTGAACTTTCCGATAGCCTCTCTGAACTACCTGGCGAATGCGCCCTATTCTTTGACGCCGCAACCGGTTTCGTTGCCGGTGTTGACCAGCACGACCGGAGCGTCGATCGCCGCCAACGGAAATTCAAAATCAGTTGCCCCCAATACGCCGATCAACATTGCGCCTTACGCGAAGATTCTGGGTGTGCTGGGTGGAGATTATCCGTCAGACGGTTTGCGGAACGGCTACACAATCAGCGGCAACGTAACACTGGAACATGAGTTCAAGGGCGGGATTGCCGGGCAGGCTTCGTATATCGCCAACAATGGCGTCGCGCTCTACAACCAAACCTATCCCAACGCTTTCAACGGTGCCGAGTCACAGTACACGCCGTACAGCAACATTACTCCCGGATTGGGTGAGTTGCAGGTGTTCTACAACGGCGCCCATTCGACTTACAACGCTTTGCAACTCCAGGCGCGCAAGATTTCGCCCTCGCATGGGCTGCAGTTCCAGGCGAATTACACGTTCGCGAAAGACATGACGGATGCCGACGCGGTATGGAGCTCCGGCGGGCAGAGCGGCGCCATCAGCCAGAACAATCCGCAATGCGTGCGCTGCGAGCGGGCGCCGGCCAGCTACAGCATCGCGCAGCGCTTCGTGGCCAACTTCGAGTACGATATCCCGCTGGCCTCGGCGCTGACAAATATGCCGAAGAAGATGACACAGGGATGGATGATACTCGGGATTTACACGGCGCAAACGGGCTTTCCGTTTACCGTGGTGAGCCAGTACGGCAGCTTGCAGTACGGCTATGACAGCTTCGATGGTTTCGGGGCGCGGCCGAATCTTTTGCAGAAGGCGACGACCGTCTCGAATGTCGGTAGCGGACCCCAGTTCTTTTCGAATTCTGTCATCAACGGCTCGAACTACGGACTCAATGACGGGTACTTCGGCACTCCCACCGTCATCAGCCCGGTGACCAACGCGGCTGTTCTGCCGGAACCCGGAAACCTGGGGCGCAACACATTCACGGGCCCGAACTGGTGGAACCTGGATTTCTCGCTGGTAAAGGACACGAGGTTCACGGAAAGGATGCAACTCCAGTTCCGCGCGGAGTTCTTCAACGTCATGAACCATGCGACCTTCGCCACACCGGGCGCATCGCTGGGGAATCCGAGCTTCGGGATTTCTACGGGTACGGCGACGACCGAGCGGCAGATTCAGTTCGGTCTGCGCTTCATGTTCTAACGCGTGCCAAGCCGCTAGTCCGTTCCAGCCCGCGGGGGGCTTCCCGAACTCGCGGGCTTCTGATATGATCCGCTCGGGGGTTTAGATGATCCTCGAGCGCGTTTCTTCTGTACTACTAACCGACATGGAACCGGCGTTGCGGCGAGCCGCGCGCCGGCGCAGGGCCAGCATCTCCGCCGTGGAATCGCTGGGCCCTGCTACCGTGTACAGTCTTTCACTTCCAGAGTCCTATTCGGAGCTTTTGGCGGCGGATGTGCGATTTGCGGCACTTCTACCGCTTCGTATTGCCGCTTATGAGCAAGAACATGCCGTGATGTTGTTGACGGCGTCGCCGGTTGCCTTCGCCAAGGCGCTCGGCCGGCCGGAGGCAGAGCCGCTGGCCGCCTCCCTCGAGGGTCTTCTCATCGCCCTGCTGGACGAGGTCAAGCGTCCAATGGTGTTTACGGCCAGGACGGGCGGACATGCGGAGTCGGCCTTGGGGGCAACCGAAGACCAGATGAATATGCGTGGGACAGTGCCCCAGCGCATTGACCGCCGCGGTTCGAAGGTTGAGGAAATGGCCGGAACCGGCGAGCAGGATTCGCCCGGCGGCTAGCCTTCCGCGGATTGCACGCGGGTGCGCGCCAGCAACTGCTCCGCGCGCTCCAGCACCTTTTTCTCGGCCTCTTCGCGGGTGGCGCCCGTGGTTCGCGCGAGCGCCGCTCCGGGGGAGACGTTATCCGCCTTGGCGTGGTACACGTCGCCCAGCCGGTAGGAACTTATGTTGACCGGCCAGCCGGCAACTTGTGTTTTGCGTTCCTGATAGTCTTGGACTTTCATTGTTGTCACGCCTGCGCGGACGTCGCGGCCTTGCCCCGCTCGACCGGCGCGCCTACCAGATTACCCCACTCAGTCCACGAGCCGTCGTAGTTGAGGACCTTGTTGAATCCGAGCAGATACTTCAGCACAAACCAGGTGTGGCTGGATCGCTCGCCGATGCGGCAATAGGCGATCACGGGCTTCGAGCCATCCACGCCCTCGCCGGCGTAAACAGCCTTTAAGTCGTCGGCCGATTTGAAGGTGCCGTCGTCGTTGCAAGCCTTGCCCCATGGAATGCTGCGGGCTGTAGGAATGTGACCGCCGCGCTGGCAGGTTTCCGGCAATCCCGGAGGCGCGAGGATCTCGCCCGTGAACTCCTGCGGACTGCGCACATCCACCATGTTGTAGTTCCCGGCCTCGAGCGCCGCCTGCACCTGCGGCAGAAATGCGCGAAGCGAGTTGTCAGGGCCAGATGCGCGATATGTGGCCGAAGCCGTTTTCGGGACGTCGGTCGTGAGCTCGCGGCCTTCCGCCAACCATTTCTTGCGGCCGCCATTCATGAGCCGGACATCGTTGTGCCCGTAAATCTTGAGCTGCCAGAACGCCCACGCGGCGAACCAATTGTTGTTATCGCCATAAATGACAATGGTCGTATCGTTGGAGATACCCGACGAGGCCAGCAGTTCTTCCAGCTTGTCCTTGGGCAGAATGTCGCGGCGCAAGGTGTCGCATAGCTGAGAATTCCACGCCCAACCGATTGCGCCCGGTACGTGGCCTTCTTCGTAGGCCTTGGTATCTACATCAACTTCCACGACCCGGACATTCGGGTCGGACGCATGCTGCGCCACCCAATCCGTGGAGACCAAAGTCTCTGGGTGAGCATAATTCGACATTTCCATTTCTCCTGTTGGTGGAATCTACCTTAACTATATCGGTAAACGGACCATTGTCAAGGAGAGCTATTCGTGCCGCAGGGCGATCATCGGATCAACGGTCGTTGCGCGGCGTGCAGGAATATAGCAGGCGAGCAGGGAAATGGCTCCGAGGAGCGTGGTTACCAGCGCGAGTGTCGCGGGATCGGCAGGACGAACACCGTAGAGTAATCCGGCCAGGAATCGAGTGAGCACCAGACTGGCGACCACGCCCGCAGCGAGGCCGATCGCGGCGAGTCGCATGCCTTGACCGATGACGAGGGCGATGATTTCGCGACGCGATGCTCCGAGCGAGGTGCGGATTCCGAGTTCGTGCGTTCGCCGCGTGACCGCATACGACATGACGCCGTAGATGCCGATCGCGGCCAACAGCAAGGCGGTGGCGGCGAAGATGATGAGCAGAAGCATGGTGAAACGGCGCTCACCGAGCGACGTGGAGACGATCTGTTCCACGGTGCGTACGATGTACATGGGCTGATCACGAGCCGGTCCGGCGACCTGAGCGCGCACCGCAGACAACAGGCTCGTGGGCTCCGGTTCGGTTCGCACCGCGAGAACGAATCCCGAGACTATTTCGGACATGAATTTATCGGGAATTTGCAGGAACGGGAAGTAAAACTGGCTGCGAACGTTGGAGGTGTCGTCGGAATCGAGTCCCCACTGCTTCACGTGCCCGACCACGCCGACGATCTCGGCAGGACCCAGAGCGGTGAGGCTAATCTTGCGGCCAATAGGATCTTGACCGGGGAAGACGCTGGTTGCGAACACGTCGTCAATCACGACCACCAGGGGCGAGCTTGTTGTGTCGCTTTCTGTAAAGAACCGGCCGCGATGCAGCGGGATCTGCATCACGTTCAGGTAATCGGGAGTGGCGACATAGAACATCGAAGTGATCATTTGCTCCGGCGGGGGTTGAGGCCCGGCCCCCGGCCAGATGGCATTCTCGTTGTCGCGCTCGCTGAGAGGAAGCCCGTTTGTAATGGCAGCGGAACGGACCCCGGGGACCGCCGCTATCCGTTCGAGCATTTGCCGGAACGCAAGACGCTTGGCTGAAGGACTGGCCATCATGGTCGGCGACAGCGCCGTTTGCGCCGTTAAGACATTGTGCGTATTGAAGCCGGGATCGATTCTCCACAGTCGCCAGATGCTCTGGATCATCAGGCCTGCGCCCATCACCAGGACCAACGCCAGCGCGACTTCAACGGCGACGAAGATGCCCTCTGCGCGATGACGTCCGCCGCCTGAGGCGCGGGTGCCTTCCTTGAGGAACTCCTGCGGGTTGGTCTGCGCGCCGCGAAGGGCCGGGGCGAGGCCGAACACCACGCCTGTGACGATGGAAATCGCCAACGTGAACAGCAGGACGTACGGGTCAATGCGGATTTCGGCGGAACGCGGCAGAATGGCGGGCGCAGCGGCGAGGACCAGGCGGGTGCCCCATCGCGCCAGCAGCAGTCCGCCGATCGCTCCACCGAGGGATAACACTACGCTTTCGGTAAGCAACTGGCGCACCACTCGCGCACGGCCGGCACCGAGCGCCGCACGAATCGCCAACTCGCGTTTTCGGGCGGTTGCGCGTGCCAGCAACAAATTCGCGACATTGGCGCAGGCGATCAGGAGCACCAGTCCGACGGCGCCCGCGAGCAGGAGCAACGTGGGGCGAATATCGCTTACGAGATCGTCTTTCATTGAGACCAGCTTCACCCCCGCGCCGGCGTTGGTTTTCGGATATTGGAGGGCAAGCGCGGCTGCTAGAGACGCCATTTCCGACTGAGCGGCGGCGATAGTCATACCCGGCTTGAGGCGGCCGACTACTCGCAAACCCGGATGCGACTCCCGCATGCCCAGCTCCACGGAGTTCCATTGCTCGATGGGAACAAAAACCCTGGCGTCTTCCTGGAACCTGAAGTCGACCGGCAAGACACCGATCACCGTGCAACTCGCGCCGTTTAGGGTGAGGGTTTTACCGAGGATATTGGGGTCGGCTGCAAACCGCTGGTTCCAGAATGCGTGGGTGAGCATGACGGCGCAGGCCGCGCCATGACGATCTTCCTCTGGCAGGAAATTGCGGCCCAGCAGCGGATTCACGGCGAGCACCGGGAACAGGTTCGCGGAAACGTAAGCACCTGCGAGCTGTTCGGGCGCACCGCCCCCGGTGAAGTTGAAGTCATCACTGCGGTAAGCGGCCATGCCGGTGAAGGAACGGCTGGCGCGACGCCAGTCGAGAAAATTCGGGTAAGCCGCCGAGGTTTGACCGAATGCCGTAGTGGTTTCGAAAATCCGCAGCAGCCGATCTGGCTCGGGAAACGACAGCGGACGCAGAAGGACTCCGTTTACGACGCTGAAAATCGCGGTGTTGGCGCCGATCCCCAGGGTGAGCGCCAAAATTGCAACCGCGGTAAATGCTGAGTTCTTTCGCAGGATGCGAGCGGCGTAGCGAATGTCCTGTCCGAGTGTTTCGATCCAGCCGAGGGTATCCATGTCGCGCGTGCGTTCCTTCAGAAGAAGTTGATTGCCGAATTGCTGGCGGGCCCGGGAACTAGCCGCGTCCGCGGACATGCCGGCATCCATGAACTCGCGGGTCCGCATCTCGACGTGGAACTGGAGTTCGTCGCTGAGCTGGTCATCCAACTGTTGCTTGCGAAACGAGGCGACGAGACGATGCATCCACGCCATGGCGTCCGATTCCTAGATGTCTATGGAAGTATGCGCCGGACGCGGAACGATGTCAAGCCGGGGAAAGCATGAAGGGCAGAGCCAGTGTACGCTAGAGAAATGGCAGGCTCCCTCCACCCCGGCTCCCACCACGCGCCGCGTGATTACGCGAAAACGCCGCTGAATATTTATTGGGAGACCACGCAGGCTTGTGCGCTGGCGTGCCGTCACTGCCGCGCCGAGGCCGTTCCGACGCCGCATCCCATGGAATTGACCTTCGAGGAGGGCGTGGGGTTTCTGCGTCAGATTCCGGAATTCGGCAATCCGCTGCCGCAACTGATCCTCACAGGCGGCGATCCGCTGGCGCGGCCGGATCTATACGAACTGATTGACGAAGCACGCAAGCTGGGAATCGGAATCTCGATCACTCCGGCGGCCTCTTCGGCATTCACGCGCGACGTGCTGGTGCGGCTCAAAGAGCATGGCGTGGAAGGACTGGGGCTCAGCCTGGATGGCTCGACCGCCGAGCGCCACGATTCGATCCGCGGCGTGCCGGGCACCTTCGACCGGACAGTGAACGCGATGCGATGGGCGCAGGAGCTCGAGATGCCGCTACAGGTGAATACGCTGGTGGCGGCGGAAACGGCCGACGATGCGCCCGCGATCTACGAGCTGCTGAAACCCTTGGGAGTGGCGCGCTGGAGCCTGTTCTTTCTGATTTCGGTGGGCCGCGGAAAAGTATTGCAACCGCTCACACCCGAGCAGGGCGAAAAGCTGATGGGTTGGATTTTCGAAACATCGCGCGCGTCGTCATTCACCGTGGCCACCACCGAAGCGCCTTCCTATCGTCGTGTGGCCATCGAGCGGATGCGCGAGGAAGGGCTTGGCGGCGACCAGATCAAGCGCAGCCCCGCGTTTCGCAGCTTCGGCATTCGCGACGGCCACGGCATCATGTTCGTGTCGAATACGGGCGATATTTGTCCGGCCGGTTTCCTGCCTTTGAGCGTGGGTAACGTGCGCAAGGATCATGTTGCCGACATCTATCGCAATGCGCCGCTGTTCCAGTCGCTGCACGATCCTACGCAATTCGAAGGACGCTGCGGGGTTTGCGAGTATCGCGCGCTTTGCGGCGGGTCGCGCGCGCGTGCGTACGGAGCAACGGGCAATCCATTGGCGGAGGATCCGTTCTGTCTGTACGAACCGGAATAGAGTGAACCGGGCGCCGCCTATCTCCCACAACTGTACTTGCGATTCACTCCCCCGCGGCCGGCAATCAGGCCAGCGCTTTTCCGTACAGCACGAGCAGCCGGCTCCATGCCTTCTCGGCTTGCGGTTCATTATAGACGCGCGAATCCGGAGGGCACCAGCCATGCGCGGCGCCCGCATACACTTCGATTTCCGCCGGCAGATTTGCCTTGGTGAACGTCTCCTTGAGAACGTTCTTGTCGTTTGGAGAGCGCGCATCGTCGTTTTCCGCGATGCAAATCAGGAACTGCGCCTTGGATTTCGCCGCTTGAAGATGCGGGCTGTTCGGCGCGTCGGTTACGAGCCCGCCGCCATGAAATGAGCCCACTGCTCCCACGCGTTCGGGCACGGCAGCGGCTGTCCGGAACGCGATCGGCCCACCCATGCAATACCCCTGCGTCCCCATCTTCCGATCTTTCGCCACCGATGCCTGCCCGTCCAGCCAGCCAATGAACGCCTTGGCGTCGGTCATTTGCGTCGTTTCGTTTAGAGCGCGCGCCAGCGGCATCATTTCCTGGATGGGAGTTCCTGTGCCGGCCTCCGCGGTCGGAGCTTTCTTGACGCGGTAGAAAGGATTCACCACCAGCACCGAGTACCCCGATTCCGCGAGCCGTTTACCCATGTTCCGAAACGCCGGGCGCAGCCCGAAGATGTCCGGCCACATCAAAACTCCCGGGGCCGTGCCGCTCGCCGGATGCACGAAGTAGCAGTCGGCCACGCCATCCGGCGTCGTCACGTTCACGTCTGTTCCGGTCACAGTGACCGCATTAGCCACGCTCGGCAGCATCATCGCCACCCCTGCTCCCAGCATGGCACCGAACTGTTTTCGCGTCACCAGACCGCGCGCCTCATACTTCTGCCGGTCGTCTTCAAAATGATCTTGATCGCACATGCTCGCACTCCTCGTCGCCGAATTGCGCGGCAGAACCGCGCTCGTATCGCGCCATTATACCTGTCAGCTCCTGCCGCAGGACCCCCGCAGCGTGTCGTGAGGAGCGCCCGTTCCGGCGAAGTTGTGGCCCCCGGCCTTCGCAGCAAGGAAGGCCGGGAAGTCTTCAAGCCGCGACCGTGGCAGCGGCTTTGAAAAACGCCAGCAGTTCGGCGTTAATCGTGTCCGCCTCCGTGGTCGGCATACCGTGGGGGAAGTTCTTGTAGCTGATGAAGGTTCCGTGCTTCAGCAACTTCGCGGACCGCGGACCCGCAGCGGCGTAAGGCACGATCTGATCGTCCTCGCTATGCATGACCAAGACCGGCACGTTGATCTTCTTCAGATCTTCCGTGAAATCCGTTTGGGAAAAGGCCACGATGCCGTCGTAATGCGCTTTCGCTCCGCCCATCATTCCCTGGCGCCACCAGTTTTGAATGACAGCTTCTGATGCCTTCGCGCCCGGCCGGTTGTAGCCATAGAACGGTCCCGACGCGATTTCGCGATAGAATGCTGAACGATTCGCGGCGAGTTGCGCCTGGAGATCATCGAACACTCCCTTGGGAAGGCCGAGCGGATTGGCAGCCGTCTTTAGCATGAGCGGCGGTACCGCACTGATCAGCGCTGCCTTGCTCACACGGCTGTCCCCATACCGAGCCAAATAGTGCGTCACCTCTCCGCCACCAGTGGAATGGCCAATGTGGATGGCGTTTTTCAGATCGAGATGCGCGGTTAGAGCCGCCAAGTCGTCGGCATAATGATCCATGTCGTGGCCGTCGGCGGTTTGAGTCGAGCGGCCGTGCCCACGGCGATCATGTGCGATCACCCGATAGCCATGGTTCATGAAGAACAACATCTGGTTATCCCAGTCATCCGCGCTAAGCGGCCATCCATGGCTGAAAACTATAGGCTGTCCCTTACCCCAATCCTTGTAATAAATCTCAATACCGTCTTTAGTCGTGATGGTGGGCATGAAAGTCTTCTCCTAATAACGCGTGTTCGAACAATAGCGTCGCGTCGAACATCCTCGCTGTGTGATTGACCGGACCTAGCCGGTCTCTGCCTAACAGTTTGTGGCATCACCGAACGGGATACGTCACGAGATGGAGTGTTCCTTTACTACCACAAAGGGTTAACCAAGAAATACCCCATCTTGGGTACCAAAGCTGTGCGATGAGGGAACTTCCAAGCAGGAGCGTCTGTCTATAGGTGTGGGGGATGTCGATCATGCGAATCGCTGCATTGGCCGCGACCGGATTGCTGATACCGTGTGCGTCCGCGCAATCAGTAGGTCCCAGGTTAGCTGGAGTTATCCCACCTGACACATCAGTTATCTATAGCGTTAATCTCGAACGATACGCCGACTCAGACTTCCAGTCGTTTTATCCGATGGCGGGCATAAGTGCGGGACATTGCCCGGGTCCATTGCGTCAAATCATTATCGTGGAGCGTCCACGAACTGCCGGCGGCGGGCTGATGATTCTGCGTGGAGCGAACATTGCCCCGGGATGCGTGAGCGTGGGCGAGATAACCGACGGGGCGCCAATCCCGGCGGCAAAATTGACCGTGCTCGAAACGGGCACTGCCATTACGGGCGATCCAGATGCGGTTCGGTCCGCCTGGGAGCGATGGCAGCAGCAGACAGACCGGGTGAGTAGCAAGCTGGCGGACGACGTCAGACACATGAGTGAAGCCTACGACAACTGGTTGATTGCGATCCGGCCTTTGCACGCTGCTGCCGAAGGTCCACAAGGCGGACCAATTCGGAGTTACCGCTCGCAGTTCACTGAGATGGTTGAGGAGTTCCGGGCGGGAATTCGGCTTGGAAAGATTAATGAGGTGGAAGCAGAGGTGGACATGAAAACGGCGGAAGACGCGACCGCTGCGGCCGGCTTGGGCCGCTGGCTGCGTGGTCTGGTCCAAACACGTTGGGGTCCTGAGGCAGCTTTGGCGGAGTTGGCCGAGGACTGGAATGTTGCGGCTGCCGGAAACGTTGTTTCGGTTTCGTTCACACTCGATTCCGCCAAGGTGCGGGAGATTGCCGAACAGCAGCATGCGACGGAGCAAGCGCTCACTCAAGACGGCGGCGACGAAGCACCCGATGAGGACGCCGCTACGAGTCACTGACCTGATCTGAAATTGAATTGCCTGCGGCAAAACGAGACGGCTAAGGTCTGGTTCATCCGACCCTCAACGCCTCTACAGGGTTGATGGACGCTGCGCGCCTGGCTGGAATGATTCCGGCAATGGCGGCCGATACCGCGAGCGTCGCTGCGGCTGCGGCCATTAAGGTGAAATCTACGCTGCTAATCTCATAGAGCTGTGATTTCACATAACGCACGCAAAACATAGCGAGCGGCGCGCCGATCAGCAGGCCAAGCAGGGCTTGCAGCATGGCGCCGCGCATCACCATGGCGATCACGCGGCTGCGCTCGGCGCCCAGTGCCATGCGAATCCCGATCTCAGGCGTGCGGCGAACCACGGTGTACGCGGTCACGCCGTACAAGCCAAGAGCGGCAAGCAGCAGCGCCAGCGCACCGAATAGCGAGGTGAGGCGCGCAATCAACCGTTCCTCCGTGAAGCGGGCGTCGATCTGCTGCTGAAAGGTCTGGAACTTGACGATCGTGAGGTTGGGATTAATGCTGGCCAGGGTGCCGCGCGCCAGCTTCTCCATATTATTTTCCGGCCGGCTGGTCTCGACGACGATTGCCCCCGCATACATGGAAAGATCTTTTTCAACCGGCTCGTCGGAGTTCATTGGCCGCTGCGTCAGCGGCACGAAGAACATGGCATGGTTCTTCCAATAGACACTCGAGTAGGTGGTGTCCTCGACTACTCCGACGATCTCGTAGGCGCCATCTTTGCCGGGCTCGGGAAAGCCGAATCGGTGACCGATGGGGTTGCGCGTGCCGAAGAACTGCTTGACGAACTCCTGATTTACCACCGCGACGGGAGGCGCCTTCAGCGTATCCTTCGTGCTGAATGCCCGGCCGTTCACGACGCGCGTTCCCACTGAATCGAAATACTCCGCCGTACCCTTGACCCATGAGGCGCCTTTTTCGGGATCCGGCTCACCCTGAACCTTGATGCCGGTCCCCCAGTTGTTTTCTTCCATCGGGGTGTAGGTGGAGAGCGCCACCTTCACGACACCGGGCAGCGCGTGGAAGCGGTCTTCGATCGTCTGATAAAGCGCCTCCACCTGAGTTGTTGGGTAACCCGCGGCCTGCGGGTTGATGTGAATGATATAGCGGTTGGTGGCATCGAGCTTCATGTTGATGCCTTGCGTCTTGTTCAGACTCTCGGTGAAAAGTCCTGCGGCTACCAGCAGAACCAACGAAAGTGCCGCCTGCAAGACCACGAGCCCGCGTTGCAGCCAGGAAGCGCCTTGCGCCGTGGTGCGCGGAGTCGAGCGCAGCGCTTCCGCGGCTTCAGTGCGCGCGGCAATCCATGCCGGGGCAACGCCGAAAAGAATGCCTGTAACGACGGACAGCCCGAAGGCAAAGGCGATCACGACGGGAGACGGTGAGGCGTCGATAGGAATGCCACGCTCGCCGGGAAACGCGAGCGTCAGCAACATCCGCGCACCCAGGAACGATACGCCGAGTCCCAGCAATCCGCCGAGGCCCGCCAGAATCACACTTTCCGTAAGCACCTGGCGGATGATGCGGCTGCGCTGCGCACCGAGCGCCGTGCGGATGGAAATCTCGGCGCGGCGGCTCATGCCGCGGACCAGCAGCAGATTGGCAATGTTGGCGCAAGCCACCAGAAGAACCAGAGCGGCAATCCATGTGAGCAGGTGAAGATGCTCCTTATACTCGTCCTGCATATTCTGGATGCCGCCGCCACCCGGCGTAAGCACGACGTGCGCGCGCGCCAGTAACTTCTTGTTGCGTTCTGTCTGAAACATCTTAAGCGTCGCAAACTGCTGCCGGAGCAGGGTGCTGGCTTTCGCCTGTAACGTGGGCAACGATACACCCGGTTTGATGCGGCCGAGAATGTAGGCCCACTCGACTTCGGGATCGTGCAAATAGGGCGCGCCGATGATCGTGTCCATCGATTCCAGCGGCAGGTAGTATTTGGGCGGCTGGCTGGAAAGGCGGTCGCCGTAAAAGCCCTTGGGCGCCACACCGATCATGGTGACTGCCTTGGTGTTGATCCAAAACGTGCCGCCAATTACCGAGGGGTCGCCCGAGAAATCCTGCTGCCAGGTCTCGTAGCTCATCACGGCCGTGATGGGCGCGCCCTTCTTGTCGTCCGCATCCACGAAGAAGCGGCCCCCGGCGGGCGTTAGACCGAACACACGAAAGTAATTGCCGGAGACGAAGGTTCCCATAACGGATTGGGCGATCGTCTGCGGCCCTTCGCGGCGCACCGTGATCGGACGCCATGCGTAGCCCGACTCCATGGCGGCCAATTCCTCGAATTCCGGGAGGTTCTTTTTGAAGAAATAATAGGTCTCGGTGGCAAAGAGCGGATAATCGCCGCTGTCGTTCGTGCCCGAGTTAACGCAACAGTCGTCGCGATCGCCGATCCGGATGAGAGTTTTCGGGTCAGCCACGGGAAGAGTTCGCAGAAGAACAGAATGCACCAGCGTGAAGATGGCGGAGTTGGCTCCGATGCCCAGCGCCAGCGTTAGAACAGCCACGATAGTGAAACCCGGGCTGTTGCGGATCACTCGAAGCGCGTAGCGGACATCGTTCATCAACGAGTTCACGGAAATCTCCTACAGGCTTATACCGCGCAACCGGTCATTGGTTACTCAGGTTGGATAGTTTTTAAGCCAGTAGCCGGAAGCGGCTTTCCCGGAGCCTATTGATCAGCACCGATACGTTAGCCTTGGTCCGGTATCGGGGGTTTTCCTCACTCCGCTGCCGTCTACATATCAGGGCCCGGATCGCTACGCAGGATTGCCGTCGCATCGCGGATGCTACTCTTGGCTTATGGCGACCACGCAAACCTGGGACCCGGCGTCCTACGCAAAGAATGCGCGATTTGTATCGGACCTCGGGTCGCCTGTCGTGGAACTTCTGGCGCCAAAACCCGGCGAACGCATCCTTGACCTCGGTTGTGGCGACGGTGTTCTCACAAAGAAAATTGCGGATCTTGGCTGTGATGTGGTTGCCGTCGATTCGAGTTCCGCGTTCGTCGAATCGGCACGGAAACTCGGCCTGGCTGCCTATGTGGTCGATGCCGTGGCACTACCCTATCACGAGGAATTCGACGCTGTCTTCAGCAATGCCGTGCTGCACTGGATCAAGCAGGCCGACGAGATGATGGCGGGCGTCTATCGAGCGCTGCGGCGGGGCGGACGCTTTGTTGCGGAGTGCGGTGGATTCGGTTGCGTCGACAAAATCCGGTGCGCCTTGGTCCAGGCGCTCGATAAGCGCGGCATTGATGGAGAATCGCGCCTGCCCTGGTACTTTCCGACGCCGGGCGACTACGCCACCCGCCTCGAACGTGCCGGCTTTCGCGTCGATAGCATTGCGTTGATTCCGCGCCCGACTCCCTTGCCGGGCGACATGCGCGGTTTCATCGAAACTTTCGGGCTCAGTTTTGTCGAAGGTTTGTCAGCCCGCGATCGGGAAGAATACCTTGAGGAAGTGCGGGCTGTCCTTGAACCCCAACTCGTGAACGAGTCCGGCGTCTGGATTGCCGATTACGTCCGGCTTCGATTTGCAGCAACGAAGATCGCCGGAAGATAGAGCGCGCCAGTAAGCTCCGCGCGGCCACCGGGACTTTGCCGCAACCCGCCACTCAACCGTGCGGAACGCTTACCATGGGGGGAGGACACTTTGGACGTCTTCGCTCACGCTCTATGGTCCACGGCGGGTGGAATCGCGGCCCGGCGCAAGTGGCATTGGCGGATTCACCTGGGCTGGCTCGCGGCTTGGTCTGTCTTTCCTGATCTCGTGGTTTTCGGTATTCCCGCCGCGGTCAGAATCGGGCGCTTTCTGAGCGGGACTTCCAAGACGCTGCTGCCCGACGGCAGTGGGCCGCGCTTCGATTGGGCGTTCGGGATCTACAACGTCACGCACAGCGCTGTGGTCTGGGCGGTTTGTTTTGGGGCCGTCTGGCTTGCGGCTCGACGACCGGTCGTGGAAATGCTCGGCTGGGCGCTCCACATCGCCATCGATATATTCACTCACACCGGGATCTTCGCCATTCAATTCCTGTGGCCGCTTTCCTCGGTTCATTTCGAAGGTATCCGGTGGGAGACGCCGTGGTTCCTGGCGTTGACTTATGCAGCGCTAGCTGCGGTTTTCCTAGTGTTATGGGTCGGGGCCAGGAAGGCTGCGCCTGCATCGCGCTGCGCAGAAAACTGGATTAAGACTTACCGGTGAGCGCATCCCGGCCAACAACACGGCCGGCGTTTTCCATCCCGCAAGCTGGAACAACCCCACTCAATCCGATGGCTTCTCGTTTCCGCTTTCTTCACTGACTCGATCCAACAGATCCACTCGTTGCGTGCGAGTGGCGTAATGTCCTCCCATGCGGTCAATACCATAGGGTCGGACACTAGCGCTCTTTTCAGATCCGCAGGCAGTTCGTGAACCACCCCACCCGAAATCTGCTTGCGAGACATGAGTCGCGGGCACCGCCGAAAGAGCTCGCCTCTTACTGTCCCGCTTTCAAAAGCAGAACGGACAACGCAGTTTCAGCCTGCGTGGCGGTCACGTTGCAATGGCCGTAAGCAACCGCCGGGATTTCCACCAGCTCCGGTAGACTCCCCTCGGACAGTACCTTCAGACCGTACAGCGGGTCCTGCCAGTAGGGCACGATGGGGTCAGCTAACGTGTGCAACGTCACTAAAGGATCATGCAGCAGGCCGGTGGTTTCGTAAAGCGTAGATATGTTGCCGAGGGCTGTGCCCGTCGCCGCATACCGTTCCACCAGCCGGTTCAGCTTCGCATCATCGAACGAGCCCCTGTAGACCGTTTTCGTATTGTCATACGGGTTGCCGCCCAAGACGGCCTGTGCATTATCGGTCGCGAAAACGTTGTACCAAAGCACGTCGGCGATGGCGCTCGCGGCATTGGATGGATTCAGCCCGATCTCAATCTGCGCGGTGCTCACCAGTTGCAGTGTAGCCAGCGGATTGGAATTGACAGCCGCAATAACCGCCGGCTCATACTGAGTGAACCAGTTTTCGATCAACGTGGGTGGAATATCGATCGCTGTTCCTCCCGCGGAAGTCAAAACCCCGGGGAAGAAATAATCGAACAGAACCCGGACATCCCCGAAATAGTTGAGCTGCTTTTGAAAGCTGCCGATGGGTCCGCATACAGCCAGTCCGCCGGCGTAGCTGGCCGAGTCCTCTTCAATCGATTTCGCCGCCACCAGCCCGCCTTCCGATGCTCCCGTCACGAAATACTTGTTAACAGGAATTTCCAGGCCATTGATGACATTGATCAGCGCCTTCGTGTCCTGGATCCCCGGGAGAATCGCCAGTCCGTCCGTCGAAAAACTGGATGCAGCGAAGCCGAAGCCCTTTCCGTTGAGCAGGGCCGGTAGCGCCGTACCGTCCGGCAGCGCCAACTGGCTCAGCCAGGTCGCCGGTTCCGGCGAGCCCTGCGCAATATAGCCATGAGCGAACAGAATCATGTCGCCGTTATAGCTGCTGGCAGGCGGCATGCAGACCACATACTGTGCCGGACCGCTGGCTCCCTGTGCCGTTCCATATGTCCCGCAAGTGCAGGAGCTGGGACACTGTTGGGCCATCAGAATTGCCGAGAGCGGAAATAGAAGCGCGATCGCTGGTAGGGTACGCATGAGGGAAACTATAACCCGGCCCTCGTGCTGAAGCAATAGTTACGATGCCAGCCCCTCAGCCCTGGTTGCTGTAACGTTCCGATAATCACGAACACCGCGAGGAAGTCCCCGAACACGCCTTTTGCGCTGCCGTTCTCGGAGCCGCCGGCCCATACGGATGCGACGCCCCGGTTAGGACCCGCATGCTAGTGTTGTGGATTGTCCGTATCAAAATGCAGGAAGGAGACAAGACGTGTGCTTTTCAGCCGCAGTGAACTTTGTCGGTAGTGGAGTTCTGGGCTCAATCGGCGTGGTCACGTTAACGAAGGTCAAACACAAGAGGGAATTACTGTTCGCCTCGCTGCCTGTGCTTTTCGCTGTTCATCAATTCATCGAGGGGTTCGTGTGGCTCGGCTTAAACGGCACGCTCTCGCCTGCGGTGGCACACGACATGGGCGCGGCCTTCATGCTGTACGCACAAGGACTACTTCCGTTTCTGCTGCCGCTGAGTGTCTTGCTGTTCGAGCCCAGCGTCAAGAGCCGCAGGCGTATGCTGCCGTTCCTTGCAATCGGTGGCGCAACGTCGCTCTATATATTGTGGGCACTGACGGCCTATTCGTCGCAGGTGTTCATCAGGGGTCACAGCATTGTGTATATCAATCCGGCCACGAATAATGCGGCGGTTGCCGTCGTGTACGTCGTTGCAACATGCGGGTCGCTTTTCTTCTCCAAAATCACCGACATGATCATCTTCGGTGCGGCGAATCTCGTGATTCTGCTTGTCGTCATGGCCGTCAAGGAGTACGCCTTCACCTCACTCTGGTGCGCCTACGCGGCCGTTGCCAGCGTGATCATCCTGGCGTACTTTTGGAAAAGCAGCAAATACAGACCCTTCCAGTACCTGGAAACGATGTGAAGGTTAAGCGAAGGGTAACTCCTCGGGAAAACCAATTAACCCCCTCATTCCACCGCCGCTTCCCCAACCTGCATCACCACTGACCGCGGCGGGTCGCCTGAGGCGTCATCCACCTGCACCAGCATGATGCAAACCACGGCTGCATGCCACGGAAATACCAAAACCCTTTTAAGGGTCGAGGCTAGAGGCTAACTAAGCACAGGATTTGCGATATTATTGCTTATCCCGGTCATAAATGTGGCTACTGCCTTAACGCAGTTCCAGATCGAGGGGCTCCACGGTCGCAAGCGGACGATTGACATTCCAGTCCGCGACAACCGACTGGTACTCGTCGGAGAAAATGGAACCGGCAAAAGTACCGTTGCCAACCTGCTCTACTACGTGCTCACGCAGCAGTGGCGCAGGATCATGGACTATAGATTCGCCGCAATTCAGGTTGGTAGCGCTGACGCTCAAGTTCGGTTTACGCACGATGACGTTGAAGCTCTCACGGCTTCCAAAAGCGGCCCATTAAGCGCAGATCTTCGCCATCGGTATCCATCGTATCTCCTGCGGCAGATATCTCACTTAGTAGCAAATGAAAGTCTCTTTGACGACATGTCAGCCGATTTCATCATAGACCAAATCGCCGACATGACGCGAAGCAGCCGCGCGCGTGCGAAGCAAATTGTCATGGAAATTAGTAGTTCTCAGGGAGCAAAGCTAAAGAAGCCCCTTGCGGAAGAGCTTAAGCGATTGGAATCGTGGAGTTTTGGCCAGTTTCTTTATTTGCCCACGTACCGGAGAATTGAACAAGACCTGAAATCGATCTTCCGGGGGATCGAGATCGAGGAGAAAGTTCGGGAGTTTCGAGACAGATTTCGGAAGCGCGACACGTCTAGTTACATCGAGCTGATCGAGTTCGGGATGGAGGACGTGGAAAGAACAATCCAAGCTCGCATGTCCCAGATTAAGGAGCGCGTCCGAACCGGGCTCAGCACGTTGACCGGAACATACCTCAGCGAAGTGATTCGCGGCCTACAAGCGAATCCAGACCTCACAGTGCTCCGCTCAATTGACCCGACCGCCTTTCAATCACTTTTTGCTCGCATCGACGAAGCCACGCTTCCCTCGAAGGACAAACTTCTTCTTCAAGAAAAGATCGCGGAAATCGTCAATGCACCCCAATACACGATTAAGTCGGAAGATCGCGTTATCGCTCACTTCCTATCGAAGTTGGTTGCTCTTTACATTGACCAACAGGAACACGAGAGCGACGTGCGAGATTTCGTTGGAATCTGCAACGCGTACCTGACCGGCAAGGAATTCGTCTATGACGATATTGAATATTCCATCTACATTCAGGGCACAGACCTCGGGGATGGCGGCGAGGAGAAGTCCAACCGATTAGAGCTGAAAGTGCTGTCGTCCGGCGAGAAACAAATCGTCTCCCTGTTCTCGCATATGTACCTGTCAGGACAGGACAAATTCTTTGTCGTCATTGACGAGCCGGAGCTATCACTC
>Ga0335071_10001649_pt1 | contig 24067 bp, 17 predicted proteins | sample Lox_Sample_15_FD_206724 | JGI IMG/M metagenome (GOLD analysis project Ga0335071, IMG submission 206724) | Soil microbial communities from Loxahatchee National Wildlife Refuge, Florida, United States - Lox_Sample_1.5 | ecosystem: Environmental > Terrestrial > Soil > Wetlands | place: USA... | reverse complement strand
CGTTACCCCCATCGCCCTCGAGAAGGAACTCCGCTTCGCCATCAGGGAAGGCGGCAAGACCGTGGGCGCAGGGGTAGTCACGGAGATACAGGAGTAGGAGCCCTAACGGCAGGAAGAAATGGCTAGGAGCGAACGATGAGGCAGCTAGTTATTCTCGCGTGTTCGGAATGCAAGAATAGAAACTACACTACCACAAAAAACAAGCAGAAAACACCAGACAGGCTGGAGCTAAGCAAGTACTGTAAGTTTTGCAAAAAGCACACGGCACATAAGGAAACAAAATAAAAGGCCAGTAGCTCTAACGGATAGAGCACCGGACTCCAAATCCGGGTGTTGGGGGTTCGAATCCCTCCTGGCCTGTGTATTGCGAGGACGCGATGGACATCAGGGAACAGATCGACAACCTGAAGACCTATTTCAAAGAGGTATATCTGGAGACTAAAAGAGTTACGTTTCCCTCGAGAAAAGAGGCCCTCAAGGGCACGTACGTGATCCTGATTACAGTGGTTATCGCAGCACTATTCCTTGGCATCGTTGACGTAGGACTTGCAAAGATCGTGCAGGCGTTGTTCCGTGGATAGCCCCGTGGATAGTACGATGGAAAAGAAGTGGTACGTCGTTCATACTTACTCCGGCTACGAGCAGAAGGTGAAGGAGGGGCTGGAGGAACGCATAAAGACGAGCAAAATGGAAGAAAGCTTTGGAGAAATTATTGTTCCGTCAGAAGTGATAATGGAGCGGGTAAAAGGGCAGGTCAAGAAATCGCAGAGAACCATTTTTCCCGGCTACATTATCGTGCAGATGGACATGAATGAAGACACCTGGTACCTTGTGCGGAATACACCGAAAGTGACAGGATTTGTCGGCTACGGCATGAAGCCCACCCCGTTGCCTGATGATGAAGTGAAGGACCTTGTCTACGCGATTCAGGAAGGGAAGGGCAAGATCAAGCCAAAAATTCGCTTTGATAAGGGCGATAACGTCAAGGTGATTGAGGGGCCATTTTCCAATTTTACGGGAAGCGTAGAGGAGATTAAGCCGGAAAAAGGAAAAGTAAAAGTGCTTCTCAATATTTTCGGGAGGACAACGCCTGTAGAGCTGGATTTCATGCAGATTGAGAAGATGTAGGGAGACAGCCGATCGCCGACTGCCAGAAAGAGAGCAAGACGGCACAGGTGTATTTTTCTGTTTTCCAGTTCCAAGCTATAAGCTGACCGCTGATAGCTGATTCACACAAAGGAGTTTCAGGATGGCAAAGAAAATAGTGGCTATGGTCAAACTTCAGCTTCCTGCCGGGCAGGCCACGCCCTCACCACCTGTCGGACCGGCGCTCGGCCAGCATGGTGTAAACATCATGGAGTTTTGCAAGGCCTATAACGAGCGAACGAAAAGTCAAGAAGGAAGTGTCATTCCGGTAATCATAACCATATTTTCAGACCGGAGCTTTACGTTCATCACTAAAACGCCGCCGGTGAGTTATCTTCTCAAGAAAGCCGTGAAGCTGGCAAAAGGCTCGAACGCGCCAAAAAAAGAGATGGTCGGTTCCATTACAAAATCTCAGGTCCAGGAAATTGCCCAGTTAAAAATGGTCGATTTAAATGCGAAGGATCTTGCTGGGGCGATGAGAATCGTCGAGGGCTCGGCAAGAAGCATGGGGTTGGAAGTAACGGAGTAGGCTGATTCGGCTCTCGCTATCCAGCGCTTAAGCAGTCAGCAAGCTCCCGAGTAGGGGGCTTAGGCTGATAAATGAAGCCCGATAGCTGATGGCTTGATTTTTATGAGGTGGGTACATGGCACACACGGGAAAAAACTATAAGGCAGCTAGGGCTAAGGTGGACAGGGAGAGAAGGTACGCTTTGGAAGAGGCCGTTGACCTCCTTTCCGAAGTGCGCACCGCTAAATTTGACGAAACGGTTGAGCTGGCTTTCCGGCTCGGCGTCGACCCCCGACATGCCGATCAGATGGTAAGAGGTTCAGTTGTTCTGCCCAATGGCCTTGGAAAAAAAGTGAGAGTGCTTGTCTTTGCGAAAGGACAGAAAGAGAAAGAGGCCGAGGAAGCAGGGGCTGACTTTTTTGGCTCGGACGAACTCATAGACAAAATCCAAAAAGGATGGCTCGATTTTGACAAGGCGATAGCAACGCCCGACATGATGGGGCAGGTCAGCAAGCTAGGCAAAATTCTCGGGCCGAGAGGGCTTATGCCCAACCCTAAAGTGGGCACGGTCACCTTCGAAGTTGCGAAAGCGATTCAGGAGTTGAAGGCTGGCCGGGTGGAGTTTAGAGTCGACAAGGCTGGAAACGTTCATGTTCCTGTGGGAAAAGCGAGTTTTGGCAAAGAAAAACTTCTGGAAAATATCAATATGCTATTCGAGACTGTGATCCGGCTCAAGCCCTCTTCAAGCAAGGGCACCTATGTGAAGGGTGTCGCTATCAGCACAACGATGAGCCCGGGCATAAAAATCGATCCTGCTTATGTGAGAAGTTTGAGCAAGTAAGGGAAAAAGTCAGAGAAAGTAGGTGTGGCATAGTGCATGCCATTAAACGATCACGGCCTACCGAGACTTTACTGTCATGTTTATCTCTCTGACCTTCCATACATATCATAAGGAAAGGAGGGATGAGACCAAGTGGAAAGAAAGGCCAAACAAGTTGTTGTAGAAGAGCTCGAGTCGAAGCTGAAGCGAGCGCGTGCCCTGTTCTTGGCTGAGTATAGTGGCATGAATGTCGCTCAGATGACTCGGCTCCGCAGGGAACTGCAGCACTCCGGCGCGGAATTCAAGGTAACGAAGAATACGCTCCTGAGATTAGCCGCAACCGGGACAGACGCAGAGGCTATTCGGGATCAGTTTACCGGTCCCAACGCGGTTATCTGCAGTTATTCGGACCCGGCGGCAGTGGCAAAGCTGTTGTCGTCTATTGCCAAAGAGATTCCGTTTCTAAAGGTGAAGTCAGGAGTCTTTGGCAAGCAGCGGTTGGGCCCCGATGATGTGGTAAGGCTTGCCACACTGCCTTCCAGAGAAGTACTGCTCAGCAAACTGCTCGGGCTGTTGCAGGCATCGCCGCAGAGACTGGTGGGTGTGCTCGCAGCCAATCTGAACAAGCTTATGTGGACACTGAGCGCAATCAAAAATCAAAAAGAAGCGACATGAAGGAGGATGGTGCATATGGCTGTCAGTAGGGAAGAAGTTATACAGTTCATAGAGAACATGACATTGCTGGAGCTTTCAGATTTCATAAAGGCCCTAGAAGAGAAGTTCGGTGTTCAGGCTGCGATGCCCATGATGGCAGCAGGAGCGCCGGCAGCAGGAGCGCCGGCAGCGGCTGCAGAACCGGCCGAGGAGCAAACGGAGTTCAACGTTATCCTGACCGGCTACGAGGCCGACAAGAAGATCCAGGTGATCAAAGTTGTCAGGGCCATTACGAGCCTGGGCTTGAAGGAAGCGAAGGATCTGGTCGAAGGCGTACCCAAGCCGGTTAAAGAGGGTGTTTCGAAGCAGGAAGCTGAATCGATAAAGAAGCAGCTTGCGGAAGTCAGCGGACAGGTCAAGGTTGAGTAAACATAAGGGTCGGGGGCCAAGGACTGAGGTCACACAACTGCACTTGGCCCTAATCCTATAAAAGAGGTACAAGACGCATGAGGCAAACCTTTCATAATAAGATATTACGGAAAAGTTTCGGGAAGCTGGAAGAGATACTCGACATTTCCAACCTTATCGAGATACAAACGGCTTCATACGAAAATTTTCTTCAACACGGTCTCACCGTAGAAGAGAGAAAGAACGTAGGACTGCAGGCAGTCTTTACCAGCGTATTTCCGATCAAGGACGCACACGATACCACGTCGCTCGAATTTGTGAAGTATGAAATTGCGGACCCCAAGTACTCGGAAGAAGAGTGTGTGGTCAGAGGCCTGACGTTCGCGGCTCCCATGAAGGTGACCATCCGGCTCGTGGTGTGGAATGTGGACCCGGTGGCCAAGACACGGGAGATCAGAGCGGTCAAGGAGCAGGACGTCTATTTCGGTGAAATCCCGTTGATGACGGAACGCGGCACATTCATAATTAACGGAACAGAACGGGTGATCGTAAGTCAACTTCACCGTTCTCCTGGAGTCTACTTCAGCGCCGATCAGTCCAAGACGCTCTTCAGCGGCAATTTCACGTACACCGCCCGGATCATTCCCTACAGGGGTTCGTGGCTGGACTTTGAATTTGACCATAAGGACCTGCTTTATGTAAGAATCGACAAACGCAAAAAGATCCCGGTCACCTTGCTGCTTCGGGCTCTCGGCTATACGGAAAAGGCAATTCTGGATTACTTCTACGATAAAGAAACCATCATCCTGAAAGAGAAGAAGATCTTCAAGCAGACCCCGCTCTCTTTGCTGGTAGGGCAAAAGGCTCCTTCAGACATAGTAAACGCGGAGACCGAGGAAGTACTGGTCAAGAAGCATAAGAAAATCACAAAGTCCGTGATTAAGAAGATGGAGCTGGCACGTATCACGCAGATACCGGTCGACCAGGCTGACGTAATCGGCAAGGTCGCAGCGAGCGACGTAGTCGACCCTGCGACGAATGAAGTCGTGATCCCCATTAACAAAGAGATTACAGAAGATGATCTCGACAAGATTCAGAAGAGGAAGATAAAGCAGTTCGACATCCTCTTCATTGATAACCTGAACGTCAGCTCATCTCTTAGGGATACCCTGGTTATTGATAAAGCCGGAACAAAGGAAGAAGCGCTTCTTGAAATCTACCGTAAGTTGAGACCCGGAGACCCGCCCACGTATGAGTTCGCCGAAGCGTTGGTGCATAACATGTTCTTCTCGCCCGAACGGTATGACCTTTCAAAGGTGGGCAGGTTGAAGATGAATCATCGCTTGAGCATCGATGTCCCAATCGATGTTGTGACGCTGCGCAAGGAAGACATCATCGAGGTGGTGAGGCAACTACTGCGGCTTAAAGATTCCAGGGGCCAGGGAGACGACATTGACCATCTCGGCAACCGGCGTGTCCGCACCGTGGGAGAACTTCTCGAGAACCAGTTCAGGATGGGGCTTGTCAGGATGGAGAGGGCCATCAAAGAAAGACTGACGTTCCCGGAGATGGAGACGTTGATGCCTCATGACCTGGTGAATCCAAAGCCGGTTGCAACCGCAATTAAAGACTTTTTTGCGAGCAGCCAGCTGTCGCAGTTTATGGATCAAACGAATCCTCTCTCTGAGATAACGCACAAGAGAAGACTCTCAGCGTTGGGGCCGGGCGGCCTTACGCGCGAGCGTGCAGGCTTTGAGGTCCGGGACGTGCATCCGACACACTACGGCCGCATATGTCCCATAGAGACGCCTGAGGGGCCGAACATCGGTCTCATTGCTTCGCTCTCGACCTATGCCCGCGTCAACGAGTTTGGCTTCATAGAGAGCCCCTATCGGGTCGTCCGGGACGGACGGGTCACTGCTGAGATTAAGTACTTGAGCGCTCTCGACGAAGAACAGTATTTCGTTGCTCAGGCAAATGCTCCGGTTGATTCGAAAGGAAGATTTCTGCCAGATCTTCTTGTTTCAGCCAGGAAAGGAGGCGGATTTTACTGGATCGACCCGAAAGAAGTCGATCTTATGGACGTCTCCCCGAAACAGCTTGTCAGCGTCTCCGCGTCGCTGATTCCGTTCCTTGAGCATGACGACGCCAACAGGGCTCTTATGGGATCAAACATGCAACGGCAGGCCGTTCCGCTGATCACTACAGAAGCGCCCCTGATCGGGACAGGCATGGAAAGAATCGTGGGTCGTGATTCCAGGGTCAGCATCGTGGCACGTCATGGCGGAGTGGTGGAGAGTGTTGATGCCAACCGCATCATCGTCAAGTATGATGAGGGGAACGGTGCTGATGAGAGCGTGACAAAAATCGATGTATATAACTTATTGAAGTTCAGACGCTCGAACCAGGACACCTGTATTAACCAGAGGGTCGTGGTGCGGAAGGGCGACTTTGTCAAGAAGGGCGAAGTGCTCGCAGACGGACCATCTACCGACCGCGGAGAGCTTGCCCTTGGAAAGAATGTGCTCGTAGCCTTCATGCCGTGGAGGGGCTACAACTACGAAGACTCGGTCCTCATTAACGAGCGGCTCGTCAAAGAAGACACCTTTACCTCGATTCACATTGAGGAGCTGGAATGCGTGGTTCGGGACACCAAGCTCGGAAAGGAAGAAGTGACGCGAGACATCCCGAACGTCGGGGATGAAGCGCTGAAGGATCTTGATGACAGCGGCATCATCAGGATAGGAGCGCCTGTCCGGCCCGGAGACATACTGGTGGGAAAAGTGACGCCAAAGGGTGAGACCCAGTTGACCCCGGAAGAGAAACTTCTGCGTGCGATCTTCGGCGAGAAAGCCGGTGATGTTAAAGATACGTCGCTCCGTGTCCCGCACGGTATCGAAGGCATTGTCATCGATGTGAAGGTTCTTTCCAGGCGGGGCATTGACAAAGACGAGCGCTCCAGAATGATCGAGGATATAGAAATCTCGAACATCCTTAAGGATCAGGAAGATCAGATCAAGATTATTCTTGAGTCCACGAGAGAAAGAATAACCCATCTGCTTGTCGGTAAGGCCGCACCCTCCGATATAAAGGACGGACGGGGCAAGGTGCTAATGAAGAAAGGGGAGCGCTTCACAAGAGAGAAGCTGAGCGTACTTAATCTCGATAAGTTGCAGGACGTGGAGTTCAGGAACGAGCAGCTGGAAGGGAAAGTCTCAAAGGTGCTCGATAGTCAGGAGAATCAGATCGAGATCATCAAGCTTTACTACGGAGATAAGATAAACAAGGTCAAAAAGGGGGACGAGTTACCTCCGGGCGTGCTCAAGACCATCAAAGTGTATGTGGCGATGAAACGCAAAGTGGCCGTAGGGGACAAGGTTTCCGGTAGGCACGGGAACAAGGGTATCGTCTCTGTTATTCTTCCTGATGAGGACATGCCGTTTACCGACGAGGGGATTTCCGTCGACGTAGTGCTCAACCCGCTCGGCGTGCCTTCGCGAATGAACGCAGGCCAGATCCTTGAAACCCACCTGGGATGGGCTTCCAGCGAGCTCGGCCGCAAGATAGGACTTCTCATCGAGACCGTAAATAGTCCCTCCGCCATTCGAAAGTGGATCAAGGGGATAATGGGCGGAGGAGAAATGAACAAGTTCGTCGATGGATTGAGTGATGAAGAGGTGCTCGAGCTGGCGTCCCATCTCAAGAAAGGTGTGCACATGTCGGTACCTGTTTTTGATGGGGCTAAAGAAGAAGAGATAGGGGAACTCTTTGCGAAAGCCGGCCTTCCGGAGAGCAGGCAGATAACGGTGTTCGACGGCAGGACCGGCGAACCGTTCCATCACAAAGTAACGCTGGGCACGATGTACCTGCTGAAGCTTCACCATCTGGTCGACGACAAGATCCACGCGCGTTCTATTGGTCCTTACTCGCTGGTAACGCAGCAGCCTTTGGGCGGCAAAGCCCAATTCGGCGGCCAGAGACTGGGCGAAATGGAAGTGTGGGCGCTTGAGGCATACGGAGCCGCTTACTCGCTGCAGGAATTCCTGACGATCAAATCAGATGATGTGAGCGGAAGGGTCAAGGCATACGAAGCGATTGTGAAAGGTGAGGATGTGCTTGAGCCGAGCCTTCCCGAATCATTCAATGTTCTTGTAAAGGAACTACAAAGCCTTTGCATCAACGTTGATTTGATAAAAGAGGAAGGGTAAGGGAGGAGAAAATTTGGAAGACTATTTTAAGATTTTTGAGAAGCAAAAGGACCCGTTGAGTTACACAGCGATGAAACTCTCGCTTGCCTCCCCTGAGCTGATCGAGAAGTGGTCTTTCGGTGAGGTGAAGAAGCCGGAGACGATCAACTACAGGACGTTCAAGCCGGAAAAGGACGGCCTTTTCTGCGCCAGAATTTTCGGCCCGGTTAAAGACTATGAGTGTATTTGCGGGAAATACAAGAGAATGAAGCACCGCGGCATCATTTGCGAGAAATGCGGCGTGGAGGTAATTCAATCCAAGGTGCGGAGGGAAAGGATGGGGCATATACAGCTCGCATCCCCGATCGCGCACATCTGGTTTTTGAAAAGCATGCCCAGCAAGATAGGAACGCTGCTCGAGCTTTCCATTAAAGAGGTGGAGCGGGTTCTCTATTTTGAAATGTATATCGTGATCGAGCCTGGTCCTTCGCCGTATCAGTTTGCCGAGCTTATCACCGAGGAAAAATATCTTGAAGGCAGGGAGAAATATGGTGAGAAATTCGTAGGAGGGATCGGCGCAGAGGCTATGCGCGAATGCCTGAGGCGCATTGACGTGGAGAAGGTTTCCAAAGACATCAGAACAGAGATGCGCGATACCTCATCAGATGCCAAGCGGAAGAAGCTGGCCCGACGCCTGAAAGTAATAGATGCTTTTCGTATCTCGGGCGTGCGACCCGACTGGATGATACTCGATATCATCCCTGTGCTTCCACCTGAGTTAAGACCGCTCGTGCCGTTGGATGGCGGAAGGTTTGCTACCTCGGACCTCAACGATCTCTACCGCCGGGTTATCAACAGGAACAACCGGCTGAAAAGGTTGATGGAGCTGAACGCGCCGGAGATCATCATACGGAATGAAAAACGAATGCTGCAGGAAGCAGTGGACGCTCTTTTTGACAACTCAAAAAGAGGCAGGATCGTCACGGGAACCAGCAAGCGACCGCTCAAGTCCTTAAGCGATATGCTTCGGGGCAAACAGGGTCGTTTTCGCCAGAACCTCCTGGGAAAAAGAGTAGACTACTCCGGTCGTTCGGTCATTGTGGTAGGCCCTGAGTTGAGGCTTCACCAGTGCGGCCTGCCGAAGCACATGGCACTGGAGCTCTTTAAGCCGTTTGTTTATAACAGACTGATACGCAAGGGTTTCGCGACTACCATCAAGAATGCCAAGAAGCTTGTCGAGAAAGAAAGGCCCGAAGTGTGGGATGTGCTGGAGGAGGCAATCAAAGAGCATCCTGTTCTCCTCAACAGAGCTCCGACCCTGCACCGGCTTGGGATTCAGGCGTTTGAGCCCATGCTGATTGACGGCAAGGCCATTCAGCTCCACCCCCTTGTCTGCCCTGCTTACAACGCTGACTTTGACGGCGACCAGATGGCTGTTCATGTTCCCCTCTCAATAGAAGCGCAGTCTGAGGCGCGCGTTCTGATGATGTCAACCAATAACATTCTTTCGCCGGCCAACGGAAGGCCGATCATCGTGCCGACACAGGATATCGTGCTCGGTCTTTACTATCTGACGATCGAAAGAAAATATCGAACAGGAGAAGGGAAAATATTCTCTGATCCGGAAGAGGTGACCATAGCGTACGACTCCGGCGAGGTAGACCTGCACGCCCGGATAGATGTGCGCATGGATGGTGCCAGGGTTACCACAACACCGGGCCGGATTCTGCTGAGACAGGTTATCCCTGCGGAAATACCCTTTGATGTGATTAACCGCACGATGGACAAGAAAACAATAGGTCAGCTCGTTGACATCTGTTATCGCAAGGGCGGAGAAAAGGCGACCGTCATTCTTTCCGACAGACTCAAGGATATCGGGTTCTTTTATGCCACGCTGGGAGGAATCTCGATTTCTATCGATGACATGAAGATACCGCAAAGGAAAGAGGAGCTGATCAAGAAAGCCTCTCAGGAAGTAAAAGTCGTTCAGAACCAGTATTCAGAAGGCTTGATAACAGACGGTGAGCGATACAACAAGGTGATCGACATCTGGGCCGACGTCACCGAGCGCATTGCCGATGAACTCATGCGGGAGCTCGGTTCTGAAAAGGTTGAGGTGCCCGCGGTGCTGCCTGCCAAAGGCTTTATGCCGAAAAAAGGTGACGGTAAGCGGGCGAAGGCTGCACCTGCCCATCCTGTTGCCCGGCCGAAGTTTGAGTACCAGGACAGCCTCAACCCCATGTACATGATGGCCCATTCAGGCGCCAGAGGAAACGCGCAGCAGATACGCCAGCTGGCAGGCATGAGGGGTTTAATGGCCAAACCTTCCGGAGAAATTATCGAAACCCCGATTACCAGCAACTTCCGCGAAGGCCTCACCGTGCTGCAGTATTTTATTTCTACCAGCGGTGCGAGAAAAGGTCTCGCAGATACGGCTCTCAAGACGGCAAATTCAGGCTATCTGACGAGAAGACTCGTGGACGTGGCGCATGACGTCATCGTAGCGGAGACGGACTGCGGTACGTTTGATGGGATTGAAGTAACTGCCCTGATGGAGGGCGGGGAGGTCATCGAACAGCTCGGCACCCGCATCCTCGGCAGGGTCTCGCTGGAGGAGCTTCGTGATCCTGATGGGGAGGTCATTGTCAGAAGAAATGATGAGATCAGGGAAGAGCATCTGAAGAAAATAGATGAAGCGGGTCTGGAAAAAGTGAGGATCCGCTCGGTGCTCACGTGCCGCTCGAAACGAGGTGTTTGCGCCCTTTGCTATGGCCGGGACCTTGCGAGAGGCAGGCTGGTAAGCATCGGGGAGGCTGTCGGCATCATCGCGGCCCAGTCGATAGGTGAGCCTGGAACGCAGCTTACGATGAGAACCTTCCATATCGGTGGCGCTGCATCCCGTCGTGTGGAGCAATCAACGTTGGAAGCCCGGAACGAAGGCATTGTCAAACTGCATTCCGTGAAAGTAGTTCTCAATAAAGAGGGCCAGCCGATAGTCATGAACCGGAACGGCGAAGTGGCCATCGTTGATACGGCAGGCCGTGAGAGAGAAAAATACCCGATCATTTACGGAGCAAAGCTCCGCGTGTCCGACGGACAGAAAGTGCCCGAGGGTCACGTACTGGCAGAGTGGGACCCGTACACGATCCCGATTCTTTCGGAGGTTTCCGGCCGAGTAAAATTCGGGGATATCTCTGAAGGTGTTACCATGGCAGAGCGCGTAGACGAAGTAACGGGCCTTGCCTACAAAGTTATCATAGAGTTCCGCGACACTGATGTGAGGCCGAGGATTTCGATTAAAGACGATAAGGGCAAGACGATTACGGTACCGGGTACGACAAGCCTTGCCAGGTACATGCTTCCTATGGGAGCCCACATCGTCGTCAACGAAGGCGACATGATTCATGCGGGAGATGTCGTATCAAAGATTCCACGGGAGACCACCAAGACCAAGGATATTACCGGCGGTCTGCCCCGTGTTGCCGAACTCTTTGAGGCGCGTAGACCGAAGGAAAGCGCGATCGTTACGGAAGTGGAGGGTATGGTCTCTTTTGGCAAGCTCTCAAAAGGCAAGAGAGAGATCATGGTGACGCCTGACCGAGGTGAAGCGAGGAAATATACGATCCCGAAGGGTAAGCACGTTATAGTCCACGAAGGCGATTACGTCAAGGCCGGCGAGCCGTTAATGGACGGTCCTGCCAACCCGCACGACGTACTTCGCATTCTTGGCATCAAGGACCTCGCCAGGTACCTTGTGAACGAGATCCAGGAGGTCTACCAGCTTCAGGGCGTGAAGATCAACGATAAGCACATAGAGATCATCGTACGGCAGATGCTGAAACGGGTCAGGATCAAGGATGTGGGCGACACCAACTTCATTATCGACGAACCGGTGGAGTGGTGGGTCTTTGACGAAGAAAACCGACGCGCAATAGAGAGGGGAGGGCGCCCGGCTACAGCAGAGCCGCTCTTCCTCGGAATCACCAAAGCATCCCTGATAACCGACAGCTTCATCTCAGCTGCAAGCTTTCAGGACACAACAAAAGTACTTACTCAGGCCTCGATTGAGGGTAGAGTCGACTACCTGCGCGGGCTCAAAGAAAACGTTATCATGGGCAGAATCATACCGGCAGGCACAGGTTTCACCAAGTACCGCAGTTACGAAATGGCGGCCATGGATAAAGGTGAGGAACTGCTCGAGCCGCTGCCGCCGGAAGCCAGCTCACTGGCCGAGATTGCGGAGTAGCCTCTCCGCGATCCGCGCCTCATCGGTTTTAGGGTAGAGCTCTACCACTCTCTTGAGCAGAGTGGTAGAGCTCTTTTTATCTCCCAGCGCTCCGAAAGCCTCTGCCTGGCGAAGCAGCGCCCTTGGCGCCTTCTCGCTGTTGGGATACTTGTCGATTACCTCTTGAAAACTGACGATCGCTTTCTCGGGATCCTTGAGATTCATGTAGGCTTCGCCCATCCAGTAGCGCGCATTGGGCGCAAGCGGCGTGTCGGGATAGGTTTGCACAAAGTCGGAAAAGGCGCGTATTGAATCCTCATACTGGCCTTTCTGGAAAGCATCGAATGCACGCTTGTAAACCTCATCGTAATTCCCCTGCGGGGCCACAGGAGCCTTTTTCGGCGGTACTCCCGGACTGCTATTTTTTGTACCTTTAAGTTCCTTGAGTTCTCCCTTGGTTTCACCCCAATAGGCCCGCAGCTGCGAATCGAGTTCGTCCAGTTTTCCAAGGATGTTTTTGATTTTTTCGTCATTGCTCTCTGCAGACATCGAGAGATCGACAAACTGCTTGCGGGTCAACTCCTCCACTGATCGCATGCTCTGGTTAAGGGCTGACATATCCTTCTCCAGCTTGGACAGCCTCGCATCGGTGGCATCCTTGTAGGAGCGGAATTCCCGATAGACGGTCGTGACGTCTCTTCTCACGTCTGCTACCTCCGAAGAAGAAGCGCAGCCAAGTAACGCAAGAAAAAGGAAGTACAAGGGGAGATGTTTTTTCATATCGCCGTCCTCTCTTACTCGACTTTGAAATGGGCTCTACGGTTCTTGGCCCAGGCTTCTTCTGTGTGTGCAGGATCCACGGGTACTTCTTTTCCGTAAGAGACGGTTTTTATCCGGTCATCCTTGACTCCTGCTTTGACAAGCTGATTCTTTACTGCTTCCGCCCTCTTTTCTCCGAGAGCGAGGTTGTATTCAATAGTACCTCTTTCGTCGCAGTGGCCTTCGACTGTCACCTTGGCCGCTTGGTTCTGGCTCATCCAGGTTGCCACATTGGTGATTACACTCTGGTACTTGGGGTCCACGGTGTAACTATTAAACTCGAACAGAATATCCGTGAACGCAGCCACGCTTTTTTTCATCTGCTCCTGGAGCATTTTCTGCCGCTCCAGGTCACGCTGCAGGAGTTCCTCTTCTATGGCTTTCTTTTCTCTGGCCTTTCTCTCCTGCTCAGCCTGGGAATCCTGTGTTTGGGCTTCCGATACAGCGGGCTGGGCGGCGCGTTCGGTAATCGGCACGTGCACCGGCTTGGGGGAACATGCGCAAACAAAAAGCATTGCGACCGATACGAACAGGCAACATACTAATTTCATATTCCACCTCTAGGGTACGAATTTGGGTTGTGTATCTTCGCCGGCAGTGAACGAGAGCGCTCGTCTATTATCACCGTTGTGGAGCATGAGGTAGACTCCTGCTTTCTTACCATTGGCCGAAGAGTAGAGTATGTATCTCCCGCACGGCGAGAACTGCGGGGAATCATTTACACCGCCATCCGTTAAGATGCGCGGCTCGGTGCCATCGGCTTTCATGATGCATATCTCCAGCGCACCGTCCGTCTTGCAGCTGTATGCGATGAGGTCGCCTTTGGGCGAGAGCGCCGGTGCTGTATTGTAGTTACCCGCATACGTAAGCCTCTTTGATTCCCCGGAAGAGACATCCTTGATAAAGATCTGGGGAGTTCCGTACATGTCGGAGACAAAAACCATCCTCTTTCCATCGGGGCTGAAGCTTGGTGACGTGAGTATCCCCTCCTGCCGCATCAGGACCTTCTTCTCCTTTGTCTCAACATTTGCTGTTAAGATCGTAGAGTATTTTCCCGATGTGTGCGTGTAGACAAGCGTGCGCTTGTCCAGCCACGTGGATGGCAGCTTTACGCCTTCTTCTCTGTCGACATAGATCTCATTCTGCCTTTCTACATTTATCACGAAAAGGTTCGGCCGCCCATCCTTGTAAGAGGTGAAGGCCAGGTACTTGCCATCCGGGGAGAGGCAGGGCGAGACAAGTAATTTACCGTACCCGGTAAGCTTCTTCTGGTTGGCTCCATCGAGGTCTGCAATATAGACATCTTTTCCCTGCCTGCCTCCCGAGACGAAGAGCACCCTTGAACTCATGATGCCTCGTTCACCGGTCACCGCCTGTATGATGTCGTCCGCCAGCCTGTGTGTAAGCCTTCTCCAATCATCTGCCGTGGTGCGGTACCTTTTCGCAAAGAGCAGCGTACCGTCGCTCGAATCATAGAGGTATACCTCCAGAGTCAGCCCTTCACCTTGAGTCTGCAGCAGGCCCTTGCATACCAGCTCGATGCCCAGAGAACGCCAGTTCTCAAAACGTATCTCTTCTTTCTTGACCCCCTCATCCGTCAACTGCTTGTCCATGACAGTCTTGGGTGCGACAATAAAGAAACCGGACATGTCGAGGTCTTTTGCGAGCAGATCTCCCATGTCACTCTTCACTTTTGCCCCGTTGTCACTCTTAAAAGGAGGAGTGGCTATGGTGACTTTCTTATAGGACTGTCCGTAAATATCCAGAGAAACCTTGGCTGATACAGGTTCAACGGCAAGCGTCAAACATATGCTTACTACTAAACAAAGGTATCGTATCATTCTTTCTCCATTCATGTATCGTTTTCAGAAAAGCCTGCACCTGTGGCGACTGACTTTTTCCCTTCTTGAGGATTGTGTAAAATGAACGTTTGACGCCTGGGATACCATCGACGTTAAGGACCTTGAGACTATGGTTCTTTACCTCGTCTCTGACTGCCCGCAGCGACACATAGGCGACACCCATACCTTGCTTGACTGCTTCCTTGATTGCTTGCGTGTCTCCCAACTCTGCGACTATTTGCATATCTCCCGGTCCGATTCCTTTTTTTCGCAAGGCAAGATCAAAGCACTTGCGTGTGCCTGAACCGGCTTCCCGCGTGATCAAGGGGCAGCGCTTCATTTCTTCTATGTCGATTGAATCTGCATAGGTCGGCGGTGCTACAAATACGATAAGGTCATCGAGGAAAGCCTGATACGCGACCTTCCGTGTTTCATCTTTTGCACCTACAAATCCAATGTCAAAATCCCCTTGCTCGACCTTGTCCGTTATATCTCCCGTATCAGATATGGTCAGCTGGAGTTGAATTCCTTCGTAGTTCTCTCTGAATAGTTTCAGGATCGGCGGAAGCACGTACACACCAGGTATGTTACTTGCCCCCATGCGGATAGTGCCCAGCCGGAGCCCTTTAAAGGCTGCTATGGCGGCCGCTGCTTCTTCCTGCAGCGCGATGAAATCTTTGGCATATCGGAAAAGAATTTCTCCTGCCCTGGTCAGAGCAAGCCCCCGCTTGGTGCGATCTATGAAGCGTATGCCAAATGAGGTCTCCAGATCGACCATCTGTTTGCTCACGGTGGGCTGTGTGAGGTGGAGCTCCTCTCCGGCCTTGGTGAAGCTCTTCAGTTCGACTATCTTCAGAAACGTCTCCAGATGTCTTAGATTCACTGAGATAGTATATATACCAGATGGTGGTCCAATTCAAGCGAGATGGGCTTTCGCGCATAGTCATGCTTTGCGAAAGGGCGGGGAAAAGGTATAATGTCTCTATAGTAAACGACTCCGTGAATCAAGGGTGACGGAATGGTATCCAAGCAGGATGTAGAAAAAATTGTCAGGTCAGCGCATCACGATCCTTTCGAAGTTCTGGGTGCTCACCAGCTTCGTTCGGGAGGGAAGCAGGCAGTGGCTGTGCGCGCCTTTCTTCCTGAAGCCACGGAGGCACGTGTGGTCAGGTTGGACACAGCAGAGATCTGCCCGATGAAAAAACTTCACCCGGACGGTTTTTTCGAAGCGATAGCAAAGAATACCGATCAGATATTCTCTTACCGCCTCAGGATTACACGCAACGATGGCCGCGAAGAAGAATTTGTGGATCCATATTCCTTTCTGCCGGTGCTCACGGAGTACGACCTCTATCTGATCGGGGAGGGAACGCATTACAAGAAATATGAAAAACTGGGTGCACACCAAATCGTTGTTGATGGCACACCAGGGGTATTATTTGCTGTCTGGGCTCCCAACGCACAGAGGGTGAGCGTTATAGGTGATTTTAACGACTGGGACGGCAGGCGTCATCAAATGCGGGTGCGAGGTTCGTCGGGTGTCTGGGAGCTTTTTATTCCCTCGCTTGGTCAAGGGACTCTTTACAAATTCGAGGTGAAGTCGAGGGGCAAAGGGGTTCTTATGGACAAAGCTGATCCTTACGCTTTCTACAGCGAACTTCGACCAAAGAGCGCCTCTGTGGTGTGGGATATCGACCGTTACGCGTGGTCCGATGAAGGGTGGATGAAAGAACGGCGGGAGAAAAACCTGTTCGAAGGGCCGCTTTCAATTTATGAAGTGCATCTCGGCTCCTGGAGAAGAGTCCCCGAGGAAGGGAACCGCTGGGAGACATACAGGGAAATGGCCCACTCTCTCGTGCCGTATGTGAAGGAGATGGGCTATACGCATCTTCAGCTTCTTCCGATCAGCGAGCATCCATTCGATGAGTCATGGGGCTATCAGACCACGGGTTACTATTCGTGCACAAGCCGCTATGGTCAACCTGAGGACTTCATGTACTTTGTGGATCAGTGTCATAAGGCCGGGATCGGTGTAATCATAGACTGGGTGCCGGCTCACTTCCCCAGAGACGCTCACGGGCTTGGCTACTTCGACGGCACAGCCCTTTACGAACATGAAGATCCACGAAAAGGGGAGCACCGGGATTGGGGCACCCTGATTTTCAATTATGACAGAAAAGAGGTTGCCAATTTTCTTATAGCAAACGGATTATTCTGGCTGGACAAGTATCACATAGATGGATTGCGCGTGGATGCTGTGGCATCGATGCTTTACCTTAATTACTCAAGAGAACCAGGGGACTGGACGCCGAACAAGTATGGCGGGAATGAAAATCTGGAGGCTGTGGCTTTCATCAGACGGTTTAATGAAGTTGTGCACGGGGCCCACCCGGGCATACTGACTGTGGCGGAAGAGTCAACTGCCTGGCCCATGGTATCCCGCCCGACTTACGTCGGAGGGCTTGGCTTCAGCATGAAATGGAACATGGGCTGGATGCATGACATACTGGAGTATTTTTCAAGGGATCCGATTTACCGGAAGCACCACCAGAACAATCTGACGTTTGCTCTTCTTTACGCGTTCACAGAGAACTTTATTTTGCCTCTCTCCCACGATGAAGTAGTGCATGGCAAACGCTCTCTTGTCGACAAGATGCCTGGAGACCTGTGGCAGAAATTTGCGAACTTGAGGCTTCTCTACAGTTACATGTACGCCCAGCCCGGCAAAAAACTGCTCTTCATGGGCGGCGAATTCGGCCAGTGGTCTGAATGGTACTCGCAAACGAGTCTTGATTGGCATCTGCTGGGATACGAGCCTCACCGGGGACTCCAGCGCTTTGTGAGGGATTTGAATGAACTCTACAAGCGTGAGCATTCAATGCACCAGGTCGATTTTACCCATGAGGGATTTGAGTGGGTTGACTTCGGGGATTTCAGCAATAGCGTTGTCTCCTTCGTGAGAAGGGCTAAGGATAGAAACGACTTCACCCTCTTTGTTTTCAATTTCACGCCTGTCGTGAGAGAGGGTTACAGAGTGGGTGTGCCAAGGTGGGGCTACTACAGGGAGATACTGAACAGCGATTCCGCACTCTATTGGGGAAGCAATGTCGGCAACCGCGGCGGAGTGCATGCTGAAGACGTGTGGTGGAATGGACGACCCTACTCGATTGGATTGACTCTCCCACCGCTTGGGGCGCTGGCGTTCAAGCTGGCGTAGAGGCTCGCATACTTTGACTTTTTTCGCCGGAGTTGCTATCATACCTGCAAGGAGGGCGGGTAGCTCAGCGGGAGAGCATCGGCCTTACAAGCCGGGGGTCGCAGGTTCAAAACCTGTCCCGCCTACCATGAAAAGAGCACAAGAGCGGGGACGTAGTTAAGTTGGTTATAACGCCGGCCTGTCACGCCGGAGGCCGCGAGTTCAAGTCTCGTCGTCCCCGCCATTTCTTACGATTTACTATAAATGCACCTTCCGAACGACTCCCCGTCACAGCATCAAACCTGATACTCTTTTAATCTTGGACCGAAACCAGTGAACTGCCGGCTTGCCAGCTCCAGCTTTTGTCGCCAATCGCGAGGGTGCAGCTGCGATCGATACATCGAGAAAGCACAAATCCTGGCAATTGGGATGAAACGGAGAACTGCGGCGTTTAGGGGGCGGATCGCAGTTAGTGTATAATAGGCGGAATGGGCAACACATGGTGACGGTTATCATCACAACCCATAACCGGCGCGCATACTTGAAAGCCGCGGTTGATTCGGTCCTGGCTCAAGACTACCGGGATCTGGAGATCATCGTCATTGATGACGGCTCCACAGACGGTTCTATCGATGAACTGCTGGGCCTCCCGCTCCACTATGTCTGGAAAGAAAACGGTGGGATATCCAGTGCGCGCAACGCAGGAATTGCTTTTGCGAAGGGCGACTACATTGCCTTTCTGGATGTGGATGACCTCTGGAAAAAGGGCAAGCTGTCGGCACAGCTAGAGGTGATGGAAAAAGAGAAGAGCCTGATATGCTACACAGACGAGATCTGGATACGGAATGGCAGATGGCTCAACCAGGGGCACAAACATAGGAAATACTCAGGGTTCATTTATGAACACTGCCTTCCCCTCTGCATTATCAGCCCCTCGTCCGCTCTTATCAAGAGGCACGTGTTTGATGATGTGGGGCTGTTTGACGAATCATTGCCCGTATGCGAGGACTACGACATGTGGCTGCGCATCACCTGCCGTTATCCGGTATCGTTCGTGAAGAAACCCCTCATCGTAAAGCAGGGAGGTCACGCAGATCAACTCTCCCGTCGCTATGAAGCGATGGACCGGTTCCGGATCAAGAGCCTTGGAAAGATACTTTCCCAGCAGATTCTGACGCCTGAGCAGAGAGCGCTCACTCTCGCCGAGCTCCAGAAGAAATGTCTCATCTACGCCAACGGCGCAAGAAAGAGGGGAAGGCTTGATGAGGCAGAAGAGTGCACCGCGCTCGCGGAAGCACTCGACGCAGCGATACAACCGGAGTCCCGTAAGGCAGCAGTAATTGATCGCTGAGTCGCGTGATACGGCTGCGTAACGGGTAGGCCAATCTGTCAAGAGAAGCGGGTTTAACTGTTATGCAGCACGCTATACGCTATTGTCGATGAGCCCCATCACAGCGGAAGGACTACTCTCGTCATGTCTTCATCCGTCGATTCAATCGTGAAACCGAGCTTTCTACAAACCGCCAACATTTTATCGTTTCCAGTCAGCACTTCTCCGTAAATATTCTGGAGACCTTTCTCCTCGCCAATGCCGATTAACACGTCCACAAGCTTGTACCCCAGTCCCTTGCCGTGATAATTGTCGTGAACGAGGACTGCGAACTCTCCCGATTTAAACTCGCGGTCGATGATCAGCCTTCCGATCCCGATCATTTTCCTTCTTTCATTCTCTCTCACTTCGGCAACAATAGCAATCTCCCGCTCGTAATCGATATTGCAGAACCTGACCAGCATTTCGTGAGAGATATCCTTAATGACCGTGAAGAACCGCGTACGCATGGACGCGTCGGACAGGGAGGTAAGTAATTCGTGCTCCAGCGGTTCGTCCTCGGGTCTTATGGGCCGTAACACTACATCCTTGCCGTCAGGAAATAGCCAGTGGCTCACGTACCGGGTAGGGTAGGGCGTGATTACCAGGTGAGGATATTGAACCGATGAATCGGGCGTGTTCTTTTCCAGCACAATCCGCGCATTGACCGCGTAAGGCGTGCCATCCGATATCGCGATGGGGTTTATCTCCATCTCAGCTATTTCAGGAAAGTCGACTATCAAATTCGAAAAGCTGACAATGATCTGCTCGAGCTCGCGAAGGTCCGCTGCCTTCTTACCGCGCAAACCGCGTAGCAGCTTGTAAACGCCCGTCTCTTCTATCATGAGTCTCGCCAGGGTCTGGTTCAATGGAGGCAGGCCGATGGAAAAATCCTTTACGAGCGCTGTTCCCTTTCCTCCCATGCCGAATAAGATTATTGACCCGAAATCCTCATCCTTCTTTGAGCCGAGGATCAGCTCGTAATCGATGTTTTCGATCATCTTCTCGACAGTGATGCCGGAAACCGATATTTCCGGAGCGTTAGCCTTTACCCGCTCCAGTATCTTTGCGTGCTCCGTTTTCAGTTTTCCTGGTGAGTAAACTTCCGCCATGCCACCTACTTCACTTCTATGGACTACATCCGCAGAGACGATCTTGAGAACAACCGGGTACCCTATGCGCTCTGCCCAGACTGCTGCCGACTCCACGCTGGTAGCCAGAAAAGGGGCGGTGCTACGAATTCCGTAGTTCTTGAGAAAATCTTTTGACTCCTCTTCCGTGAGAACTCGTCTTCCCTCCTTGAGGGTTTTCCGGATAAAAACCTTGAGGTGGTTCTTGGGAGGCGCTTGATCAACCGGCAGCTCATCGGGAGTCTCATACAGGAGCTCCAGGTTTCTTTTATACCTGTACATGTAGAGCACCGTCTTGATCGCTTCTTCGGGTGTCTCATATGTGGGAATGTTGTGTTCTTTTAGAATCTCCCTGCCTTCCTCTATATTCTTTGAGCCCATCCACGTGGTTATCAGCGGTTTGTGTGCGTTTTTCGCGATGGCAGCAACGGCCTCCGCAAGCTGGGTCGGGTCGGCCGCATTATCGAACACTTTCTTGGCAATGTAGATTACAAGGATGCCGTCTACACCCTGATCGTTCAGGCAGACGGTGACGGCTCTTGTATAACGCTCGATATCGGCGTCTCCAAAGAGATCTACAGGGTTACCCTTGCTCCAGTGGGCAGGCAGAAAGCTGCTCAATTCTTCAATGCTTTTTTCCGTCAGCCGGGCAAGCCTGCCGCCCGATGCCATCAGGACGTCTGTCGCTATTACACCGGGACCTCCTGCGTTCGTTATGATCGCCATTCTTCGCCCTGCAGGCAGATTGGCGGAGTGAAGCACTTCGGCTGCGTTGAGCAGATCGGAAACTTCCTTTACCCGAACAACGCCGGCACGTTTGAATGCCACATCGTAGGCTGCGTCATCGCCGGCCATGGAGCCTGTGTGAAACAGCGAGGCTCTGGCGCTCTCCTTGGATTGCCCCGGCTTCATAACCACGATGGGCTTGTTGCGCGCGAAACCGCGCGCAGCGCTTACGAATTTCCGCCCTTCTCCCACAGTCTCCATGTAAAGGATAATACTCCTCGTCTGAGGGTCTTCGCCCACAAAATCGATGAGATCTCCAAAACCGATATCGATCATGGAGCCAAGCGAGACGAACATACTGAAGCCAACGTGAGCCGTCGTTGCCCGATCAAGCACAACGCCTCCCACTGACGCGCTCTGAGATATGAGCGCGATGTTCCCTCTCTCCGGTTGCAGCTCGAAGCGCGATGTGTTCAGTCCTATAGCGGGCCGTATAATCCCGGCCGAGTTGGGGCCGAGGATTCTGATGCCGTACTGCTTCCGGATCTCTTTAAGTTCCTCTTCGAGTTTTTTGCCCGTTTCGCCTACTTCCCTGAAGCCGCTGGAAACAATGACTGCGCCTTCAACGCCTGCCTTTCCACAGGATTCGATTATAGCCGGCACCTTCGGCGCAGGGGCCGCCACGACTGCAAGGTCAACCTTTTCGGGGACACTTTCCATGTCAGGGAAGCAGTTCTGAACCGGCAGATCGTCATTCCTGATGCCCACCAGAAATATCTTCCGTCCTCCAGCGATGTTGAGATTGGTAATGAGTCTTGCTTCGAACGCTCCCCGTCCGTCACCAGCCCCAAAAAGAGCGATGTTTTTCGGATCAAACATTTTTCTGATATCACCCATGGATTCTCCTACGTCTCGCGGTCTGCCGTAACCTGACGAGTGCGAGCCAACCAATCTGTACCGGGCTTTCTGCCTTTCCAGTCGGTCAATTGTGCCCGTTTCGTAGCCCGTCAATCTTCGCTGCTTTGTAGATTATTATACCTCGAAAACGGGACTATTGCGCAACTCTGATTGTGCAAGGATGCTTCAATTCCAAATTCGCGTTTTGACGTATCTTCGTGAAAAATATCGCAAGCTTGCGAACTTGAGAAATTTAACTTGACAAAATTGTAGATTATCTTAGTATATCATCCTCACACACCAGAAGAATATGCAGTATATACCACTTCAAGGAGGCTAGTATGTCGTACGACGCGACAAAGATGGCGGATTGGCAAATTTCTGAAGCTGCGGAAGAGAAGATGAAATCGATCTGGCAATTGGGTGATGAGATGGGGCTGCAAAAAGATGAAATCATGCCCTACGGCCGGATAGGACGCGTCGATTTCATGAAGATAATTGACAGATTGAAAAATAGACCTGACGGAAAGTACATAGAGGTGACTGCCATAACACCGACGCCCTTAGGCGAAGGCAAAACGACCACATCCATGGGCCTCATCGAGGGTCTTGGAAAACGCAAGAAGAGCGTGTGCGGGGCGATACGCCAACCGTCCGGCGGGCCCACTATGAACATTAAAGGGAGTGCTGCAGGTGGCGGCAATGCGCAGGCAATCCCTCTAACCGAGTTCTCTTTGGGTCTAACCGGCGATATAAACAACATTATGAATGCCCACAATCTCGCAATGGTGGCGCTCACGGCGCGCATGCAGCATGAAAGAAACTATTCGGATGCCGAACTGGCAAAGAGAAACCTGAAGCGGCTTGACGTTGATCCAAAGAACGTGCAGATGGGGTGGATCATAGATTTTTGCGCACAGTCGCTCCGCAACATGGTCATAGGTTTGGGCGGGAAGATGGACGGGTATCTCATGCAGTCCAGGTTTGATATAGCGGTCAGTTCAGAGGTAATGGCTATTCTCGCCATCGTGAAAGACCTCAAGGATTTCCGCGAGAGACTGGGCAAGATCACGGTGGCTTACGACAGGAGCGGGAAACCGGTCACCTGTGAAGACCTGGAAGTTGCGGGCGCAATGACTGCTCTTATGAGGGAGAGCGTGAACCCGACACTGCTGCAGACTGTAGAAGGACAACCGGTCTTTGTACACGCAGGACCTTTCGCCAACATAGCAGTCGGTCAATCGTCCATAATCGCCGACCGCGTTGCTCTGAAACTCTTTGATTACAACGTAACTGAGAGCGGTTTCGCAGCGGACATCGGCTTCGAGAAATTCTGGAATGTGAAGTGCAGAGAGAGCGGGCTCAAGCCGAACGTTTCAGTCCTCACCACAACAATCCGCGCACTCAAGATGCACGGCGGCGGCCCAAGGGTTGCACCGGGGCTTCCCCTTCCCGATGAATACAAGAAGGAAAACCTCGGGTTGCTCGAAAAGGGTGCGGCCAACATGGTCCACCACATCAAGACAATAAAGCAGTCGGGGATGAAGCCCGTCGTCTGTATTAACGGGTTCCATACGGATACAAAAGACGAGATAGCTCTGTTGCGCAAGCTCGGCGAGGCCGAAGGGGCGAGAGTGGCACTTTCCACCCACTGGCTCAACGGCGGCGATGGAGCCCTGGAATTGGCTGATGCGGTGGTCGACGCATGCGAAGAGAAATCAGATTTCAAATTCCTCTACCCGCTTGAGATGCCGCTTCGCCAGAGGGTGGAGGCGATTGCCAAGAACGTGTACGGTGCCGATGGTGTCCAGTGGTCGCCGGAAGCTGAAGCGAAAGCAAAGGCTTTCGAGTCAGATCCGGAAAAGAAAACATACTACACGATGATGGTAAAGACGCACCTGAGTCTCTCGCACGATCCGAACGTGAAGGGTGTGCCCAAGGGTTGGGTGCTGCCGGTCAGGGATATCCTGATATTCTCAGGCGCACGGTTCCTCTGCCCGGTCACGGGTGCTATCAGTCTTATGCCTGGTACTGGTTCTGACCCCGCCTACAGAAGAATCGACGTGGATGTGAACACGGGCAAGGTAACAGGGTTGTTCTAAGCGTAAACCCGGTTGCGAAGCCGGGCAGGATGGAGGACT